>WBZS01000458.1_pt1 | contig 53140 bp, 44 predicted proteins | sample 5204201 | NCBI WGS metagenome assembly WBZS01 (sample SAMN12344357, study PRJNA552823) | activated sludge metagenome | biome: Activated sludge suspended growth; feature: Nitrification reactor; material: Wastewater; isolation source: activated sludge from nitrification reactor of wastewater...
CGACAACGCGATGGCCGAGTCCGTGATCGGGCTCTACAAGGCCGAATGCGTCCGCCGCGACGGCCCGTTCAAGACCGTCGACGAACTCGAACTGGCCACGTTGATGTGGGTCGACTGGTTCAACACCAGCCGGCTCCACTCCTCGATCGGCTACCTACCACCAGCGGAGTATGAAACCACCTACTACGCTGCCAGAACCCCCCAGGACCAACCGGCCCCGGGAGAACCCGCCCTCCACTAAACCCGGGGCGGTTCACGGCCTCGAAAACGCCAACCACAACCACTAAAACCGGAACTACTTACACAGAAGACTTGACAAGCTCATTTCCCGCAGGGCCCGTCCAGCACTGCCCAGCACTGGGTGAGTAACTCCACCGCTGCTTGGTCGTAACGCTGGACCGGCACCCGGGGTTGGCGTGGGCCAGGCTCGGGTCCGGTGAGCATGGTCCGGATCGCCTTGCGGGCATGGTCACGATGCCACCCGGTCACCTCACACACCGCGTCCAGGATCGCCCCCTTCTCGGTCTTGGTCGCCTTCGGCCACTTCGCCAGCTGGGCCTTCGTGATCGCCTTCCGTGCCGCCAACGTGAGCTCCATCCGTCACCGATCCCACGCGGGCAACTTCAGATGAGTCAACGACTCGCGCTACGCGGGCATCTTGGATGAGTCAACGCGTGATTTCGACCCCACGGCTAGGGGCTGTTATAGTTTCGGAGCCGGTCGGGAACGACCGGTGAGGCCTGTCAAGGCCCCGTGGCGCAGTTGGTTAGCGCGCCGCCCTGTCACGGCGGAGGTCGCGGGTTCGAGTCCCGTCGGGGTCGCTTGAGTGGTCAGCACTCAGGGGCCAGGTAGCTCAGCTGGTAGCAGCGTTCGCCTGAAAAGTGAAAGGTCACCGGTTCGATCCCGGTCCTGGCCACAGTGGAACGCCTCGGGGAAACCCGGGGCGTTCGTCATTCCCCGACCCGCTCCGGCGGACGGGACGGGCCGGCGATGAGAGTCCTCTCACCGCGCGCTCACACCACCCTCCCGGCGGCTTGCCACAATGACGTATGGCCTCTGCGACGCGATCAGCGCCTGCTTCGCGTCGTCGCGGAAGACTCCCACGGATTCTCGGACGGTTCCCCCGGCCGGTGACGGTGCGGGCGCGGGTCATCGCCGCCGTCCTGTCACTCGCCGCGTTGGCGCTGACCATCGCCGGGTTCACCGCCTACACGCTGGAGCGGGCGATGGCCGAGCGTCGCGTCGAGGGCTACCTCAAGCGGGCGGTCGACGAGTTCCGGGTGCTGGCCTGCGGACGCAGTGCCGACTGCGCTCCGGGGATCGACCCGACCACAGGGCGTCCGTTCGCCAGCCCCGAGGACCTGATCCGGGTTGCCATGCAGCGCCAGGTGCTGGCCCCCAACGAGAGCGAACTGGGCATCGTTGCCGGCAAGGTGGTCTGGACCGCACCCGAGGGCGTCACCTTCCGTCCGGAACGCGACACGGAGTTCGTCGATGCCGTGCTCCCGTTGAGCGACCTCGACCATGTCAGCCGCGGGCGACTGACCACGCCGATGGCCGACTACTTCTACGCGGTCACCCCGGTGCGTTTCCCCACCCAGCGCGGCGCGCTGGTGCAGGCCTTCGACATGCGTGCCGAGTTCGACGTTCTGCGCGCCACCTACACCACCTATGCGCTGGTCGCCCTGGGTTCGCTCGGCATGGTCGGCTTTCTGATCTGGGTGCTGGTCGGACGCCTGCTGCAGCCGATCCGGCTGCTGCGCACCACCGCCGAAGACATCACCGAACACGACCTGAGCCGCCGCATCCCGGTGCACGGCAACGACGACCTGTCGGCGCTCACCCGGACGGTCAACGCCATGCTGGAGCGGCTGAACGCCGCCATGGGCAGCCAGCGACAGTTGCTGGACGACGTCGGTCACGAACTGCGGACACCGGTCACCATCGTCCGCGGCCACCTGGAGCTGATGGACGCCGAGGACGCCGACGACGTCCGCACCACCCGGGCGCTGGCCCTGGACGAACTGGACCGGATGGGACGCTTGGTCGACGACCTGCTCACCCTGGCCAAGGCGGAACGCAGCGACTTCGTCCAGCCCCAGCCGACCGACATCGGACGCCTCACCGACGAGACCCTGGAGAAGGCACGCGGTCTCGCGCCTCGGCGCTGGCTGCTCGACGAACTGGCCGACATCGAGGCGTCCCTCGACCCGCAGCGGGTGACCCAGGCCTGGCTGCAGCTGGCGTCCAACGCGGTGAAGTACTCCCCCAGCGACGCCCCGATCGCTCTCGGCAGCGCGGTGCGCAACAGCGAGCTGTGGCTATGGGTCCGCGATCAGGGCGTCGGCATCTCGCCCGAGGAACGCGAATTGGTGCTGGCCCGGTTCGGACGCGGCGCCAACGCCCCGCTGCGCGCCGACGGCGCCGGACTCGGGCTCGCCATCGTCGACAGGATCGTCGCCGGCCACGGCGGCCGGGTCGACATCGAGTCAACCCCCGGCCAGGGCAGCACCATCGCCCTCGTCGTCCCTCTGCAATCCGCCACTCCCGCCCTGGAGGCAACCCCGTGAGCCAGATCCTGATCATCGAGGACGAACCCCGCATCGCCGCCTTCGTCGCCAAGGGGCTACGCGCCGCCGGGTACAGCACGCACATCGAGAGCAGCGGCATCATCGGGGCCCAGCTCGCGGTGTCGGACGACTTCGACCTGGTCATCCTCGATGTCGGCCTACCCGACATCGACGGCTTCGAGGTGCTCACCCGGCTGCGCGGCCAGGGCGTCGGCGTGCCGGTGATCATGCTCACCGCGCGCTCCTCGGTGACCGACACGGTGGCCGGTCTGGAGGGCGGTGCCGACGACCACATGGCGAAGCCGTTCAGCTTCGAGGAACTGCTGGCCCGGGTGCGACTTCGACTGCGGCCCGATCCGGCCGCGACGGCGTCGGTGACCACGCTGACCCATCGCGACCTGAGCCTCGACCTGAGGACGCGGCGGGCCACCGTCGGCGGTCGCGAGGTGGATCTGTCGGCCCGCGAGTTCACCCTCGCGGAGGCCTTCCTGACCAACCCCGGGCAGGTGCTCAGCCGCGAGCAGCTGCTCTGCAGCGCGTGGGGCTACGACTTCGACCCCGGTTCGAACGTGGTGGACGTGTATGTGCGCTATCTGCGCCGCAAGCTCGGCGCCGAGCGCTTCGAGACGGTGCGCGGAATGGGATGCCGGCTGGCCTGAGGCAGCTGCGGTGAGATCACGGCGTGTCCGCCGACGGAAGCGTCTTCGCCGAGGGCGGCGTTCTCTCCGACCGGGGGCTGACCGGCGAGTCATTGATCGACCGGGGATTGGCCGGCGGGACCTTCGTGGCCCGGCCGTCGGACTCGGCCATCGTCGCGGGACGCCCTGGCCCCCCGTCGCCGATCACCACCAGTCCGCTCGTGGCGCCGGGCGGCTTGGTCACGGGCGACCCCGAGTCGACGCGTGCGTTCACCAGGACCGCGGGACCCGCTGATTCGATGTCGGGTTCAGCCGACTCGGCACAACCACCGGCGCCCAGCACGGCCAGGCCGAGTGCGCCGCTGACCAGCCATCGTCCGATTCGCATCGGGGCATCCATCCCGCCACCCAAGCAGCGGTCGATGAGGCCGATGCGAGCTGTCGATGAGAAAGCTCTCACGAACCCGATCCACCGGGTGGCTGCGTCGTCAGCTCAGCGCTTGCCGGGCGCGCACCAGCCAGGCGCGCGCCAGGTCGAGCCTCGCCAGCGCCGTGGGTACGTCGGCGCCCGAGACCAGGCTGAGAATCACCGCCGCCGTCCGGGCACGCAGCGAGGCGGGGTGTACCACCCGCTCGAACTCTGCGCGCCAGGTCTCGACCACTTCCGCGACCCGCGGATAGTGCTCCGGCGAGAGGTTGGGCAGTACCGAGACATGGCCGAGCAGGCAGGCCAGGTCGTCGTCGCGGCGTCCGGGACCCAGCGAATCGAGGTCGATCACGGAGGTCGCCCGCCCGTTGCGAGTGAAGATGTTCGCCTCGTAGTAGTCGCCGTGGCTGGCGACGACCGGTCCGGACGGCGCGAGCGCCAGCAGCCTGGTGATCTCACCGGCCAGGGCATGGATCTCATCGGCCTGATCGGGCAGGACTGCGGCGGCGCCGGCGGCATGGAAATCGGTCCGATCGCTCCAGGAGTCGCGGCGCGGAAACCGGACGGCCTCGGCCGGGAGCGCGTCCAGCAATGCGACCAGGGACGCCGCCGACGGCAGCTGCGCGGGGTGGTCCGGCCAGGCCACCAGCGCCTGCGCCAACGAGACTCCGTCGGCCGCGGCGCTGACCACCACGCCGGGAAGGGGCTCACCCAGGACGGCGGGGGCGATGCCCGCCGCGTGCAGCAGGCGCTGACGCTGCGCCAGACCGGACGCCTTGCCCGGCCGCAGCACCTTGACGAACGCGGGACGCGCACCGCGTGCGGCGAGCACGGCTCGCCGCAAAGGCCGGTAGGCCAGCATCTCCAGTTCGACCGACGCACCCAGCCAACCGGAGACCACCTCGGTGTCGCAAGCGGCGGGAAGCCCGGGCAGCCGGGGGTCCGCGGGGTGGCGCCAGGCGCGCAGCACCAGGTCGTTGTGCACCAAGGTGGCGACGCCGTCAGTGACCTCGACCGTGGTCAGACCGAGCCACTCCTCGGTCGGGGATTGCGGCGAAGGCAGGTCGTACCAGATCTGGTAGATGGCGCTGACATCGGCGCCGGGACGGTGATGAACGCGGTCGAGTTCGAACCGAAACCCGGGAAGTTCCGCCCCGGGGTCACCCGTCAGCGCCAACTGCAGCACCGACCCCGCCTCCGGCGAGGTCATCAGCGCCAATGCCCGGTCGATCGTCACAGGTGCCTCCTCGAGCTTTCCCCAAGCATGCCGGACGCCCTCGAAGGCGTGCGCCGAAGGATGCCCGGTCTCGACGAGTTCGACCAGCGAAACCCAGCGCTGCTCTGGCGCCCCGGGCCTAGCGTGCCGAGGGGGCGCTGTTCGGCGAGTTCGGCGTCCGCGGCGAAACCGGGGACTTGGCCGACACCGGAGACTTCGGAGAAGCCGGCGACTTCGCCGACACGGGCGTCCTCGGGGACACCGGAGACTTGGCCGACACCGGAGACTTCGGAGAAGCCGGCGACTTCGCCGACACGGGCGTCCTCGGGGACACCGGAGACTTGGCCGACACCGCGGTCCGCGGCGAGGCCGGGGACTTCGCGGTGTTCGCCGTCCGTGGCGAGGAGGGCGTGTTCGCCGTGGCCGTCGAGGGTGCGGTGAATGCCTTCGGGGCCGCCCGGTGCGGACCCGCCGCGCTGCCGACCTGCTCGCCGGCGACGACGGACCCCGCAACGCTCTGCCCGGTCGGCAGCGCCGGCCGGGCCTGATCGGCGAATGCGTAGGTGGTGCCGGCCATCACACTCACCCCGAGCGCCCCGGTGGCCACCCATGCGGTGGTCATCTTCTGCATCCTCATCATGATCTGGCTCCTCTTTCACTGGCTTGCCCGCAACCCAACCAAACGGCCGTGAGCAGTCCCGGAGACAGCGATGAGAAGCGACTCATCCGAGCCCGGCGGTCACGTCGATCCGACCGCGGCACCGGCTCGGGTGCCGTCCCGCGCCGGGCCGGCACGATGCCGGTTCACCCCGGTCGTCGACGGCCCGCGCCACAATGGCCGGCTCGCGTCAGCGAGCCGGCCATCGGGTCAGTCGAGCGTCAGTCTGCGAGCTTCGCCATCACGTTGACCTGGGCGCCGTCCACGCCACGGACGCGGAGCGGGCCGAGGGTGACGAACTCGATCTTCTTGTCGCCCAGCGGCGCCAGCGTCATGTCCTCGATGCCGACGATGTAGCGGTCGACGTGATTGCCCAGCAGCCACTGGTGGGCGTCCTTGCCGTAGCCGTTGGACGGGCTGGCGATCGAGAGCCAGTCCATGCCGATGCACTGCACCTTGTCGGTGTTCTCGATCAGCCAGCGGCAGGTGTCGGGATGGAAGGACAGACCGTCGTGCTCGTAGGTGTGCGGATCGCTGAACTTGTTGGTCTCGAAGCCGGTCCGGAACAGCACCAGCCGCTTGCCCTGCAACTGCTCGGCGTACGGCTCGACGTCCGCGACCTCGATCACCGACTTCGGCGCATTCTTCGCGGGCAGATCGATGACGAGCACCTCGCCGCCCTCGTAGCCCCAGATCTCGTCGGGCAGGTCGATCATGTCGATGCCGTCCGGATTGAAGTGGTGCGGGGCGTCCATGTGGGTGCCGAAGTGATTGGGCAGGTGGATCATCGCCGAGTTGAACGGCTTGCCGTTCTTGCCGATGACCGAATCGGGCTCGAAGGTGACCACCGGCTCACCCGGGTAGGCATTGTCCTTCGGATCGAGAATGTGTGACAGATGGACGAACACGTGCTGCTCCTTCGCATATGGGTTGTTCGTTGTCGGATCAAGGACGTTCGGCGCCGGGCCGGGCCGGGCCGGGCCGCGGGCGTCACGCGGAGGACGGCCGCGCCGTGTTGACCCCCCGAAGTCACAGCGAGGACGACCTCGAGACCGCTGCGCATACCGCTCCGTTCGACCGTGAACATATCGGTTATCAGACATCTGATCTTCGGTCATGACGGGCCGGACGTCAATAGCGCGGGCCGCTTTCGATCAGGTCACCGTGCGTCTGGTCAGCTGGCGACCGACGGGACGCCCGTTGGGCGGGGCCAGCGAATGCGCTGCTCAGGCTCCGAGGCCGGTGCCGAAGTCAGAGCACGTAGCGGATCAGGTCGCGCTCGGTCTGATCCATGTGCGCGGCCATCGCCGCGTAGGCCAGGTCGGCGTCCTGGGTGCGCAATGCGTCGAGCACGGCGTTGTGCATCTCGATCGCGTGCTCCTGCACCGCCGGCACCCGGGACGTGTCGGTGCGACGCTGCTTCAGCAGGGCCTGCAGCGGGTCGAACAGGGTGCGGACGAACCGGTTCCCGCAGGAGTCCAGGATCACGTCGTGGAAGGCGATGTCGTGCACCACGAACGCCTCGACGTCGTTGGTCACCGACGCGGCGCGCATGCCCTCCAGCTCGTGCTCCATCCGGTCCAGGTCGGCGGCCTCCATCCTGGTCGCCGCGAGCGCGCAGGCACCGGTCTCGATCATCCGGCGCAGTTGCAGGAGTTGGAGGGAGGAGTCTGCCCGCCCGATCTGCGCCTCGGCCACCTGCAGCGCGGCCCCGATGTCGCTCCACCGCCCGACCGGGTTGAGTTCGCTGCGCCGCCCCGGCACGGTGCGGACGATGCCCTGCGCCTGCAGCTTGCGGATCGCCTCGCGGATCGTCAGCCGATTCACCTCGAAACGGCCGGCCAGTTCGGCCTCGGCGGGCAACGGTTCGCCGGGGACGAGGCGCCCGGCGACGACGTCGTCGAGGAGTTCCGCGATCAACTGGTCGACCAGCGACTCGCGCCCCATGGTCACCCCGCTCTCGGATTCGTCCGGATGGGTCCACCCGTCCCTATCGATGAGCCTAGTGGACGGCAGCCGCGCGGTTCAGGTCTCGACGAGCTCGACCCGCGCTGGTTGGTCAGCGCTTCCGTAGGCTCGTCGCATGCCGCCGACCTACCTCAAAACCCGTCCGGACGCCGCCGCGGGCTTCTTCGCCGCCGAGGCCGCGGGCCTGCGCTGGCTCGACGTGCCGGACGGCGCCCGAATCGCCGGCGTCCATGCCGTGACCCGCACGTCGCTGGCCATCGACCGGGTGCCCAGCGGCAAGCCGAGCGTTGAGGCCGCCGAGGAGTTCGGACGCCGCCTCGCCACCACCCACGACGCCGGCGCCGCCTTCTTCGGCGTCGGGCCGGACGGCGGTCCCGGCGTCGGCTGGATCGGGGACGCCCCGCTGCCGCTGCGGACGGTCGCGCCGTCGTCCTGGGGTGCCTGGTACGCCGAGGACCGGCTGCTGTTCCACGCCCAGCGGGCGCGACTCGCCGACTCCGCGCTGGGCCGGGTGGTCGAGCGGCTCGCGTCCGGGGACTTCGACGACGCCTCCCCGCCGGCCCGGATCCATGGCGACCTGTGGTCGGGCAACGTGCTCTGGTCACCCGACGGCGTGGTGCTCATCGACCCGGCGGCTCACGGCGGCCATCGGCTCACCGACCTGGCGATGCTTGCGCTGTTCGGCACCCCGCAGCTGGCCCGCATCCACGCGGCCTATGCCGAGGCATCGAGCCACCTGGTAGACGGTTGGCGCGAGCTGATCGGATTGCACCAATTGCACCCGCTCTTGGTGCACGCCGAACTGTTCGGCGGTGGTTACGGCGCGCAGGCGTTGGACGTCGCCCGCCGCTATTCCTAACCACCCTAAATAGCGCTACCGGACGCCGCACCGACAACGATTCGAAATGGCACGCCGAATCACTCGCGATACTGATTGACTTCAGCCCATGAATTCACGTCGAGGACGAATGGCAACCGCCGCGGCAACACTGGGGCTGGCTCTCGCCGCCACAGGCTGCGGCACCCCACCCTGGCAGGCCAGCACCTCCCCCACCCCCACGGCAACGACGTCGGTGGCCCCGGCGCCGTCGGTCAGCAACGATCTCGCCCGCGGCTCGCTCAAGCGCAGCCTGACCGCCGGCGCGGCCAAGTTGGAGGTCAACTACTGGTCGACGCTCGACCTCGCCCAATGGACGCCGGGCGTTCCCAAGCCGTTGAACCTGGTGGTGAGCGGAACCCTGCAGGGCGGGGCGAAGGGCCAGCAGATGTTCCTGAGCGCCGTCCGGGTGGCGACCATCGCCACCGGCGCCGACGGCACCCCCCACGTCCTCGACGCCGCCGACGACGTGGCGTCCGTCGCCCCGGGGTACCTGATCAGCAAACCGAGTTCATACCAGCAGGTCCTCACGCTGCCGGCGGCGCCGGCCGACAGCACCGCGCTGAAGATCACTCTCACCTACGAGTTGTTGATCCAGTCCCAACCGAAGTCGGACGCATTCCTGCGGCAGGCCACCTCGGACACCATCGAGGTGCCCCTGGTCACGGGTTCCACCCCGACCACGACCCCCTGAAGCGAGCGAAAACGCGTGTAATCAACCTCAAGAAATGGTGGATCCCACTCTTGAGAGTCTCTTGACTTCAGGCTCACCGGCACCCGGGGAAGCCTCATGGTTGATACATCAATCTTTTCTCAACCCCACCAAGGAGTGAGAAAAGATGAGCACCATTCAGTTCGAGACAGACCCCCGTCAGATCGCTCTGCACCGCACCGCGACCGTCGGCCACGACGACGCGGCGCAGGGTGAGGTTGGCCTCTCCCACTACGTCCGCCAGCATTTCGACGACATCGACGCCCTGCCGACCTACCGTCCGGTGATCGGCTGCATCATTCCGGCCTACAACGAGGCCGAGACCATCGAGGCGGTGCTGCGGTCGCTGCTCAAGCAGACCCGGCTGCCCGACCAGATCCACGTGATCGTCAACAACACCTCGGACGAGACCTTCGAGCTGGCCGCCAAGTTCGCCGGGCCGCGGACGGCGAAGAAGCGGCAGAAGGGCGAGCAGGCCCGGCAGACCACCGAGGTCTTCGTCCACGACATCGGCGAGAACCCCGACAAGAAGGTCGGTGCGCTGAACTACGGCTACTCGCTGATTCCGGACGCCGACTACCTGCTCGGCGTCGACGGCGACACCACCCTGGCCAAGGACTGCGTCGCCCGGCTCGAGGAGGAGATCCTCTCCGACTCGCGGATCGGCGGCATCTCGGCCATCTACACGATCGACGACAACGGCTTCCGCGGCATGGTGGCGCCGCTGCTGATCGCCGGTCAGCGCGCCCAGTTCGCCGCCTTCAACATGCAGAACATGCTGCGCGGCCGGAACATGGCCGTGCTCGGCGGCCAGTGCTCGATCTTCTCGATGAAGGCGCTGCGCGAGGTGATGGCCGACAACCACCAGGCCACCCCGTGGGTGAACGACTCCGAGGTCGAGGACAGCCTGCTCAGCCTGCAGATCAAGTCCGCCGGCTACCTGACCAAGATCTCCGCCCGTGCCCGGGCGTCCGTGGGCGGCATGGCCACCCTGCGGGCCCTGGACGGCCAGCAGGTGAAGTGGAACTACGGCGCCATCGATCTGATGTGGCCGGGGCAGCGCGGCGACACCCGCGGCCAACCGTTCCACCCGAACCTGCGGCTGCGCTGGGCCGAGAACTTCGGCATGGCGACCAACATCTTCACCCGGGTGCTGTTCATGCTGCTGCTCGCCGCCGCGCTGTCGATCAACGCCTTCGTCTTCTCACCCTGGTGGCTGATCCCGCCGGCCGTGGCGATCCTGCTCAACGTCCGGATCACGATGAGCATGAAGCAGCGCACCTGGAAGGACATGGTGTTTGCCGCCAGCGGCATCGGTGCCGAGGTCTACATGTGGCTGCGCGCCGGACACTTCGTCCGGGCCTGGGTGAAGTTCCTGTCCAAGGTGCAGACCGACAACTGGGCCGAGCAGGCCAAGGCCGAGCGCGGCTCGGGCAACAGCCACCTGGTACCGCTGATCGTGCTGGGCGTGTCGTTCGTCGTCCTGGGCTGGACCTGGTTCCAGCTGCCCACCCTGATCCAGAGTTCGATCCTGTGGCTCGGCTGGCCGCTGCTCTACGTGGTCACCATCGCCCAGACGATCGTGATGTTTGCCAAGCTGATCCGCCGCCAACACGGCTACAAGGTCTGACTCCCGAACAACCAGCCACCACCCGGTCCGCGCCAGCGGGCCGGGTGTCTGGCGTGTCAGCCAAGGATGTCGGCCGCCGCGCAGTCGCCCGACAAGTCCCGCTGGTCTTGGTTGGTCGAGCTTGCCGAGACCTGAGCGTGCACCTCACCGGCACGAGGCTTCGACAAGCTCAACCAGCGGTGGTCGCGTTGATCTGGGCTTAGGGAGGGTTGGGCAGTCGACGTGCCCGCGGACGCAGCGGTTCGCGGCGATCCCGGGACGCTCAGCCGAAGCGGCGTCCGTCGCCGTCGTCGGAGTCGGCGTAGCGAGTCGCCAGCTCTGCGTAGGGATCGTCCTCGTCGTCGTCTTCCGCTACATCGTCCTCGACCGGAGCCGTGTAGTGGTCACCGCGCAGTTCGCGCTCCAGTGACCTGAAGTCGGTGTCGTACGAACGGTATTTGAGATCGCGAGCAACTCGTGTTTGCTTCGCCTTGGCACGGCCGCGCCCCATATGGGTCAGCCCCCTCGCAGGTCACAGCGGCAATGCCGCTTACTCGTCAGAATTGTGTCGTGAGCACAGGGTACCCAATCACCCGCAGCCAGGAAAGCGAGCCTCACTGAGCGGAATGTGCCCCGGTGAGCGTCACCGAGGCGGCCGCTCCGACGTCCGGACGAGTCTCTCCGAGCACCCAGGACGGCACCCCGCGGGCGTCCAGCAGTGCCTGTGCGGCGTCCACCGACCACGGCGGCAGCACCACCGCCATGCCGACGCCCATGTTGAGCGTCGCCTCGATGTCGGGCTGCGCGATGCCGCCCACCTGTTGCACCGTGGCGAAGACCGGGGCCGGCGTCCAGCTGGCCCGGTCGAGCCGGGCCGCGATGCCGTCCGGCAGCACCCGGACCAGGTTGTTGGCCAGTCCGCCGCCGGTGATGTGACTGATCGCATGCACCTCACAGCCCTCGATCAACGCCAGGATGTCTTTGGCATACACCCGGGTGGGGGTGAGCAGTTCCTCGCCGAGAGTGCGGCCGAAGTCGTCGACGTGGCGGTCCAGTGACCAGCCGGCATCGGTCAGCAGCACCTTGCGAACCAGCGAATAGCCGTTGGAGTGCAGCCCGGACGCCGCCAGGGCCAGCACCACGTCACCCGGCCGGACGCGGTCGGGGCCGAGGATCTTGTCGCGCTCCACGACGCCGGTGGTGGCGCCGGCGATGTCGTACTCGTCGGGGTGCAGCAGGCCAGGATGTTCGGCGGTCTCGCCGCCCAGGAGCGCCGCGCCGGCGGCCGCGCAGGCCTGCGCGATGCCCTTGACGATGCCGGCGATCCGCTCGGGCACCACCTTGCCGCAGGCGATGTAGTCGGTGACGAACAGCGGCTCGGCACCCGTGACCACCAGGTCGTCGACCAGCATGCCGATCAGGTCCCAGCCGATGGTGTCGTGGATGTCCAATGCCTGCGCGATGGCGACCTTGGTGCCGACGCCGTCGGTGGACGTGGCCAACACCGGATGGTCGTAGGCCTTCAGCGAGGACGCGTCGAAGAAGCCCGCGAAACCGCCCAGGCCGCCCAGCACCTCGGGACGCCGGGTGGCGGCCACGTGGGCTTTCATCAGCTCGACGGCTCGGTCGCCGGCCTCGATGTCGACTCCCGCCGCGGCGTACGCCGACGTCGTCCCGTTGGCTGTCACGTGCCACTCCCCCGCTCCGCCGGAATTTGCTCCAGCCGCATCTTCTCAGCCCGTCCGGCCGGCACCTCGACCGGGTACTCCCCGTCGAAGCAGGCCCGGCACAAGGTCTTCTTCTGCAGACCGGTGGATGCCACCAGGCCCTCCAGGCTGATGTAGCCGAGCGAGTCCGCGCCGATCGATCGGCAGATCTCCTCGGTGCTCAGCCCGGGCGCGATCAGTTCGGCGCGGGTGGCGAAGTCGATGCCGTAGAAGCACGGCCACTGCACCGGCGGCGACGAGATCCGGACGTGCACCTCCGCGGCGCCGGCTTCGCGCAGCATCTTCACCAGCGCCCGCTGGGTGTTGCCCCGGACGATCGAGTCGTCGACGACCACCAGCCGCTTGCCCTCGATGACGTCGCGGATCGGATTCAGCTTGAGCCGGATGCCCAGCTGGCGGATGGTCTGCGACGGCTGGATGAAGGTGCGGCCCACGTAGGCGTTGCGGGTCAGGCCGAGCCCGTACGGAATGCCGGACGCGTCCGCGTAGCCGATCGCGGCCGGAATGCCAGATTCGGGCGTCGGGATGACCAGGTCTGCGTCCGCGGGGGCCTCCAGCGCCAGGGTGCGTCCGATCTCGACCCGCACCGAATGCACCCGGCGGTTGCTGATCAGGGTGTCGGGGCGGGCCAGGTAGACGTACTCGAACAGGCAGCCCTTCGGGTCGGCCTGGGCGAACCGGGTGGAGCGCAGGCCGCCCTCGTCGATGGTGATCAGCTCGCCGGGCTCGACCTCGCGGATGAAGGTGGCGCCGACGATGTCCAATCCGGCGGTCTCGCTGGAGACCACCCAGCCGTTCGCCAGCCGTCCGAGCACCAGGGGACGGATGCCCTGCGGGTCGCGGGCGGCGTACATCGCGTGCTCGTCCATGAACACGAAGCAGAAGGCGCCGCGCAATCGGGGCAGCACCTTCAGCGCGGCCCCATGCACGCCCAGATCGGAATAGGTGGCCATGATCGCGGTCACCAGCGCGGTGTCGCTGGTGGAATCCATCCGGTCCTTGTGCGGCACCTCCTGGCTGGCGTCGCGCTCCTTGAGCCAACTCTCCAGTTCGTCGGTGTTGGTCAGGTTGCCGTTGTGCGCCAGCGCGAGGCCGCCGGAGGCGGTTGCCCGGAAGGTCGGTTGCGCGTTGCTCCACACGCTCGCGCCGGTGGTCGAGTAGCGGCATTGGCCGATCGCCAGGTGGCCGTGCAGCGAGTTCAGGGTGGGTTCGTCGAAGACCTGGGACACCAGCCCCATGTCCTTGAAGACCATGATCCGCTCGCCGTTGCTGACCGAGACGCCGGCCGATTCCTGGCCGCGGTGTTGCAGCGCGAAAAGCCCGAAGTAGCTGAGTTTGGCGACTTCCTCACCCGGCGCCCAGACACCGAAGACCCCGCAGGCGTCCTGGGGTCCCTTGTCCTGGGGATCTAGATCGTGAGTGAGGCGACCGTCCGGACGAAGCACGGCGTTCACTCTAGCGCGGACGCCGCGGGTGCCGCGGCCACCAGCGTCGTCCTGGCGGGCGACGTCCGGTCGCACGCCGGGCGAGGCGACGAGAAACCCGTCGGAAACCGGCGATCCTCGCAAGTGCGACGCGAACCCCCCACACCGCGCCGGACGACACGGGGCCCGCCGTTGCCGGCGGGCCCCGTGTGTCGGTCGTGCTACTTGATGACCTTGATCGAGAACGGGTACTTGTACGGCCGGCCCTGGTTCTCCGACACCGCCCCCATGATCGAGAAGATCAGGCTGGCCAGCCCCACCAGCGGCCACAGGAACGCTCCGATCGCGATCCCGGTCAGGATGTAGCTGATGATGAAGCCGATCGCGATCGTGATCTGGAAGTTCAGCGCCTCGGCGGCGGCGGCCCGGACCCGCGGGCTGGTCTTGCCCTTGGTGTTCAGGATCAGCAGCGGCGCGACCCAGCCAAGGACACCGACGGTGACGAGGGCGGCGGCGGGACCCGACCAGTGAGCCGCGGTCGCCCAGAACTTCTCGTCGCTCGGGCTGGAACCGCCGTAGGGCTGCATGCCGTAGCCGGGTTGCTGCTGTCCGTAGCCGTACGGGGGCTGCTGACCGTAGGGCTGCTGCTGGCCATAGCTGCCCGGCTGGCCGTACGGGCTCTGCTGGCCGTACGGCGCCGCCTGCGGATCGGCGTAGGGCTGCTGGCTCTGGCCGTAACCGGGCGGCGGCTGTTGCCCGAAAGCCGCCTGCGGCTGAGCCGGCGTGCCGTAGCCGCCCGGCTGGCCGTACGAGGACGCCGACGGTGCCGACGGTGCACTGCCCGACTGACCGGGTCCGGATTGTCCGTAGCCCTGCTGCCCGTAGCTACCCGGCTGCGCCGGCGCCTGCGAGCCGGACTGGGCGGACGGCGCGGCACCGGGCTGGCCGTAGGACGGCTGGCCATAGGGACCGGACTGAGCCGACGGAGCCGCACCGGGCTGTCCGTAGCCCCCCGGTTGCCCGTAGCCGCCGGGCTGTCCGTAGCCGTAAGGGGTGCTGGGCGCCTGATTCCCGCCCGGCTGGCCGTAGCCGCCGTAGGGTGCCGTCTGACCTGACTGAGCCGAGGGCGCGCTACCCGACTGCCCGTACTGCGATGGGGGCTGGCCGTACGACGACGCGGGTTGGCCGTAGCCCCCGTAGGCCGCCGGCTGCCCGTAGCCGCCCTGGCCCGCGCCGGGTGGCTGCGCCGGGTACGGGGTGGTCTGCCCGTAGCCGCCGGGTCCGGACGGAGCCGGCGGCTGGGACGGCGCACCGACGCCGAACGCGCCCGAATCGGCACCGGGCGGTGGCGTCCCCAGGTCGAAGGCCCCCGGCGCCGAAGCGGGCATGCTGCCGGGCAGGTCGAGCGGGGAGCCGCCCGCCGTCGGCGGCATGGCCGCGGGTCGGTCGGCGGTGGCGGCTTCCAGGTCGGTGCGCAACGGGGCGGGCGGCTGATCCTGTCCCAGGTCGAGGTCGGCACCAGGCGCCGCCTCGGAGGGTTCCGGCGTCTCGGTGGCGGCGTCCACGGGCTCGGACGGCGTGCCGCTGTCCGAGGGCACGCTGTCCGCGCGGGCCTCGCCCGGCACCGGCTCGGAGATCGCGGTGTCGCCCGGTTCGGCCGTCCACGAGTCCTCGATCGCAGCCTCCTGCGCGACGTCCTCGGCCGCCGTGGCGGTGTCGGGTGCGCCGCCGTCCGTTTCCACGAGTTCAGCCTCGACGACGTCCGAGGACGGCCCACCGGCGTCCTCGTTGGGGTCGGCCGGAGCGGCCTTGTCCACGATCACGACATTGGGCTGGGCCGGCGCTGCGGGCGGTTCGTTGAAGTCCGCGGGGGGCTCATTGGGCTCGGCGGCCGGCACCTCCTGCTCGGTGGATGCCGCGGGCACGTTAGGCTCGGCGGGCGCCGCGGCGGGCTCGGATGCGGGGTAGCCGGCGTCCCACGCCTCGCTCGGCGACTGGTTCGGCGCCTCGGGCGGCGCGCCCCAGGCCGGCGCCTCGGAGGCCGGTGGCTCGGGCTGGGCCTCGGGTCCCCACCCCGGCGGAACCTCAGCCGGACTGGACTGCTCGCGCTCGACGGGGCGCTCCCACGGATTCTGGGTCATTGCCTGATCACTGTCCTCAACGATGGCTGGCGTGAATGCCTGGACCGGTCCATTCTTGCGCACCGTCGGCGCTGAGACAGCAGGGGCAACCCGGAGCCCACCCGGTGACCTGCGCGGGCCGCCGGCGCGCCGGGGTGCGAGAGCCACGACACAACTCGACCGACGGCGGATCGGCGGGGTCTCGACGAGTTCGACGCCCAGTGGAACGGCGGGGGCTCGACAAGCTCGACCGACGGTAGGCCGGAACGGTCTCGGCGAACCGGAGCTGCGGTTGCGGCTAGTGCGCCATCGCCTCGCGCAGCGGGGCTTCCCAGCGGGAGCGGATCTCGTCCAACGGCAGGGTGAACTGGCCGACCACCTCGAACTCGGCCAGCCCGGTGACCTCGCCCAGGCGCTGCAGCGGAACCTCGTGCTCGACGCACAGCGCCGCGAACTCGGTGGCTGCGGACGCCGGCAGCGAGACGATCGCCCGGCCGGGGCTCTCGGCGAACAGCTGGATGGTCGGGTCGCCGTCCGGCAGGGTCACCGCGACGCCCAGCCCGCGACGCAAGCAGGACTCCACGAGCGCGTGCGAGAGGCCGCCGTCGGCGAGGTCGTGCGCCGAACTCAGCAGCCGCGCCTTCGACGCCGCCACCAGCACCGTGGCGAGCCGCCGTTCCAGATCGAAGTCGGGCAGCGGCGGCATGCCGCCCAGGTGCCCGTCGTGGATCACGTTGGCCCATGTGCTGCCGGAGAGGTGCTCCCCGGTCTCGCCGAGCAGGAACACCGCGTCCCCGGAGTACGCAAAGCCGAGGCTGGTCCGGTCGGCGACGTCGTCGATGACGCCCAGCACGCCGACCACCGGGGTGGGCAGGATGTTGGTGTCACCGGTCTGGTTGTAGAACGACACGTTGCCGCCGGTGACCGGGGTGCCCAGCGCCTTGCAGCCGTCCACCAGCCCGAGGATCGCCTCGGAGAACTGCCACATGACGGACGGATCCTCGGGCGAGCCGAAGTTCAGGCAGTCGGTGATGGCCACCGGTTCGGCGCCGGTGACGGCCACGTTCCGGTAGGCCTCGCACAGGGCGAGCTGCGCACCCAGGTAGGGATTGAGGTAGGCGAACCGGCCGTTGCAGTCGGTGGCCAGCGCGATGCCGAGCCCGGTCTCCTCGTCGATCCGCAGCATGCCGCCGTCCTCGGGCTGGGCCAGCACCGAGTTGCCCCGCACGTAGCGGTCGTACTGGTCGGTCACCCAGGACTTGTCGCACAGGTGCGGCGAACCGGCCAGCCGCAGCACGGTGTCGGCCAACTCTTCACCGGAACGTGCCCGGGGCAGCGTCTCGGCGGTGTCGGCGTTGAGGGTGTCGATCCAGTCCGGACGGGCGTAGGGCCGCTCGTAGACCGGGCCCTCATGCGCGACGGTTGCCGGGTCGACGTCGACCACCACCTCGCCGTCCCACTCGATGATCAGCCGGTCACCGTCGGTGACCTCGCCGACGACCGTCGCCAGCACGTCCCACTTGGCGCAGATCTCCATGAACCGCTCGACGTTGTGCGGTTCGACGACCGCCATCATCCGCTCCTGCGATTCGCTCATCAGGATCTCTTCCGGGGCCAGCGTGTGGTCGCGCAGCGGCACCGTGTTCAGGTTGACGTGCATGCCGCCGTCACCGGCGCTGGCCAGTTCGGACGTCGCGCAGGACAGCCCGGCCGCGCCGAGGTCCTGGATGCCCGAGATCAGGTTCTCGGCGAACAACTCCAGGGTGCATTCGATCAGCAGCTTCTCCATGAACGGGTCGCCGACCTGCACGCTGGGCCGCTTCGCCGGGCCGTCGGCATCGAAGGTCTCGGACGCCAGGATCGACGCCCCGCCGATGCCGTCGCCGCCGGTCGCCGCGCCGTACAGGATCACTTTGTTGCCGGCGCCGCGGGCGAACGCCAGGTGCAGGTCGTCGTGTTTGAGCACGCCCACGCACAGCGCGTTGACCAGGGGGTTTCCGTAGTAGGTGGGGTCGAAGACCAACTCACCGCCGATGTTGGGCAGGCCCAGGCAGTTGCCGTAGCCGCCGACGCCGGCGACGATCCCGGGCAGCACCCGGGCGGTGTCGGGGGCGTCCAGCGGGCCGAAGCGCAGCGGGTCCATGACGCCGATCGGCCGAGCGCCCATGGCCAGGATGTCGCGGACGATGCCGCCCACGCCCGTCGCCGCACCCTGGTAGGGCTCCACGTAGGAGGGGTGGTTGTGCGACTCGATCTTGAAGGTGACCGCCCAGTCGCCGCCGATGTCGACCACGCCGGCCTGCTCGCCGATGCCGGCCAGCAGCTTGCCGCGCGGGGTGTCCCGGCCGAGTTCACCGAACTTCTTCAGGTGCACCTTGGACGACTTGTACGAGCAGTGCTCCGACCACATCACCGAGTACATCGCCAGTTCACAGGAGGAGGGACGGCGTCCGAGAATCTGTCGGATCTCCAGGTACTCGTTCTCCTTCAGGCCCAGAGCGGCCCAGGGCTGCTCCAGATCGGGGGTTTCGGCGGCATGCGTCACGGTGTCGACCACGCCCACAAGTTACCGTCTCGGCGACCTCGTCCGGTGCGTGTCCCGAGGTCGGAGTTTGGGTACGTATCGGGCGTGGCGCCGCTGTTGCGGACCTAGAATTCGAACCGAGGGAGGGCGGTGAGGCTGATGTCCGACGCAGCGACCGGGGTGCTGGCCATCGACTGTGGGCAGACCGGTGTTTCCTGGACCATCTCCGGCGGTTCGGGCTTCCTGGGTGGCTCCGGCGCCGGTCTCGACACCAGCCGTCCGATCGAGCCGCAGCTCGTCGAGCGGGTGCGCACCATCCTGGGTGACACCGAGGCGCGACCCCGCGTCCTCGCCTGTGGTGGCGCCGGCCTGGATCGTCCGGACGCCGACGCGACCCTGGACGCGCTGCGGGACAGCTCGATCGAGCAGGTCGTGCTGGCGCACCACTCCACCACGGGATACCTCGGCGCGCTCGGCACCGCCGAGGGCGTGATGATCGCCTGCGGCACCGGGGTGGTCACCCTGGCCGTGGGCGCCGACGAGGTCGCCCGCGTCGACGGCTGGGGCTGGCTGGCGGGTGACGCCGGATCCGCCTACTGGATCGGCCGCAATGCGCTGGAGGCCGCACTGCGCGGCTACGACGGACGCCGCCAGTCAACGCTGCTGACCGAGGTCGTCGCCGCAGATTTCGACGACTTCGAGCTGGCCTATCTGGAGCTGCAGACCGATCCGGACCGGGTGGCGCGGGTGGCGTCCTACGCGAAGAAGGTCGATGAAGCGGCGGCCACCGACCCGGTGGCGCGGAACATCCTCGACAAGGCGGCGGCGCATCTGAGCGAAGCGGTGGTGGCAGCAGCCCACCGGGCCGAGCTCGGACGGCACGAACCACCAACGGTCTGCGCAGTCGGCACCACGTTCGAGTCGTGCCGGATTCGCGACAGGTTCGTCGCGTTCCTGTCGATGAACTGGCCGGGATTCGAACTCACCGAGCCCCGCGGGGACGGCCTGAAGGGCGCGGAGCTGCTCGCCGAGTTGGACGGCGGCCCGCTCAGCAGTCGGGTCTACCGGGCCTCCCGCTGAACAATCCTCGCCGGCGCCGCGTCCGCCCACTTGGCGCTCGGTGGGGTTTCGCGGCGGAGGGCCGTCAGCCGGCGACGACCGCGGAGAGGAAACGCTCCAGGGAGGCGAAGAAGCCGCGTCCGTCGAGGCTCGGGGAGGTGAGTTCCTCCATGTTGTGCTCGGGGTGCGGCATCAGGCCGACGACGTTGCCGCGAGCGTTGGTGATGCCGGCGATGTCGTTGACCGAGCCGTTCGGGTTGTCGTCCAGGTAGCGGAAGACGACCTGGTTCTCACCCTCGAGCCGGGCGATCGTATCGGGATCGGCCACGAACCCGCCCTCGCCGTTCTTGAGCACGATGGTGATCTCCTGGCCCGCCTCGAAGGCACAACTCCAGACGGTGTCGACCGACTCGACGCGGAGCCGCTGGTCGCGGCAGACGAAGGTCCGGACGTCGTTGCGGATCAGCGCGCCCGGCAGCAGATGCGACTCGCACAGCACCTGGAAGCCGTTGCAGATGCCGAGCACCGGCAGCCCCTGGTTCGCCGCCGCGATGACCTCCGTCATGATCGGGCTGAACCGGGCGATCGCCCCGCACCGCAGGTAGTCGCCGTAGGAGAAACCGCCGGGCAGGATCACCGCGTCGACGCCCTGCAGGGACTCGTGCGCGTGCCACAGCGCCACCGGTTCGTGACCGGCCAGCGTCACCGCGCGCTGCGCGTCGTGGTCGTCGAGCGAACCGGGGAAGGTGACGACGCCGATCCGGCTCACTGCTCGACCCGGACGTCGAAGGCCTCGATCACGGTGTTGGCGAGCAGCTTCTCGGCCGCGTCGCGCACCTGCTCGAGCCGTTCGTCGGTGAGGTCGCCTTCGACGTCGACCTCGAACCGCTTGCCCTGCCGGACGGTCAGCCCGTCGAACCCGAGCCGCTTCAGGGCCCCGGTGACGGCCTTGCCCTGGGGATCCAGGATCTCGGGCTTGGGCATCACATCCACGATCACGCGCGCCATGCCTGACACCCTATCGGTGCGGGTGGCGGCGTCCGGACGCTCTCATCGCGGACGCACCCGCGCCGGTGAGCGCCGGTCAGGTCCGATGGGCGACCGCGAAAGTCCGGGTGAAGGAGAACAGGGTGCCGCCGGCGCCGCGCGGGTACGCCTGTCGCAGCAGGGCCGCATACTCGGTCTCGAACTCGCGGGCCTCGCCGGGGTCGAGCGCCTGCAGCACCGGACGCAGCCCGGTACCGCGGACCCAGTCCAGCACCGGGTCGTTCCCGGGCAGGACGTGCAGGTAGCTGGTCTGCCAGACGTCGGTGCGCAGCCCCGCGGCGAGCAGCAGGTCGGCGTACTCCTCGGGTGCGGCCACGGCGTCGCGGTGCCGCAGCACCCCGTCCAGGCGGGATCGCCAGCGCATCGACTCGGCGAGTTCACGCATCAGGACGTGGGAGGGTGCTCCGAAGTTGGCCGGCACCTGAAACGCGAGCCACCCCCTCGCGGGGAGCGCTCGCGCCCAGTCACGCAGCAACTCCCGGTGCCCCGGCACCCACTGCAGGGTCGCATTGCTGATCAGCACATCGGGCTGGACGTACGACGCACCCCACCCCTCCACGCGTCCGAGCGTGAAGCTCAACCGCTCGGTCGACAGCAGGTCTGCCTCACCGATCATCTCGGGCGAGGAATCGACGCCGACGACCGTCGCGTCCGGCCAGCGCTGCGCCAGCGTGGCGGTCAGTGTCCCCGGCCCGCAGCCGAGGTCTACCACGAGCCGCGGCCGATCCGCCGCGACCCTGGCCAGCAACTCGTGGAACGGACGCGCCCGCTCATCTGCGTAGCGGACGTACTGGGCCGGATCCCATCGCATGGCGCCTCACTCGTGATATCTCGATGTCAAGATATCTCTTGCTATGCGGCCATGTCACCCCTGGTTGAGGTCACCCCTGGTTGCAACGCATGACCGACCATCGCCGGCGGTATCACCACGGACCGTCCGGGCTCCTCACTCCCGTGCGCATTCTGTTCAGTTCCTCGCCGCTCACCGGCCATCTGCTGCCGATGCTGCCGCTGGCCGCCGCCGCCCGGCGGGCGGGCCATGAGGTGATCATCGCCACCGGGCCGGATCTGCGCGACGACATCGAACGGCGCGGGTTCACCGCCTGGTCCGTCGGCCCGTCCATGGCCGAGATCGAACAGGCCGGGCTACCCCGGCCACCCGGACCGGGGGCGAGTGATGAACAGATCCTCTGGTCGAACGTCCAGCGCCTGTTCATCAACCCGTCGATCCTCCGCGCGGCCGAACTCATCGGGCTCACCGAAACAACCCCGGTGGACGTCGTGGTCCAGGAGCTGTACGAGCTGGGTGCGAGCTACGTCCGGCCCACCGCGGGCAAGCGGTTGGTGCACGGTCTCGGCGCGGACTTCCCACGCTTCGTCGATCTCGCCGTGCTCGGCCATGCAGAGGTCGCGCGCAGCATAGGCCGGCCGGACACCTCCGAGGAGTACCTGGCGGCGCCGTACATCGATCCGTTCCCACCGGTGCTGCATCCGCCGGACCGCCCCTGGCGCGACGTTCGTGCGCTGCGTCCCGAGGCCGGGGAGGTGCCCGCCGGGGCGAGCCTTCCGGAGGCGTTCCGCCGGCTGCCCCATCCGCACACCGTGTACCTGACACTCGGCACCGTCTACACCTCGGCAGAGGTCTGGCGCCGGCTGATCGAGGCGGTCGCGGAGGTTCCGGTCAACATCATCGCAACCACCGGACACGCGGTGGACCCGGCCGAACTCGGCGCGCTGCCGCCCAACGTGGCCGTGCAACGGTTCGTTCCGCAGGCCCTGCTGCTGCCGATGTGTTCGGCGGTGATCTGCCATGCCGGCGCGGGGACGGTACTCGGTGCGCTGGCGTTCGGGCTGCCGTTGTTGTTGCTGCCGATGGGAGCCGATCAGTTCGGCAACGCCACAGCGGTGGCAGACGCCGGCGCCGGCCTGGTTCTCGACCCCGACGCGGCGACGCCGGAAGCGATCCGGTCGGCGCTCGGCGACCTGCTCGACACCGATTCCTTCCGGCGGGCGGCCCAGGTCGTCGCGGATTCGATCGCCGGGCTGCCGAGCGCGGACGCCGTCCTCGCCGAGGTCCTGGACGGTCTGCCGACCGCCGGTTGAGCAGGCCGCCGTCGGTTGACCTGAGGGTGGTCGGCTGGTCAGGCCGCGAAGCGGTGCCCGGTGAGCTTCTCGTAGGCCTCGACGTACTTGGCCCGGGTAGCGTCGATGACCGCGTCGGGGAGCGGCGGCGCCGGGGTGTCGGAGTCCTTGTCCCAGCCGGATTCCCGGGTCAGCCAGTCCCGCACGAACTGCTTGTCGAACGACGGCAGCGCCGCCCCGGGCTGCCAGAGCGAGGCGTCCCAGAATCGGGAGGAGTCGGGGGTCAGCACCTCGTCGGCCAGGACGACGCTGCCGTCGGCACGCCGTCCGAACTCGAATTTGGTGTCGGCCAGAATGATGCCGCGCCCCCGGGCGACGCCCTCGGCGCGAGCGTAGATGGCCAGGGTCAACTCGCGGAGCTGATCCGCGAGGTCCTGGCCGTGCAACTCGACGACGGTCGCGAAGTCGACGTTCTCGTCGTGCTCGCCCAGCGGGGCCTTGATCGCCGGCGTGAAGATCGGCTGCGGCAGTCGCGAACCGTCCACCAGGCCGGCCGGCAACTCGATGCCACAGACCGTTCCCGATGCCCGGTACTCCGCCCAGCCCGAGCCGGTGAGGTAACCGCGGGCGACACACTCCACGGGCACCATCTCCAGCCGCTCGGCGATCACCGCCCGGCCGCGGACCGACTCGGGCACGTCGGTGCTCACCACGTGGTTGCCGACCACATCGGCGAGCAACTCGAACCACCACAGCGACAACTGATTGAGGATAGCGCCCTTGTCCGGAATCGGCGTCGACAGCACCTGGTCGAAGGCGGAGATGCTGTCCGTGGCCACCATCAGGATGGTGTCGTCCGGCATCGCGTAGAGCCGCCGCACCTTTCCGGCGTGAATCAGCGGCAGGTCGAGGTCGAAGTCGGTCACGGCGCTCAGTCTAGGGAATCGCCGATGGCCGCTCGTCCCTTACCAGGCGGCCGCCAGCACCTCGGCGAGCAGTAGGTCGGCATCCACCTCCAGGCCCTTGCGGACGAACCAGTCCGCCATGTTGCGGCAGTCGCGGTGCAGGAACTCGACGCCGTTGGGATTGCCGACCAGGTCGAGCACCTGCGGGACGTCGATCACCACCAGTTCGGGCTCGGGACCGTCCAGGCCGTGCACCAGCACGTTGAACGGGCTGAGGTCGCCGTGGGCGAGCTGCAGCCGTCCGAACCGGATCAGGGTCTCGACGACCTGGGCCCACAGCCAGCGCAACTGATCCGGGCTCGGCGAGCACTGCGCGAGCCGGGGCGCGGCCGCCTCGCCTTCGGCGATGAACTCCATCAGGATCTCGCGGCCGTCCAGCTGCACCGGGTAGGGCACCCGGATGCCGGAGTCCCACAGCCGTTTCAGGGTGGCGAACTCGGCCTGGGCCCAGCGGGCGGCCTCGATCTCGCGTCCGAAGCCCGACTTCAGCCGGACGGCCCGGTTCTCACGGCTGTCCCGGCCACGGCGTCCCTCGGTGTAGCTGGACGCCCGGTGGAACAGCCGGTTCTCGGCGGCGCGGTAGCGCTTGGCGGCGAGCAGGCAGGACTCCCCGTCGGGGACGGCGCGTTCCAGCAGGAAGACGTCCGCCTCCTTGCCGGTCTTGAGGATGCCGAACTCGGTGTCGATGGCCGCCTGCGACGTGACCAGCCAGGACGGCCGCGGTTTCGGCCCCCGCGACGAACGGTCGACCGAACGCCACGTCGACCAGCGTTGGTCCTCGCCGAGATCTTCGGACAAAGCGGTGTAGCGCAGGTCGGCCCAGTCGAAGCCGACCCGTGGTTGTGTTGATGAATGTGTTGATGACAACGGGTTTCTCCTCAATCGGAGGCCCGGTACGGCGGATTGCCGCGAAGAGTCAGTTACTGCGGACCACGATGGAATCGGACGCGACGGCGTCCAGGACAGTGATGGACATGACACGCCTCCCTTCCATCGAGCGAACTACGACCAGCGGCAAGCGTAACGCACGCCCTAGGCTCGCCGATAGCCCTCAGCGTTCACCCGTCGTTCGTCCGATGGCGGGATAATGCACTCCCGAGAAGCCCGAGGAGGGTTTGTGAGCCTGCTACGCGGCAGCCTGGCGCCACCGCCACGCACGCTGGTCGACATCTTCCGCGAAACCGTCGCCGAGTGCGCGGACGCCGACGCTCTGGACAACGGAGCGACGCTGCTCACCTACGCCGAGTTCGCCGACACCGCGGACGAACTCGCCGACGAACTCGCCGACCTGGGCATCGGCCCGGGCGACAAGGTGGGGGTGCGCATCGCGTCCGGCACCACCGAGCTGTACGTGGCGATCATGGGCATCCTGCTGGCCGGGGCCGCCTACGTGCCGGTCGATGCCGACGACCCGGACGAACGTGCCCGCACCGTCTTCGCCGAGGCCGCCGTCCGGGCGGTCGTGGGCAACAACCTCGAGGTCGCTCCCCGGGGTCCGGCCCGTCCGGCCGTCGACAGGGTCGATCCCAGCCCGGACGACGACGCCTGGGTGATCTTCACCTCCGGCTCGACCGGCAAGCCGAAGGGCGTCGCGGTCAGCCACCGCAACGCCGCCGCCTTCGTGGACGCCGAAGCCCGGCTCTTCCTCAGTTATGAGCCGCTGGGTGTTGGTGACCGGGTGATGGCCGGCCTGTCCGTCGCCTTCGACGCGTCGTGTGAGGAGATGTGGCTGGCCTGGCGCTACGGGGGCTGCCTGGTGCCGGCCCCGCGCTCACTGGTCCGCTCGGGGATGGATCTGGGGCCGTGGTTGCAGGCCAACCGGCTGACCGTTGTCTCGACGGTGCCGACGCTGGTGTCGCTGTGGCCGGCCGAGGCCCTGCGCCGGGTACGGCTGCTGATCCTGGGCGGCGAGGCCTGCCCGCCCGACCTGGGCGCGCGGCTGGTCACGGCCGGCCGCGAGGTGTGGAACACCTACGGCCCGACCGAGGCCACCGTGGTCGCCTGCGGCGCCAAACTCACCGGTGAGCCGCCGATCCGGATCGGGCTCCCGCTGGACGGTTGGGACCTGGCCGTTGTCGACCCCGCCGGCAACCCGGTCGGGGCAGGCGAGACCGGAGAGCTGATCATCGGGGGCGTCGGCCTGGCCCGCTACCTGGACCCGGTCAAGGACGCCGAGAAGTACGCGCCGCTGCCGTCACTGGGCTGGGCGCGCGCCTACCGCTCCGGCGATCTGGTGGTGAACGACGAAGCCGGGCTGCTGTTCGTGGGTCGCGCCGACGACCAGGTCAAGGTCGGGGGACGCCGGATCGAACTGGGCGAGATCGACAATGCCCTGCTCGACCTGCCGCTGGTCAGCGGGGCGGCGGCCGCCGTCCGACGCACCGCGTCCGGCAGCCAGCTGCTGGTCGGCTATATCGCGGTCGAGGACGGCTTCGACGCCTCGACCGCGCTGGCGCTGCTGCGCGAACGGCTGCCGGCGCCGTTGGTGCCACGACTCGCCGTCGTCGCCGAACTGCCCACCCGCACCTCGGGCAAGATCGACCGCGACGCGCTGCCGTGGCCACTGCCGGACGCCGGGGGCGCCGGCCCGGAGCTGCACCTGGCGGGCACCAGGGCCATGGTTCGCGACCACTGGGAATCCGTGCTGGGCGCTCGGGTCACCTCGCTGGACGCCGACTTCTTCGACCTCGGCGGCGGCTCGCTGACGGCGGCCCAGATGGTGTCGCTGCTGCGCCGCACCCACCCCGAGGTGACCGTCGCCGACATCTACGACCACCCGCGGCTGGTCGTGCTGGCCGATCACCTGGACGAGATGGCAGCGCCGGCGTCCCAACTGAACTCGAACGTCCGCCCGGTGCCGAAGAAGACCCAGCGCGGCCAACTGTGGGCGCTGCTGCCGCTGCGCACCATCCCGGGTCTGCGCTGGACGATCTGGGCGGCGGCCGCGGCCAACCTGGCCCACGCCGCCGGTCTGACCTGGTTGCCGACGCTGTCGTGGTGGTGGATCCTGCTCGGCGCCGCACTGCTGATCGTCACCCCCGGCCGGATGCTCGTCACCGCGCTCGGCGTCCGGATCATCCTGGCCGGCATCGGACCCGGCGAGTACCCGCGCGGCGGCAAGGTGCATCTGCGGCTGTGGCTGGCGCAACGCTTCGCCGACGAGATGGGTGTGGAGTCGATCGCCGGCGCGGTGCTGCTGCGCTGGTACGCCCGGCTGCTGGGCGCCCGGATCGCGCCGCACGTCGACCTGCACAGCGCGCCGCCGATCACCGGGCTGCTGCGGCTCGGCGAGGCCTGCTCGATCGAACCCGAGGTCGACCTGAGCGGCCACTGGCTGGACGGCGACCGGTTGATCATCGGCGGCATCCGCGTCCGCAAGGGTGCCCGGATCGGCGCCAGGTCCACCCTGTGCGCCGGCGCGGACGTCGGCGCGGGCGCCGAGGTGGCCCCGGGTTCGTCGGTGTTCGGCGTGGTGGGCGAGGGTGAGTACTGGTCGGGTTCGCCGGCGGTGAAGGTCCGCGACCAGGCGCGCGGGCCCTGGCCGGAGCGTCCGGCCAACAACCCGGTCTGGCTGCTCGCCTACGCGGCGATGGGCGTGTTGATCGCCGTCCTGCCGTTGCTGGCCTCGCTGGCCGGGTTCGCGGTGCTGTGGCCGGCGCTGGCGGCGTCCGGCTCGGCGGGTGGCGCCTTGCTCGCGGTGCTGCCTTGGCTGCTGCCCGCGATGCTCGTCGGCTACTTGACGCTGACCGTTCTGATCTGGGCCCTGGTGCGGGTGCTCGGCCGCGGGCTGAAGGCCGGCCACCACCCCGTCCAGTCGCGCAACTCGTGGCAGGCCTGGTCCACGATCCGCATCCTCGACGAAGCCCGCAGCTGGCTGTTCCCGATCTACTCCAGTTTTGTGACCCCGCTGTGGCTACGGGCGTTGGGCGCCACCATCGGCAAGGAGGTGGAGGCGTCCACGGTGCTGATGATCCCCAAGCTGGTGACCGTCGACGAGGGCGCCTTCCTGGCCGACGACACCCTGATCGGCGGCTACGAGCTGGGCGGCGGCTGGCTGCGCGTCGAGGAGGTCCGGGTCGGCAAACACGCCTTCATCGGCAATTCCGGCATGGCCGCGCCGGGTCGCAAGGTGCCCAAGGGCGGTCTGGTCGCGGTGCTGTCGGCGGCGCCCGCCCGGGCTCGGGCCAAGCGTGGGACGTCCTGGATCGGCTCGCCGCCGACCAAGCTGCGCCGCACCGCGGCGAGCGCCGACCAATCCCGCACCTACGCCCCGCCAGTTCGGCTGAAGGTCGCACGGGCGCTGGTCGACGTCTGCCGGCTGGTCGCACCGCTGGCCCTGGTGAAGTTGACGGTGCTCTGCGTAGCCGCGTTGATCGGTCTCGCGCACGCCGGCTGGTGGCTGGCCGCGATCCTGTCCGGGGTGGTGCTGGGCATCGGAGGCCTGCTGGCGGCGGCGTCCGCGACGGTGGCGAAATGGGTGCTGCTGGGCAAGCTGAAGCCGTCCGACCATCCGCTGTGGAGTTCGCTGGTGTGGCGCAACGAACTCGCCGACATGTTCGTCGAGATGCTGGCCGCGCCCTGGTTCGCCTATCCGACGATGGGAACGCCGGCGCTCAACGCCTGGTTCCGTTCGATGGGCGCCAAGGTCGGCCAGGGAGTGTGGTGCGAGACCTACTGGCTACCCGAAGCCGACCTGATCGACCTGCGCGCCGGGGTCACGGTGAACGCCGGCTGCGTGGTGCAGACCCACCTGTTCCACGACCGGGTGCTGAGCATGGACACGGTCACCCTGCGGGCCGGCGCCACGCTCGGGCCCAACAGCGTGATCCTGCCGGCCGCAACCATCGGACGGCACGCTACGATCGGGCCGGTATCGCTGGTCATGCGCGGCGAATCGGTCCCTGACAAGACCCGATGGATCGGAAATCCGATCGCGCCCTGGCCGGCGGCCGAGCCGTCCACGGAGGAATGATGCCCGCAGCCGACCCCTACGTTCCCGGTCATGGGAACCGTCGGTTCGCCGTCCGTTCCTACGACCTGGCGCTCGACTACAAGATCGCCACCAACCATCTCAGCGGACGCGCCGTGCTCGAGATCGAGGCCGTCGAGACCCTCGACCAAGTGGCGCTCGACCTGTACGGGCTCAACGTCTCCCGGGTGCGGGTCGATGGTCGCCAGGCCCGGTACACGCACCGGGAGCGCAAGCTCCGGATCGCGCTGGCAACCAGGGTGAAGCCTGGCGGACGGCTCCGGGTCGAGATCGACTACGCCGGCAAGCCGCGTCCGATGCCGAGCGTGTTCGGTCCGGTCGGCTGGGAGGAACTCACCGACGGCGTCCTGGTGGCCGCCCAGCCGTGTGGCGCGCCGTCCTGGTTCCCGTGCAACGACCGCCCGGACGACAAGGCCTGTTACCGCTTCGCGGTGACGGTGGCGGACGGGTACCGGGTGGTCGCCAACGGCGTCCTGGAGGGTCGGGCCAAGCGCGCCGGACGGACGACGTGGCGGTTCCGGCAGGACGAGCCGATGGCGCCGTACCTGGCGGTGCTGCACATCGGGCGCTACGTCGGCACCCAGGCCGGTGCGCGGGTCGAACTGGTGCATCCGCGCGGCATCGCGGTGGGTGCCGGGACGGCGTTCGCCCGCCAGGCCGACATGGTGGACTTGTTCGGCGAGCTGTTCGGGCCGTACCCGTTCGAGCGCTACACGGCCGTGATCGCCGCCGACGTGCTGGAGATTCCGCTGGAGGCGCAGACCCTGTCCACCTTCGGGGTGAACCATGTCGCACCGGACTGGGAGAACGAGCGCCTGGTGGCCCACGAGTTGGCCCACCAATGGTTCGGCAACAGCCTGACCGCGGCGACCTGGGCCGACATCTGGCTGCACGAGGGTTTCGCCTGCTACAGCGAGTGGCTGTGGTCCGAGGCGTCCGGACGGCGCAGCGCGGCCGAGTGGGCGTCCGAACACCACCGCAGACTGGCGCTGCTGCCGCAGGATCTGGTGCTCGGCGCGCCCGGGCGCGAGCTGATGTTCGACGACCGGGTCTACAAGCGCGGGGCGCTCACGCTGCACGCCCTGCGCGGCGTGCTGGGAGAAGTATTCTTCCCGATGCTCCGCGAGTGGACGACGGCGAACCGCTGGTCGACGGTGACGACGCCGGCCTTCGTGGCGCATGTCCAGCGCTACACCGACGCCGATGTCGCGGGACTGATCGACGCCTGGGTGTACCGCGCTGCCCTGCCCCGGCTCGCGGACAGCCCGCCGGCACCGCGGGTCGCTGGTTGGGCCTGACGCCTGGCTGGGCCTGACGCCCGGATGCGCCTGGCGCCGGTTGAGTCGCGCGCCGGCTGAGCCTGTTCGGGGCCCCGCCGGCCGGGGCTGCCGAGCCGAGCAGCGCGGATCAGCCGCCGGACAGCCAGCTGGCGATCGCCTGCGTCCCGAGTTCGAATGCCTCACTTTCCGGTCTGGCCAGGTAGCCGTGGGTGGTGTTCGGGAGGTACCACCCCTGGTGCGGGACGCCGGCGAGGGTGAGCCGGTGGGCGAAGTTCTCCGCCGAGGCCCGCAAGATGTCGCGGTCGGCGTTCAGCAGGCGCACCGGAGGCAGGCCGGTGAGGTCGCCGAGTCCGGGAAAGACGTGCGGGTTGTCCAGCGAATCGGCGGTGCCGGCGTGATTGACGGCCGCCCGGCGGACCATCTCCTGCATCACCCTCAGCTCGGGCAGCCCGAACAGCCGCCGTCGCAGCGCGGAGGAGGTCGGGGGCAGCACGCCGTGGAACAGCCCGTACAGGAAGGCCAGGCTGTCCGGGGCTGGGCCCTCGCCGTCCCTCAGCCGCAGCGCCACCCCGGCGGCCAGACAGGCACCCGCGGAGGCACCGCCCAACCACATCGGACCGCCGTGGGTGGCGTGGGCGTCCAGCCAGGCGTCCATCACCTGGTCCTGCGAGACCGGATAGCGGAACGGCGACGGCCGCAGCCGCAGCGGCCCGACCACCGGGAACATCGGGACCAGTCCGTACTCCACGCTGGTCACCGGGAAGCCCGCGGAGGCCACCCGCAGCGACACCTGATGCGCCTCCGGCTCGTCCAGCGTGCCGACCACCCACGCACCGCCGTGCACCCATACCAGCCGCGGCCCGATCACCTCGCCCGCCGGCAGGTATTCGCGCACGCGCACCTCACCGTGGCGTCCCGGAACATGGCGCTCGATCCAGGTCGGTTCGGTCACCGCAGCTCCGTTCGTGCCGAGTTCGCGCGAGGTCCGCGCCATGATGCCAGTGTCGTCGCTGTCATTGTGGCGCGCGCCTGTACCTTGTGTCCCATGCACGAACTGAGCCGTCGCACGGCGCTCGTTGGGCTGCTCGGAGCCGGGGTCGCCGCGACTGGATGCACCGGGCAGGCCACGCCGCCCACCCCCCCACCGGTCGAAGCACCCTCCCAGACGCCCAGTCCGACACCGTCGATCGATGAGCGCGCTCGCTGGCCGCTGTCGGGACAGCTGCTCAAGAATCCCCAGGACGCCCGGCATGCCGCGGTGGCGGTGAAGGTGCCGGACGCCCAGAACGAACATCCCCAGCGTGGGTTGGAGCATGCCGACATCGTGTTCGTCGAACTGGACGGCTATCGCGACAAGGCAGGTTACAGCGGTACCCGCCTGGTTCCGGTCTTTCACTCCTCGATGCCGGACGCCGTGGGCCCGGTGCGTTCCATCCGCCCTGTTGATGTTCCGCTGCTGTCACCCATGCACGCGATCATCGGCAACACCGGCGCCGTCGACTGGGTGCTCAACTACGTCGAGGCCCACGGCAGCGACGTGGAGGGAATGCTGTCCTACATGAATACCAAGGGCAGCGGGTCCTACACGATCGACAGCTCGCGGATCTATTACGCGAACGGCGTCCGCGAACTCGACCGCGCCGTCCTGTGCCATCCCACGGTGCTCGCCAAGCAGACCAAGAAGTTCCGCGACGGTCCCCCGCAGCCGTATTTCCCGTTCGGCGACGCCGAGGCGGCCAGCACGATCAGCGGCAAGAGCGCCCGGACCATCAGCGTGCCCTGGAAGAGCGGCAACAGCTACAACATGGGCTACACCTGGAGCGCCTCGTCCGGCACCTGGCTACGCAGTATGCCGTGGGGTCCGCACGTTTTGTCCGGCGGAAAGCGCGTGGCGCCGTCCAACGTGCTGGTGATCAGCGCGGACCAGCGCTACGAGAAGATCCACTCCGGCAAGGGCCACGAGGAACCGATCCACGACATCATCGACTCCTCCGGTCCGTTCCACTACTTCCAGGGCGGCCGGTATGTCACCGGAACCTGGACGAAGGCCGGTCTCGCGGCACCGTTCGGGTTCACCCTCGACGACGGCAGCCCCCTGGTGATGGCGCCCGGCCAGACCTACGTGGAACTCCCGAACAAGAACGCCAAGATCATCGTCAAGAGCTGATCGAACGCCGGGGACGGTTCTTTTCGTGCGATTTTCGCACCTTGGGGACGGTTCTGAACGTGCGATTCTCAACCGCCGGGGACGGTTCTTTTCGTGCGATTTTCGCACCTTGGGGACGGTTCTGAACGTGCGAATCTCGAACGGGAAGAACCGTCCCCGTTGTGCGAAACTTCGAATGAAAAGAACCGTCCCCGGCGTGCGAAAAAGCGGACCCCGGGGGGTCTAGAGGACCGAGCCGGGGGTGTAGGCGGCGGCGTCCGGGTACTGCTTGGCGATGCGCTTCACCTTGTCGGCGATGTCGTCCACCTGGTCGCGGGCGGCGCCGGTGAGTTCCAGTGGATCGGCCTGGGTGGCCTTGAGCTGCTTGCGGCTCAGGCCCAGCCGGGGATCCGCGGCCAGCCGGTCCAGCAGGTCATTGGTCCGGACGCCGCGGCGCAGGTCGAGCGCCACGGCCACCGCGTGCTCCTTGATCGCCTCGTGCGCGGCCTCGCGTCCGACGCCGGCCTGGACGGCGGCCATCAGCACCTTGGTGGTGGTCAGGAACGGCAGGTAGCGGGCCAGCTCGGCCTCGATCACCGCCGGGAAGGCACCGAACTCGGCCAGCACGGTGAGGAAGGTCTCGAACAGGCCGTCGAGAGCGTAGAAGGCGTCCGGCAGCGCCACCCGGCGGACCACCGAGCACGAGACGTCCCCCTCGTTCCACTGATCGCCAGCCAGCTCACCGACCATGGTCGCGTAGCCGCGCAGCACCACGCTCAACCCGTTCACCCGCTCACAGGACCGGGTGTTCATCTTGTGCGGCATCGCGGAGGAGCCGACCTGGCCCTCCTTGAACCCCTCGGTGACCAGCTCATGCCCGGCCATCAGCCGGATCGTCGTCGCGACATTGGACGGCGCCGCCGCCGCCTGTACCAGCGCGGTCAGCACCTCGTAGTCGAGCGAGCGCGGATAGACCTGGCCGGTCGAGGTGAAGATCCTTGCGAAGCCCAGGTACTGGCCGATCTGATTCTCCAGCGCCAGCTGCTTGTTCGCGCTGCCGCCGAGCAGGTCGAGCATGTCCTGCGCCGTCCCCATCGGACCCTTGATGCCGCGCGCCGGGTAGCGGTTGATCAGCTCGTCCACCCGGGCGAACGCCACCAGCAACTCGTCGGCGGCCGTCGCGAACCGCTTTCCGAGCGTGGTGAGCTGCGCGGCAACATTGTGCGAACGTCCGGTCAGCGCCTGATCGCGGTACTGGACGGCGAGCCGCGACAGCGACACCAGCACCGTCACGATCCGCTCGCGGACCAGCTTCAACCCGCTGAGCACCTGGAACTGCTCAATGTTCTCGGTGAGGTCGCGGCTGGTCATGCCCTTATGCACGTGCTCGTGACCGGCGAGCGCGTTGAACTCCTCGATCCGCGCCTTCACGTCGTGCCGGGTGATCCGTTCGCGAGCGTCGATGGACGCCAGGTCGACCTGGTCGATCACCCTCCCATAGTCGGCGATCACCTCGGCCGGGTCGTCCCCGCCGAAGTCGACGCCCAGATCCTTCTGCGCCTCGAGGACGGCCAGCCAGAGCTGCCGCTCGGCGACGATCTTGTTCTCGGGGCTCCAGATCCCCCGCATCGCCTCGGACGCGTAGCGGGTGGCCAGGACATTGGGAACCGTCATGGTTTCATCGTTTCACGAGTCGGACGGCTCCTCATGTCGGCACGGAACCGGCGGACCGCGCTACCCCACCCAGCGCTCGCCTGACTATTCAGGGCTCGCCAAGCTCGGCGAGCCCTAGATAGTTCGGGGAGCGTCGGGACGTCGGCATATGGGAGCCTGACTAGGACGGGAGCGTCACCACTCGCCGGCGTCGCCCTCGGCGACGTCGCCGACGTACTGGGCGAGGGTCGAGTTCACTCGGTAGGCGTCCGAGACAGTGATCTCACCGCGTTCGGCGCGGGCCGCGATGTCGCGTCGGCAGAACAAGCTCGGCGCGTCCAGCTGGTCGATGGCGGCATAGACGTCGGTTCGGGCGGCGGCCAGCGAAGCCGCATGGGCGACAACGCCGAGTACCCGTCCGCCGGACGCCAGCAGCTCGCCGTCGGCATCGCGGGCGGTACCCGCATGAACGATGTGCACGTTGTCGTCCGAGCCGAGAAGCCGTGGACCGTCGATGACACCACCCAGTTCCGGCGTCCCCGGGTAGCCGTTCGCCGCCAGCACCACCACGACGGCCGAACCCGGCTTCCAGGCGAGTTCGCCGATCTCGTCGAGCCGGTCGGTGGCGGCCGCGTACAGCACCTGACCGAGCGGCGAGTCCAGCGCGGCCAGCACCGCCTGGGTCTCGGGATCGCCGAACCGGACGTTGAACTCCACCACCCGCAGGCCCTTGGAGGTCAGCGCGAGCCCCGCGTACAGCAGGCCGACGAACGGCGTACCCTGCCGTCCGAGTTCGGCGATGGTGGGTTCGACGACGCTCTCCATGATCTCGTCGACCAGCCCCGGCGGCGCCCACGGCAGCGGGGTGTAGGCACCCATGCCGCCGGTGTTCGGCCCGGCATCGTCCTCGCCGACCCGTTTGAAGTCCTGGGCCGGCTGCAGCGGCAAGGCGGTGTGCCCGTCGGTGATCGCGAACAGGCTGACTTCGGGGCCGTCCAGATACTCCTCGACCACGACGGGCAGGCAGCCGGCCGCGTGCTCGAGCGCCGCGTCCCGGTCGTCGGTGACGATGACGCCCTTGCCGGCGGCCAGTCCGTCGTCCTTCACCACGTGCGGCGCACCGAAGTGGTCCAGCGCCTGCTCGACCTCGGCCAGCGTCTCGCAGTACCGCGACCGTGCGGTCGGGACGCCGGCGGCCGCCATCACGTTCTTCGCGAAGGCCTTCGACGCCTCCAGCCGGGCGGCCGCGGCGGACGGACCGAAGCAGGCGATGCCGGCGCCGCGCACGGCGTCCGCCACCCCGGCGACCAGGGGCGCCTCGGGACCGACGATGACCAGGTTCGCATGCAGCCGGCGGGCCAGAGCGACTACCGCGCGCGGATCGTTGATGTCGACCGCATGGTTGCTGGCGATGGTCGCGGTGCCGGGATTGCCGGGCGCGCAATGCAACTTGGTGATCGCGGGATCACCAGCCAGCGCGAGGGCGATCGCATGTTCGCGCCCGCCGCTGCCGAGGATCAGAACCGAAAGCTGGGTGTGCACGAGGTCAGACTAGTGCCGTCTGCCTCTTCGGGCTTCCCCCGTCAGTGGACCGCGGGGACGGTTCTTTCCGGTCCACTTTCTCGCGTGCTGGACGGTCAGGACGGCCTTTCGAAGGACTTTGGCACGAACTGAACCGTCCTCCCGGTCCACTTCGGAGGACTTTGGCACGAAAAGAACCGTCCCCGCGGTCCACTTCGGTCCGAAAGAACCGGCGGTCCACACCGCAGTCTGGACGCGGGGCGCTCAGCCGTCGCCGGGCGGGCGTTCCGCTTGGGCGGTGGCCAAGAAGACCCCGAAGCTGCGGAGTTCGCCGCCCACCTCCCGCTCGGTGGTCAGGGCGTTGCGGACGCAGACATGGCTGTAGCCGGCCGCCGCGAACGCGCGCCGGAGCGTACCCCGGCTGAACCCGTGATGCCCCTCGAAACCGGGGTCGTGGTAGGTGCCCGACTCGGGGTCGAGGTCGAGGACGGCGACCCAGCCGCCATCGACGGTCGCCTCGTGCAGCCGGGTCAGCAGCAGCGTGATGTCGGGCACGTGGTGCATCGCCATCAGGCTCACCACCAGCTCGAACGGCTCGCCCGCCCACGGCTCTGCGGTGAGGTCGCCGACGTGGGCGGTGATGTTCGCCCGTCCGGACTCGACGATCCGCCGGCGGGCCATCTCGATCATTCCGACGGAGGAATCGAGCAGCACCACCTCACGGACGCGGTCGGCGAGGGCGATCCCGAGCAGTCCGGTGCCCGCGCCGTACTCCAGTACACGCATCGTCTCCCGGACCGGGACAGCGGCGGCGATGGCGTCGGCGGCGCGGCGGGCCCGCTCCACCCGGCGGGCGTCGTCGTCCCAGCCCTTCGCCAGCTCATCGAAATCGGTCATGTGCTCAGCCTGCCGCACGACGGCGCGCACGGTAAGCCGCAACATTGGCCCGATTCCCGCAACCGGCATCACAGAACCGCCGCGAGCGGTTGCGGCTGAGGTCCACCAGCACCTGATCGCAGCCGTCGCCGGCACAGCGGCGCAAGCGGTCAAGACCGTCGGCCCGGACGACATCGATCATCGACATCGCGCATTCCACCATCATCCGGACCGCCAGCGGTGCGTCGTCGCTAGTCGCGTGGATGTGCCAGTCGAAGTCGTTGTGCCGCACCAGCTGCGGCAGGGCGTCGCCTTCGCGCAGTAGCCGGTTGATCAGGGCGACGACCTCCTTCTCGGTACCGGCTTCCCAGAATCGGGCCAGCCGAGGGCGCAACTCCCGGACGTCGGCGAGTTCGGTCGCATCGTGGGTGCGGCTGCCGCTCCATTGCCAGCGGACGCAGAACGCGTCCAGCTCGGCGACCGTGGTCAGGGTGTCGGGCGTGCGGCTGTTGACCAACGCGGCGGCCGCCTGCAGCGACAGTCTTGCGTCATGAGTGAATTCCACTATTACTCCTGACACGGTCTAGGATGTCATGAGCATAACAACCGATTGATCCTGACGGAGGTGGTGGGAGATGGCTGAGACTGTGGCCGAACGCGTGGAAATCGGCGTCCGCCGTCCCCACTCGGCGCTGGTCGGCTGGACGGCCGCACTGGTCTCGGCCTGCGCGTTCGGCACCGCCGGCGCCTTCGCAAAGCCGTTGCTGGTCGCCGGCTGGAGCGCCGGCGCCGTGGTCGCGGTACGGCTCGGGCTGGCCGCGATCGCCCTGCTGATTCCTGGCCTGACTGCACTGCGTGGTCGCTGGCATCTGCTGATCAGCCAGTGGCGGCCGCTGCTCGCCTACGGCATCTTCGGTGGGGCGACCGCGCAGGTGGCGTTCTTCAACGCCGTCCAGTACGTACCGGTCGGTCTCGCCCTGCTGCTGGAGTACCTGGCCATCCTGCTGGTGGTCGCCTGGGTCGCCGTCCGCAGCCGGCGGCTGCCGTCCCGGCTGACCCTTGTCGGCACCGTGGTGGCGATCACCGGCCTGGTGGTCGTGCTCGATCCGAGCGGCATGGTGGGTCTCGACCTCCGCGGCGTCGCTTGGGGCCTGTTGGCTGCCTGCGGCCTGGCGGTGTACTTCATCATCTCGGCCCGGCCGATGGAACTGCCCCCGCTCTCCTTCGTCGGCGTCGGCCTCGCGGTCGGCACCGTCACGATCCTGATCGCCGGCGCTGTCGGCCTGATGCCCATGCAGGCCAGCTTCGTCGACGTCGCCTTCGTGGGGCTGACCCTGCCGTGGTGGGTGCCCCTGATGGTGCTGGCGCTGGTCGCGGCCGCGACGGCGTACGCGCTCGGTTTCGTCGGCGTCCAGTATCTGGGCTCGACGGTGGCCAGCTTCGTCGGCCTGACCGAGGTGCTGTTCGCGGTCGCCTGGGCCTGGCTGCTGCTCGGCGAATTGCCGGGTCTGCCGCAACTCGTCGGCGGGGTGATCATGCTGGCCGGCGTGGCGGCGGTCCAGCGCGGTCAGGAAGCAGCCTGATCGTCCCACCCCCCTGCGCCCTGGGCGGATCCGGGGATCGGTCGAGTTCAGCCAGAACGCGATCGGCCAGCCGGACGGCGGCCGCGGCTTCCAGCGGGACGCCGGAGATGCCGGCAGCCTGCACGATGCGCCGGCCGCGGATCGCGGTGCCGGAGTCCACCGCGGCGGCGGAGGGGGCCGCATCGGCAGCCCGCAGCAGGGCCGCGGCGTCTCCGAGCCGGTCACGATCGGCAAGGAGCCAGGCGATGTTACGCATGGTCGTCCACAGCTGCGTCGTGTTGCCGGTGGTGGTCCAGTAGCGCAGCAGCCGGCGGAACGCGGCAGCTGCCTCGGCAACCTCGCCGCGGCGGGCGAGTTCGGCGGCCAGCCCCACCCCGGCGATACCTTCCACGAAGGTCACCCCGGCACGTCGAGCCCCGTCAATGGCGGCCGAGTAGCAGGCGACGGCCGCGTCCGAGGCGCCCTGGGCCGACGCGGCCTCGCCGCGCACGTAATCGGCGAAGGCACGGAACGACACCACCGGGTGCTCCGCCAGCAGTGCGTTCGCCTGCTCAAGTAGAGCATCGGCGCGATCGACGTCCTCGGCATAGACGGCCGCCAGCGCAGCGACGATCAGGTTCTCCACCGGTAGAGCCCGGTCGCCGCTCCGCAGCAGACCGGCGAGCGAGCCGGCGAAGTCCCCGCGGAACAGGTCGACGGTCGCCAACGCACTGAAGCAACGAGCGCTGGCGGCGGGATCCCCGTCAGCCAGGTCGAGTCCGCGCAGCGCCATCCGTCGGCTGGCGTCGAGGTCGCCCTGCAGCCATAGGGCATGTGCGGCGGCGCCGATGACTCTGCTCTCGGCCGGGTGTCCGACCAGGCCAGGGTCACCCGCCAGTTCGACGGCCCAGGCCCATAGTTCCGACAGACTCCTCCAAGTGGACGGCTCATCGACCGTCAGGGTGATCCGGATCAGCAGGTCGAGATCCCCGCGCGCACGGGCGAGATCGCGCGCGACCCGCAGGTTGTCGAGTTCGGCGCGCAGCCGGGCATCCGCGGCAGGCTCTCCGGGGCCCCTCAAGTCGCGCCCGAGTTCGATCAGCGTCCGGTCGGTCCATTCCAGGAACACCCGCTCGAAGTCTTCACCGCGCCCCCGCCCGCTCGTCCGGTCAATGACGAACCGACGGACGGTTTCGAGCAGCGTGTACCGGCCGTGCTCGTTGTGCACCACCAGGGAGGCGTCCACCAGCCGCCCGAGGATGAGCAAGGGATCGCCATCGAGCCCCCCGGCGAGTTCTTCGATCGCCCGGAGATCGATGCCGCCGGGAAAGGCGGCGATAACGCCGAGCAACTCCCGCTCGGGTTCGGCCAGCAGCCGGAACGACCAGTCCACGGCGGCCCGCAGGGTGCGCTGCCGGGCGTCGTCATCGGAACGATCCTCGGCCAGCAGATCGAGCGCACGGTCGAGGCGTTGCCGGATCGCCGACAGCGGCATGGTGGCGAGCTGACCTGCGGCGAGTTCCAGCCCCAAGGGCAACCCGTCCAGCCGTCGGATCACCTCGACGAGGTCGTCCACGTCGCGGTCGGTCAACGAGAACCGGGCGTTCCGGCGGGTGGCGAAGTCGATGAATACGCGTGCACTGGGTTGGCGTCGCAGCCGCTCCAGCGGCACACCCGGCTGCGGGACGGCGAGCGGCTGAAGCCGCAGCACGTACTCGCCGACAGCGTGCAGACTCACCCGAGAGGTGATCAGCAGCCTGACCTGTGGCGCCCGGCGCTGCACCTCGGTGATCAGTTCCCGGCAGCCGGCCAGCACGTGTTCGGCGTTGTCCAGGACCAGCAACAGCTCCTGCGCCGCCAGCCCCTCGGCCACGCTGCCGATGCTCGGTGGGCCTTCGGTCCGCAGACGGAGGGCGGTGGCGATCGCCTCGGGCAGGCGTCGAGGGTCGGTCACCGCGGCCAGCCGGACGACCGCCGCTTCGCACCGGCCGAGTTCGCTGAGCTCGCCGATCACATCGAGCACCAGGCGGGTCTTGCCGACACCACCCGGTCCGGTGACGGTCACCATGGACTCGGAGCCGAGTAGGCGTTCGAGGTCGGCCCGATCCCGCTCTCGGCCCTCCAGCCGTCCGGGCGGGCGAACGATCCTCGGCCGGAACGGCCGCGGCTCTGAGGGCGCGAGATGCGTTCCCGATGCCACCTGCTGCTCCAGTTCTGCGAACCGGCGGCTCGGGTCGAGCCCCGTCTCGTCCGCCAGCCGGCGGCGGAACATGGCCGCGGCCAGCATCGCCTCGGCGGTGCTGCCTCCAGCCGCCAACGCACGCACCAGCAGCGTGGCCGCCGGCTCGTTCAGCGGTTCGGCAGCTGCCAGCGCGGCCGCGTCCGGGGCCACCGAGCGATCACCCAGCTCGATCCGAGCGGTCAGCCACTGGTGTTCCAGAGTGCGGCGCAGCTCGGCCACGGCCAGCGCGTGACCTGCCAGCCACTGGAGGCCGGCGAACTCATCCAGGGCCGGGCCGCGCCACAGCGCCAGCGCCCGTTCCGCCAACTCCGCTGCGCGCGCCGGACGGCGGGCCAACTCGGTGCTGACCTGCGCGGCCAGCCCGCGTGCCTCGGCGAGATCGAATTCGGTCGGGTCCAGGACGAGCCGGTAGCCGGGCGCCTGGCGCTCAAGCCGATCGGCGCGGACGCCGAGGGTGCGCCGGAGCCGAGAGACCTGGGTAAGCAGCGCCTGCTGGCCGGAATCCCGCGGTTCCTCGGCCCACAGCGAGTCGATCAGGGCCGCCACGCTCACCACGCGGGGCGACGCCAGCGCCAGCACGGCGAGCAGCGAACGCCGCAGAGTTCCGGGCACCTCGACCGGGTGGCCGTCGACCTCGACCGAAAGCGGCCCGAGCAGCCCCAGCCGCAACGCCGGGCCGGTTCGGCTATCGGTCACGATGGTTCTCCCGGTTGGTGGACGATGCTGATTCTGCTACACCGACGCCTCCGCGAAGGACTCCACCGAGACCCAGTCGGCGTACTGCTCGTCGCCCATCGCCGCGATCAGTGCGGTGGTCTGGCTGGCGTGACAGCGCAGCGCGGCGACCTTACGTCGCAGGGCTGGGCCGTCCAGCTGCAGGAGCCCGGCGAGGTCAGGCTCGGAGCATTGCCGCGGCTCGCCCAGCGCGAACACGCCGAAGGCGTCCTCGACGTCTCGGTGCCGATCTCGGCGTTCGGGCGTCACCACCGGCTGCCACAGGCGCGGACGCACGGCGGTCCGCGCGCAGGCACGCTCGACCCAGCGTCCGACGGCGATGTGGTCGGGGTGACCGGTGAAGCCGTCCGGGCCGAACCCGATCACGGTCGCCGGGCGGATGTCGTCGAGAAGCTCGCCCAGTCGGTCGACCGCCCGGTCAGGGTCGGCCGAGGCGCAACTTCCGTCGGCGTAGCCGAGCCAGTGCTGCTCGGAGACACCGAGCACCCGGAGTGCGGCGCGGCACTCGGCGGCCCGCATCCCAGCCGCCGCGGCGACGTCCGCGAGCGCGGGGTCGATGCCGGCCTCGCCGTGGGTGGCGGTGATCACCACGACCCGCTGGCCGGCGTCCCTCAGGCTCGCCAGCAATCCTCCGCAGAGATACGTCTCGTCGTCGGGATGCGCCCAGATGGCCACCGTGGTGCCGAGCCGCGCGGGGTCGATGGCGGCGCTGGTCCGGTCGGTGGTGGTCCGAGCGGGACGGCCGCTGACCGGTTCGGTACGGATCTTTGTGATGGTCATGGGCCGAGCATTCCGGCCTGCCCGGTCGCGCCGCTGTCGTGACGCTGTCGTGGCTTGGCAGCACGGTCAGCAACGGGACAGTGCCGCGCCAGGGCGTCCAGGAAGGCTGACGCTGCCGGACCACACCGGGTGGCCGGCAGGAAGGAAGTCATGACCATCACCCAGCAACTCGACGAAACCGCCGTGCTGGCCTTCGCCCAGCGGTTGTCGGAGCATCAGGCGTACGCGATGAACGCGACGCTGGCCTACCTGGGCGACCGGCTCGGACTGTGGCGAGCGCTCGCCGACGGACAGCCGACCACGGCCGCCGCCCTCGGCGTCCGGACCGGGACCGACCAGCGGTATCTGCAGGAGTGGCTGGCCGCCCAGGCCGCCGCGGGCTACCTCCACTACGACCCGTCGCAGGCGACGTTCCGGCTGCCGGCCGAGCATGCCGCTGTGCTGGCGATCGACGACAGCCCGGCCGCGATGGCCGGAGCCTTCGAGACGATCGTCGCCACGGCGTCCACAGCCGACCGGCTCGCGCACGCCTTCGTCACCGGTGAGGGCATCGGCTGGCACGACCAGGATCCGCGGGTCTTCAGCGGCGTCGAGCGGTTCTTCCGGCCGCTGTACGCCACCTCGCTACTCACCGAGTGGCTGCCGTCGGTCGACGGCCTGACCGAGGCGCTCGAGGCGGGGCTGGACGTACTCGACGTCGGCTGCGGACTGGGCACGCCGACGCTTCAGCTGGCGGAGGCCTTTCCTCGTTCGCGCTTCGTCGGCGTCGATTACCACCAGGAGTCGATCCGTCGAGCGCGGGCGGCCGCGGAGCGCCGGGGCCTGAGCGATCGGGTCCGGTTCGCGCCGGCGGATGCTGAGGAGTACGGCGGACGCTACGGCCTGGTCATCATGTTCGATGCCCTGCACGACCTGGGCGATCCGGTGGGTGCGTTGCAACACGCTGCCGCCCACCTGGCCCCAGGCGGCCGGATCGTGGCCATCGAGCCGTTCGCGGGCGACCGGCTGGAGGACAACCTGCATCCGCTCGGACTCAGCTGGTACGCCGCCAGCACGGCTCTCTGCCTGCCCAACAGCCTGTCCCAGGACGGACGCGCTGGTCTCGGCGCCCAGGCCGGCACCGCACGCCTGCTGTCGGTGTTCGCCGAGGCGGGGCTGGGGGCCCGAGCCACCGCCACAACGATGTTCAACGTCGTGCTCGAGGGTCGGCCGTGACCGGCGGAGGGGGGCCTCGCCGGAGGGTCAGACGCGGAACGCGCCGGCGGTTGCTGCTGGGGTTGGTCGTTGTCGCCGTCGCCGGCCTGATCGGGCTCGCTCCGGTTCCGGAAGCCGGCGCCGCCGGCGTCCCCCGCTATGTCGTCAGCATCACCCAGCTGAAGGCCGTCGAGGAACAGAACGAGCACGACTGGTTCACCGACGAGGACGTGTACGGCGGCTTCGTGGTGACCAGCAGTGACACCAAGCGCCAGCTGTCCGCCTTCCGCACCCAGCTGCTGAAGGGTTTCGACGAGGGCGAGACGAAGACGCTGTCGGCCGACAAGCGGTGCGCCCCGGCAGGCGAGATCCTCGACTTCAAGAGCGGACGGAGCTTCCTGGACGCCCGCAGCGGCGATCGCTGGCTGTGCCGGACGATCAACACCGGCGGGGCCGGCCTGGAACCGCCGTTCACGGTGGCGGGAACGCTTTACTCCAGCGTCTCCTGCTATGAGCTCTTCGAGAACTGCGGCAAGCATCGCAACGATCCGCGCGGGCCCTACCTGGCGCTGGACATCTGGCTGGGCAACGCCCGCCTGGACTTCAGCGCCGGCGGGCTCTACGTCGATCTGCCACGGGTGGGTATGCAGCGCGCCTACACGATGGATCATCGCGCGAACAACGGGCACTACCGGACCAGCGTCACCGTCGAACGGGTGGCATGACCAGGAATATCGCCGGAACTGGCGAACCCGCGGGCGACGCGTCCGGCGGGTTCGTCAGTTGGCGGGCAGCGTCCGATCCGACCGTACAGCGTCACGACGTGTTCGCGCCCGATTCGAGCCGCTCTCCGCGGGGTAGTTTCAGTCCGGCGCACCAGCTCACGACCGGTAGCGTGCGGACTGACTACCCAACTCAGCAGTTGAGGGGCGCACCGTGCAGCCGAACCCGATCGTCTTCTTCGTCGATTCCGCGAACCGGGCGGACGCCGAACGCTGGCTGGGCACCGGCGTCGCGACCGGGGTGACCACGAACCCGACGATCTTGCGCCGGGCGGGCGCGCGGGCGTCCGATATTCCGCTGATCCACGCCTGGGCGGCCGACGCCGGCGCGCGCGAGGTGTGTTTCCAAACCTGGGGCGCCAATGCCGAACAGTGGTACGCGAACGCGATGCGGATCCGGGAGTGGGCGCCGGAGGCGACCGTGAAGGTGCCGTGCACCGAGGCGGGCGCGGAGGTGATCCGCCGGCTGCACGCCCAGGATGTCCCGGTGCTGATGACCGCCGTCTATGCGGCCAAGCAGGCGCTGATCGGCTCCGCCCTCGGCGTCCGGTACCTGGCGCCGTACTTCGATCGGCTGCGACAGGCTGGCCAGGACGCCGTGGCCGAGTTCGACCGGATGACCTCGATCGTGCCCCAGGACGGCTCGGGGCCACTGGTGATGGCAGCCTCCCTGAAATCCGCCGACGATGTGATGACCCTCGCCGGGGTCGGCGTCCGGGTATTTACCGCAGCCCCTGAGGTATTGGCCGACGTCTTCGATCAGGGCCTCACCCAGCAGGCCGTGGAGGCGTTCGAGCGGGACATGCTGGACGTGCTTTGAACCGCTGCGCTCGGCGCCCGGACGGCCGGAGGACCCGCTCCAGGTGACCGAAGGAACCGTCCCCGGTGACCGTGGGGACGGTTCTCTTGGTCACCAGAGTGTCCATGGGGACGGTTCTCCTGGTCACCCGCGAGGGTTGCGGGGTGACCAAAGGAACCGTCCCCGGTGACCAAAGGAACCGTCCCCGGTGACCGAGAGAACCGTCCCCACGATCACCGGGGCGTGGGTCAGAGCAGGTCGTGCAGCATCACGACTTGCTCGCGACCCGGGCCGACGCCGATGCCGGAGATCCGGGCGCCGCTGAGTTCCTCGAGGCGGCGCACGTAGGCCTGGCAGGTCCTGGGCAACTCGCCGAACGAGCGGGCGCCGGAGATGTCCTCGGCCCAGCCGTCGAGTTCCTCGTAGATCGGGGTGGCCCGCGCGAAGTCGTGTTGGGTCATCGGCAGCCGGTCGTGGCGTTCGCCGTCCACCTCGTACGCGACGCAGACCGGGATCTTTTCCCAGCCCGACAGAATGTCGAGCTTGGTGAGGAAGATGTCGGTGAAGGCGTTCGCGCTGGCCGCCGCCTCGACGACCAGGGCGTCGTACCAGCCGCAGCGCCGCTGGCGTCCGGTGGTGGTGCCGAACTCGGCGCCGTCGTTGCGGATCTTCTCGCCATCTGCGTCCAGTAGCTCGGTCGGGAAGGGGCCCTCCCCCACCCGTGTGGTGTAGGCCTTGGCGATGCCCACCACCCGGTCGATCCGGGTCGGCCCGACACCGGCACCGGTGCAGGCGCCGGCCGCGATCGGGTTGGACGACGTGACATAGGGGTAGGTGCCGTGGTCGACGTCGAGGTGATGCGCCTGGGCGCCCTCGAAGAGCACCACGTCGTCACGGTCCAGGGCGTCGTTGAGCACCCGTGAGGTGTCGGCGACCATCGGACGCAGCCGGTCCACGTAGCCCAGCAGCCGCTCGGTGATCTGGTCGGGGTCGATCGCCCGCTGGTTGTACACCTTCACCAGCAGATGGTTCTTCTGCCACAGCGCACCCTCGACCTTGGCCCGCAGCATCTCCTCGTCGAACAGGTCCTGCACCCGGATGCCGAGGCGATTGACCTTGTCGGAGTAGGCCGGGCCGACACCACGTCCGGTGGTGCCGATCTTGCGCTTGCCGAGGAACCGCTCGGACACCTTGTCGATGATCTGGTGGTATGGCGTGATCAGGTGCGCGTTGGACGACACCAGCAGTTTGTGGGCGGCGTCCACCCCGCGCGCGGCGAGACCGTCGATCTCGTGGAACAGCACGTCCAGGTCGATCACCACGCCATTGCCGATCACCGGCACGCTATTCGGGCTCAGAATGCCGGACGGCAACAGGTGCAGCGCGTAGCGCTCGCCGTCCACCACCAGGGTGTGTCCGGCGTTGTTGCCGCCCGAGTAGCGAACCGTGTAGTCGACCCGGTCGCCCAACTGATCGGTGGCCTTGCCCTTGCCTTCGTCGCCCCATTGCGCTCCGACGACCACGATGCCCGGCATCTGGTTTCCCTCCGGCATGAAAAGCGGCCCGCACGGGGCCCTTGCCCCGACAGCCTAACGGAGTCGTTCGCCGGGGCCGCGAGGCGTCCGATTGGTCGGACGGCCGCGCGGGGGTTCCGGTACGCGGGGACGGTTCTTTTCGTTCCATCTGGTACCGACAACCGGACCGAAAGGCCGGCCCTGCGTACCACGGCGCGCGAGTGGACCGAAAGAACCGTCCCTGCGTACCAAAGTGCGTCGAAAGTGGAACGAAAAGAACCGTCCCCTCGTACCACCGTCGATCGTTGGGCGGTTCGGCGAGACCTCGGACGGGTGCGCTGGCCGGGGTCAGGTCGACCAGCGGACGACCGGGTCAGTCGAGCGTCGGGCCGACCAGCTCGTTGTAGGCGGCGGGCGACGAGTCGACCAGCAGTTGCACGCAGCGTTCGTACTCAGCGTCCTCCCCGATCTCCTTGGCCGCGCGGGCCAGCGCCCACACGGCACGCAGAAAGCCGCGGTTGGGCTGGTGTTCCCAGGGCACTGGACCCGAACCGCGCCAGCCATTGCGACGCAGCGCGTCCAGGCCGCGGTGATAGCCGGTGCGAGCGAAGGCGTAGCCGGCGAGCACCCCTTCCCGGTCGCCCCGGTCGAGCGCCCGCTCCGCGAGCACCGCCCAGGCAAGGCTCGAACTCGGGTGCTGCGCCGCAACCTCGAGCGGATCGGTGGTATCGCCGGACGCAGCCGGATCCTCAGGCAGCAGGGTCGCCTGGGCACCGGGTGCGGCGAAGGGGAGATGAGCCATGCAGGTCAGCCTAATGTCCCGCCGCTGCACCATCCGGGCCGTTCCCACCGCTCGATGTGAGTTTGGGTCGCGCCACGCTCTATGCTGCCGCCATGGTCGATGAGGACACCACCTTTCAGCTCCGAATGGATCGTTACGGCCCCGACCTGCTGAGCGGGTTGACCGGCGCCTACGGCGACGCCGCGCCGCAGCTCTTCGAGCGGTTGGCCTCCCAGATGCGGGCAGCCTTCGCCGCCCGCAGCACCGAACTGAAGGTCCTCGACGAGGCGCGGCTGCTCAGCCCGGACTGGGTTCAGCGCCCCGACACCGTCGGGTACGTGTGCTACGCCGACCGGTTCGCCGGATCCATCGCCGGGGTCGCCGAGCGGATCGATCACCTCAAGTCCCTCGGGGTCAGCTATCTGCACCTGATGCCGCTGCTGCGCCCGCGCGAGGGTGAGAACGACGGCGGGTACGCCGTCGCCGACTACCGATCGGTCGACTCCCGACTGGGCACGATGGACGACCTCACCACCCTGGCCACCACCCTTCGCGAACAGGGCATCTCGCTGGTGGTCGACCTGGTGCTCAACCACGTCGCCCGCGAGCACGACTGGGCCGTCCGGGCCCGGGCCGGCGAGCAGAAGTACCGCGACTACTTCCACATCTTCGGCGACCGCACCATGCCCGACGCCTACGAGCAGACCCTGCCGGAGATCTTCCCCGACTTCGCCCCCGGCAACTTCACCTGGGACGAGGACGCCCAGGGTTGGGTGTGGACGACCTTCAACTCTTACCAGTGGGACCTGAACTGGGCCAACCCGGACGTCTTCGCCGAGTTCGCCGACCTGGTGCTGTTCCTGGCCAACAACGGCGTCGACGTGTTCCGCCTGGACGCCATCGCCTTCACCTGGAAGGAACTGGGCACCGACTGCCAGAACGAACCGCAGGTGCACGAACTCACCCAGGCGCTGCGGGCCGTGCTGCGGATCGTCGCCCCGGCCTGCGCGGTGAAGGCCGAGGCCATCGTCGGCCCGCGCGATCTGATCGCCTACCTCGGCCAAGGCAAGCATTTCGGCAAAGTGTCCGATCTGGCGTACCACAACTCGTTGATGGTCCAGCTCTGGGGCGCACTCGCCTCGCGGCATACCCGGCTGTTCGAGGTGGCGCTGTCGAACTTTCCGGCGAAGCCGGCCGGCACCACCTGGGCGGCCTATGCCCGTTGCCACGACGACATCGGCTGGGCGGTCTCGGACACCGACGCCCGGGGCGCCTACCTGGAGGGCCACACGCACCGCGCCTTCCTGTCCGAGTTCTATGCCGGCCTGTACCCGGGCTCCTTTGCCCGTGGCCTGGTCTTCCAGCACAACCCGGTGACCAATGACCGCCGGATCAGCGGCTCCATGGCCAGCCTGGCCGGATTGGAGACCGCCCTGGAGGCCGGCGATCAGGGGCAACTGTCGGACGCGATCGCGCGGATCAACCTGCTGCACACCGCCGTCCTGGGCTTCGGCGGCGTCCCGCTGCTGTACATGGGCGACGAGATCGGCCAGCTGAATGATCACGACTACGTCGAGGATCCCGAACACGCCGCCGACAACCGCTGGGTGCATCGGCCCCGGATGGACTGGGATGCGGTGGCGGCGGCCGACAACGATCCGAGCACGCCCGGCGGACGCATCCTGTCCGGCCTGCGGCACACCATCGGCGTCCGCAAACGGCTGCCGCAGCTGCACGCGTCCATCGAGTCGCGGGTGCTGCCCAGCCCCGATTCCCGTGTGCTGCTGCTCACCCGCGATCACCCCGAGGGCATGCTGATCGAGGCCTACAACTTCAGCGAGGACGTGGTCGAACTGCCCACCTATGTGCTGCGATCCCGCCTCGGGGATTCCGCCGTCGAGCAGATCAGCGGCTACGACTACTCGTTGACTCCCGAGACCCTGCGGATCCGCCCGTACCAGCCGCTGTGGTTGACCGCCGGCTGAACTGAACCCGCCGCCGTCCCCGTCCGCCCGCGTCCGGCTCGCCGAAATCGGCGAGCGGTAGTAGTTCGGGGAGCGTCTGGGGGCGGTCGGCCCAGACACAGCGGACCCGCCGGAGCGTGATGCTCCGACGGGTCCGAGTGTCGAGCTGTCAGTACAGGGTCGGATCGGCCTGCTTGACCGCCTCCACCTCGTCCGAGGTCGGGGCGTAGGCGCCGTTCTTGCTGACGGTGATGCCCGAGGTGACGACCGCGTTGTGCAGTGCCGACTGGACGTCGGACCAGCCGGCGTCGGCGAGCCGCTGCCGTGCCTCGACCGAACCGAGCAGACCGCTCTTCAGCAGTCCGGCGATCAGCCCGGCCATGAACGAGTCGCCGGCGCCGACGGTGTCGCCGACGGTGACGTTCATCTGGTCGATGTGCAGCATGTCGCGGTTGTCGGCCAGCAGCGCGTACGCGCCCCAGGGCCCACGGGTGACGACCACCATCGACGGTCCGGCCTTGATCCAGCGGCGCATGATGTCCTCGACCGGCTCACCGGGGTAGAGCCATTCGAGGTCTTCGTCGCTGACCTTCACCAGGTCGGACAGGCTGACCAGGTCCTCCACCCGGCCGACCACCTGCTCCGGCGCGATCATCAGCGCCGGACGGATGTTCGGGTCGTAGGACGTGGTGGCGTGGTCGCGGATCGCCCGCACATTCTCGACCACCGCGGTGCCGCCCGGTTCGAGCGTGGCCGCGATGCTGCCGGTGTGCAGATGCCCGTAGCGGGACAGATCCTCGATCGCCGGGACGTTCCACTCGAGATCGAACTCGTAGGTGGCGCGGCCGGCGGCGTCCAGGTGGGCAAAGGCGACGGCGGTCTTCTCGGCCGAGTCGGTGCCCGGCACGATCGACACCCCGGACGCGGTGGCCCACTCGGCGAGCCGGTCACCCCGTTCGTCCTTGCCCCACCAGGCGCAGATGCTGGCCGGCTCACCGAGCGTGGCGACACCGGCCGCCACGTTCAGCAGGCTGCCGCCCACATGCTCCTTGGTGGAATCCTCTCGGATGACGACGTCGATCAACGCCTCGCCGAGACACAAAACTTCGCGGTCAGACATCAGTGTCCTTTCGCGGCGAGCGGATCGCCGCTGTCGTTGGGATCATGGGTCAAGCCAAGCTTGGCCTCCATCTCCTCCAGCGGTACACCCTTCGTCTCAGGCATGACCTTGAGCACCCAGAACAGCTGGCCGACCATGAAGATCGCGAAGATCGCGAACGCCACGCCGCCACCGAGACCGTTGATCACCGGCGGGAAGAAGGTTGAGGTGAGCCAGGCGAACACCCAGTGGGTCAGCGAACCGAAGGACTGGCCGCGACCGCGGATGCGGTTCGGGAAGATCTCGGAGATGAACACCCAGATCACCGCGCCCTGACCGAAGGCGTGAGCGGCGATGAAGACCAGCAGGCCGCCCAGGACCAGGAAGCTGGACTGGGAATCGAACGCACCGCCGAGGGCCTGCTCGTAGTAGAACATCAGCGCGGACATGAAGCCCAGGCTGACGATGTAGCCGATCGAGCCGATGATCATCAGCTTCTTGCGGCCGATCCGGTCGATCACGGTCAGCGCCGCCATCGTCGCGACCAGGTTCATGAAGCCGACCGCGATGCTCATCTGGAACGCCGCATCGGTGGAGGCGCCGGCCTTCACCATGACGACCGGGGCGTAGTAGAGGATCGCGTTGATGCCCGACATCTGGTTGAACATGGCGATCATGAAGGCCAGCATGATGACCTTGGCGTGGCTCTTGGTGAAGAACGGCACCTTCGGCGCGTTCTCTGCGGCGGCCAGCGAGGAGTCGATCTCGTGGATCTGGAAGTCGGCCTCTTCCTTGCTGGTGGTCAGCTTGGCGATGACGTCGCGACCGGCCTGCTCCTGGCCGTTGGCCATCAGCCAGCGCGGCGTCTCGGGCACGGAGAAGAGCATGATCAGGAAGATCGCGGCCGGGATGGCCATCACGCCGAACATCCAGCGCCAGTCGGTGGTCTCGTCGTTGACGACCGCGCGAACGATGGTGTTCGAGAGGTAGGCCAGCAGGATGCCGAGCACAATGTTGAACTGGACGAGGCCGACCAGGCGGCCACGGACCTTCGCCGGCGCAATCTCGGCGGTGTAGATGGGCGCACACACCGACGCCGCACCGACGCCGATGCCACCCAGGAACCGGAAGATCTCCAGGGTGATGATGTCGTGGGCGAACGCCGAACCGAGGGCGCCCGCCATGTAGAGGATGCCGATCACGAACAGAACCGGCTTGCGGCCGTACCGGTCGGCCGGCTTGCCGGCGGTCAGGGCACCGAGGATGGTGCCCAACAGGGCCATACCCACAGCCCAACCAAGGTAGGCGTCGGACAGGTCGAAATAGGACTTCAGTTGCTCAGTGGTTCCGGAGATGACTGCCGTGTCAAAACCGAAGACCAAGCCGCCGATCGAGGCGACCAGCGCACTTCGTATCACAAGGGGTCTCATGGGCGACATGCTAAGGGCATGCGGCTAGGAGATGTCTACATTGCTACGACGACATTTCGAATCCACACTACCCCACGTGAAACCACAACCCGGATCCGGCGAAAACGGGCAAGGAGAGGCCCGCGGCGGCGGCGGACGTGGCTGGATCACAGGCACTCGGGATCTCGCCCGCTGGACGGCGCACCGCAGCCGGCGCATCGTGCGGCCGGGCATCGCGCACCCCGTCCCTAGTCGGACGCCGATGGACGCGACGATGCCCGGGCGAACCCGCCCGGGCATCGTCGAGGATCGTGTCGGTCAGCCGATCGAGTGGCCGGCCGAGCGCAGGTTCTCGCAGGCCTCGACCACACGGGCGGACATTCCGGCCTCGGCCGCCTTGCCCCATGCGCGCGGGTCGTACATCTTCTTGTTGCCGACCTCGCCGTCGATCTTCAGGACGCCGTCGTAGTTGGCGAGCATCCAGCCGGCCACCGGGCGGGTGTAGGCGTACTGGGTGTCGGTGTCGACGTTCATCTTGATGACGCCGTAGTCCACCGCGTCGCTGATCTCCTGCGGGGTCGAGCCGGAGCCGCCGTGGAAGACCAGGTCGAACGGCTTCTCACGGCCGTACTTGGCGCCGACGGCGTCCTGGATCTCCTTGAGCACCTCGGGGCGCAGCTTGACCGAGCCCGGCTTGTACACGCCGTGCACGTTGCCGAAGGTCAGCGCGGTGATGTACCGGCCCTTCTCGCCCAGGCCGAGGATCTCGATGGTGCGCAGGCCGTCCTCGACGGTGGTGTACAGCTTGTCGTTGATCTCGGCGGCGACGCCGTCCTCTTCACCGCCGACCACGCCGACCTCGATCTCGAGGATCTGGCGGGCCTTGGACGTCAGTGCCAGCAGTTCGTCGGCGATCTGCAGGTTCTCCTCCATCGGCACCGCCGAGCCGTCCCACATATGGGACTGGAAGAGCGGTTCCAGGCCACGGTCGACCCGCTCCTGGGAGATCGCGATGAGCGGCTTGACGTAGGTGTCGAGCTTCTCCTTCTGGCAGTGGTCGGTGTGCAGGACGATGTTGACCGGGTAGTTCTTGGCCACCACTTGGGCGTACTCAGCCAGTGCCACGGCGCCGGTCACCATGTGCTTGATGGTCGGGCCCGACCCGTACTCGGCGCCGCCGGTGCTGACCTGGATGATGCCGTCCGAGCCGGCCTCGGCGAAGCCGGCCAGCGCGGCGTTGATGGACTGCGAAGAGGTGATATTGATGGCGGGGAAGGCGAAGGAACCTGCCTTCGCGGCGTCCAGCATCTCGGCGTACTTCTCGGGTGTTGCGATGGGCATTCCTGCGCTCCTCACGGGGTTTTCGGGCCGCCACCGTCCGCGGTGACGCCTGCGAATGACCAGGCCAGTCTTGCAAAAGACTTGGGTCCGCGCGACCCGTTTCGGGAAGCTGCGGACGGGTGTCCGCCGCCGCGGCGTCGCAAGTCAGTCGTCGAGTCTGGACAGATCGATCCAGGACCGGCCACCCGACAGCGCCCGCACCGCGGAGTCGATGTTGGCCGGCAGTGCGCTCAGGTAGTTCATCGGCACCGAGGCTGAGCGTCCGTCACGTGCTTCCACCCGCAATAGTGGCGAGCGTCCGAGTCGTCCGGGAGCCGCCCGGAAGGCGCCGACCTCGGGCCATGGCAGCCACAATCCGGCTACCCAGACCCCCTCGCGGGTGGTGGCGAAGGCAGGGCCGGGGGCCACCAGCTTGGCGTCGGCACGAGCCTGGAATAGGCCGGTGCTCGTGATGAGCACCCAGACCAACCCGACGGCGAGCGCCGAGCCGACCAGCCACGGGCCGAAGGAACCGACCTGGTCGGCGAAGAAGTACCACACGGCAGCACCGATCGCGACGGAGACGGCGGTCGAGATCAACCGCTGGACCAGCATCGAGCGCCGACGCGCGACGGCCGCCTGGGCAGCCTCCGGTGCGTAATACACCACGTACTCCCCGCCACCTTTCACAGCGGCCATCGTAGTGGGACGCCGGACGCCCATCCCCCAGGCCTGGGCCCCAGGGGCCCTGCCTAGTCCGAGAATGGTTGGTGACCACGGTTGGTGACGCGGGCGTGGTTGTGTGCCCCGGGGGTGTCGGGGTTGGCGGCCGGTCTGGGTTGTTTTAGGCGGCGGTGTGTTGGAGTGTCA
>WBZS01000459.1_pt1 | contig 52990 bp, 52 predicted proteins | sample 5204201 | NCBI WGS metagenome assembly WBZS01 (sample SAMN12344357, study PRJNA552823) | activated sludge metagenome | biome: Activated sludge suspended growth; feature: Nitrification reactor; material: Wastewater; isolation source: activated sludge from nitrification reactor of wastewater...
AGACGCCGACCCCGGGATCGGCCCGAACCCGGACGCCGACGCTGCCGGGCAGGAACCATCCGGCTCACCGTCGGAGGAGGTGTGGGAGGCGGTCCTGCCGCCACGCACCAAGGCGCGCCCGTACCCCGGCCGGCCGACCCACTGGCCGCACCGCCGCGCCCGCCGGACGCGGGCACGACGCCGCAACAACCACAAGGGAGGATCCCGATGAACGACAACACCGTCCCGCGCCTACAAGCCCGGGACCCCGGCGACATCGCCCAAGTCGTCCCGCACCTGATCGGGTTCCAGCCGCACGAATCCCTCGTCGTGATCGTCACCCTCCAGGGCCGGATCCAGGTCACCGCCCGGGCCGACCTCGCCGACGTCGTGCCACCCGGCAGCGCAGAAGACCTCCTCGACCGCATCTGGAACAGATTCCCCACCGCCGGCGCCCACCTGATCGCCTACACCAGCGACCACGACATCGGCTGGGCGCTGCTGCGCCGCTGCGAGAACCACCTGCCACCCTTCGCCGACCGCGGTTCAATGATCGTCGACGCCGACACCTGGCACAGCGGTGACGGCGAGTCCGGCCCCGTCGACCCGCACGGCCGCCTCGCCGCCGAAGCCGCCTACCTCGGCTTGGCCGTCCTGCCCAGCCGCGCCGAACTCGACGCCCGGTTCGCCAACGCCGAGGACACCCCGGCCCTGTACGCCGCGCAGGACCGAGCCCTCGCCACCCTGCCGGACCCCGACGACAACGACGCGATCGCCGCGCGGGTGCGGGCCCTGCTCGCACGCAACCTGCCCGATCCGCATCAGCGTGACGGGACGGCTGACATCCCACAGGCTGATGCATTGCAGCTGGCCGCGCTGGTCGCGGCCGGCACCGGCCGTGACCTCGCTTTGGTGTCCATCAGCCGCGACAACGCCGACCAGCACCTCCAGTTGTGGCGAAGCGTCGTCAACCAGAACCCGGCCAGTGGCGCCGAGATGCCGCTTCATCTGGCCGGCATGGCCGCCTGGGTCAGCGGCGACGGAGCCTCCGCCGTCGTCGCCCTCGAACGAGCCCAGGCCATCGCCGGCCCCGGCATCCGACCACACGCCCTGCTCCAAGCCCTCATCGACCAGGTCGTCCACCCCGACACCTGGCCGCAGCTGCGCGATCAGATCCTCACCCAGACCGGCCCCGCCGTCCGCCAAGCCCTCGACCAACTCGCCCGCAGCGGCAGAGGCGCCGTCTGGGAGGCGGTCCCGCCCCTGCCCGGCAGCACTCGACCACCGCTGCACACCACACCCCTCAGCCCGCCCGCCCCCGGCGTCGCGATCTAGCAGCAAGGGAGGCGACATGGCCACGCAACACCGCTTCGACCCCTGGCAGGTCGGCTGGCGGATCGGCACCGCCCACGAACCCCGCGCCGGTGACCTGTGGTGCCCGTGGGACCGCACCGCCGGCGTCATCGGACCCCAAGGCTCCGGCAAGACCCTCGACGTGCTCACCCCCGCCCTGCTCGGCGCCCCCGGCGCCGCCCTCGTCACGCTCACCAAGACCGACGACCTGCTGCTCAGCATCACCGCCCGCCAACAGCACGGCCGGCCCGTCGCCGTCCTCGACCCGTTCGGTCTCGCGACCGGCATCACCGAACTGATCTGGGACCCGATCGCCGGCTGCGTCGACCCCATCGTCGCCGAACGCCGCGCCAAAGCCTTCACCGCCGGCACCATCCACACCACCCCCAGCGGCGGCTCCGGCGACGCCGCCGCCCACTTCTATGCCGCCGAAGCCGCGAAAGTCCTGATGGCCTACTTCCATGCCGCCGCGCTCGTCGGCGACGATCTCGACACCGTCCTGCGCTGGGTCGCCAACCCCCTCGGCTCCCCGGAACCCGCCGAGGCCCTGCTCAGCCACCCGGCCGCCGCACCGTTCTGGCACGGCCTGCTCCAAGGCGCCCTCACCGGCGACGACCGCACCGCCGGCAACACCATCACCACCGTTCAACAAGCCATGAGCCTGTTCTTCCAGCCCGACATCCGGCGCCGCTGCGTCCCCGGACCCGGCCGGCCCGCCACCGACCTCGCCGCACTGATCGCCGCCCGCGGCACCATCTACCTGCTCGGCCGTGAAGACCCCTACGCCTCCGCCTCACCGCTGATGACCGCCGCCGCCGAGGACATCCTCGACACCGCACTCGCCCTCGCCAAAGACAGCCGGTGGGGACGGCTGTGCCCACCCATGCTGGCCTGCCTCGACGAGCTGCCCTCCACCGCACCCCTGCCGACCCTGCGGACCCGGATGGCGAACGAGCGCGCCCTGGGCATCAGCTTCATCTACGCCGCCCAGACCCGCGCCCAGCTCGTGGCGATCTTCGGCGAGAACGAAGCCCGCGCCCTCATCGGGCTCACCAACGTGCTGGTCATGTTCGGCGGCAGCAAAGACGTCCACTTCAACCGGGAGATCTCCGACCTCGTCGGCACCGTCCGCGTCGCCCGCACCACCTGGCAGACCGGCCGAGGCGGCAGCCGCTCCACCACAGGCGAAGACATCCCCATCCTCCGGCCAGAGGAAGTCCGACAACTGCCCGAACGTCACGCCCTCGTCGTCGCCGAGAACACCCGCCCCATCCTGGCCCGGCTCACCCGCTGCATCGACGGCAAGACCGGCCAGCAACTCCTCACCGACCAAGCCAGCGCCCGAGCACGGCTCACCAGCCTGCGCGCCGGCCAGATCCCAGCTCAAGCCCGGGCCATCGCCGCCCGCGCCCAAGCCAAACAGCACGGCCTGACAAGGGAGCCGTCATGAGCACGCCGCTCGCTCGCCCGTTCCCGATGCCGCTCAGCCCGCAGCTGCACGCCGCCTACGACGACCTGTACCTGGCCGCCAGCGGCGACGAGAAGACCAAACGGCGCATCGGCAACCCCGCCGGCCTGCCCCGACCATGGGACCCGCCCAGCTGCCACAACCCCGAACTGCGCCGCGAGCTGTGGCACTGGCTTGACGAGGTGGTCGACTGGTTCAACACCGAATACGTCTGGGATCTCGGCGGGGGAGCGATGATCCCGCCGTGCTGGCCCCTCCACCCCCACCTCGTCCACGAGATCGCCGCCCTGGCCGACCAACGCCGACGCGCCAGCATCGACACCACCAGCAACAGCCTCGAAGAATGGCACCGCTACAGCGTGCCTGCGTTCATCGAACGCCTGCGACTGCGAAGCCGCACCCTGTGCGACGAGGAACACAAACCCTGGCCCGGACGATCCCGCTACACGCGCTACACCAGCGACAAGGCGCAACGGGACCGGCAAACCGCCTTCGACGGCGACCTCGTCACCACTGAACGTCCCGGAACTGGTCGGCCGCGGCTGCGCATCGTCGACGACGACGGCAACACCATCGACGCGATCACCGGCGAGGTCGTGCCCGACTGAAGGCCCTCGGGCTCTCCGAGCACGGCCGAACGGCTCAGCAGGTCCGACGCGGCCGACACTCACCCGCCGTACTTCAGGCGCGGTCGAACGTCCTCTTCGGCAAGCCAGGTGCAGCGAGTCTGCCCGCCGCCAGGGGACCACTCGACCTGAACCCGACCTTGCTCCCGGTGGAGAGCCACGCCCGGCCGAATCTCGGTATGGGTGCGCCAGACCAGCCGGACCAGGACGAGCCGCCGGCCCTCATAGAGCTTCTCCTTGCTCGGCCCGGTCGGACATCCAAGCGCGTTCAGGGGCGCGGGGTATAGCCGGTCGGCGTGACCCTCGGAGAACATGTGTTCGATTATGGACCATGAGGGCAGGAGAGGGACGACGGGAGGGACGACAGGAGAGAGTCGCCAGAGGGAGCGAGAGAAGGGAGCTCCAGCAGCCGGCCCACCCTCATGGTGGTCGCGGCATCGGGGCGGCTGACGATCCTCCTGCGCGGGCGCACCGCCAATCAACCGTGTGCCCGATAGCGTGTCGTCAGCACCCCCGCGGAAGGAGCCGGCGTTGGCGACCAGGACGAGCGTCCATGAAGTGATCGAGGACTTCCGGACGGCGCCGACGAACTCTGAGCGTGGCACGAAGTTCGAGAAGCTGATGGTCGACTACTTCTGGCTCGACCCGACCCTCTCGGTCGAGTACGACGAGGTGCAGCGCTGGCCAGACTGGCCGCATCGCGAAGGCACCCACGACGCCGGCATCGACCTGGTCGCACGCAACAAGATCACCGGTGAATGGACAGCGATCCAGTGCAAGTTCTATGACCCCAAGCACACCCTGCAGAAGGCCGACATTGACTCGTTCTTCACTGCCTCGGGAAAGTCCTGGGACGGGGTGAGGTTCGCCAATCGCATCATCATCTCCACCACCGACCGGTGGTCGAAGAATGCCGAGGACGCACTGGTGAACCAGGCGATTCCGGTTCAGCGGATCGGGCTGGCCGAGATCGCCGAATCGCCGATCGACTGGATGCAAGCCGCCCCCGGTCTTCTCGAGTTCCAGCTGAGGAAGGCCGTGAAGTACGGGCTACGGCCGCACCAGAAGACCGCGATTGAGAGGATCACCGAAGGCTTCACTACCTCAGCCCGAGGCAAGTGGATCTCCGCCTGCGGCACCGGCAAGACCTTCACCTCCCTGAAGCTGGCCGAGCAGCTGTGTGCCGAGAACGGCGGCCAGCTGAAGGTGCTCTTCCTCGCCCCGTCGATCTCACTGGTATCGCAGTCGCTACGGGAGTGGATGGCCCAGACACAGACCGACATCCGCCCCTTCGTGGTGTGTTCGGACACCAAGGCCGGCGCGCAGGCCGAGGACATCACCACCCACGACATCCCGCTGCCCACCACGGATGCTGCCCGCCTGGCCGAGGGCCTCGCCTCGGTCGGGAAACGCTTGCGCGGCATGACGGTCGTGTTCTCCACCTACCAGTCGATCGACGTGGTCGCCCAAGCCCAGAAGTCGTCCTCGCAGCAGTTCGACCTGATCCTGTGCGACGAGGCCCACCGCACCACCGGTGTGAAGCTGCCCGGTGAGGCGGACGAGTCGGCGTTCGTGAAGGTCCACGACAACACCTACCTGCCCGCAGCCCGCCGGCTGTACATGACGGCCACCCCACGCATATATGGCGACGCGGTGAAGAAGAAGGCCGACGACGCGGCCGCGATCCTGACCTCCATGGACGACGAGCAGCTGTACGGGCCGGAGTTCCACCGGCTCGGCTTCGGCGACGCGGTCGAGCAGCGCCTGCTGTCCGACTACAAAGTGATGGTGCTGGTCGTCGAGGGCGACGCCATCGCCGAACCGCTGCAACGGTCCCTCGCCGACGACAACCTCGAACTGTCGCTGGACGACGCGGCGAAGATCGTGGGTTGTTGGAACGGTCTCGCGAAGCACACCGCCGACGGGGACTTCGGCCCGAACCCGTCCCCGATGAAGCGCGCGGTCGCGTTCCTGCGCGATATCCGCTCTTCGAAGGGCTTCGCGAACGCCTTTCCTGAGGTCGTTGACGCCGTGACCGACGGCACTTCCGAGCTGTTGTCGTGTGACGTGCAGCATGTCGACGGCACCATGAACGCTCTTCAGCGGGCTGAGAGACTGGCCTGGCTCAAAGCCCCCATCCCGGAGGGCGAGTGCCGGGTCCTTTCGAACGCCCGGTGTCTTTCAGAGGGCGTGGACGTGCCCGCCCTCGACGCCGTCTTGTTCCTGCACCCGCGCAACAGCCTCGTTGATGTCGTGCAGTCCGTTGGCCGAGTGATGCGCAAAGCCAAAGACAAGGACTATGGCTACGTCATCCTCCCAGTGGCGATCCCGGCCGGCATGGCGCCGGAAGAAGCGCTGAAAGACAACAAGCGGTTCAAGGTCGTCTGGGACGTGCTGAACGCGCTGCGTTCCCACGACGACCGGTTCAACGCCATGATCAACTCGATCGACCTGGACAAGAACACCAAGGGCAAGATCACCATCGACGTCATCGGCAAGGGCGGACCCACCGACGACGAAGAAGGCAAGCCGCTGGCGAAGAAGGCCGAACCGGAACTGCAGCTGCCGCTGTTCAGCCTGCAGCAGTGGAAGGACTCAATCCTCGCCCGGATCGTCAAGCGCTGCGGCGACCGCGACTACTGGGACGCCTGGGCCGACGACGTCGTCGACATCACGGCCAACTCCACCGCCCGCATCAAGGCCATCCTCGCCACCGGCAGCCCAGCTGTGCGCGAGCAGTTCGAGGCGTTCCTCGACGGGCTGAAGGCGAACCTGAACGACAGCATCGACATCGACGACGCCGTCTCCATGCTCAGCCAGCACCTGATCACCCGGCCAGTGTTCGACGCACTCTTCGAACACGACAGCTTCGCTGCCCACAACCCGGTCTCCCAGACCATGCAGGGCATGGTCACCGCTCTCGCTAGGCACGGGCTGGACGCGGAAACCGCGAAGCTGGACGCCTTCTACGAGTCGGTCCGCAAGCGCGCCGCCCAGATCGAAACCCCAGCCGGGCGCCAGACCGTCATCCACGAGCTGTACGAGCAGTTCTTCAAGAAGGCCTTCCCCAAGCAGGCCAGCAGCTTCGGGGTCGTGTACACGCCAGTGGAGATCGTCGACTTCATCCTGCGCGCCGCCGACGACGTCTGCCGGCAGGAGTTCGGCTACGGCCTCACCGACGAAGGCGTCCACATCCTCGACCCGTTCACCGGCACCGGCACCTTCATCGTGCGACTCCTGGAATCGGCAATCATCGGGCCTGAGGATCTTGCCCGCAAGTACAGCAACGAGCTGTGGGCCAACGAGATCATGCTGCTCGCCTACTACATCGCCTGCGTGAACATCGAGACCACCTACCAGGCGATCGCCCGACGGCAGCACCAGGACGCAGAGGTGCGCTATGCACCGTTCCCAGGGGCGACACTCACCGACACCTTCCAGATCACCGAGGACGGCGACCGCGCCGACACCAGCCTCATCCCGGTCAACAACGACCGAATCGAAGCCCAGCTCGCCGCCCCGATCAAGGTGATCGTAGGAAACCCGCCATATTCGGCCGGGCAGGGGTCCGCTAACGACGACAACGCCAACCACAAGTACCCGAGTCTGGACGCCCGGATCGCCGAGACGTACGCCGCCAGATCCACGGCCACCAACAAGAACAGCCTCTACGACTCCTACATTCGCGCCTTCCGCTGGGCCACCGACCGGCTCGGCGACCAAGGTGTGATCGCGTTCGTGTCCAACAACGGCTGGGTCGACGGCAACACCGCCGACGGCCTCCGCAAGACGCTCACTGACGAGTTCAGCGACCTGTGGGTCTACAACCTGCGGGGCAACCAGCGCACGGCCGGTGAACTCTCCCGGCAAGAGGGCGGCAAAGTGTTCGGCTCGGGTGCGAGGACGGGCGTCGCGGTGCTCGTCGCCGTCAAGCGCAAGGACGCGAACAGCCCGTGCAACCTGCGCTACTACGGAGTTCCCGACTACCAGGCGCGCGAAGAGAAGCTCGCAGGCGTGGAAACTGCCAGCCTCACCTCAGTGCCTTGGCAGACGGTCACGTCAAACGAGTCCGGCGACTGGCTCAACCAGCGCAACGATGAGTACCTGGCCCATCCCGCTCTGGCAGACGAGGCAGTTGCGCACCTCGCTTCCCGATCGCCTGGCATCCAAACCAACCGCGACGCTTGGTGCTACAACTTCAGCAGCCACGCGGTCGAGTCGGATATGCGGCGAACCATCGACTTCTACAACCTAGCCGCGGCTTCTTGCGGAGGAGATCGGTCACAGCTCGACCTCGACCCGACTCGGATCAGTTGGTCGTCAAGTCTTGTCCCGCGGGCCTTGCGGGGTGAAGCGCAGTCCTACCAAGCCGGCGCTCTGCGATACGGCCTATACCGACCCTTCGCCCGGCATGCGCTCTACTTCGACCCGGTGTTTAACCACCGACCAGGGAAGAATGCCCAGTACTTCCCCACGTCGCACCACCTCAACTGGGGCTTCTACGTTGTTGCCGCGGGCAGCGACAAGCCGTTTTCGGTCCTGGCGGCTGATTCACCGGTTGATGTGGCCTTCTGGGGGTCTAGCAGCGGGCAATTCTTTCCGCGCTGGACCTACGAGAAGGTGTCCGAAGGCCAGGGCAACCTGCTGGGGGACACCGACTTTGACGAGTGGGGCTACCGGCAGGTGGACAACGTCACCGACGGCATCGTGGCGGTCTACCGGAACAAGTTCGGCCCGCAGGTCAGTAAGGACGACGTCTTCTTCTACGTCTACGGCGTGCTGCATTCGGAGCAGTACCGAAGCGCATTCGCGGCGGACCTCAAGCGGATGCTCCCGCGGATCCCGCTTGCGGCTTCCACGTCCGACTTCGAGGCCTTCGCCGACGCCGGGCGGAAGCTGTCCGACCTGCACGTGAACTACGAGACCGTGGAGCCATATCCGCTCGCGGAGCAGACCGCCTTCGTCACCGACCCGTGGCAGACGTACCGAGTAGAGAAGATGCGCTGGGCGGACAAGAGCAGCAAGAAGGCCCTGATTTACAACAGGGAGGTGACGCTTGGCGACGCTCCGGCCGAGGCGCATCGCTACATGCTTGGTTCGCGCTCGGCGCTGGACTGGTTGGTCGACCGATACCAGGTGAAGACGGACAAGGACTCCGGGATCGTGAACGATCCGAACGACTGGTGCCGCGAGCACGGCGACCCGCGCTACATCGTCGATCTGGTCAAGAGGGTCACTCGGGTGTCTGTGGAGACGATGAGGATCGTCGATTCGCTTCCGTCCCTTCCGCTCTGATGGGCACTGCAAAGGCTCTCTCGCGGCGGGTTGCTCGTGGCGTCCGAAGTTGGCTCAGCCGAACGGGGACTCTCGGGTTCCGGTTCGGCTCGGTTGCGCCGACGGTCGCTGGACGACCGTATGTGCCGCTTCATCTGCTGCTGACCGGCGCCTGACGGCGGTTGGAGCGTTGGTCATTCGAAACGCGCTGGGACTCGTTCTGCTTCTTGCGATTTCCTTTCAGTGCGGTGCTCGGGCAGTCGCTCTGGTCCTTTCTGATTGTGGTCAGCGCGGTTGGATCGTTGGTGAGTCACGGCGTTGCTCAGTTCATCGAGCCGTCCCGCTTCCCGTTCAGCGACGACATCGAGCGTTGGTGAGGGCGTGGACGTCACCAGCTGGCTGCTTCTCGCGACCTGGATCGTAGTGTTGGCGATCGTCGCCCGATCACTGGTCAACTCGGTCAGGCAGTATCGGGATGTGCGTCAGGTTCGCCGCGAGCGCATGCGAACTGGAAGCAGGCACCCGCTGCAGGTCCTGCATGCCGCAGAGCTGGAGGAACTCATCGCGTCCCCGAGAAACTCGACCGTCTTCTTGTCGAGCATTCCTGACCCATGGCGCTCCGATCTGGTTCTCGAGCGTCGCTTGTACGCGGTGTACGCGAACATGCTGCGGCAGCGTGCTGACCTCCTGAAATGAGCCACCGAGCTGGTGGTGGCAGTCGGCGCGGTATTTGCGGGGCTCTTTGCCAACGACCTGCTTGTGAGCCTGCAACGAGGCGACTCGGTTCAGATGCTCGTGGCGGGTCTCCCGCTGTTCGTGATGGCGGTTGGCTCGCTGGTCGGACTCACGCTCGTGCCGAGTTGGCGTGTGGCGAGCGAGCGATACCGCGCCTTGGCGCGTGGGGAGGTCGCCGCTTTGTCATCCGGGGCCAAGGCCGGACAGGATCACGGCGAAGAGGGTTCCAGCGAGGAGCGCCGGCCCATACGGGAGAGGGCCCTTCCGTCGGCCCAGCTTCGCCCAGATGAGAGCGCCCAAAGAGCCCAGTGCCAGGGCCCACCACACGGTGGCAAGGCCAACTGCCCCGGCGACCAAGCCCACAAGTGCGGCCAGCTTGACGTCTCCGAAGCCGACACCACCCCGGGTCACGACGCTGAGAAGCCAGAAGGTAGCGCCAGCGAGCAAGCCGCCACCGAGCGATCGGATCGCCACGTTCCAGTCGGAGCTCCACGCGGACACAACCGCGAGTGCCGCGAGCGTGAGCAGGGCCACGGGGCCCAGGATCTTGTTGGGCAGGCGCATCACGTCGAGGTCGACGGCGGCCAGAGCCGGTCCGGCAAGGGTGAGCGGAAGGACCACCAGAGCGAGCAGCCAGTGGTCGGCGTACGCGAGCCAGGCGGTCACGCTGCCGAGCGCGAGTCCTGAAACCACGATCACCCAGACCCGACTCCCAGGCGCGGCCAGTTCTTGCTCTTCCTCGAGGCGGTAGGTCAGTGGCGCCAGCAGCTTCTGGGTCCAGACTCCGATGGCCGCGCCGATCCCGGTGGCGGCGATGATGATCAGGATTCTTGTCATGCGTCTCCCCGGGTCCGTTGCCAGTATCTCCTTGCCGTTCCCTCTCGACTAGCGAGGTAGGCCTCGATCAGCTGGGGTCGAGCGCCTGTCAACTCCCCAGTCACGGGCCCGGGCGGCACCTGACGTGTTGACCTGTTCGTGCCGGCCCGCCGCGTCCGTCCTGGTCGACCCGGCGCCGAAGCGTCGCTTGGTTTCGCGGATCGAGTCGAGCTGCTGTTCGGCCGCGCGACGCGGGTCGGAGTTCCAGCCTCTGACCATGCTGACCAACGCCGAACGGATGAACCCCGAAGGGAGTCCGGTCTCCTCGGCGATCCGGTCGCAACCTGGCAGCCAGCGATCCGGTGGCTGGGCGGCGAGCACCGCGGTTGCCTGCAGCGCGGCTGCGTCGGGTGGGAGGTTCGCGAGTCGGTCGTCGATGAGAAGCTCGGCAAGTCGTGCTGCCTGGTTGAGCGCCGTGACCAGCGCTGCGGCGTTCCCGCGGGCGAGCAGGTCGGCAGGGTCGCTGCCGCTCGGGAGCCGAGCGACAGTTGGGTTGAGCCCGGTGGCTGTAAGGAGCCAGTAGGCGCGCTCAGCCGCGGCTCGGCCGGCGGGGTCTGGGTCGGTGGCGAGGATGAGTTGGCGACACAAGCCGCGAAGTTGTATGGCCTGCCGGGCGGTGAGGCTGGTTCCGAGCGCGGCGACACCGCTCAGAGCGCCTTCGGTGGCGATGTCAACGGCGATCGCATCGAACGGCCCTTCGACCAGGACTGGTGTGGCGTCGTTGTGGACTGTGCCGGGGATGAAGAGCTGGTCGCCCTTGCGGAAGAGGGGCGTTTCGGCCGTGTTGAGGTACTTGGGCCCTTGCCCTTCGTTGTCGGTGAGGTCGGGATGTCGGCGTCCCACGAATCCGATCACTGTGCCGTCGGTGTTGGCGATTGGGAAGGTGATGCGGTCGCGGAAGCGGTCGATGAGGCGTCCGGTGCTGGCTCGGGTGGCGACGCCGGCGGCGAGCATCTCCTGGTCGGTGATGTGGTGGCTGCGAAGGTATGTGACCAGTGATGTCCAGCCGGCTGGCGCGTACCCGGGTCGGTACGCGCTATCGGCCAGGTCTTGGCCGAACCGCTCGGTGACGTATGCGCGTGCCCAGCTGTCGGTGAAGCAGCGCTGGTAGTAGTCGGCGGTGAGGTCGTTGACGTGGATGAGTCGATCTCGGGCCGGGCTGTCGTGCCAGGTATCGCGGTAGTCGAGCATGGCGCGCACCTCGGCATCGGTCGGCGCGGGCACGGGCAGGCCTCGCCGCACTGTGGCCTCGATCGCCAGTTCCTGCTCCGCGTCGAGGTCGAATGGCTCATCCTCGTTCGCCTCGGGTTCCGGGGTTTCGGCCCGGGCTGCCTCACGGGACGTGTGGTCCGCAGCTGCCTCCGGGCTGGGCTGGTGGCCGTCCCAGAGGTCGGCGGGGGGCTCGTCGTCGGCGAGATCGTGGTCTTCGTCGGCGAGAGGGATCGGGTCGGTGAGGAGGGAGAGTCGCCAGACCCAGGTCTGGCAGGGGTCGGTCTCGTCGGTGCCGGCTCGCTGGGCCTGGTCGATGAGCTGGTCGAGTGGCCAGCCGTGTTGGAGCCCTCGTTCGATGGTGGTGACCAGGGCTGGCCACCATGGGCTCGCGGTCAGGTCGCGGGCGGCGTCCTCGCCGACGTTGTGGGTGAGTTGGTCGAGCCATTGCGTGGCAAGGTGGTGCGCGGTGTCGGCGGCTTCGGCGACGGCGGGTGTGAGGTGCCTGGACATGCGCCACCACAGCGCGGCGGCCGCGTGGTCGTCAGGCAGCGCGCCTTGCCCGGCTGCCTGGCCGATGAGCCGGGGGACGTTGATGCGGCTGCTGGAGAGCTGGGAGAGCCGTCGGGCGAGGGTGGGAGCGAAGTCGTCGGCCAGGACTCGGGGTGAGATGTCGTTCAGCAGGGCGCGCCATTCGTCGAGGGCGGAGTTCTGGCTGATCTCGAGGCGGTGGTCGAGCTGGCCTTGGTAGCGGGCGGCCGCGGTCGCGTGTTGCCGTTCGCCGGTGGGCCGTAGGTCACTTCCGGGGGTGCCGGTGGCGGCTCGCCAGACCTCGACTTCGGCGATGACGTCGCTCTGCGGCGTGCTGGTGGCGGATACCCAGGCGGGCAGGCGGTCGTGCTGGTTGCGGATCTCTTGCGTGAGCTGGCGGATGAGGTCGGCGCGGGCGGTGAGGTAGGGGTTCCACAGGCGGTGTTCACCGATCTCGGACGGGATGCCGCCGAGCCAGGGGAGTGGTCCGCCGCCGTGTCGTCCGCGTCGGTCGGCGACGCGCCACGCCAGGACGGCGGTCGGGTCCTGGACGGAGCTGACGGGTTCGGCGGCCGCGCGGGCGAGCGCCTGGATCGCGTCTCCACCATCGGCTTCGACCAGCAGAAGTTCCGCTTTGAGCGATGGCCAGCCGTCGGCGCTGGTGATGTGGGGGAGTGCTTCCTCGACGCGTCGTTCGAGGCCGCGGATGCCGACCGCGCCGGCGATGTGGGCGGCGGCGAAACCGATGGCGTCGCTGTACCGGGCGACGGCCTGGTGCAGCAGGCGGGCCGGGTCGGCGGCGTCACGGAGCGCGGTGGTGGCCGAGACGGGGGACTCGTCACGGGCCAGGATCGCCTCGAGGAGGTCGGTGGGGGTGAGTGGGTTGACGGTCTCGGGTCTGATGGTGGTGTGGAGATCGCCGTCGCCGACCACCACCACGTAGGCGGCGTTGTGATGCCGGCCCCGGGTGAGCATCGTGTAAGCCTGCTGGCGTGACTCGGTGCCGACCAGGAGGCCGTGCATGGTGTCTGCGGTGATGCCTTGGGCGGTGTGGGTGGTGGAGGCGTAGCCGAGTTCGACCTGCTCGGCGACGTAGTCGGCCGGGAGGGTGACCAGACGTCCGGACTGGGTGTGTCGGGCCCGGATTCCGCGCTTGTCATGGACGCTGACGACGGTCCAGCGGTCGCCGTTCTTGACCCAGTCGTTGGCGGCAACGCGCAGCAGCCGGTTGTTCTGCCGGGTGATGATGGTGTCGCCGACGCTGGCCTGGTTGCCGTCGGCGAGGTCGACCTCTCGGTCAGGGACGGTGCCGGCGAGGCGCCGGGTGCGGGCGCGTCGGTTGAGTTCTGTGACCCGGTCGCGGGTGGGGGCCAGCATGATCGAGTCGAGCCCGCGGTCACGGTCGGCGCTCCAGGCGTCGAACAGGTCGTCGGCCATGGTGGCCTCGTCGCCGACGTGGATACGGTGCTGGTCGAGGTAGAAGCCGAGGGCTGCGTTGTGCCCTTCGCGGAGGGCGAGGGAGGCGGAGCCTTCGGCTGGGTCGCTGAAGCGGACGAGTTCGGTCAGGCGTAGCGCGCCGTGTCGGGACTGGATGTCGCGGAGCACGCCGCCGGCGCCGATGGCGGCCAGCTGCTGGTCGTCGCCGATCAGCCGAACGCTGCCGCCGCGGTCCAGAATGTAGCGGACGGCCGAGTCGAGGGAGACGGTGTCGGCCATGCCGGCTTCGTCGATCACCACAAGGGTGCGGGGGCCGATGAGCCGGTTCCAGTCGGTGGTGTCGTGCTGTCCGAGGTCCCAGACGAGTTTGGCGAGGGTGTCGTGGTGGCTGTCCATCTGGGCGCCGAGTTGGGCGGCGGCAGCGGCGGAAGGTGCCAGCCCGACGACGTTGCCGCCGGAGCCGATCCAGGCGCGGGATAGGGCGTCCATGGCGGTGGTCTTGCCCGATCCGGCCGGTGCGATCGCGAGCTGAAGCCGGGCGCCGGAGGTGGCCATTTCGCGGACCAAGAGCACCTGGCCGGGGTTGAGCCGCACCCGGTTCGCTTCGGATTCGAGCAGGGCCAGGTCGATGGCGGTGGGGTCGGCGACCATGCCGCCCCGCAGGCCGGCGAAGGTCACGAGACGCTGTTCGGCGTCGAGGATGCGGCTGGAAGTGAACAGCTGTGACCCGGCGACGGTATAGACGCTCTGGCCGTCCATGCGCCGCAGCGGTTCGGGTTCGAGGACGCCGTCGGTGGCTCGGGTGATCGGTACGGACCGGGCGATCACGGCGCCGATCAGCTGGCCGACCCAGGCCTCGGTCTGCTCGCGAGGCACGCCCGCCCGCCGGACCTGCCGCTGCGCTTCGGCGCGGAGGTGCCAGTCCTGCCAGCTGGAGCGGGTGGTCTCCATCCGGTCCAACATGGCGCCGACAGTTTCGTCGAACCACTTCTGGTCCAGTTCTTGGAGCGTTCCGTGATCGGGTCGCAACGCCCGGTGCAGCATCGCCCGCAAGCCTCGTTCTCCGCCCAGCACTTCGAGCGCTTGGGCCAGCCAGGTGGCGCGCTGGTCGGTGAGACTGCGCGGTTCGTGCTTGGCCTCCCGGGTCTCCAGGGTCGCCTGTTGGGCCAGGGCGACGGCCTCCACCGGCGTCGGGGGACGGCCGTGCTGGCGCTGGAAGGCGGCGGCCAGGACGCGGCGGCGGGACTCGATGCTCTGGCGGCGTTGCGACCAGCGCGTGTTGAGGGCGGGTTCGATGCCGACGACCTCACGGACGGGGAGCTTGCGCCGGTCGGGGTTGGGTCGTTCCTCGAACCGCAGCCCGAGCGACTCGATGAGGTGCTGTTCGAGGGCGGTGTTGTAGGTCTCAGACGCAGCGACGATCGCCTTGAACAGGACGCGGCCGTCGATGGACAGCCAGCGTCCGTCGGTCACGGTCTGGAGCTTGTTCGCGACCGCGATGTGGGTGTGCAGGTCGGGGTCGCCGGCGCGGGAGTCGCGGTGGGTGAAGGCGGTTCCGATGAGGCCGCAGACGTCGACCTGCCGGATGCCATTGGTGCCGGTGCGGGTGTACAGGGCGGTGCGTTCGATGAACGCCAGGGCCTCGGCCACTGCGGCGTGGTGGGCCTGTTCGATCGTCGCGGCGGTTGTCGGGTCGGCGAGCGCCCACAGGCTCGACACGCTCTTGACGGGGGAGAAGGTCAGGTCGTAGCCGGCCACGGCGGTGGTCTTCTGCCGGGACAGCTTGGCAATGTGACCGGCGAGTTCGCGGGTGTCGAGCGGCTTGCGGCCGTACTGCTTCTCGAACATCGCCAGCGCCACCTCGGAGCGGACCCTGGCCCGGGCCTCGATCGAGTTCTTGGTGTCGAGGGGGAGTCCACGGGACTTGTTCAGCAGCTCCAGGCGGCGGGCGACCTCTACCCGGAACGGGCTGATGTCGTCACGGTAGATCCGGAACGGCTGCCCCAACCTGGTCGCCGCCTGGAACTCCTGTTCGCTGGCGTCGGTGCCTTCCAGTGCGGCGGCGCGTTGCTGGGCCAAGGGGTGCATCCCGGCGCCGAACAGCGACAGCATCTGCTCGGCGGTCACCAGGTCGCCGGCGGCCAGGCCGTCGATGCCGGCCATGCCGGTCCCAACCCAGCGTCCGGGCGTCTCGCCCTTCTCGGTGTAGTAGGACGCCAGCCCGCTGTAGCCCTTCTCGGTGCTGTCCATGGCAGCCACCTGCCGGGTCAAGTAGTCGTACCCCGACCCAGCGGTGAGGCGGTGCAGGCTCATCGTCACACCCCACTAAGCCGACGAGACGCCCTCGATTCGGACACCGCCGGCCGAGAACTTCGCGAAGTTGTGGATGCTCCCGGCCGTGGCCGCTCCCGGCCCGGAGGCGCTCATGCAAGAGGTGTGAGGGACTCGGAAACCTGGACTTCGCTTCGGGGGGACATCGTGTGGTCGCGAACTCGTCGGGCTCGGTTGTCCGAATCGAGGGGGTCTCGTCGGCTTAGTGGGGTGAGGAACCCAAGGGATCGAAGGAGCAGGAAGCCCGATGAGTGGTAGCCAGAGCATGCGACAGCGGGCCCGGCGCCGGGTCGCCGAGGCGCTGATGGTCAAGACGCGCGAGCGTCTCGCCAGAGAGAAGCGGTTGACCGACCAGGCGGTAGCCGTGCTGTCCGCGATCGCCGAGCGGGACGCCGCCGTGACGCGCGCCGAGCAGGCCGCATCCGCAGCGATCCGCAAGATGCTCGACGAGGGGCTGACGCCGGCCGACGTAGCGGACTGGTGCGGCGGCGAGCTGAACGCCCGGGACGTCTCGCGCCTGGAGAAGGTCCTGACCGCGATGGAGGAGGGCTGACTTGTGCGGTGGCGAGGCGCGTGGGCGGTCGCACAGCTCACTGGTGTGATCGTGAGCACCTTGATCTGGATTCTCGTGGCCGGCTTCTCGCCAGGTCTACTCGCGGCGACGGTGGGTGTCGGCGTCTTGTTCCTCATCGGACGGAGCAGCCGCGTGGGGCTGTGGTGGCGGTTCGCGGCGCGCCCCGCGACCCCTTTCGAGGAGCGGAGGGTTCTGGCAGCCGTTGTGCCGATCGCGTCGCTGCGCGGACGTCGCCAGCCGAGGGTGTGGCTCGCTTCACGGCCGGCTGGCCGTGCCACGGTGATGCCCACGGCGACCGACCTGCTGGTCAGCCGGGCGTTGCTGCAGCAGATCGTGATCGGAGAGATCAGGCACGACCAGGTCTGTGTGCTGGTCAGTCAGGCGGCCGGGCGGGAGCCGGTGGACCACTCGCGGCTGGTGGCGGCCGTCGGCGTGTACTGCAGCCCGTGGCTCGTCATCGAAACCGTTGTGGCTTCGTTCGGGCTGGTTGCCCGCGGCGCGCCGGTGCTGTCGCTGTCATGGAAGGGCCGATGGCTCATCCTCGCGGTGGCGCTGGCGGACAGCGCACAGGCCGGGCATTGGCCGGCGTTCCTCGGCCTCACTGCGGCGGGGCTGCTGGCCGCGACCACGCCTCACTTCCGCCGGCGCTGGGAAGCGACCCTTCGCCGGCTTGAGGATCGCCGGGTAGTCGCCGACGGCCTCGCTCCGGTTCTGGCCTCGATGATCCGCCGCCAGCGACGCGGCCTCGCCGACGAGGAGCGCGCCGAAGCGCTCGAGCTGCGGGCAAGCGCTTCGCGTTCGGTAGCCGATTACGCGATGGGAGGCCAGAGCGATGCGCGCTGACATCGAGGACACGTCCGCTGGCCTGCGGACCTGGGCCAGGGGTATCTACCCGCTCGAGGCCGGGGTGGAGCTACTGATCCGCACCAGCGGCGGACGATTCGCAGGCGCCAGCCAGCCTTGGGTTCGGCCCGGTGAAGATTCCGGCTGGTGGTGGGTCGACGTCACCGAGATGAACGAGTTCAGCTTCGGCGTCCTGTCCGGCGGTGAGGCACGCCTGCTCCGGATAGCCGCGTCGCTGCTTGGGGGCGCCCCGGTCGACCTTCACAACGCGACCCCAGGCCTGGATCGCGACCACGTGCAGCTCCTCCTGGCAGCCGTCGCCCACTCCAGCGGCAGCCCCGAACACAGAGGAGGCCTGGTCGCCGACCCCCAGGGCCGCCTGGTCGGTCGGGATGGCATCGGGCTGAGCTCCGAACGTCTGGGAAGCCTCTACCCTTGGCCGGCGGGCGGGTGAAGGTGCAGAGTCGTTCAATGGCAGCGCCCGCCCCCGGCACCAGGCCACCAGATCCACCGCCACCCGGACCGCTACCAGGAACCGAGCCCCTCACAACGGGGAACATCCGACGACTGTGCCTGATGACGGTGCTCCACCTGGATCCGGGCGTGCTCGGCTTCATGCTGTTCGTCGCTGCCGTGGTCGGCGCCTTCCAGCTGAGCGGTGACGTGGTGGTGGGCAGACCTCCGGACGTGGCCGAGGCCGGAGTCTGGGCGGCTAGCGTTTTCGTCTTCTGTCTGCTCAGCGTGCCGTTCTCGTTCCTGTGGACGCTGAGACGGCTCCGGAGGCACGGGTGGGTCGTCGGCTACTTCGATCAGACCGCTACCTTGCTCGTCCACGCCGACGTAGACGGTTCCTGGGAGATGTCCGACCACCACGCTGCGAAACGAGGCCGACAGCTGGCTCAGCCGTTCCGGCAGGCCGTCTTCCGGCACCTTGCTGACGAGGCGGACCGTAACCGTGCGGTCATCGTCGCGACAACCTTGGTACCCAAGCTCGCCAGCAGCTACCAGGCCGACATGCCCGGGCTGAAAGTCATCGACGACAGAGGGCGCGACCCTCTCGGCAGGCGCCTCCTCTACTTGCGGCGAGACCCCACCGAACACCCGGACGCGGCGAACTGACCGGCTTCGCCACAGGCCGGAGCCAGACTCTCCCGCGCCGCCTGAACTCCTGGATGGCTAGCGGGGCGGCCAGTTCGGGGAAGCGGTCTTCCCACAGCTCTCGGCACCGTTCGGAAGCTTCAGCCGCGGCCAGGACCGGCGCAGCAGCACATCGCTGAGCAACGCTTCCTGGAGTTGTCTGGTCCTTCGCGGACCACGCTCTCGTACAGCTTCTCGACGCCACCGGTCGTGCACAGGTCGGCTGTGGCGTCCGGTCCCCACTAGGCGCCCAGCGGAAGCACCACGATGCCGTCGGCGGGTCCTCTGCCGGCTCCCCTAAAGGGTTGTCAGGTCTCCACCAAACGGTTCCCCGGTGCGCACGTGCACCGGATCCAGGACCAACGTCCGCGGGCCCCCGGCCAAGCGGGCTGCACCCCTGCCGGCCCCAGTCGCGTCCGGGGCCATATCTGAAACTGATTCGCCGGGGGTGTCCGAATCGACCCTGGCTCGTCGGCTTAGTGGGGTGACCACCCAGAGAACGATCGGAGCCGGCAATGGTGAAGGACGACTACGAGATCAGAGGCGGCGTTCCGGCCGACCTCCCGCTGATCCGGCAGGACTTGCTCGACCAGATCGCGGACCGACGCGCCGCCCGCGCAACCCCGCATGAACTGGCCGAACTCGTGCGGGAGTACCGCGAACTGACAGGTCGGTGATGCAGATGGTCCGCACGCCGTACTCGCCCGAGGATCGCGATGCCGCCGAAGCCGGGCGCCGAGAAGCGATCGAGCAGATGCACCGCGAACTGGCCGATGAGCTCGCCACGTTCGATGATCGCGAGAACTGGCAGAGATGGCTGATCTTCGCCGGCTCGTTCCACCAGTACTCGTTCCTGAATACCTGCCTGATCCTTATGGCTAAGCCCGAGGCCACCCTCGTCGCCGGCTACCGGGCCTGGCAAGCAAAAGGGCACCAGGTGCGGCGCGGCGAAAAGGCCATCAAGGTCTTCGCGCCCATCACCCGCAAGGTCCCGATCGAGGACGCCAACGGCAACCCCGTCCTCGACGGCCACGGACGTCCGCGGCACCGCTACCAGCTGGTCGGGACGAAAGTGGCCAGCGTATTCGATGCGTCCCAGGTCGACCCACCGCCCCAGATCGAACGCCCGCAACCCCGGCTGTTGGTCGGTCAAGCGCCGTCCGGGCTGTGGGACGCACTCACTGAACTGCTGGCTGGCGAAGGCTTCACCGTCACCAGGGGCGACTGCGGGGCCGCGAACGGGCTCACTGACTTCGCCACCAAGCAGGTGCGGGTTCGTCCCGACGTGGACGACGCTCACGCGGTACGAACGCTCTCGCATGAAGCCGGTCACGTCCTCACCATGGAATCCGACGACATCGCCGCCTACGGATTGACACAGTGCCGCGGCATCAGCGAGGTGATCGCGGAGTCAGTCGCTTACCTCGTGACCCGGGCACACGGACTGGACGCCGGCCAGTACACCTTCAACTACGTAGCGGGCTGGGCCACTCAGGCGGTTGGACGCGGCAGCGACACCCGCACCATCGACCAAGTCGTCAAAGCAACCGGAGACCGAGTCATCGCCGCAGCACACCGCATCCTTGCTCACACCCAACCCCCCACCGACGCCACCAACGACCTACTCGCCACTCACGAGGCGCTCACGCTCGGCGCCGCCCCTATCACGGCGCCGGCCTGGGAGACCGTGGCCGCTAGAAGGGGCCACCGAGCAGACGGGCACGCAGCGGCGACGAGATCGACGGACCTCGGCCGTCGGCAAGTATCAGCGAGGTGACGCGTGGCCCAGCATCTGTCGCCAACAAAGGCACTGCCTCGAGATCGTCCCCTGCGTAGCGACTCGGGCCTCGCCCAGGCTCACCTCGCCCACGCGGCACACGAGTTGCTGAGCCAATCCGACCCGAGCGGCAAGGCTCTTGCCCTCGCCGCGCGAATCCTTGATGTCCAGGACATGCTCAGCGAGGCGACGGGGCCCGCGTCATCGGTGCCCCCGAGTGGGGGAGCGACACCGTCGCTTGAGGCCGCCGTCCACCATCTCGTCCTGGCCGCGGACTCTGTGGCGAAGATTGCGTTGGCCGAGCTTCGACGAGTCCTCGTCGAGATGAACGACCATGGCTGGTGTTGAGGCGCTGCGTGACGCGCTGCTGAAGCGCACCCAGGAGTTCGTGACCTCGCAGAGGACTTCGCCGACCTTGTCGATCGATGCGTGGGACCTGCTGGCACGGAACGCGGCGCGAGCGCTCGACCTCGTGGACGGTCCGACCGAACTCAGGCCCATCCTGGAACAGCTTGCGACAGCGGACGGACCCAGAGATGGCGAATCGCCCCTTACTGGCGTCGCGCTCACCTTGGGAGTTCTCGCCGACATTCTCGACTCGCATCAAGACGTGGTGAGGGCGGCGAGCCTGATGGACCGCTCGCAACTGCGCGCCAGCATTCTGGCCAGCCTCCATGCCGCGGCCGAAGCCAGCTTCGTCCACGCTGCCCCGTCGCGGCAGCACCTGGCCGCCGCGCTCCTGCTACGCGATCTCGCCGATGGCACAGAAGCCGGATCGCACGTACCGCCGCGACCACTCGAAAGCCCATTGTCCTCACTGAGTGTCAAGCCAGAGCCCGGAAGCCTTCACGAGGCGGTCTCTTGGTGGGCCGGCGTTGCGATGGAGTCGCTGAGCAGCCCGACGCGCGCGACGAAGTACTGCTTTCAGAGGACCGCAGCCAACATCGCTGGAGTGTGTTGGACTGCAAGTAGGGAGATCAGCTTGGAGGCGCCAGACGACATCGCGGCAAGCGCCGTACGAGACTTGTTCTCAAGAGCATTCCGGTCATGGCAACGCGCCGCCGACTGGCCGCCAGAGTTGCGGCTCGATGGTCGTTCCCCGGAGCTACGCCACGCCGCTCAAGACCTGGATGCGGCGATCTCGGTGCGGATGGGAGCCTCGCGCTCGACACGCTCGATTGGAGAGATGAACGCGGCGCTGCTCCTAGCGGCTGACGTTGCGTCCGTTCACGAGGTCGCATTGCGTCGGCGGGTCACCACCGGAGGTGTCTGGATCATCGCCGAGGCACTCGGGCCCGGCTACCTGACGCGACACCCCGGCGTCCACCGCAGCGATTGGTTGCCTGACCCCGGAAGCCCCTTGGCGACGAAGCTGCTGGAGACAGTCCGAGAAGCCAACCTCAATCTGCGACGCGCTGTGATGATGACGCAGCCACTTCGTCGCGATGGCGCAGCCAGTCGCGCTGGTCAACCTGGCGTCTGGGAACACATCACGTGCGCGGATCTCCCCCGAGAAGGCGTGGTGACCTCGCCCGTGCGTGCTCGAGCCGTCGAGCGATAGACATCCTCCCCGGGGCATGTCCACTCGGTCTGTCCTCCTCAAGACCATCACTTGAGGCGGGTGGAGACCTCGCTCATCAGCGTGCTGGGGTCGAGCCACATGGAGGGGTATTCGCCGTACCAGCGTTGGACACCGGCGGCGTCGATGAGGACGAAGCTGTGGCCGGGGAGGTTGGCGTGCATGCCTTTGCCGAGGGTGCCGTAGGCCTTGGAGACGGTGCCGTCGTCGAGGAGGAATGGGGTGGTGACGCCGTAGCGGGTCATATCGGCGGTGATGTCGGCCTTGGTGTTCATGACGATGGGCAGGACGGTGATGCCGAGGGCGTCGAAGTCGGCTCGTCGTTTCTCGATTTCGGCCATCTGCATGATGCAAGCGCCGCAGCCGGCGCCTTCGTTGAAGTAGATCAGGACCGGCTTGCCTCGGAGCCTGGACAGGGTGACGGTGGTGTCGGCGGTGGTGGGAAGGGTGAAGTCGGGGGCGGTGTTGCTGGTGGTCGCTGAGGTGGTTTGTGAGGTGAGCAGCATGCCGACGATCACGGCGACTGCAGCAAGGGCGGCGGTCCAGCTGAGCCAGCGCTTCCAGCGGCTGCGGCGCTTGTCGGCTGCTGCAGCTGCTTTCTGGCGGGCGTGGAGTTCTTGGCGGGTGGCAGTGTTGGTCATCGCTCTTCTCTCGTTGTCTTAGTGGCAGGGGGCGGACGGCTCGGGCGTCTGGGCTGCGGGTTCGTCTTCTGCTGAGGAAGGTGCACGGCGGACCGGGTGGTGGCTGCGGCGTCCGACGAGGGTCCCCCAGATGAAGATGCCGGCAACGGCGAGGAGCCCGATGCCCAGGACGGGTTCGGGGACGGGCTTGAGCCACCCTTCGAGGGAGGCGAACCATCCAGCGAGAGCGCGCCCGGTAGCAACCTGGATTTCTGGTCCGCTGGTCATCTGGCCGGTGTTAGCGAGGTAGATGATGAAGCCGCCCATGATGGCGAACCCGGCGGAGACGAGCAGGTTGACGGTGTTGGTCGCCAGCGTCCAGGCACCGATGCGGAGGCGGACGGGCTTGGCGACCAGGGGCTTGTTGCGCAGCCCGGTGGCGTCCCAGATCAGTGCCATGACGAACAGCGGGAAGACCATTCCGAAGACGTAGGCCAGGCCGAGACCGACGCCGCCGATCGGGTTGCCGGCGAGGGCGGAGAGGGTCATGACGCCGACCAGGACGGGGGCGCAGCAACTGGAGGCGATGCCGCTGAAGACGCCGAGGGCGAAGAAGCTGGCGCCGTCGCCGCGGCTGGTGTCGGGGGTGCGGAGGAAGTTCGGCAGGCTCCACATCCGCCCAGACAGGGTGAACGCGGCGAGGACGAGCATGAGGATGCCGCCGGCCCAGTAGAGGACGGCGTGGTACTTGGCGATGGCGGCGGCGATCAGGCTGATCCCGACGGTGATCGGTACCAGGATCGAGGCGAGTCCTGCGGCGAAGAGGAAGGTGAGGGGGAGGAGTCGCCAGCGCCGGTTCTTGACCGCTCCGGCAAGGTAGCTGGGGGCGAGGAACACGATGCAGCAGGGGGCGAAGAGGGCGACCCCGCCGGCGAAGAAGGCGGCCAGCACGCCGCCGGTGGTCAGCAGGTCACCCATGGTGGGGGGTCTCAGTCCCTGCGGCGCGGCGTTGCAGCAAGGCTTGGAGCTTGCGCCGGGGCAGCCTGCCGGCGGAGAAGTAGGTGCCGTCGATCAGGACGAGCGGGTTCATCGCAGGTCGGTGGACGCCGAGCAGTGAACGACCCTCGATCGAGGTGGCCTCGATCACGGTGAGCTCGATGGCGGCGCCGTCGTCGATGAGCATGCCCAGGTGGCGGTGTGCTTCGTCGCAGAGGTGGCAGCCGGGTGCAGTGACAAGGGTGACTGCAGTGGTTGTGTGCGTGGGGGCGTCGGTGATCATCGGTGGTCGCTCTCGGCTCGGACGGGTTCCGGGTGGGGTTCGGGGTCGGGTTGTCGCAGCGGCGGGGGTGCGTCCGCAGCGGTGAAGCGGGGTTGTTGCCAGGTGCCCGGCGGCAGTTGCGTCGCCGCGGGGGCTGGGGGCGTGTTGGGTTGGCTGCGCTGGGCGGTCATGCCGATGGCGCTGAGCAGCCACCACACGCCGACCCAGATCGCGGCGACGGTGAGCACGCCGAACAGCCAGGGGACGGCTATGCCGCCGAAACCCATCATCATCGTGGACCTCCTGGAGTCGCCATGGCTCCAGCCAACGCCGGCCGTCCGGGTGAAACCCCGAAGTCACGATGAAGAAACGATGTAGATGGCCGAGGCGAATGGGGTGAGGTCAGGCCTCGGCGGCATGATTGCCGACATGAGCGAAGCCCCGAGCCCGGCGCCGGCCCACGTGCTGGTGGTCGACGACGAGACGGTGCTGGCCGGCATGGTGGCGAATTACCTGCAACGGGCCGGGTTCCGCACCAGCGTCGCCCACGACGGGGTCCGGGCGGTCGAGCTGGCGTTGTCCGAGAGCCCCGATGTGGTGGTGCTCGACCTTGGCCTGCCGGGCAAGGACGGGCTCGAGGTGTGCCGGGAGATCCGCAGGCATTCCGACTGCTACATCCTGATGTTGACCGCCCGCAACGAGGAGATCGACAAGCTGATCGGCCTGTCGACCGGCGCCGACGACTACATGACCAAACCGTTCAGCGCCCGCGAGCTGGTCGCCCGCGTCCAGGTGCTGCTTCGCCGCCCGCGCGCCGGCCGGGTGGTGGAGGAGCCGCCCCGACAGCTCGGCGCGCTGCGGCTGGACCCGGTTGGCCGCCGGGTGCTGGTCCACGACACCGAGGTGGAGCTGACCCGCACCGAGTTCGACCTGCTCGAGGTCCTGTCGGCCCGGCCGAAGGCGGCGTTCACCCGTCGTCAGCTGGTGGACGCGGTGTGGGGGCCGGACTGGGTGGGTGACGAGCACCTGGTCGACGTCCATATCGGCCACCTTCGACGCAAGCTCGCCGTGGTCGCCGACCTGCCGTTCGTGGAAACGATGCGGGGTGTCGGGTACCGGATGGGGCCGGGACGGTGAGCACGCCCTCGCGTCCGGGCAGCCTGACCACCAGGCTGCTGGTCTCGCAGGTGGCGGTCTCGGTGGCGATGGCGTTGACGATGATCGTGGTGGCGGCGATCGCGGGGCCGCCGCTGTTCGAGGCGCACATGCGCGAGGCCGGCCGCGACAGCCCCGACGTGCTGGCCCACTCCGAGGAGGCGTTCAACACCGCCGGGACGCTGGCCCTGCTGATCGGGCTGTTGATCGCCGCGACCGGGGCGATCATCGTCAGCGCCCTGATCAGCCGCCGGCTCCGCCGCTCCCTCGATGACCTGGGCCACGCCGCCGCACGCATCTCCCACGGTGACTACGCCCAAAGGGTGGAGGACGCCGACTCCCGCGAGCTGGCGAGCCTGGCCGACAGCTTCAACACGATGGCGTCCCAGCTCGACTCGATCGAAGCCAGCCGGCGTCGCCTGCTCACCGACCTGGCCCACGAGATCCGCACGCCCCTGGCCAGCATGGAGATCTGCGTGGAGAGCCTCGAGGACGGCGCCATCGAACCCGGCCCACAGGCCTGGCAGATTCTGACCAGCCAGATCGAACGGATCTCCCGCCTGGCCGACGACCTGGGCCAGGTGTCCGCCGCAGAGGAGGGCAGGCTCAACCTCACCCTGGAGGACACCGACCCCAACCAGCTCGCCCGTGAAGCCGTCATGGCCGCCGAAGAGGGCTTCGGCCGCAAGGGCGTCGCCCTGTCCGTCGACCCGGCCGCCACCGCCCTGATGGTGCGCGTGGACCCCGGCCGGATCAGCCAGGTGCTGGGAAACCTGCTGTCCAACGCCCTCCGCCACACCCCCGAAGGTGGCCGGGTCACTGTCCGGGTGGTCGCCGAGGAGGCGGCGGTGAACATCGAGGTGAGCGACACCGGCGACGGGATCGCTGCCGAGCACCTACCACACCTGTTCGAGCGCTTCTACCGAGCCGACACCGCCCGTGACCGCGACAGCGGCGGCACCGGCGTCGGACTCGCGATCAGCCGCGCCATCGCCGTGGCCCACCGCGGCCAGCTCACCGCCGCCAGCGAAGGATCCGGCAAGGGCTCGACCTTCAGCCTCCGCCTGCCCGAATCGGCGGAACCTTCATCGAAACAACATCGAACCGGCTAGGAACCGGCCGGGGGCGCCGCACACTCTGGGATCACGACGATCCGAAAGGCCTCACCGTGCCACGAAGTCTCAGCAGACGCGACCTGATGACCGGAAGCCTCGGCTTGGGAGCTGCCGCCCTCCTCGGCGGTTGCACCGCAGGCTCGCCGACCACGCCGGTGCGCATCCCCCCGACACCGACCCTCAGCACGCCGGCCGTCCGCGCCATCCTCCGGCCCGGGATCTCCCAGGTCGACCTGGGCGGGATCACCGCCAACACCTGGTGCTACGACGGACAAGTCCCCGGCAAGCTCCTGCACGCGAAGGCCGGCGACGTGGTGCAGGTGCAGGTCCGCAACCAGCTGCCGGTCGAGACCAGCGTCCACTGGCACGGGATCCGGCTGCACAACACCGCCGACGGTGTACCCGGCATCACCCAGGATCCGATCGCCGCCGGGGCTGAGTACACCTACACGTTCCAGGCTCCCGACCCCGGCACCTACTTCTTCCACCCGCACAGCGGCGTCCAGATCGACCGGGGCCTGTACGCGCCCTTGATCGTCGACGACCCCGCAGAGCCCGGCGGCTACGACCACGAGTGGGTGCTGGTCCTCGACGACTGGACCGACGGCGTCGGCAGGAGCCCCGACGACATCCTGGCCGCGTTCAAGGCCGAGCACGGCACCATCAGCCAGGGTATGAACCACAACATGTCCGGCATGGGCGGCATGGGCCGCTCGCCGCTGGGGGACGTCGGCGACATCACCTACCCCTACTACCTGATCAACGGACGCATCCCGGCGGCGCCACAGACCCTCACCGCCAAACCGGGCCAACGGGTCCGGCTCCGGATCATCAACGCCGCGGCCGACACCCTGTTCCGCATCGCCCTGGGCGGCCACACCCTGACCGTCACCCACACCGACGGCTACCCCGTCCAGCCGCAACAAACCAGGGCGCTCTACCTCGCGCAGGGCGAGCGGGCCGACCTACTCGTCACTCTCGCCGACGGGGTGTTCCCGCTTGTTGCCTGCGCCGAGGGAAAGCAGGGCCAAGGCATCATCCTGATCCGCACCGGCGGCGGGGCCACCCCGTCGGCGACCGTTCGTCCGGGGGAGCTCGACACCGATCCGCTGCTGCTGGCCGCACTGATGCCGACCGAGGCCGCGCGGCTGCCCCAGCGCGAACCCGACCAGGTCGAGCAGGTCACCCTGAACGGCCAGATGAAGCCCTACGCCTGGGGAATGAACGGCACCACGTTCGGCTCCGACACCCCGATCACGACCGCCGCCGGACGCCGGGTCCGCCTCCAGATGACGAACATGACGATGATGGCCCACCCGATGCATATTCACGGCCACACCTGGTCACTGCCCGGCAACGGCGGCCTGCGCAAGGACACCGTGCTCGTGCTGCCCATGCAGACCATCACCGCCGACCTCGAAGCGGACAATCCCGGGCGGTGGGCCTACCACTGCCACAACATCTACCACGCCGAGATCGGCATGATGACGACCCTGCAGTACTAGGCGCCGAGCCGGTCCGGACGCAGGTCGAGCCGGCGTAGCAGTTGGGCGTTGAGGGCGACGACGATGGTAGAGAGGGACATCAGGATCGCGCCGACCTCCATCGAAAGGGTGATGCCGATCGGGGCGAGCACGCCAGCGGCGAGCGGCACCGCGACGAGGTTGTAGCCGGCCGCCCACCACAGGTTCTGCAGCATCTTGCGGTAGCTCGCCTTGGACAGCTCGATCACCGATACCACCGTGCGCGGGTCGTCTCCGGCCAGGATCACGCCGGCGGAGGCGATAGCGACGTCGGTGCCGGCCCCGATCGCCAGTCCGACGTCGGCCTGGGCCAGGGCGGGGGCGTCGTTGACGCCGTCGCCGACCATGGCGACCCGTTCGCCGGCCGCCTGGAGTTCGGCGACCCTGGCCGACTTCTCCTCCGGCCGGACTTCTGCAAGGACGGTGTCGATGCCGAGTTCGGCGGCGACGCGGTCGGCGACGGCCCGGGCGTCGCCGGTGATCATCGCCACCTGCACGCCGAGCCGGTGCAGGGCCGCGACGGTCTGTGCGGACTCGGCGCGGACCTCGTCGGCCAGGCTGAGCGCTCCGATCAGCCTCTCGTCGCGCAGCACGTACAGCCTGGTGAGCCCGGCGTCGTGGGCCTGCGACCCGGCGAGCGGGTCGTTCGCTCCGGTCTCGTCCAGCAGTCTGGGGCCGCCGACGCGCACCGTTGAACCGTCCACCCGGGCCGACACACCCAGGGCTGGCTGGGAGGTGAACCCGCTTGCCGGCGGAACCTGCAGCCGGCGTTCCTGGGCGGCGCGGACGATCGCCCGGGCCAGCGGATGCTCGCTGTCGGCCTCGGCTGCGGCGGCGAGGCTCAGCACCTCCGCCTCGGTGTGACCATCGATGGCCTCGACCAGGGCAAGGGCGGGTTGGCCCTTGGTGAGGGTGCCGGTCTTGTCGAACACGACAGTGGTGATGGTCCGCATCCGTTCGAGGGCTCCCCGGTCCTTGATCAGGACGCCGGCGCGGGCGGCGCGTTCGGTGGAGATGGCGACCACGAGTGGGATCGCCAGGCCGAGGGCGTGCGGGCAGGCGATCACCAGGACGGTGATCACCCGGACGACGGCCTGGTCGGGCTGTCCGAGCAGCGTCCACACGATGCCGGTGATCGCCGCTGCACCGAGGGCGAACCAGAACAGCCACGCCGCAGCCCGGTCGGCGAGCAGCTGCGCCCGGGACGTGGAGGACTGGGCCTGCTCGACGAGGCGGCGGATGCCGGCCAGGGTCGTGTCCTCCCCGGTGGCCCTGACCTCGACCCGCAGGCCGGAGTCGGTGCTCACCGTCCCGGCGGTCACCGCGTCGCCCGGTCCCCGGCGGACCGTGCGGGATTCCCCGGTGACCATGGACTCGTCGAGTTCGGCCTCGCCCTCGACGATGCGTCCGTCGGCGGGGATGCTGCCGCCGGGCCGGACCAGGACCACGTCGCCGACCACCAGGTCGGCCGGAGCGATCTTCTCGACCGTGTCGCCGCGAACCACCTCGGCGGTGTCAGGCAGCAGCGCGGCCAGGGAGTCCAGCGCGCTCGTGGTCTGGGCCAGGGATCGCATCTCCAGCCAGTGCCCGAGCAGCATGATCACGATCAGCAGCGCGAGTTCCCACCAGAACTCCAGCGTGTGGCTGAGCAACCCCAGCGTCGCCCCCCAGCTCGCCAGGAACGCCACCGTGATCGCCAGCCCGATCAGCAGCATCATCCCCGGACGGCGAGCGCGCAGTTCGCTCACCGCCCCGCTCAGGAACGGTGAGCCGCCCCACGCGTACATGACCGAGCCCAGCAGCGGCGGCACCCACGCGAGCGCGCCGTCGGTCGGCACCTCGTAGCCCATCAGCATCGCGAACATTGGCGACAGCGCCACGACCGGCACGGCCAGCAGCAGCATCACCCAGAACAACCGCCGGAAGCGCTGCACATGATCACCATGGCCGCCGTGGCTGGCGTGGCCGCCGTGGCTGGCGTGGCCGCCGTGGCTGGCGTGGCCGCTGTGCTCAGAGTGGGCGTCGTGCTCCGTGGCAGAGTCGTGCCGCATCGAGGTCTGGCCATGGCGCGGGCCCCCCGTGACGTCGGTGGCAGGAGTGTGGTGCTGGTCGCCCTCACTGTTCCGGGTTCCCGCACCGTGCTGGCTCTCGCGCTCGGTCATGTCCATGTCCTCTCACATACCCCCCGTGGGTATCCTCCGCAACCGGCGCCGGAAGCCGGCCATTCCCGGAAGGGCCGGATCGGGGCGGAACTTCAGAGAAACTTCACAGAAACTGACCGGTCGGCACCGGGTGCGTCCCCGACCCTTGAACTACCCCGATTCCGTCTCCCGTACCGAAGCAGGCTCCCGTGACCACCACCGCGACTCGACAGACCGCCGCCCGCACCGCCCGCACGCTGGCGAACCCCACCGCCACGATCGCCGTCCTGCTCCTGACCGGCGCGCTCAGCCTGCCTGCCCTGCTGGGGCCGAACCTGGTCGCGAACGAGCTCGGCATGGTGATGAGCATGGGCATGACGCACTACATGGAGCTACTCGCGGTCCACCAGCCACGCAACCTGATCATCTTCATGGCCATCCCCGTTGTCCTCGCCGAGACCCTCGCCATCACCGAACTGGCCATCCTCTTCCGACGCGCCGCGACGCCGGCCTGGGTCCGCACCACCAGCCGCATCGCCGGCCTGCTGGCCGGTCCGATCATGCTGGCGATCTTCCTCCACCTGCTCGTCAACGCCGTCGTGCCCCTCACCCTCGCCGGGGCCTGGCGCGGCCCCGCCGACGTGATCGCCGTGCTGTTCTACCTCTCCGGGGTCATCCCGCTCGTCGGCATCACCCTCGTCGAACTCGGGCTCATCGGCAGCGACCGCACTAGCCAGCTGAAGTGGCACGCCATGTTCATCGCCATCTTCCTCGTCGTCGCTCACGTCGCCATGATCTTCGGGATGCTCGACCCCGCCCTGCTGGGGTACCGGATGACCCACCAGCACTAGGGGCCACTCCCGCCCGCTCAGGGGGTGTCCTGGAGGTACTGCTTCATCTCGGCGATCTCTGCGCGCTGGGCGTCGACGATCCGCTGGGCAAGGTCCTTGACCCGCGGGGCTGAGAGCTTCGCGTTCTCGCTGGTCAGGATCGCGATCGAGTGATGGGGGATCATCGCCTCCATCCAGGCCCGATCCCCGATCGTTGTCTGGGTGCGCACCAGCCAGAGCCCCGCGCCGAAGATGGCAACGGAGAGCCCGACAATCAGCAGGTTGGCCGACCGGTCGGTGTACATCCGCCGCATGAACCACAGCATTACGACAGCCATCACGGCGGCTGCCATCATCGTCATGAACACCCGTGTCCAGCTGAAGTAGACATGGTCGATGGAGTAGGTGTTGAAGTACATTCACCACAGACATCAGGACCGCTGACGTTGCGATCATCCCCGCGAAACGACCGTACGTCCGCGCCCGGGTCTGAGGCTCCTTCGATCCTCCCGCGCGGTGGGTGACGTTCTTGTTCCCGCTCTTCATCGGTTGCTCCTTCGCCTGGCGGCGGAAAGCCGGCCGTGCGCCGCGTATTTCCAGACCAGTACCCACCACAGGCGGAGTTCCTCGGGCTGGCCGGAGAGCGGGCATCCCAGTTCGTTCTGAGCTTCAGCTCAGTGGTCGTGGCGGTGGTGGGCGTCGGGGTAGTGGGGGTGGGCGTGGCTGAGCGCGGCGTGCTCGTGGGGGTGGCGGTGGCCGCGGCTGGTGACCGGTGGGGAGTCCGGGTCGTGGGGGTGGTCGTGGTGGCCGTCGTCATGGGTGTGCCAGTGGTCGTGGGTAAGGCCGTGGTGGGTGTGCTCGTGCACGTGGCGCTCGCGCAGGTGCAGCCAGACCCCGACCCCCATCAGGGCCCCGGCGACCAGGAGGGGCACGGTGACGGGCTCGCCCAGGGCGACGGCGAGCACGGCGCCGAAGAACGGGCCGACGGAGAAGTAAGCCGCGGCGCGGGCGGTGCCGAGGTGTCGCAGGGCGAGGATGAACAGCGCCAGGCTGACGCCGTAGGCGAGGAAGCCGACGCCGGCGGCGGCAGCGATGTTGGCGGCGGCGGGGAAGGTGGACCCGAGCAGGAGGGCGAGCACGAGGTTGGTGGGCCCGGCGACCAGTCCCTTGACCGCGGCGAGCCAGGTGGCGTCGGTCAGGGACACCTTGCGGGTGAGGTTGTTGTCGATCGCCCAGCCCAGGCAGGCGCCCAGGACGGCGAGCCCGGCCCAGGGCGAGCCGAGCTCGACACCCATCGGGATCACGAGCACGATGGCGCCGGCGACGATCGCGACCATGCCGAGCGCGACCCAGCGGTCGACGTTTTCACGGAACACGATCCAGGCGATGAGCGCGGTGAACACCCCTTCGGCGTTGAGCAGCAGCGAGGCCCCCGTCGCCGGGAGCTGGGTGAGGCCGATCATCAACAGCACGGGGGCGACGACACCGCCGAACACGACAGCGCCGGCCAGGGGCAGGCGGTCGGCGCGCGGCAGGCGGACGCGTTCGGCCCGCCGGGCCAGGCGCCAGGCGGCCAGACCCAGCCCGGATCCGGTGTAGAGCAGCCCGGCGAGCATCCACGGGCTCACCGAACCCAGCAGGAGCTTCGCGACCGGGGCTCCCGCACCGAACAGCAGCGCCGCAGCCAGGGCTGCTCCCACTCCGGCCGGCAGGCGCTTCGTTCGCATGAACTCGTTCCTCCTTCGGTCCAGATTCTCGCATCATGTTGTCTGCGTACGGGCCCGTAAGGGTAACATCTGTGCAGTTGATCAGATGGAGGGGCGTGCATGGGTTCGGTGGAGGGTCTCGACGGCTGTGTGGTGCCGGCGGTGCATCCGGAGAAGGTGCTCCAGGCGACCGCGAACGCGCCTGGCGCGGACGAGTTGGGCCGGGTCAGTGCGGTGTTCAAGCTGCTCGGCGACCCCACCCGGGCCCGACTGCTGTACGCGCTGCTGGAGGCCGGGGAGCTGTGCGTTTGCGATCTCGCCGCCGCGACGTCGACCACGGATACGACGGTGTCGCAGGCCCTGCGGCTGCTGCGTGCCTCTGGGGTGGTCGCGGGCCGGCGCGAGGGACGCAACGTGTTCTACCGGCTCTCTGACGCTCACGTCCGGATGCTCCTCGACGTGACCCGCGAACACATCACGCACGACCCGAAGAGCGGAGCTGCGTCGGTGACCGAGGCCACCTCATGAGTCATACCCATGACTCTGGCAGCGCCACGGGCCGACACCGGTGGCGCCTGGCCGTCACGTTCGGGCTGGTCGCCGCGTTCTTCGTCGTCGAACTCGTCGCCGGCTTGCTGTCGGGATCGCTGGCGCTGATCTCCGATGCGGGCCACATGGCTGCCGACGTCACCACTCTCGGGGCCGCGTTGATCGCCACCAGGATCGCGACCCGCGCCGACACGACCGGGCGGCGCACGTTCGGCTCCTACCGGGCCGAGGTGTTCGCTTCCGGCCTGGCGGTGCTCGTGATGATCGGGGTCGGTGTCTACATCGGCGTCGAGGCGGTCGGACGGATCGGTTCGGCGCCCGAACTAGCGACCGGGATGATGCTGGTCGTCGGCGTTCTCGGCCTGGTCGTCAACGTAGTCAGCATCGTGCTGCTGAGGGCCGGTGCGGGGGAGAGCCTGAACCTCAAAGGCGCCTACTTCGAGGTCATCGCCGACACGGTGGGTTCGGTCGGGGTGATCGTCGCCGCGCTGATGGTGTCCGGGACCGGGAACGCGTGGTGGGACACGGGGATCGCGCTGGCCATCGCCATCTTCGTGGTCGTGCGGGCCGTGGTGCTGGGACGGGAAGTGCTGGCCGTGCTGGGCCAGCATGCGCCCGAGGGAGCGGAGCCTGCCGAACTCACCAGGGCGCTGATGGCAGTCGCCGGTGTGAGCGAGGTGCACGACCTGCACGTGTGGCGGCTCACCTCCGGGATGGACGTTGCCACCGCCCACCTCGTCACCACCTCCGGTGCCCAGCCGGGTGCCGTGCTCGCCGCAGCGAGCGAGACCCTGCGCGAACGGTTCCACATCGCCCACGCCACCCTGCAACTCGAAACCGAAGGCGCAGGCGAATGCCAGGGCACCGACTGGTGAGCCGGGGGGCCCAAGCACTTACGCGGGACGGGTCGGGGCAAGGCGGTGCTTGTGCTGCATCGCCGGAGTCACTGCGACCTCTCGTGCGCCAGGCTCAGTGCGGCCCGGAGCTGCTCCGTCGTGGGCGCCCCCGCCAGACCTGCCGGTGTGCGGTAGAGCCGGCAGGACAACCCCACACCTGTGCCGGACTCGGCAAAGAGATCCACGCCGTCGACCACGATGCTCGGCGAGCCGTGGAACCCCAACCGCTCAGCCTCCTCCACCGTCTCGACGCGCTGAAGCGTCACCACCACATCGGCGTACTCCCCGGCGATCTCGGCAAGCCGCTGGTCAGCAACCTCCCAGTTCGGGCATCCATCGAAGTACAACAAGGAGACGTCCATGCCCCAGACGCTAAACCTTGTATCATGGTACAAGGTCAAGTGGAAGGCGAGAGATGCTGATCGGTGAGCTTGCCGACGTCGCTGGACTGACCAGCCAGGCCGTGCGGTTCTACGAACGCAAGGGCCTGCTGCCTGACGCCGAGCGCCGCGCGAACGGTTACCGCACCTACGACGAGTCGACGCTCGCCCGGCTGCGCTTCATCGGTGCGGCGCAAGTCGCCGGGCTCACACTGTCCGAGATCCACAACATCATCGACCTTCGCGACGCAGGGACGGTGCCATGCACCCACGTGATCGGACTCATCGACACGAAGATCGCCGACGTGGCGGCGCGCATCAAGCACCTTGCCGCTCTACAGGCCGAGCTGGAGGCACTCCGCGAGCACAGCCGCCTGCTCGATCCGGCCGACTGCCAAGGTGACGACATCTGCCACATACTCACCTCGACCAATCCAGCCACTCGCAGTGCAGCGACAGGGGCCCTCCGGGACCGGTGACGGAGTAGGGCGACGCTAGTGCACCGACCGGGACCGATCGCTCAGCAGGCGCGCCGGACTCGCTGTGACGCTCGGCCATGCGACAGCTGCCTCTCTGGGGTGTACCTCAGTGCTGCGACACCTGCAGCCTTTGGCTGGTCTTTACATTTCTCGCCGGGTGATGGTTAGGAACCGCTGGAAGGCTCGGGTTGTCGGACGGCCAGAGGGTCGCCGGCGACACTGAAGGAGGCTGGAAGATGATGGGTTACGGCGGTATGGGTTACGGCGGTATGGGCTGGGCCGGGATGGTTGGGATGGTCTTGTTCTGGGTCGTGCTGATCGCGGCAATCGTGTGGGCGGTGACCAGGCTGTTGCCGGGGCGCCAGGTACCCACGAATCTGCCCGGCGCGGCGCCAGAGACGCCCGAGGGCATCCTTGATCGGCGCTACGCCCGGGGTGAGATCGACCTGGAGACCTACCAGGCGCAGAGGGTCGTGCTGGCCGCGGCGCGCAACGAGCGACTCCGATGAGAAGCAGCGCCGTTCCTGGACGTGGTTCGCGGTGGCTGCCGTGGACGGTGTTGGGTTTGGCGAGCGTGCTGCTCGCTGGGTCGGTGGCGTTCGCGGTGACTGGTTGGGCCCAGCCGAGCGTGCCGGTTCCCGTGGCCGGGAATCGGGCCGTACCGGGCGGCTACGGCGGCCAGCAAGGGCCCCGTGGAGGCCCGGATGGCCGCGTGCGGAGCGTTCCCGGCGGAATGATGGGCAACGGCAACGGCAACGGCACCGGCAACGGCAACGGGATGATGGGTGGCCGGGTGTGGCTGGCTGGTAATGGCTCGCCGGTGACAACCATTGCGGCGGCGCGGGTCCGGGCGGCCGAGGCAGGCGCGCCGAGCGGTCTGCATCCTGGTGAGGTGATGCAGTTCAGCCTGAACTTCTATGTGGAACTCAAGGACGCAGCGGGTGCGTCGATCGCGGAGGTGCTGGTCGACCCTGCCGGCGGGGCTGTCGTTACCGAGTATGGTCCCGCCATGATGTGGACCGCCACCAACTCGACAGCGTCGATCCCCGCAGCCCGGGCGACGGACATCGCCAACACGTGGTTGGGCGCGAACACCTCGGGTGAGGTGGTCGACAGCATCGATCTGTTCCCGGGGCACTACACGATGGACACGATGTCCGGTGGGCATACGGTGGGCATGCTGTCGGTGAACGCCACCACGGGCGCTGTCTGGTACCACACGTGGCACGGCAGTTTCATCGCGAAGGAGGACGCCTGACCGTGGCGCCGATTCAGAAGCTGTCCGCTCTGGTTGTCGATGACGAGCCCAGCCTGGTGCGGGTGGTCGAGGGGTACCTGCTGCAGGACGGCTTCCAGGTGCGCACCGCAGGCGACGGTGAGACGGCCCTGGTGTTGGCCGGGGAGTCCGAACCTGACCTGGTCGTGCTCGACCTGGGCCTTCCCGGGATGGACGGCATCGAGGTGTGCCGCGAGCTGCGCACCTTCAGCCGCTGCTACGTGCTGATGTTGACCGCCCGCGCCGACGAGGTCGACATGCTGATCGGTCTGGGCGTCGGCGCCGACGACTACGTCACCAAACCCTTCTCCCCCCGCACGCTCATGGCCCGGATCCACACCCTCCTGCGGCGCCCCCGCACCGGCGGAGGGGCCGCAGCAGGGGCTGCGGACGAGGATCGGCGCGTCTTCGGTGATCTCGTGATCGACGTCCCTGCTCACGAGGTCCGGATCGGGCCTTCTCTTGTTCAGCTCACCCCGCTGGAGTACGACCTCCTTCAGACCTTGAGCAGCCGCCCACGCCTGGTGTTCACCAGGCAGCAGCTCCTGGATGCCGTCTGGGCGGACGCCGCTGGCGTCTCCAGCGACGAACATCTCGTCGACATCCACATCGGCCACCTGAGGCGCAAGCTGGGTGACGACCCGAGGGCGGCCCGCTACGTCCGCACCGTCCGCGGCGTCGGATACCGGATGGGGCCGGGATGACACCGCCGAAGAGGTCGAGGCTCGCTGGTCTTGGTCTGGCGCCCCGGCTCCTGCTCAACAACCTCCTGGTCATCGTGGCCGGAGCCGGCACCGTGCTGGTCACCGCGCTCCTGATCGCCCCCGCCGTGTTCGAAGCCCACCTGGAAAGCGTCGGTGTACAGGCGGATGCGCAGCTCATGGAGCATGTGGCGCGCGCGTTCGACCAATCGCTGCTCGTGGCTCTCGGCGTGGGAGTCCTGATCGCCGGGATCGCCGGGTCGGCCATCAGCTGGCTCGCCGCCCGCAGGCTCGCCGCACCGGTGGCCGACGCCGCTGGCGCAACCGCCAGCCTGGCCGACGGCCACTTGGAAGTCCGGGTGATCGATCCGAGGATGGGGCCGGAGTTCGCCAAGCTCGCAACATCGGTGAACGCCCTCGCAGACCGCCTCCAGAACACCGAACAAACCAGGCGACAGCTCACCGCCGACCTCGCCCACCAACTCCGAACACCCATCGCCTCGATCCGGGCCACCGTGGAAGCAGTGCGTGAAGGCGTCCTGCCCACCGATGAGGAGACCCTGGCAACGTTGGGGCACCAGAGCGACCGGCTCAGCCGTCTGGTCGACGACCTCGAAGTGGTGTCCAGGGCCGAGGAACGCCAACTTCTCCTTGCCCCCGACCCGGTCTCGACAGCAGCCCTGGTCGAGGCAGCCGTAGCTGCCCACCGCGAGGTGTTCCGTGCGGCCGGGGTCGAACTCGTCAGTTCGGTGGCCGACGGCACCCCCGCGGTAACCGTCGATCCGGACCGCATCCAGGAAGTCCTGGGCAACCTCTTGGACAACGCACTTCAGCACACGCCCGCCAGCGGCACGGTGACCCTAACCGGGAGCCTCGGCAGAATGGGTGGGGAGCCGGCGGTGATCCTCCAGGTACGCGATTCAGGCATCGGCCTTCGCCACGATGAGGCCGAGCGGATCTTCGACAGATTCGTCAAAGGCGCCGGTAGCCCGGGGTCAGGTCTAGGCCTAACCATCGCTCGAGCAATCGTCGAAGCCCACCACGGCACACTCACCGCGCACAGCGACGGCCCCGATACCGGAACGACCTTCACCGCCAGGATCCCGGCAAGCACGACCCGGCCCCGCATCCAGCGGTAACCAGCGACGGTCGAGCGGCAACCTTCACTCGCCTCCCGCGGCTCTCGGCCCACCGAGGACCGGGCCGTTCGGCGCTGCGGCCCTGACCAGCGCGCAGACGCCCAACCGGACGCCGGCCCCCACCACCGCGCAGGCGGCTGGGGCGCCGAACGCGGCGGCATGGCCGGACTGGAGCGTAGGCCGTTGACCCGCAGCAGTGGCCTGCCGACCGCAACCATGGAGCGGCCGGCAGGTCGTCACGCAGCAGGGTGCCGGACGCGGTGAGCCAATCGGGGTAGACGATGTCGAGCCGGGCGGCGGGGGAACCCCGCCTCGCGGCGTTGGTGGACCGCGGCGGCGGGCATCACGCAGTAAGGGCCGCGGCAGTAGACGCCGACCGGGGTGTCGCGGGGAAGCTCCGCCAGCCGCTCGGCCAGGTGCACCGGCGGGACGTTCACTGCGCCTGGGACGTGGCCGCTGGCGAACTCGGACTCCGGGCGGAGGTCGATCAGCGTCAGCTGGTCGACGCCGGACATCGCTTCCCGAAGCTCGGCCAGGTTCATGTCCCCGGAGCCTCGTGACCGATGTGGGTGAGAGTGAGTTGGGCGCGGTGGTGCCGGTAGTGCTTGGGTGCCCAGTTCAGCAGGTCGGCACTGTCCATCCAGGGCAGGAAGTAGGGGTCCCAGCTGGATGGCACGCTCATTCCGCGGGCCAGGTCGTCGGCGGAGGCCGCCTCTGCCCAGCGCAGGAGCCATGCCGTGTCGCGTCGCATCCATTTGCGAATGGTGCCGGGTCTGACGACGCGTCCACCGGCTGCGCTTGCGGCGTAGTTGATCCAGTCATAGGGCCGCGTCGCTGCAGTGAGGATGCGGGACCACGTGCGTGAGGCTGCTGGCGGGAGGCGGGAGAAGCCGCCGATGAGCGGGATGAACGTGCGGGCGATCCTCTGCCCGAACCACATGTGGAACAAGAGTTGCCGGTTGGTCCAGCGGGTGACGTTCGACGGTGCGTCCAGCTGGTCGGCGTCCGCCCCTGCGACCAGTCGGTCGAAGTCGGTCAGGATCCACTCCAAGCCTGCACGCGTCTGTGCTGCGAGAACCACGCGCCCAGTCTGCGCCGCTGTCCTACCTCCTGCAATGCTGCTCGTTGCCATGTCCGGCTGAGCGGCCACTTGCGCCGTGGTGCGCGAGCCGTTCGATACGGGCTGCCCGGCGGAGTGGATCAAGCTGTCGGTTTGCGGGCCTCGATGGTGGCCGAGGCGACGTAGTCGGTGATCGGGGTGTCCGGCGCCCACTCGGCCATGAAGGTCTTGCTGTCCTCCTTTGGTGCGACCTGGACGTCCTCGAAGCCGGCTTGGGTCAGGAGTCGCTCGACCACGTCGACCTGTTCGGCGCCATAGACGCAGGCCGACAGCAAAGCCATGTCGCTTCGTTCGTCGTGGGGGATGGGGGCGAAGGCGACGACGTCGGAGATGGCAAGGCGTCCGCCGGGCTTGAGGACGCGGAAGGCCTCGGCGAAGACGGCGGCCTTGTCGGGGGAAAGGTTGATCACGCAGTTGGAGATGATCACGTCAATGCTGGCGTCGGCTCCCGGGAGGTGTTCGATCTCGCCGAGCGGGAAGTCGACGTTGTCGTAGCCGCCGTGGTCGGCGTTGGCGCGGGCTCTGGTGATCATCTGCGGGGTCATGTCGACCCCGATCACGGCACCTTCGGAACCGACTTGGCCGGCGGCGAGAAGCCGTCGATGCCGGCGCCCCTGCCCAGGTCGAGCACGGCCTCGCCAGCCTGCAGGTTCGCGATCGCTTGGGGTTTGCCGCAGCCCAGACCCAGGTTGGCGCCTTCGGGGACGGCGATCAGGTCGTCGGCGGTGTAGCCCAGTTGCAGGGTAAGTAGTTGGGGCTCCTGGGCCGCGGGCGTGCAGCAGGACGTGTCGCAGCAGCCGGCCGACGTTTCGGCGATCTGGCCGTAGTTCTCGCGGACGGCCTGGCGGATCTGGTCACTCGAGCTGGTGGTCATGGGTTGTCCTTTCAACAGCAGGTGAGGTGCAGTACGACGGCGATCCCTGGATGGCTTCGGGTACGACCCGGTAGTTGACGGTTGTGCCGTGGCGGTCCTTGGTCACCAGGCCTGGCGCTGTTGGTAGTTGACGCCACGGGCGGCGTACCAGGCCACGGCCCGGGCGAGGACACCGGCGGCGGTGATGGCTGTTTCGTCGTCGTGGATCTCGGCGTAGGCGACCCGGCTGTGGTCATCGATCACGGTGTGCACGAAGGCATGACCCATCAAACCGGTCGCCCCATTTGCTGCGAGCCTTCGGTGCGGTGATTTGCCTGTTCCAGTGGCCTTGCTGGTGGCTGACGAACCGCCATCCGCCGCCGTCGGGGATGTTGCCCAGCTTCTTCACATCGACATGGATCAACGAGCCGGGATGGTCATGCTCGTAGCGCCGGACGGGTTCGCCGGTGGCCCGATCCACGTAGTTCAATCGGTTGAGCCGGTTCCGGACCAGGATCTTGTGGGCCGTGGAGGGCGCGATCCCGGTACGGGCAGCCAGCTGGAGCGGGCCGAGTCGCTTGCGCCACCGCAGCTCGAGTACCCGTCGCACGACCGGTTGTGGGGTTCGGCCCGGCTGGTGACGGGGCCGGCTCGACCGATCGGTCATTGACTCCCCTGCGATGTAGCGGTCGACCCACCGCTTCACTGTCGGCCAGGACACCTGGAACCGGGCAGCGACCTCGCTGATCGGATGTCCATCGTCGACGACGAGTTGGGCGACCTTCAGTCGATGTCTCGGGGTCAGGGCTGCGTAAGCGTGGGGCACGGAGGACCTCCTGAATTGAGCGGATACCTTGAGCAGTTCCACTCAACCGGGGAGGTCCTCCCCGCGTTCTCAATCAAGCCGTGTCGTCGCAACGACTCGACCACATGTCCGGTCAGACAGCTAGATCTGTCGGTGGGCTGGGGTTGGTGCCTGGTCCCTGGGGTCTGTCCGCGGCTACCGGGACTGGTGCCAATGGGAGTCGACCGCTGAGCCTCAGTCGGAGGGCCTTATCGCCCGAGTGGTCGCCTCGTGAATGCTCGGAGTGAGGGTGTTCGGGGTCGGGAGTTCCGGGCCGGATCGCCCGATGATTGGTGAAGTGGTCGTGCGCCTCCGGAACAGCTATTATCGGCGTATGTCGATGATTACCCGTATGACCGATGAGTTCGCACGGTCCGCGCAGGCGAGGGATGTCGCGCCTGCCGCGGCCTTGTTCCACAGCCTGTCCGACCCGACGCGTTTAGCGATTCTTCAGCATCTGACCTTGGGGGAGCAGCGGGTGCGTGACCTCACTGAGCATCTGGGGCTTGTGCAGTCGACGGTGAGTGGGCACTTGGCTTGTCTGAAGGACTGCGGCCTGGTGACATCCCGGCCAGAAGGGCGCGCCTCGGTGTTCTCCTTGGCCACCGCCAGCGAGCTGCTGGATGTACTGGGCGCCGCAGAGAGGTTGCTCGCAGCCACCGGGAATGCCGTCGAGCTGTGCCCGAACTACGGCGCCGGCACAAGCGCGAACCGGGCTGCGGAAGATCTTAAGATGCAAACAATGACAGGAAATGACCAGTGAGCGAATCCCGACTGACCAGGCGCGACGCTGACGACGAGGAACTCGTCGAAGAGCTCAGAGCCGCCGGTGAAGATGAAGACGACGATGACGACGACGATGTGGATCATATCTGGCAGGTGAGGGAGATCCGCCTGGGTGTGGTGGCCGGTTTGTTGCTTCTCGCGGGGTTCCTGCTGGGTCGAGCCGGACAGCCGGGCTGGGAGCTAGCCCTGAGCGCCGCGGCCCTGGTGGCTGGTGGTGTGACGTTCATACCGGAGACCTTCCAGAAACTGTTCAGGGGCAAGATCGGTGTCGATCTGCTCATGACCATTGGCGCGATCGGTGCCGTCGCTCTAGGTCAGGTGGAGGAGGCGGCGACGCTGGCGTTCCTCTACTCCCTGGCTGAGGGCTTGGAGGAGTACTCCGTCGCCAAGACCCGGAAGGGCCTGCGCGCCCTGCTCGACCTGGTACCGCGCGAGGCCACGGTGCGCCGCGACGGCAACGAGGTTGTGGTCGACCCTGCGGAGTTGGTGGTCGGTGACCTGATGCTCGTCAAGCCGGGCGAACGGCTGGCGACTGACGGGATCCTGCGGGCCGGCAGGACAGCGCTGGACACCTCAGCGATCACCGGGGAGTCCATGCCGGTCGAGGCCGGCCCGGGCGATGAGGTCTTTGCCGGGTCCATCAACGGCACCGGCGCCGTGGAGATCGAGGTCACCACCACGGCGGAGAACAACTCGCTGGCCCGCATCGTGCACATCGTCGAGACCGAGCAGTCCCGCAAGGGCGACACTCAGCGACTGGCCGACCGGATCGCAAAGCCTCTGGTGCCCGGCATCCTGATCGCCGCGGCCCTCATCGTCGTGCTCGGCTTTGTCCTCGGCGAGCCGGGCCTGTGGCTGGAGCGAGCCCTCGTCATGATCGTCGCTGCCTCCCCGTGCGCGCTGGCGATCTCCGTGCCCGTGACGATGGTGGCCTCCATCGGGGCCACGAGCAGACACGGGATCCTGGTCAAGGGCGGCGCCGCCATGGAGATGCTCGGCAAGGTTCGCACCGTCGCCCTGGACAAGACCGGCACCCTGACCCGCAACAAGCCAGCCGTCATCGACGCCGTCGCGACATTCGGCCACACTCGCGACGAGGTCCTGTCCTTCGCCGCCGCCCTGGAGGCACGCAGTGAGCACCCGCTGGCGCGCGCCATCCTCGCCGCGACTGACACTGTGCCCTCCGCGGAGAACGTCGAGGCCGTGACCGGCGCCGGGCTGCTCGGTACGGTCGCCGGCCGCTCGCTGCGGCTGGGACGGCCCGGTTGGGTCGAGCCCGGCGCGCTCACCGAGGATGTCACCCGGATGCAGATGGCGGGTGCCACCGCTGTCCTGCTGGAGGTCGACGGCGAAGTGATCGGCGCGATTGCGGTGCGCGACGAGCTGCGGCCTGAGGCCGTGGACATGATCGTAGATCTGCGCGGGCAGGGCTACACCGTCGCCATGCTCACCGGTGACAACGCGATCACCGCCAAGGCCCTGGCCGCTGAGGTCGGTGTCAGCGAGGTCCACGCCGATCTGCGCCCGGAGGACAAGTCCCGGCTGGTGAGCCGACTCCCCGGGCCGACCGCCATGGTCGGAGACGGCGTCAACGATGCCCCAGCCCTGGCCACAGCCGATCTCGGCGTGGCGATGGGGGCCATGGGCAGCGACGTGGCCATCGAGACCGCCGACGTGGCCCTGATGGGCGATGACCTTCGGTTACTGCCCGGGGCATTCGCGCACGCCCGCCGTACCCGGCACATAATGCTGCAGAACGTCGTGCTGTCACTGGTCCTGATCGCGGTCCTCATACCCCTCGCTCTCGCCGGCGTGCTGGGCCTGGCCGCGGTTGTCCTTGCCCACGAAGTCTCCGAGGTCTTCGTGATCGCCAACGGAGTTCGCGCCGGCCGGTCCAAAGCCCTGCGCACCATCGCCGCCCCGACGACGACACCCGCGGTTTCCCCCGTCGCCGCCCCCAGCTGACCGGCATGCGAGCCGGCGGGCGCCGCACCGCCTACCCGATCGGGGCCGCGGCCGGACCGACGGCCCCCTTGAGTGCCGGCTCATCCACACCTGTGCCGGCACAGCGCCAGCTCTTCACCGGAAGGCCGTCATGGATCTGCTCACCCCGATCCTGCAAGCCAGCGGCCTGTTCATGGCCACCAACATCGACGACATCATCGTGGTGTCGCTGTTCTTCGCCCGCGGCGCCGGGGTGCGCGGCACCACTGCGAAGATCGCTGCCGGCCAGTACCTCGGCTTCGGCGCCATCCTCGCCGTCTCCGTCCTGGTCTCCCTGGGCGCGGCCAGCTTCCTGCCTCAGGACGCGATCGCCTACTTCGGCCTGATCCCGCTGGCGTTAGGCCTGTACGCGGCCTGGAGAGCCTGGCGCGGGGACGATGACGATGACGAGGAGATGATGGCCGGCAAGGCGATCAGCGTGTGGACCGTCGCCGGGGTCACCTTCGCCAACGGCGGAGACAACATCGGCGTCTACGTCCCAGTCTTCGTCACTGTGGGGACCGGGGCGATCGTCGCCTACTCGATCGTCTTCCTCATCCTGGTGGCCGTTCTCGTGCTGCTGGCGAAGTTCGTCGCCACCCGCCGACCCATCGCCGGTGTCCTGAAGCGCTGGGAGCACGTCCTGTTCCCGCTCGTCCTGATCGGCCTCGGCGTGGTCATCCTCGTCGAGGGCGGCGCCTTCGGCCTTTAAGGCCACTCCAAGACCTCGGCAAGCTTCCGAAGGAGCAAGCATCATGAACCACTCGCAGCCACACCTGGAACACCGGAGGCGGCCGGCGATCGGATCCGCGGTCAGTGTCACCATCCTGAGTCCCGCGGTCGTCGGCCATGACACCGTGGCCCACACGACCGCTGCCCGCGCGATCGAGGTCCACGCAAATACCCGGTCGGAAGAGGGGTCGTCGTGACCACACCCGAACCCACGAAGACCACAGGGGTGACCAGGCCGCGGGCCGCCATGGTCGCCACCGTCACGCTGCTGGCCGCGATCGACCTGGGCTTGAAGGCGTGGGCGAGCGCCGCACTGGCCGACGGACAGGCGGTGGATCTGGGGCCCATCCAACTCCGCTTGACGTTCAATGCCGGGGTGGCGTTCAGCCTCGGCGCCAACCTGCCCGCCGGCGTCGTGATCGGCGTCGCCGGCCTGCTCGTCGTCGGGCTGGCATTCTTCGTCTGGCGGGCTACCGCCACCGCCACCGCGCCGGCGCGCCTGGCCCTGGCCGTGATCCTGGCCGGTGCGGTCGCCAACCTGGTCGACCGAGCCGCCGACGGGGTGGTGACCGACTACCTGCACTCCGGCTGGTTTCCTACCTTCAACCTGGCCGACGTCTTCATCACCGTCGGGGCCGCAGCGCTCGTCCTCACCAGCCTCACCCGCAGCCCCCCGGCCGACGGCCCCAAGTGACCCACAAGCCCGATATGTAGCCCGTTCTTGTCAAGGGGGCGTGCCAAAGGTGGCGTCCTCTGGTGTCGGGGACGCCACCTTGGTGTTCACGGGGCCGTGTGGTTCGGCGTGGTCGCCGACGCGATGGTCAAGGCTGACATGCGCGGGTTGGTTACCGCTTGTCGGAGTGCTCGGCACGAGGGCGTTGCCGCTGGTCTTTAGAGGAGCGAGGTCCCATTCTGAGGTGATTCTCATAGCTAGTGCGGGGGGTCACCCTTCCTGGGGGGATCGCCTCACAAATGTGGAGGTCCTCTCCCGGTTCGCAGGCGTGGTTGCGCGTGAGGCTTGTGCGAAGCCTGGCGGCAACCCCGTATCTGGACACCGTCGCGCTAGCGCGTGAGGTGCTCGCGCCGGATTCTGCAACCGTGGTGGGTCGAATATCGGGCGCGAGTTTGCGGGTAGAAGTACTTAGGGTAGCCTCACCTTATGCACTCCTCCTCAAGCGGTCAGCCGCCGCGCCGCCGTGTGGGTTGGCTGGTTCGTGTGCTTCTCATCCTCATCGCTGGTGCGGCGGCGCTTGCTGGTGCCGCCGGTGCAGCGCAGGCCGAGACCCGGACCTGGAACCATGTGGTCGATGACATGGTCGTGGTGATCGACAACGCCGGTACGGCCTACCGCGGCGGAGATCCTGACTCTGCCAAGGACTTGGTGAATGACGCCTACTTCGGTTACTACGAGAAGCTGGGCTTCGAAAAGACCGTCATGGCCTACATCTCCGGGGATCGGGCTGCCACCGTCGAATATCAGTTCAGTCGGGTGAAGAAGGACATCACCGCCGGCGAGCCCGCTGAAAAGGTCGACTCCGACCTCGCTCAACTTGCGGGGATGCTGCGGGAGGACGCGAACCGTCTTGACGGCACTGCGGAGGCGCCGTTCGCGGTGCTGTTTCAGTCGCTCCTGATCATGTTGCGGGAGGGTTTCGAGGCGACTCTGGTGGTTGGCGCGATCATCGCGTACCTGGTGAAGTCTGGCCATGGGGATAAGGCGAGGGCGGTTTATGTCGGCTCCGCCGCAGCCCTGGGGGTGAGCGCGTTGCTGGCTTGGCTGTTGAACTCGCTCACGATCCTGAGTGGCGCCAACCAGGAGCTCATCGAGGGTTTCACCGTCCTGATCGCCGTGGTGATGCTGATCTACGTCAGCAGCTGGATCCTGTCCAAGACGGAGGGCGACGCCTGGTCGTCCTACATCAGGCGCAAGAGCGATGAGTCGATCAGGCAGGGCAATGTTCTCACGCTGGCGTGCGTCGCATTCCTGGCGGTCTTCCGCGAGGGTGCGGAAATGATCCTCTTCTACCAGGCGCTGATCGCCCGCAGCCCAGCGAGCACAGGCCAGCTGTGGGTTGGCGTAGTGATCGGGTTGGTCCTGCTGGCAGTGACCTACGTGCTGATCCGCCTGCTCTCGGTTCGCGTTCCGCTGCGGCCCTTCTTCCTGGGCACCTCCCTCCTGCTCGCCGTGATGGCGTTCAGCTTCGCCGGTACTGGCGTCAAGGAGCTGCAGGCGGGTGGCCTGGTCAGCGCGTCACCGGTCGGATGGCTGCAATCGGTTGACCTGCTGGGGGTCTACCCGACTGTGGAAACCCTTTCCACCCAGGCGGCGGTCGCCATCATCTTCGTCGGGCTGTACTGGTTCGGGTTCCGCAAGGCACGCAGTGCCGCCACTGCCGAGACCGAGCGGGTTTCGACGACCACGACATCCGCACAAACGGGGCCGGAGTCCGGTTCGCGTCCCGTCGCTGAAGTGACATCACAACCCCAGCATCAGGAGATCTCCAAATGACAACGGCCGCACCATCCAAATTGGCAGCCGCTGTCGCGGTCGCTCTGGCGCTGGCGCTGTCCGGCTGCTCCGAGGCAGCACCGGCCGGTGCAAACCCGCCAGCCGCCGCACCCGGGCAGGTGGCTGGTTTTGAGGAGTTCCCGATCGGGGACGACATCGAGGTTGGCCCGCTCAACGTGGCCGGCGTCTACTTCCAGCCGGTCGACATGGACCCAGCCGGGATGGGGTTGGCTGCGGCCGAATCCGACATACACATCGAAGCCGACGTGTCGGCCCTGCCAGACAACAACCTCGGCTACGGCGCTGGGGACTTCGTTCCAGGAATGACCGTCGACTACCAAATCACCAACGCGTCCGGAAAAGTCACCAAAGGAACGTTCATGCCGATGAACGCCAGCGACGGCCCGCACTACGGCGCCAACCTCAAGCTCGGGCAAGCCGGCACCTACAAGGTCAAGTTCATCTTCCAGAGCCCCGCCAAAACCGGCTACATGGTCCACTCCGACGAAGTCACAGGAGTGAAGGGCCGCTTCTGGGACAAGCCTTTGGAGGCGGAGTGGAGCTTCGACTACGTCCCTCGGGAGTGGTGACCGCCCGTTCGTGACCACGTGACCCAGGCCTGTCACCGGGCCCTGGCGGCACTCCGCTACCAGCATGAGGATTTGACTCACACATGCTTTCCTTCTTCGTCGACGCGGTCACGCTGGCGCTGCCGCTGGGCCTGACGTGGGGCGCACTGGCTGCTTCGACCCGATGGAACGACCGCGGACGAGACCCGCGTGGGTTGCTGTTGGCCAGCGGTGCTGGTGCTGTGCTGGCACTGCTGCTCTCGGTGCTTCGTCAGATGACCAATTGGGTGAACCGTGAGCAGATCACCCTCGCGCTTGTGGTGGTGTGGCTGCTCCTGGCGGCGGCGCTGGTGGTCCGACTGTGGCGTGCGCCGCTCGACCCGTCGCAGCCAGCCGACAAGGCTGCTGGGCTCCTCTCCGCTGGCCTGGGAGGTGTCCTGCTGCTGATCGGCTTGCCGGAGGTGATGCTTCTCACCATCGGGTTTTTGACCCCAGGCGGCTCGCCCTTCTCCACCGAGACGGTCCTGAACGTCGCCGGCTACAGTCTTGGTCTGGTGGTGGTCGCAGCCTCCGTCCTTGCCGGTTCCCGTGCTGCTCGAGGCGCGCGACGACGCGCAGCCCGGATTGGACTCACCACAGTGTTGGCGGTCGCCATGGCCAGCCAGGCAACCACCCTGATGCGGATCCTTCTGGGGAGGCGGCTGGTGAAGCCTCCGAGCTGGCTCTTCCAGAGCGTCGTTTGGCTCGTCAACCACGAGGTCTGGTTCACCTATGCCCTGATGGCGATGACCTTCGTTCCGATCACGGCCGCTTGGCTGCGGCACGGCTCCAAGGCTCATCCTGAGCCAGCCAACCCGGCTCAGCGGCGCTTGTACCGGGCGGCCGGGGTCAGCAGGCGCCGCCTCATCATCACCGCCGCTGTGGGGTTCGGGGTGGCTGTAGCGGCGACAACCGTTGGTCGTGGCATTGTCGATGCCGAACCGAGCTTGTCGCCACCGGAGCCGCTGGAATCCGACGCGGATGAGGTGTGGGTGGAACTGAGCAGCATTGAGGACGGGCATCTGCATCGATTCGCCTACCAGACGACGGACCAGACCGAGGTTCGCTTCATCGCCATCAAGAAGAACGCCAAGGCTTTCGGCGTCGCACTGGACGCCTGCAACGTGTGCGGCCCGTCCGGCTACTTCGAGCGTGGCGGCCAGGTCATCTGCAAGTTGTGCGATGTGGCGATGAACATCGCCACCATCGGATTCAAGGGTGGCTGCAATCCCGTCCCGCTCGAGTTCACCGTCCGCGACGCCCGCCTGGTTGTGGCCCGATCGGCGCTGGAGGCCAGCGCCGGTGTGTTCAGTTAGGAGGCTGGGATGTTCTGGCGAATGGTGACCCGCGCGCTGCTGAGGCAACGCTCGAAACGGCTGCTGATCGCGCTCACCGTGGCCCTGGGGGTTTCCCTTTCCACAGCGATCCTGAGCGTGATGCTCGATGTCGGCGACAAGGTGAACGCTGAACTCAAGACCTACGGGGCCAACATTGTCATCCGTCCCAAGGGTGTTGCCGCCGTCGACGACCTCTACGGCCAGCTGGAGACGCCGGCTGCGCAGGCCATGTTGGCCGAAGCCGACCTCGGCAAGATCAAAACGATCTTTTGGGCGTTCAACATCACCGACTTCGCGCCCTTCCTCGAGGCGAAGGTGAGCCTGCGCCCCGAAGGCGCAGCTGAGGCGGTCCCCGTCCCGGCGGTCGGGACGTGGATCGCGAAGGAACTGGCCCTGCCCACCGGTGAGGATGCGATCGCGGGGATGCGGTCCATGCGCTCCTGGTGGGATGTCCAGGGAGCCTGGATCGCCGACACCGACGCCGACACGGTGATGGTCGGCAAGACCCTGGCAGCCGAGCAGGGCATCTCTGTCGGGGACCGGGTCAATCTCACCTACTCAGGCCGCTCGATCAACGCGCGGGTGGCTGGGATCGTCGATTCCGGCGGCGCCGAGGACGGCCAGGTCATCGTGCCGCTGACGATGCTCCAACGACTGATCGACAAGCCCGGAGCCGTCGGCCGGGTCGAGGTCTCCGCGCTGACCACGCCCGACAACGAGCTGGCGCGACGGGCAGCCAAGGACCCCTCTTCGCTGTCCGCCCAGGATTGGGAGACCTGGTACTGCACCGCCTACGTCTCGGCGATCTCCTACCAAATCGAGGAGGTGATCGAGGGCTCGGTGGCAAAACCGGTGCGCCAGGTCGCCGAATCCGAAGGGCTGATCCTGGAGAAGACCCAGCTGCTGATGCTCCTGATCACAGCCCTCAGCCTGATCGGCACTGCGCTCGGTATTGCGAACCTGATCACCGCCTCGGTGATGGAGCGAGCCCCCGAGGTTGGGCTGATGAAAGCGCTCGGTGCCACCGATCGAAGCGTGGTCGGGTTGGTGTTGACCGAAATAGTCCTGGTCGGAAGCCTCGGCGGCGTCCTCGGCTACCTGGCCGGTCTCGGTCTGGCCCAAATCATCGGGGCTTCGGTGTTCGGCTCAACCATCGCGTTCACCCCGATCGTCATCCCAATCGTCTCCGTGCTTGTGCTGGGCGTGATCCTGATCGGGTCGATCCCATCGATCCGGCTGCTGCTCTCGCTGCGGCCCGCGGAGGTGCTACATGGCCGTTGAGAACTCTGGCGCCAGCCGGCGCCGAATGTATGTACGAATGGTGCTCCGCTCACTGTCGCGGCGCCGCTCCCGGGTCGTGATCGCCTTGCTGGCGATCGCAATCGGGGCCACCACACTGACCGGCCTGATCAGCATCTACACCGACATTCCCCGCCAGATGGGCCGCGAACTGCGCTCCTACGGAGCCAACCTCGTGGTGATCCCGGACGGGAAACCGGTCATTGACGCCAACGTCCTCCCGGCGCTCGACGCCGCCGTCGGGGACGGGGACGGGGACCTGGTCGGTCGTGCCGCCTACCGGTACGAAACCGTGACCATCAACTCCCAGCCGGTCAGCGCAGCCGGCACCGACCTCGACGATGTCCGCGCTGTCCGTCCCTACTGGCAGGTCAGCGGCGCTTGGCCGCAGGCGGGCGAGATCCTGGTTGGTCGCGACGTCGCCGACCAGCTCGGACTCGCCACCGGCGAATCGGTCACCCTCGCCTGGTCGGCGGGCAAGAAGCAAGGTTCGGACTCCGACTCGACCGACGAGTTCACCGTCAGCGGGGTGCTGGACACCGGGGGTTCGGAGGACGCCCTGGTCATCCTCGAGCGGGCCGGCCTGGAAGGACTGACCGGTGAGGTCGGAGCGATCGACGTGGTCGAGTACAGCGTGGCGACCAGTGCCGATCAGATGTCGGCCATCGTCACCCGGATCACCGAATCCACCCCCGGGGTGGCCGCATCTCCGGTGAAACGCCTCGCACGTTCTGAGACAACCGTTCTGGCGACCTTGAGTTCCCTGTTGCTGCTGGTGACGGTGATCGTGCTGGCGCTGACCATGATCACCGTCGCCACCACGATGATGGCTGTCGTGGCCGAGCGCCGGGCCGAGATCGGCCTACGGAAAGCACTCGGCGCCGAGAACCGTTCGATCATCGGCGAGTTCCTCGGCGAAGGCATGGCGCTGGGAGCCTTGGGTGGCCTCGCCGGCGGCATCGCCGGGCTCGGCTTCGCCCAGGTCGTCAGCCTCAACGTCTTCAGCCGCGGGATCGCCACCGACTGGACGCTAGTGCCGATCGCCGTCCTGGCCTCGGTGGCGGTCACGGCCGTCGCCTGCATCGTGCCCGTCCGACGGGCCGCCTACATCGAGCCAGCCATCGTGCTGCGCGGAGAGTGAGATCACAGTGAACCTTCTGGAACTGCGTGGCGTGACCAAGTCCTACGGCGACGTCCACGCCCTCAGGGACGTCGACCTGTGCGTCGAGCCGGGGGAGTGGCTCTCCATCGTCGGCCCGTCCGGCTCCGGCAAGTCGACAATGATGAACATCGTCGGCTGCATGGACAGCCCCACCGCCGGTTCAGTAGTTCTGGACGGGGTGGACATCGCCTCGATGAACGCCTCCGGGCTGGCGCACGCCCGCCGCAACACGATCGGGCTGATCTTCCAGAAGTTCCACCTGGTGGCCCACTTGAGCGCTGTCGAGAACGTGATGGTCGCCCAGTACTACCACTCCATGCCCGACCAGGCCGAGGCCCTTGCCGCGCTGGCACGGGTAGGCCTCGGGGAGCGGGCCAGCCACCTGCCGAGCCAGCTCTCCGGTGGCGAGCAACAGCGGGTGTGTATCGCCCGGGCGTTGATCAACTACCCCAAGCTGGTGCTCGCCGACGAACCCACCGGCAACCTCGATGAAGCCAACGAACTGCTCGTGTTGGACTTCTTCCGCCAACTGCACGCCGATGGCACCACCCTGATCGTGGTCACCCACGATCCAGAGGTGGCCGCCCTGGGCGACCGGCAGATCGTGCTGAACCACGGCCGGATCGTCCGCCAGATCGACAATCGGGCCAACGCCCGCGTCCCCGTAGCCCTAACCCCGCCGGGAGGACTGTCATGACCACGGCCGGCGCCTCCCGACGGCTCCTCGCTCTCCTGCTGGGCGGGCTGGCCGTCACCGGCTGCGCCGATGCACCAGTCGACCTCAACGTGGCAGACGGCGGCTTCACCGACGGCACCTTCAACGGTCGCAGCGCCGCCGACGATCAAGGTGCGACCGGCGAGGCGACGATCACGATCAAGGGCGACGACGTGACGTCGGTCGACTTCCGCATCCGGGACTCCAACGGCAGCGTTCGGGGCGTCGACTACGGCAAGACGAACGGCGAAATAGTGAGCCAGGAGACTTACCGCCGAGCGCAGGTAGGGGCAAGGGCAGGCGACGACTACGCCGCAAGTCTGGTCGAAACCGACGATCTCAATGCGGTCGACGCAATAACCGGCGCAAGCCTCACCTACCGCCTCTTCACGGGGGCCGTCGAGGACGCACTCACTCAAGCGAGTCGGTGACCCGTGGAAACCCGTTGCGTCGTCCCAGCCATGGGAACTCTTCTCAGCATACGAGCCTGGGGGGCCGCAGCCGTCGAAGCGGTCCGTGAAGCAGTGTGGGAAGCGCACCGGCTCGAAACCCTCTGGTCGCGCTTCCGGCCGGATTCGGAGGTGTCCAGACTGATGGCACAAGCTGGGCAGTGGGTGCCGGTCGCTCCCGAAACCCGCCAGCTTCTGCTCTCCAGTCTGGAGATGCACGAACTCACCGGGGGTGCGTTCGACATCACCCTGGGCGGCGGCGCCGCGGGAGCACTGGAACACTCCGGTGGCATGTTTCGTCTCGCTCCCGGCGCCCAACTCGACTTGGGCGGTATCGGCAAAGGAGCCGCCGTCGCGCGGCTGATCCAGCTCCTGCAGCTGCGAGGGGTTCGCGCTGCACTGGTGAACTTCGGAGAATCATCGATCGGAGTCATTGGCAGCCCACCAACGCGGGAAGCCTGGCGGATCGGCATCCGATCCCCGGGAGGAGGAAGCGCAGCGACCCTCGAGCTGACCGCCGGAAGCCTGTCCACCTCAGGCGACTACGAGCAGACCAGCGCCCAATACAACCATGTGGTCGATCCCAGCACGCATCGGGCAGCCGACTCGAACCTTCGCTCGGCTACAGTGCTCACAGCTGACCCAGTAAGAGCCGAAGCATTGTCTACGGCGATGCTCGTGCTGGGAGCAGCACACGGGCTAGCGCTCCAAGCCACGCTAGGCGGCTTCGACACCGTGCTTATCGATCATGACGGCCACCTCACCAGCACAGTCGGCCGTCGTGACCGGAGCCTTCACAGCCGAGTGTAAAGCATGCGGTTTCACCGGCCCCGGATGGGCGGAGGACCGAATCCGCGTCTAGGGGACTGTTCGCAATCTGGTGTACCTGGTCTGGCATGATCTGGCTCCCTTCTGTCAGGACGCCTTGGGCAGGCGGGTCGTAGGCTTTCCGGTGATGGGTCCGGGAAGCAATGCCACTAAGTTAGCTTGCTTTGTCGATCTCCTTATCGATACTCGTCTGCTGCCGAACTCGTCTTTCGGTCGACGTGGTGTTCGTCTCCCGTCCAGCGCGCGGATGGGTTGCATCAGGTGGTGA
>WBZS01000461.1_pt1 | contig 52739 bp, 49 predicted proteins | sample 5204201 | NCBI WGS metagenome assembly WBZS01 (sample SAMN12344357, study PRJNA552823) | activated sludge metagenome | biome: Activated sludge suspended growth; feature: Nitrification reactor; material: Wastewater; isolation source: activated sludge from nitrification reactor of wastewater...
CTCGAAACGGCGCGGCCGGTCAGCACCTTCGCCGGCTGGACGCTCGCCGCGCGGTCGGAAGGGCTTCTTCTCGCCCTCGCCGCCGGCGGGACGGTCACCTCGGGGACGGAACGGCTTGCGCTCGCCATCGGCTTGACGATCGAAGCGGCGCGGACGGTCCCCGCTCTCGCCCGCCGGGCGTTCCCCGCGCGGTCGGAAGGGCTTCTTCTCGCCCTCGCCGCCAGCGGGACGTTCACCTCGGGGACGGAACGGCTTGCGCTCGCCATCGGCTGGACGATCAAACCGGCGAGGACGGTCGCCGCCTTCGCCGGCCGGGCGTTCGCCACGCGGATGGAACGGCTTCTTGCCGCCGCCCGTTGCGCCACCCGGCTTGCGCGGACCACGCCCTCCTGGGCCACGCCCGCCGCTCCTGCCGCCGCCTGAAGAATTGTCGCCCGATGCCATTGGACCTTGCCTTTCGCGCGGTTCCCTACCAAAGCGTCTGACGGCTTGCGAGAAAAATCGGGATGGCCGCAAAAACGGATTTCATGGACGCGGCGTTTGCCGAGGCGGAAGCCGCGGCCGAGCGTGGCGAAGTGCCGGTCGGGGCGGTGGTCGTGATCGACGGCGCCATCGCCGCGCGTGCCGGCAATCGCACACGCGAACGCAATGATCCGACGGCGCACGCGGAAATGCTGGCGATCCGCGAGGTCTGCAAGCTGGCAGGTTCTGAGCGCATTGGCGACGCCGATCTCTACGTGACGCTGGAGCCCTGCGCGATGTGCGCGGCCGCCGTCTCGTTCGCACGCATCCGGCGGCTCTATTATTCGGCGGAAGACCCGAAGGCCGGCGGCGTGGCGCATGGCGGGCGCTTTTTCAGCCAGCCGACCTGCCACCATGTCCCGGAGGTCTATTCAGGCCTGCAGGAACGGCGCGGCAGCGAATTGTTGAAAGCGTTCTTCCGCGAGCGCCGTCAGGACCCGTGATCCTGCGCGCCATAGAGCGTTTCGTAGTGGCGGCGCTGGCGCGCAATGGCGACCATCGTGTTTCGCAGCAGGATCGCCACCGTCACCGGGCCGACGCCGCCGGGAACCGGCGTGATCCATGAGGCGATCTCGGCGACATTGTCGGTATCGACGTCGCCGCACAGGCGCGTGCCGCCCTTGCCGTCCGATTCGGAATTGATGCCGATGTCGATGATGGCGGCGCCCGGCTTGACCATGTCGGCCTTGATGAGCCGAGGCCGGCCGACAGCGACGAACAGCGCATCGGCACGGCGCGCATGGGCGGCGACCGAACGGGTCAAATGGTGGCAGACGGTGACCGTCGCGCCCTCGCTCATCAACAGGAAAGCGATAGGCTTGCCGACGATCTCGGAATGGCCGACCACCACCACTTCCAGCCCCTTGATGTCGAGCCCGGTCTCCTTGAGCAGCGCGACGGAGGCGGCGGCCGTGCACGGAGCGAGGTCGAGTTCGTTGTAGACGATGTTGCCGATGGAGGCCGGGTTCATGCCCTCGACGTCCTTCAGCGGATGGACCGCCCCCTGCAGGGCGCGGATCGACACATGGGCGGGCACCGGACGCTGGATGATGATGCCGGTAACGCGCGGATCGGCGTTCATGGAACGGATGGCCGCTTCGATCTCGCCGGTCGTCGCGCTTGCCGGAAAGGCGCGTTCCTCAAACAGGATCGCGGCGGCTTCCGCCTTGCGACGCTGGTTGCGGACGTAGACGCCCACCGCATCCACGTCGCCGACCGTGATCGAGACGAGCTTCGGCGTCCAGCCCTCCGCGGCGGCGGCGAGCGCCTCGCCGCGCATCTCGGCGATGATGCGGTCCGCCAGCGGGGCGCCCCGGAGATAACGCGGATGGTCGAGGGTCATGGCTTGCTCCCGGGATCGCGGACCGACAGCGATGCTGTAGCGCAGGTGCGCCGCGGCGACGGCCGGGAATGCGAATTCCGCTTTGCCGCCGGCGACAACGAAAAGGGGACGGCGCAGCCTGCTGGCGCGCCATCCCCCGTCCGTGCGGATCGCTCCCCCGTGTTCCCCGGGATGCGGTCCGCGCCCCCCCTTCCGGGATCAGATCACGTTGACGGTGGTTCCCACCTTGACGCGCTCATAAAGGTCCGACACGTCCTCGTTGCGCATGCGGATGCAGCCTGACGACACATTGGTGCCGATGGTCCAGGGCGCATTGGTGCCGTGGATGCGGTAAAGGGTGGAGCCGAGATACATGGCGCGCGCGCCGAGCGGATTGGCTTCGCCGCCCGCCATGTATGCGGGCAGGATCCGTCCCTTGGCGCGCTCGCGCACGATCATCTCCGCCGGCGGACGCCATTCAGGCCATTCGGCCTTGCGCGAAATCTTTTCCGTGCCGGTCCACAGGAAGCCTTCCTTGCCGACGCCGACGCCGTAGCGGCGCGCCTTGCCGCCGCTCTCGACGAGGTAGAGGAACTTGTTCGTCGTATCGATGACGATGGTGCCCGGCTTCTGCGTGCCGGAATAGTCGACCTGCTGCGGCAGGAAGCGGTCATCCATGCGCGGTTGCGGCGCGGGCCTGGCGACGGCGGCAACGGACGCGGTGCGGGAGGGATCGGCCTCGCGGCGCGGCGCGATCCCGATCGGACGGTTGGCGCCCGACTGGGCAACGGGCTTGGGCAGGCGGCGCGGCGTCGCCGCAACACCGACCCTGACGCCATCGGGGCCGCGGCGCAGTTGCACCACCCAGGGCGCCGACAGGTCCGGACTGACCACGAGGGGCGGCGGATTGCCATAACGGTCACTGGCGATGGCCGTCGACGCGACAAGCGACAAGGCGGCGGCGAAGAGCAAAGGTGATTTCATCGGACGTACTCTCGACTGATCGTCTGAAGCTGCTGACAAGCACCGTCATGAACGGTCCCTGCCCGGCTTGACGCCAGTGATGCCCGGCAATCACAAACCGATTGGTGAATCGGAATGCGTAAAAAACGATTCCGCGCGTAAACCTTTCGGTACGGTTACCGGGTGGCAAAGGAGCGCGGTAAACGCCGGGTTAACGGGAGGCTGATGTGGCCGGACATGAGAACGGGCTGATCGACGACGGCGATGGCGGCCACAGCTGCTTCTGGCACGGCGGCCTACCCGACTATCGCCGTTACCACGACGAGGAGTGGGGACAGCCGGTCGCTGACGATATCCGCCTGTTCGAGAAGATCTGCCTGGAAGGGTTCCAGTCGGGGCTGTCATGGCTGACGATCCTGCGCAAGCGCGACCATTTCCGCGCCGCCTTCGACGGGTTCGATTTCCGCAAGATCGCCCGCTACGGCGAGAAGGACATCGAGCGCCTGCTCGCAAACGCCGGCATCGTGCGCCATCGCGGCAAGATCGTCTCGACCATCAACAACGCGAAACGGGCCATCGAGCTTGCCGACGAGTATGGATCGCTCGCAGCGTTTTTCTGGTCGTTCGAGCCGAAGGCGGAGGATCGTCCGGCGCGTCTCGACTGGGCGACGCTGAGGACGCTCGGCAAGACCGACACCTCGACGCGGCTGTCGAAGGAACTGAAGAAGCGCGGCTGGACCTTCGTTGGCCCGACGACCGTCTATGCCTTCTGCCAGGCCATGGGCCTTGTGAACGATCACATCGAAGGTTGCCGCTGCCGGGCGGAGGTGGAGAAGGCGCGAAACGCTTTCAGGCGTCCCGTCTGACCGCGTTTCGTCATTTCCGGTACCGGCCCGTATAGTGCGAGCCGGCGATGCGCCAGAGCAGATCGCGGCCGTCCTTTTCGAGCACGATTCCCTTGAAGCCGCGCGTGTCGGGCGTGTGGTCCGGCGCGATGGTGCGCTGGCCGGCCGGGATGAGCGCGACGACCCGGTCGGTCTGCGTCCAGCAGCCCTTGCCGTATTGGTCGTTGGCGCCATAGGCGAGATAGAACTCGAACGAGCCGTCGGGCTTCAGCACGAATTGCGACCCGACCTCGGGCACGCCCTGCATGGTGTAGACGCCGCGCCACGACGGATCGCCCTTGCCGCAGGCCGGACCGAGGCCGCCGCCGATTTCGCCGGGCGCCGACGTGCAGCCGGCCATTGCGATCATCGCGGCGGCGAGCGCCAATCTTCCTCGTGTCGAAACCGTCATGCCCGTCTCCCTTCAACGCCTGTTGCGGCGCCCGCGAACCCTCAGGCCGCCGCCCGCCTGTCCCGGTTCCCCGCGAAAGTACCCGAAACTTTTTTCGGCCTGCCATGAACCCTTCCGCGATGCGCTGCGACTACAGGTCGTCAACAACTGGAGAACATCATGACTTCGAAGACAAATCGCATCGCCCTTGCCGCCGGCCTGCTGCTGGCGCTTTCGGGCACCGCCTTCGCCTCCAAGATGGAAAAGGTCGACATGGTCCGCGAGGGCATCGACCTCAAGCCCGTCATCGTCAAGGCCAATTCGAACGGCTATGGCGGCTACGAGAATTCCAGCCACCGCTACTTCGTCCGCGTCTTCGCCAAGGCGAAGGGGTCCAACCGCGTCTGGTGGGCGGCGGTCGGCAACAACGGCGCGGCACCTTTCGAGGTCACCGGCCCCCTTTTCTTCAAGCAGACGGCCGGCCGTTCGGAAGGCTGGGGCGTCTACAAGAAGAGCCTTTCGGTCGACATCGGCTTCAACCACACGAAATGGACGACGACGCCGAAGGCCGCCTGCGAGGCCAACCTGAAGAAGCAGATGAACAAGGGCATGAGCAAGGCCCAGGTGCTGGCCAAGGAATGGACGGTCTCCACCTATTCGACCCTCGCCTTCCATGCCGAAGCCGATTCCAAGGGCAACAACAAGAAGAACGACCATTCGACCAATTCCTCCGACGGAGGCGAAAAGGCGATCGCCTACCAGCTCACTGTCGTCTGCCGGAAGGGCAACTGAGGCAGGTGCCGGCGAGCCAACGCGCCGGCTGCCCGCCCGGAGAGGATTTCCCATGACTATCCAGAGAACCGTCGCCGCGACGCTCGCCGCCGCATTCCTTGCCCAGCCGTCTTTCGCGGCTGACTGGATCGAGAAAGTCTCCATCGGCAAGGACGGCATCGACGTCGTACCGGTCGAGGTTTCCGCCCATGCCAATGGCTACGCCGGGCTGAAAACGAAGAGCCACACATTCGGCTTGCGCCTGCAGGCGCGCGCCACCAATGGCGAGCGTATCGTCGCCATGAAGCTCGGCGCCTATCACGGCGTCGTCTATTTCGAGGGCGGCGCAGCCGGATGGGAGCAGCGCTTCGACAACCGCGCCGTCGGTGCGGGCAGCAAGCGCATGGTCGATATTTCCCATTCCGCCACGATCCCGCTTGCCAAGGTGCAATGGCAGGGGCCGGATCCGGCTGCGAGATGCGCCGCCAACCTCAAGGCGCTGATCGCCAAGGGCACCGGCAAGGCGGAAGCGCTGTCGAAGCCCTACACGCTGACCGCGCTTGCCTGGTTCGAGCTCGACGCCGTCGCCGCGCACAAGAACAAGGCTGAAAGCGGCAAGTGGAGCCTCAAGAACACCAATAGCCAGCGTGCCGGCTCAACCTATGAGGTCACGGTCAAATGCCTGGCCGGCACCGGCCCGTCCGGCAGCTGATCGGACGCACGTCGCTTGCGGCGACAGGACCGCTCGTCTAGGAGAAGCGCAAACCCCGTCCGCGCCTTTTCCCGTCAGGTTTTCCATGTCCGACAAGCCGAAGAAGCCGCAGAAACTCAAGGCCCGCAGCCCGCGCGGCTTCGTCGACCGTTCGGCGGCCGACATCCGCGCCACCGAGAAGATGCTGGCGACGATCCGCGAGGTCTATGAGCGCTACGGCTTCGATCCGGTCGAGACGCCGATGTTCGAATACACCGACGCGCTCGGCAAATTCCTGCCCGACCAGGACCGGCCGAACGAGGGCGTGTTCTCGCTTCAGGACGACGACGAACAGTGGCTGAGCCTGCGCTACGACCTGACCGCGCCGCTCGCCCGCCACGTGGCGGAGAATTTCCAGGAGATCCAGCTTCCCTACCGCACCTACCGGGCGGGGTGGGTCTTCCGCAACGAGAAGCCGGGGCCGGGGCGCTTCCGCCAGTTCATGCAGTTCGACGCCGACACGGTCGGCGCGCCGGGCGTGCAGGCCGACGCCGAGATGGCGATGATGATGGCCGACACGATGGAGGCGCTGGGGATTCCGCGCGGGAAATATGTCGTGCGCGTCAACAACCGCAAGGTGCTCGACGGGGTGATGGAGGCGATCGGCCTTGGCGGTAAAGAAAATGCTGAACGTCGCTTAGTTGCACTTAGAGCAATGGATAAACTCGATAAATTTGGACCAGCCGGGGTGCGTGAATTGCTAGGCGATGGGCGCAAAGATGAAAGTGGGGATTATACACCAGGAGCAAAGCTTAGTTTTTCAGCTAATAACGCTATTCTCAGCTCTATTACTCTTATTTCTCCGTGGATGCTTGAGAATGAACATCGTTTTTTAAGGGTTCATAAATTTTTTACGCAAGGCTGGCGAAAGCCGTTTTCAATTCCTGTCTACAAAGATTATTTGCAAAGAATACTATCCGTCGGGAGTCTCCCGGCGGCCAGCGAAGAGGGACTAGAGGAACTGGAAGTTATTCGAAACTTAGTGCGATCAGCAGGCTACGGTCCCGACCGCATCCGCATCGACCCCTCCGTCGTCCGCGGGCTCGAATATTACACCGGCCCGGTCTATGAGTGCGAACTCCTGTTCGAGGTGCCGAACGAGAAGGGCGAGATCGTCCGCTTCGGTTCGGTCGCCGGCGGCGGGCGCTATGACGGCCTCGTCAAGCGCTTCACCGGTCAGGACGTGCCGGCGACCGGCTTTTCCATCGGCGTGTCGCGGCTGATGACGGCGCTGAAGAACCTCGGCAAGCTCGGCGGTGACGAGGTCGTCGCACCCGTGCTCGTCACCGTCATGGACCGCGACACCGAAAGCCTCGGCCGCTACCAGCAGATGACGCAGGCACTGCGGCAAGCCGGCATCCGCGCCGAGATGTTCCAGGGCAATCCGAAGGATTTCGGCCGGCAGCTCAAATATGCTGACCGGCGCGGCTGTCCCCTCGCCGTCATCCAGGGCTCGCAGGAGCGCGAGCGCGGCGTGGTCGTCATCAAGGACCTCGTCGAGGGCCGGCGCGAAGCGGAAGCGATCGCCACCAACGCCGAGTGGCGCGCCGCCCGCGTGGCGCAGGTCGAGGTCGCCGTGGCCGACCTCGTGGCCAAGGTCACCGAAATGCTGGCGCCGCCGGGGGACGACTGACGCCAGTCCTTCTCCCGCACACGGGAGAAGGACAGGAACGCTCGGCATTCCCGTTCCACGCTATACAGCCAGCCAAAAATATCGCGCCGTCGGGATGCACATCTCGCCGAATTGGGTTATCGCGTGCTGCGCATCAACACGGGCGAACTTGCTGAAAATTTCGATGGCTGCGTGGCAACGATATTGCGGGAGCTGGGCATTGGATGATGCCCGAATTCCCTCGGCCCTTTCCAATTTCCCCGCAGGCATTGGAGGGGAAGTCCAAGCGTCGCTGATCCCCCTCCCAGGCTCGCTGCGGAGGTGCAAGGCACGCGGGTTGGCCATTTTCCGGGGCGTCGTCCGCCCATGACCTCGCGCGCACCCGCCATTGCCTCGAACGTCGCGGCGCTGCTTGCCGGGCGCGGGGCCGGGCGCGCCGAGGTGGCGGTGCTGCAACCGGCCGATCCCTTCCTCGACATGGCGGGCGAGGACATGCGGCGGCGCATGTTCCTGACGGAGAGCGAGACCGGCGCGACGCTGTGCCTGCGGCCCGAATTCACCATTCCCGTCTGCCTCGACCACATCGCCTCGGGCGACCGCAAGGCGCGGCGCTGGTATCTCGGCGAAGTGTTCCGGCAGCGCCGCGGCGACGGCTCGGAGTTCCACCAGGCCGGCGTCGAGGATCTCGGCGACCCGGACGAGGCGGCGGCGGATGCGCGCGTGCTCGCCGACGCGATGGCGGTGGCGCGGATTGGCTGCGCAAACTGCGACGTGACGCTCGGCGACCAGGCGGTGTTCGAGGCGGTGGTGACCGCGCTCGGCCTGCCGGAAGGCTGGCGTCGGCGGCTGGCGCGGGCCTTCGGCATCCCGGGGCAGATCGAGGCGGCGCTTGCCGACCTGTCGGCACCGAAGGCCGCTGTCCACGACGACGCCCTCTCCGCGCTGGTCGAGGCAGGCGACGAAACGGGGATCGCCGCCCATGTGCTGGGCGAGATGAAGCGGGCGGGACTGTCGCCCTCGGCCGGGCGCACGCCTGAGGACATCGCGCGCCGGGCGATGGAGAAGGCCGCGCTCGCCAAGGTTCGTCTCGATCCGAAGGCGCTCTCGGCGCTGAAGGATTTCCTTGCCATCCATGTCGGGCTCGACCGCGCGCCGGCCGCGCTGTCGGCCTTCGCCATCCGCTCGGGGCTGGTGCTTGACGCCGCACTCGCCGCCTTCGGCGCGCGCGCGGAAGCGATCCGCCGCCAGGGCCTCGACCCGCGTACGATCCGCTACGACGCCGCCTTCGGCCGTCCGCTCGACTACTATACCGGCCTGGTCTTCGAAATCTCGGCGCCCGGAGCGGACAAGCCGCTCGCCGGCGGCGGCCGCTATGACCGGCTGCTGACCCTGCTCGGGGCACCCTCCCCCATTCCCGGCGTCGGCTTCTCCGTCTGGCTCGACCGGTTGGAACAGGCGGGGGCGCGGCCATGACGCTGAAGCTCGGCATCCCGTCGAAGGGGCGATTGAAGGAACAGGCAACCGAGGCCTTTGCCCGCGCTGGCCTGACCGTGGTGCAGTCCGGCGACGAGCGCTCCTATTTCGGCGAGGTCAAGGAGTTGCCCGGCCTCGAGGTCGCGTTCCTGTCGGCGTCCGAAATCGCGCGCGAACTCGCCATCGGCACCATAGACCTCGGGGTGACGGGCGAGGACCTGCTGCGCGAGACGATCGCCGATTTCGACCGGCGCGTGGAAATCCTCGGCCGGCTGGGCTTCGGCCGCGCCGACGTCGTGGTCGCGGCGCCGGAAAGCTGGATCGACGTCGACACGATGGCCGATCTCGACGATGTGGCGGCGGACTTCCGCCACCGCCACGGAAGGCGCCTGCGGATCGCGACCAAATATTGGCGGCTGACGCAGCAATTCTTCTCGCAGTTGCACGGCATCCAGGTCTACCGCATCGTCGAGAGCCTGGGCGCGACCGAGGGCGCGCCGGCGGCCGGACAGGCAGATGTCATCGTCGATATCACGACGACCGGTTCGACGCTGCGGTCCAACCGCCTGAAGATCCTCGCCGACGGCGTGATCCTGCGCTCGGAAGCCTGTCTGGCGCTGTCGCGCAAGACGCGACCGGCGCCGGACGAAGCGCTAGCGGCGGAACTGGCCCGGCGCTTTGCCGCCACCGTTCAAACGGCGTGACCGACCGCTGCAAGAAAAGTTGATCGACGCAACGGCTCGCCGCCGCAACCGCCCCCATTGCGCGGCGCGGCAATTGCGATAAGCCTTCACGCGTCGGACGGAGTGTCCGGCCCGAACGCGTCCTGCGACGAGCCCCAAAAGCAAGCCCGCACGGCTCCGCCGACCAGAAAGCCACACGACGTTCCGTATCGCCGCGGCGCAGGGCCGCGGTTCACGCGGGGCTTATGATGGAACTGATCTCAGGACTTCTTCTCTATTTCGCCTGCGTCGTGCTGACTTTCGCGATGGCGCGCGCCGGCAGCAACAGCCTGCTCGGGCGGTTGATCGCCAACGACACGGTCGCCGCCGTGCTCGCAGCGACGCTGTCATGCACGTTCATCATCGCGCTGCTGATGGTGTTCTTCTACGCCGACCAGTGGACGCATTCGGGCCTGGCCGATGGCATGGTGATCACCGCGCTGATTGCGGTTTCGATCGTCGGAGCCGTCCTGAGCCAGCGTTCGCGCAAGGTTACGGCCGCCTGAACGACAAACGGCCGCCGAAGCGGCCGTTTGCGACAGTTCTGCTCGCCCTTGTCAGGCGCGGCGCGCGTCAAGCGAATAGCTGCCCGGACCGGCAATGCTCAGCGCCAGGAACCCGCCGGCCATGGCGAGGTTCTTCAGGAACATGACCATCTGCATCTGGTCACCCAGGTTGTTGTGGAAGAACAGGGCGGCGACGACGCTGAAGATGGCGAGCGCCCACGCGACCGCACCCGTGCGGAAGCCGGCCAGGATGGCGAGGCCTCCAACGAGTTCGAAGATGCCCGAAAGCCACGCCAGCAGCGTGCCGGCCGGGAGCCCGACCGAGCCGATATAGGCCGCCGTACCGGCGATATCGGCGAACTTGCCGACACCGGCAAGAATGAAGATCAGCGCCATCAGAATTCGGCTGACCAGGAGTGTGATGTTGTTGTTCATGGATCCCTCACTTCGTTTTCGATGAGGGCGGATTAACACGATACCCGATCGGGATGAGAGCCGTACGCCCGGATACGCATTGTTCCTATATTTCGAACAACGAATTTCTTATCGTTCACTAATTGTCGCGTAATTGGTCATGGCGAGCGGATCGACCAGCCGGTCGAACGTCGCCGCGTCGATCCAGCCTGTTGCCAGCGCCTCCTCGCGCAAGGTCGTGCCTCGGGCCTGCGCGGCGCGGGCGATCTTGGCAGCGCGGTCGTAGCCGATGGCCGGCACAAGCGCCGTCACCAGCATCAGCGAACGGGAAACATTGTGCGCGATGCGCTCGCGATCGGGCTCGATCCCTGCAACGCAATGTTCGGCGAACGAGCGCGCCGCATCCGCGATCAGGCGAATCGAGCGCAACACGTTGAAGGCGATGACCGGCTTGAACACATTGAGCTGAAGGTGCCCCTGGCTGGCGGCAAACAGCACGGCGGCGTTGTTGCCGGCGACTTCGGCGCACACCATCGTCATCGCTTCGGCCTGGGTGGGATTGACCTTGCCGGGCATGATGGACGAGCCGGGCTCGTTTTCGGGCAGGCGCAGCTCGCCGAGGCCCGCGCGCGGCCCGGAGCTGAGCAGGCGGATGTCGCTGGCGATCTTGAACAGGTCGGCGGCGAGTACAGCGAGACTGCCGTGGAAGGCGGCAAGCGCGCCATGCGAGGCGAGCGCCTCGAAGGCGTTGGTCGCCGGCCTGAACGGCGCGCCCGTCGCCTCCGCGAGGCGTGTCGCCACTGCCGCCGCAAAGCCTTCCGGCGCATTCAACCCGGTTCCCACGGCGGTACCGCCCTGCGCCAGCGCATGGACGCCCTCAAGCGCCTGTTCGACGCGGCCGATCCCGAGGCGGAGCGCGCCCGCCCATCCGGAAAACTCCTGTCCGAGCGTCAGCGGCGTCGCATCCTGCAGGTGGGTGCGGCCGATCTTGACGATACCGCCGAATTCCAGGGCCCTGCCTTCCAGTTCGTCGGCAAGGTTCCGCAGGGCCGGCATCAGCCGGTCGCGGGTCTCGAGGACCGTCGCCACATGCATGGCGGTCGGGAAGGCGTCGTTGGAGGACTGGCTGCGATTGACGTGGTCGTTGGGATGCACCGGCGCCTTGTCGCCGGCCTTTCCGCCGAGCGCCAGGTTGGCGTGGTTGGCGATAACCTCGTTGACGTTCATGTTGCTCTGCGTGCCGGAGCCGGTCTGCCAGACCACCAACGGGAAGTGATCATCGAGATCGCCGGCAGCGATCGCATCGGCTGCGTCCTCGATGGCGCGGCCTATCGCCGGTTCGAGGAGACCGAAACCGACATTGGCGCCCGCGGCAGCCTTCTTCACCAGCGCCAGCGCATGGATGACGGGAAGCGGCATCGGCTCGCCGCCGATGACGAAATTCCGGCGCGACCGCTCCGTCTGCGCGCCCCACAGCCGATCGGCCGGGACGTCGACAGGGCCCAGGCTGTCCGTTTCGATTCGCGTGGCGGTCATGCGCATTCCTTCCGACGGCGACACAAACCCGAACAATATAGGTTCGCGCCTCGAGTTTGCGCCATCCCGGGCGCACTCCGCCATTGACTTACGCCGTGCCGCCCGCATAGGCCTTCCTGACCCATGTTCGAACTTCTCATCGCCGCACTTCTCATCGTCCTCAACGGCGTGTTCGCGCTCTCCGAACTTGCTATCGTATCCGCCAGGCGCGCACGCCTGAAGATCTTGGCGGAACAGCGCCGGTCCGGCGCGCGCGCCGCGCTGCGCCTCGCCGAGCGTCCGGGCCGTTTCCTGTCCACCGTGCAGATCGGCATCACGCTCGTCGGCGTCTTGGCCGGCGCGTTCTCCGGCGCGGCGCTTGGCGCGCGGCTGGGCGAGTGGATCAAGACCTTCGGTTTCGATCCGGAAATGTCGGAAGCCGTCGGGTTCGTAGCCGTCGTTGCCGCGATCGCCTTCCTTTCGGTCATCATCGGCGAGCTGGTGCCGAAGCACCTGGCGTTGAAGAACCCCGAGCGCATTGCCTGCATCATGGCCCCGTCGATGCTGTTCCTGTCGCGCGTCGCCTCGCCGATCGTCACCCTGCTCGACGCGACGACGCGGGGGTTCCTGTTCCTGCTCGGCATTTCATCGGAAAGCGAAAGCGCGGTCACGGACGAGGAAATCCGGACCATCGTCGCCGAGGCCGAAAGCGCCGGCGTGATCGAGACCGAGGAACAGTCGATGATTTCCGGCGTCATGCGGCTCGGCGACCGTTCGGTGCGCGCGATCATGACGCCGCGCACCGAGGTTGAACTCGTCAATCTCACCGATGCCGAGGACGAAATCCGCGAGGCGATCGTCAAGGCGCGTCATGCCGTGCTGCCGGTTTGCGAGGGCGAGCCCGACACGATTGTCGGCGTCATTCGCGTGCGTGACTTGATCGCTCTGCTGGCGGCCAAGGGCACCTTTCCGGTCCGCCAGAACGTGTTGAAGGCCCCGGTCATCCCCGATACGACGGACGCGCTGGCCGCACTCAAGACCTTGCGGGAAGCGCAGGTGCCGTTCGGCCTCGTCCATGACGAGTTCGGCCATTTCGAAGGCATTCTCACGCCGGCCGACATCCTCGACGCCATCGCCGGCGCGTTCAAGGCCGATGAGGGCGGCGAACCCGAGGCGACACAGCGTGACGACGGATCGTGGCTTATCGCCGGATGGATGCCGGTCGATGAAATGGCCGAACTTCTCTATCTGACCCTGCCTGGCAAGCGCGGCTACGACACGGCGGCCGGCTTCGTGCTCGACGCGTTCAAGCGCCTGCCGGAGACAGGTGATCGCATCGACATCATGGGCTGGCGTTTCGAGGTCGTCGACATGGACGGCCGCCGCATCGACAAGGTGCTTGCAACGCGCCTCGACTGACCGGTCTCAGGCACGGACAAGCCGGACAATCTGGAACGCAGCGAGCGAAACCACCAGAAACCCCACAAGGCGCAGGATCGACGCCCGCTCGATATGCCTGACCAGAAGCGCCGCGAAGGGGGCTGCGACCAGCCCGCCAACGACAAGACCCGCGATCGCGGCGAGCGGCCGCGCGGGGGATTGCCCGTCGGGTGCAACGCCGACGAAGATGAACACGAAGGCGATCGACACGGCGACGGACACAGCGAACTCCGCCGCATTCACCGAACCGACCGCCTTGCGCGGTTCGACACCGGAGGCCAGCAGGCCCGACGTGACCACCGGTCCCCATCCGCCGCCACCTACAGCATCGAGCAACCCGCCGACAAGGCCGAGCGGAACCGCCTGGACGAGGCCGGACCCGGTAACGCCACGGCGGGCGCGAAACGATCGCCAGACGAGGTAACCGCCCATCGCCGCCAGGTAGGCTGCCACCCAGGGCTTGACCAAGGAGGCATCGGCATGGCCGAGCAGAAGCGCTCCGGCGACACCGCCGGCGGCGCCGGCCATCGCAAGCCCGGCAAAGAGCGGCAGCGAGACATTCCCGTGCCACCAGTGCGCGGCTCCGGAAGCCGCGCAGGTGAACAGCTTGGCGGCATGCACGGCGGCCGAGGCCTCGAGCGGGCTGACGCCGAACGCAAGCAGCGACGAGGACGCGACGACCCCGTAGGCCATGCCGAGCGCGCCATCGACCGTCTGCGCGAGGAGGCCTACGATCAGGAAGATGAGGAATTCAGCCATCACGGCAATCCCGTTGGATCGCCGAGGCTACCGATCGGGTCGGCAACGCTCAAAGCGCGGGCTTTCCCCAGACGCGCTCCGGGCTGAAAAACATTCCGCCAAAAGGCGAAAAAACGCGATGCCAGCCCTTTCAGAGACGGGAGCGACGAAAGCCGGCGGCTCTCGCTTCTTCCTCCGAACAGAGCCATCGCTCGCGGCGATTGTCGGCGCGGATCGTCGTCTCGGCGTAACAGCGGCCGCCCGGCAAATGGTAGACGCCCGATTGATTGCCCTTGATCGCGCAATCGGATGACGGGGCGCGCGGATCGGGAAGATCATCGTCAGGGGAAGCGACGCAACTGGTCGACCGCTCCGCCTTTTCCCATCCGGCGGCCTTCGCCTCTTCTTCGGAACAGAACCAGCGTTCATCCTTGCGATTGATCCTGACCTTTCCGTAACGTGGGTCGTCCGGCGTGTAGTACAGGCGTCCGGAATCCGAGACATTGCCTTTGATCGCGCACGCGGTTCCTTCCTGGCCGACCGCCGGAGCAGCGCAGAACACAAGGCCGGCCAGGATTGTCGAGCGCGCACGTGCCACTTGGGCATTTCGGCGCGACGCGCGTTTGATTTCAAGCCAAAAGAAAAGGGCGGCCCGAAGACCGCCCTTTCCGTTTCCTTGCCTGTCGGTGTGGATCAGAAGTCCATGCCGCCAGTTCAGCCCGCTCGCGGGCTGAACCATTTTCGATTCATGGGCGGCTTTATGGACTTCCTTAGAAGTCCATACCGCCCATGCCGCCGCCGGGCATCGCCGGAGCCGGCGAATCCTTCTTCGGGGCTTCCGCGATCATCGCCTCGGTGGTGATGAGCAGGCCGGCAACCGAACCGGCGTCCTGCAGGGCCGTGCGGACGACCTTGACCGGATCGACAATGCCCATCGCGATCATGTCGCCATATTCACCGGTCTGGGCGTTGTAGCCGAACGTCGCCGACTTGCTGTCGGAGATCTTTCCGGCAACGATGGAGGCTTCCGCACCAGCGTTCGCGGCGATCTGGCGAACCGGGGCCTGGAGCGCGCGGCGAACGATGTTGATGCCGGCTTCCTGGTCGTCGTTGCTGCCCTTGGACTTGATGGCGCCTGCCGCGCGCAGCAGCGCGGTGCCGCCGCCGGCAACGATGCCTTCCTCGACCGCGGCGCGGGTGGCGTTGAGCGCATCGTCAACGCGGTCCTTCTTCTCCTTGACCTCGACCTCGGTCGCGCCGCCGACGCGGATCACCGCGACGCCGCCGGCGAGCTTGGCCAGGCGCTCCTGCAGCTTCTCGCGATCGTAGTCGGAAGAGGTCTCCTCGATCTGCTGCTTGATCTGGGCGACACGGCCCTGGATCTCGGCCTTCTTGCCGGCGCCGTCGACGATCGTGGTGTTCTCCTTCTCGATGCGCACGCGCTTGGCGCGGCCGAGCATGGCGAGCGTCACGTTCTCCAGCTTGATGCCGAGGTCCTCGGAGATGACCTGACCACCGGTGAGGATGGCGATGTCCTCGAGCATGGCCTTGCGACGGTCACCGAAGCCCGGCGCCTTGACGGCGGCGATCTTCAGGCCGCCACGCAGCTTGTTGACGACGAGCGTGGCCAGCGCCTCGCCTTCGACGTCCTCAGCGATGATGAGAAGCGGACGCGACGACTGCACGACCGCCTCCAGGATCGGCAGCATGGCCTGCAGGTTCGACAGCTTCTTCTCGTGCAGGAGGATGTAGGCGTCCTCGAGTTCGGCGACCATCTTGTCCGGATTGGTGATGAAGTAGGGCGAGAGGTAGCCGCGGTCGAACTGCATGCCCTCGACGACCTCGAGTTCGGTCTCGGCGGTCTTGGCTTCCTCGACGGTGATGACACCCTCGTTGCCGACCTTCTGCATCGCTTCGGCGATCATCTTGCCGATGGCGGTCTCGCCGTTGGCCGAGATGGTGCCGACCTGGGCAACTTCCTCGGAGGTCTTGATCTTCTTGGCGGACTTCTTGAGCGCCTCGACGACCTCGGCGACAGCCAGATCGACGCCGCGCTTCAGGTCCATCGGGTTCATGCCGGCGGCAACGGCCTTGGCGCCTTCCTGAACGATCGCCTGGGCGAGCACGGTGGCGGTGGTGGTGCCGTCGCCGGCGATGTCATTGGTCTTGGAGGCAACTTCGCGCACCATCTGCGCGCCCATGTTCTCGAACTTGTCCTCAAGCTCGATTTCCTTGGCGACGGTGACGCCGTCCTTGGTGATGCGCGGCGCGCCGAACGATTTGTCGATGACGACGTTGCGGCCTTTCGGGCCGAGCGTGACCTTCACCGCGTCGGCGAGGATGTTGACACCGCGCAGCATGCGCTCGCGGGCGTCACGGGAAAAGCGGACTTCCTTGGCAGCCATTGTCAAATACTCCCGGGCCTCTTTCAGCCCTCAGACGATTGGATTTTTTCGGGAAAACCGATCAGGCGATGACGCCCATGATGTCGGATTCCTTCATGATCAGGAGGTCTTCGCCGTTGAGCTTGACCTCGGTGCCCGACCACTTGCCGAACAGGACCTTGTCGCCGACCTTGACGTCGAGCGGGACCAGCTTGCCGGTCTCGTCGCGGCCACCAGGGCCGACGGCGATGATCTCGCCTTCCTGCGGCTTCTCCTTGGCGGTATCGGGGATGATGATGCCCCCAGCGGTCTTGGCCTCCGACTCGAGCCGGCGGACGACCACGCGGTCGTGGAGCGGACGGAATTTCGTCTTTGCCATGTTCTGTACCCTCGATGGCGAAATCGTTGAATGTGAATGCAGGCGCCTCGGCGCCGCGCTGTTGGCACTCTCCAATGGCGAGTGCTAACGAGGGGCAAATAGTGCCGCGTTCCGAATGCGTCAAGGGCCAGCGGCGAAAGAGGAAGTAAAAAGGAGGCCCCGCCGGGCAGCGGGGCCTTAGTTACGAACGCGGTCGTTTCCGTCAGCCGACGATGCGCAGATTGGACAATTCGTCAGCAATGGTCTTGAAGACGTCCATCAGGTCTGAGCCTTTGGTATTCCAAAAAAGCTTTTTAGCCGAACCGTCCGAATTCTTGCGGAACTTCGATGGAGATGAGCAGGCTTGGAGCGAAGAAATTGCGGCGGCATCGCTGATAGAGTCGAGGTCGAGCCCGACGGTGAAGACGACCACCCCAGCGGACTTTGAGTTAGAGCAAAGCTCTTCCATGTGCTCGTTCATTGCCTTGGTGTAATTCGAACTGGTAAAGGTGTTTTTTGAAACCGAGCTGCTCGTGCCAAGATACAAACGCGTGGTAGCGCCGCCGTTGTAGCTTACCCCCGTGTAACCGTGCGCGGCGTAGGTCGATTTATTGCCAGCGGCATCGCCGTCCGAAAGGTCAGAATATGTGTTGAGACCGTCGGTGAGCACGATCAGCACCTTGTCGTTGCCCTTTTCCGATTCGGCCCGTCCCTCGGGAAAGGGCTCTGCACTGGAAACCGTACGCCAGCCCCAAGCCATGCCTTCCGGAACGTTCGTGTTTCCTGTCGGCGACATGGCATCGATCGCATTGATTACCTTGTTTAGGCCGGCCGTTTTCGTGACGTCAGTCAACGGGGTGATGGCGCTGGTTGTGCACGACGAGTTGGGCCCATCGCCCGTGGCGGCATCGGCCGCACCGTAAGGCTTGATCTGGAAATACTTGCGCATGTCCCTCTGGCGGGAAACGGCGTTGGATGAGCCGTTCTGGTAATCGGCCCACCAGCTGTTGGAATAGCCCCAACTCGTGGAATCGAGATCGTTGGTGCCGTCGCCATCGATGTCGCGCCAGAGATTACCAGGCTCGTCGGGCGCGAACATCGGCACGAATAGCGTCGCCGGATTGCCCGTCGTCGGCGCCGAATCGTTCACATCATAGGGATAGGGCCTCGCCTCCACACATCCCTGCCATGTCGCATAGGACGCAGGAGCAGACTGCCGATAATATCCTGTATCCTGCCAATAACCGTTCTTGCACGTACCGTTCTTGTTATATTTGGTACATATATATTCTTGGCCGGTAGAGACAAACTCGCGCGAGGAATAGTACTGCATGTCAGCATAGAGGCTAAAACGTGTCATCGGCGTATCTTGAGTCTTGCCCCAGCCGGTCCCGCGCTTGTACCAGGCGGCGCCGGCGAACTCGACATACTTGTTCGGATCGTTCGCGGAGTTCATCGTCGACCAGTCGAAATTCTCGTGATGGATCGGCGATAAGCCCCAGGTGTCCATCCAGTCCTTATCCGCCATTTCAGGCCCTACATTGACGGACGCCGAGAATGGCACGACGGAAAACTGTACCGGTTTATCCACCTGCTTGATCTTGGATGACTGACGCGCCAGTTCCTGGACGAGGTATTTGGCGGCGTCCTTCAGCAGATCGATGCGCTTCTTCGACGAGCCGCCGCCGTAGCTGGACATCGATCCCGAGTTGTCGAGAACCAGCGCAACCTCCGAGGTATTTTTCAACCGAATCTGCGCCTCGGTTTCAACGTCGTATTCCTGGGATACGATGACATTGCCTTGGTCAAAGATTTCCTTTCGCAGTTCCTCAAAAACCGGCATCAACGTTGGCTTGTAATCGAGTTTGGCAGACAACGTCAGAACGCCGCCGCCAAGTTCCGAATCGGGCAGCACCACACTCAACTTGGTATCCGACGGCTTCACCGGCCCGAGGTTGGCTTCGAAGAAATCATTGGCATAGGTGACCAACTCGGTATCTGTTGCACCGTCGATTACCCTGCGGGCAGTCGCGACGCCGGCCGCGTCCAGCGCGTTCAGAACATAGGCCCGCTGCCGAGTCATTTCAGAGTAATCGACGATGAGCCCGACGCCCCCCAGGATTGGAACTAGGGCGAACACCGTCGCAAGGGCATAGTTGCCAGAACGGTCGAGTAGGAATTTCCTGAACATAGTTTCAACCTTCGGCCTGCGATCTTCAGTTGAGCGCATTGTTCCACAGACAAATAAAAATATTTTTCCTGCTCCAGCGATAATGCTTAATTTTTGATTTGAATATTATTAACCAAGATTGAGGCGGTTGGTCTCACATGATGGACACGGCCGAATGCCGTTCCGCCCCACAAAACGGCCCCGCCCGGGGGCGAGGCCGCGAGAGCGGTTCTGTCCGTCAGCCGACGATGCGCAAGTTGGACAGTTCGTCGGCAATCGTCTTGAAAACATCCATCAGGTCCGAGCCCTTGGTGTTCCAGAACAGCAGCTTGGACGTGCCGTCGGCATTCTTGCGGAACCTCGACGGCGAGGCGCAGGCTTCGAGCGAGGAAATGGCGGCGGCGTCGCTTATCGCATCGAGGTCAAGCCCGACCGTGAAGACGACCACGCCGGAGGACTTGGCATTGGAGCACAGTTCGTTCATGTGCTCGTTCATCGCCTTGGTGTAGTTGGCGCTGGTGAACGTGCTCTTCGACACCGAACTGCTGGTTCCAAGATACATGCGGGTGGTCGCGCCGCCGTCATAGCCCTTGCCGGCATAGCCATAGGCCGCGTAGGTCGACTTGTTGCCGGCCGCGTCGCCATCCGAAAGGTCGGCGTAGGTGTTGAGGCCATCCGTCAGCACGATCAGTACCTTGTCGTTGCCCTTTTGCGTTTCGGGACGTCCCTCGGCGAAGGGTTCGGCGCTGGAGACCGTACGCCAGCCCCAGGCCATGCCTTCGGGAACGTTCGTATTGCCGGTCGGCTGCATCGCATTGATTGCGTTGACGACCGTGGTCATCCCGGCCGAGACGGTCACATCGGTCAGCGGCGTGATCGGCATCGTGGTGCACGACGAATTGGGCCCGTCGCCGGTTGCGGCATTGGTCGCGCCATAGGGCTTGATCTTGTAATACTTGCGCATGTCCGTCTGGCGCGAGACCGTATTGGACGTGCCGTTCTGGTAGTCGGCCCACCAGTTGTTGGAATAGCTCCAGCTGGTGGAATCGAGATCGTTGGTGCCGTCGCCATCGATATCGCGCCAGAGATTGCCTGGCTCGTCGGGCGCGAACATCGGTACGAACAGCGTCGCCGGATCGCCGGTCGACGGCTTGGCATCAGTGATGTCGTAGGGATAGGGCCTCGCCTCCACGCAGCCCTGCCACGTCGCATAGGACGCCGGATTGGTCTCGACATAGTAGCCGGTGTCCTGCCAGTAGCCGGTGCGGCAGCTGCCGTTCTTGTTGTATCTGGTGCAGATGTATTCCTGGCCGGTGGCGACGAACTCGCGCGAGGAATAGTATTGCATGTCGGCGTAGAGGCTGAAGCGCGTCATCGGCGTGTCCTGGGACTCGCCCCAGCCTGTGCCACGCTTGTACCAGGCGGCACCGGCGAACTCGACGTATTTGTTGGGATCGTTCGTGGCGTTCATCGTCGACCAGTCGAAATTCTCGTGATGGATCGGCGACAGGCCCCAGTTGTCCATCCAGTCCTGCGACGCCATGCCCGGCCCGACATTGACGGAGGCCGAAAACGGCACGACGGAAAACTGCACCGGCTTGTCGACCTGCTTGATCTTGGAGGACTGGCGCGCGAGTTCCTGGACGAGGTATTTCGCGGCATCCTTCAAGAGATCGATGCGCTTCTTGGAGGAACCGCCGCCGTAATTCGACATCGAGCCGGAATTGTCGAGGACGAGCGCGATTTCCGATGTGTTCTTCAGGCGAACCTGCGATTCCGCATAGATGCCGATCTTGGTCGTCGACGTGATGTTGTCCTGGCCGAAGAGGCTGCGCCGGAGATCGTCGAAGAGCGGCAGGAGTTTCGGGCGGTAGATCAGATCCGCCGACAGGGTCAGGATACCGCCGCCGGCGTCCGAATTGGGAAGGACGACATGCAGGGTCGTATCGGCCGGGATCACCGGCCCGAGGTTCGACTCGAAGAAGTCATGGGCATAGGCGACGAGTTCGGTATCCGTCGCCCCGTCGATGACGCGGCGCGCCGTGGCCGTGCCGGCCGCGTCCAGCGCGTTCATGACGTAGCTCTTCTCGCGCAGCATCTCGGCAAAATCGACGGCAAGGCCCACTCCACCGAGCACCGGAACAAGCACGAAGGCCGTCGCGAGCGCGTAATTGCCCGACTTGTCCTTGAGAAAACGACCCAGCATGGCCCCGGTTCTCCTGCATTAGCATTCGATTAACCGGACCTTGCGCGTGGCAGACTAACGAGAGGTTTTAACAATCGGTAAATTGCCCCCGACAGCGGCAAGGGTTCGTTTACCCAGGCGCTCAGGGATAGCCCTAACCGGATGATGAGTGCCGCGCGAAATTCCGCCGTATCTCATTAACAAATTGTTTTCGTTATATTTTTCTCAACGCTGGAATCGCGTTTGCGCGTTCCGAAACGAGAACCGCCGCCGGAACAGAGTCCCGGCGGCGGCGAAAAAAAACAGGAATTGTTCAGTCAGCGTTAACGCACGAAGCGGATGGACGCGACCGTGTAGGCCTCGTTTCCGCCAAGCTCGGATGCGCAGCTCGACTTGAAGGTCGAATTGCCGGTCAGCTTGACGGTATTGCCGACGACGCGCACGCATTCTCCGGAGGAAATGGTGTCGTTGCCCGCGTACTCGATGCTGCCGCCCGGGTTGTAGATGAAGCCGGTCATCACCGAGTCTGCGCCACCCGCGAACTTCAAGGCCACCTCCTCGTCGCGATCGACAAAGAACAGGATGCCCTTGTAGGTGCCGGTCGTCGGCGCCACCAGGTTGACCGTCGCATTGGCCGCGATATCGATCGAGGCGCCGTCCATCAGAAAAATGGTGACGCCGGCGCCGGCGACGATCGCGTTGCCGGTAACCTTGATCTGAGTGCCGACGAATACATAGGTGCCGGGCTCGAAGACGACGTTCTCGACGTTGATGTTCCACTTGTTGTCGTTGTAGACGCCCGGGCTGAGATGCTTCACGCCCGAAACGGTGGTGAAAGACAGATGCTGCGAGCCCGCGGTGCTCGGCGGCACGACATCCTCAAGCGGATCGTAGGTGCGGAACGAGTGCTCGCGCACGGAGCCGCAGTCGAGATCGACATAGGAACTCGACAGGCCGCTGGTGCCGCCGACGGTCTGCACGCAGGCCGCGTCGATCTCAGCGGAACCGGTGCGCACGATCGACGTGCTCGATCTGGAGTTGGACGCGAGCATGCAGCCATCGAGCAGCGCTGTGGTGTTGCCGGCGAGGTTGATGGCGCTCGAGGCGTCGTCGCTCAGCGACAGGACGCAGGCGGGATCGCCGCCGGCGCGAATGACGGCCGACCAGCGCACGATGTCCGTATTGAACTTCTCGGAGAAGAAGCTCTTGTGCGTGGTCGAGCCCTTGCCGGTGAACGTCAGCGAGCCCTTCGAGCCGGCGGTAACACCCAGATAATCGAGCACGCCGGCCATGGCGCTGGCGGAAACCAGATTCGACTGGAAGTATTCGTCGCCCATCTTCTCCAGCTCGGATTCCGAATAGCCCTGAGGCGCATTGGTCGCGATCTCGACAAGCGCGGAATCAAGCGCGTTCTGCAGATTCGATGCGGAGCGCACGGAATCGGCATAGTCGATGGACAATCCCACGCCGGCCAGGATCGGGATCATCCCGATGGCCGTTGCGATGGCGAAATTGCCTTCGCGGTCGCCGATGAATTTCTTGAACATGACTGTATCCGCTGCTTTAGGCCTTAGTCGGCACGTTATGCCACACAGGTGCTAAGGCATTGTTTTCCGGGTTGTACAAATGCCCGTTACAGCGGGAAGGGTCTGTTTACCTAACCGGCGCGGCTGGCCGGACGCCGGCGAGCCTCCGGCAGTTCGCGGTCCCGTTCCGTGGCGCGCAACCGCTTCGGTTCCGCGAAGGCGGGTCCCGACATCAGGTCGATGCCCTCGTCGAGAAGGCGCGCGGCATCTTCCATCGTGCCGACGCCGACAGCAATCACGGAGAGGCCGGCCGAGCGGGCCGCTTCGACCGCCTGCCAGGCCGGGATGCGCCGGGCGCTGTAGGGATCGACAAGATCGCTGGCCGGCACGCGCATATGGGTGATCCCGGCCGATGCGAGGGATCCCAGACCCGCATGGCGGGGCAACGCCGACACCGCGATACCGCCGTGCGTCATTGCCGCCAGCGCAGCCAGGGCGGCGCCTTCGGGAACTGTGCGCAGGCGCAGGCACAGGCCGCGCGCAAGGGACGGCTTGCCGCGAACGAGCGAAGTCATGAACGACGGCGCTTGCGGGTCGGTCACGAAAGCGATGGAAACCGGCACGTAGAGCGGCGATTTCATGCCGAGCGCCTCCGGCCGCAGGAGAATGGCCTCGGCGGCGGTTTGCAGGCGCTCGCGGTCGGCGCCGAGCGGATCGCTTTTCTCGCCTTCCGCGTGCTCGTCGATCACGTCGAACGCGACCACGGCATTGCGCGAGAACGAGACGATCGGCTGGAGCAGGAGTTCCGGCCGTGGCTCCCGGGGTTCGCCGGCACCCGGCTGAGGCCGCCCCGTGGCCCTTGCCGGCGGGTTGAGGGTCGCGGCCGCCGCAGCCTCCATTTCGTGCTGGCGCGCAAGGCTCGCATCGACAAGCGCCCCCATGCGGTCGAAACGGCGCCTGGCGACGCGGGCGCGCCAGAGGGCGAAGCCGGCGACAGCCGCCGAAATCAGCGAAAACAGCACCAGGGCGCCGACAAACGCCCGCGATCGGGCGATGTCGCCGACGACATCCGTCAGTGCGGCCTGCGAAACGCTCGACCGCATCGCGATTGCGAGCGCCAGAACGCCCGCGGCCAGCAAGAGCAGCCGTTTCATGTTGCCATCGTCCCCGGACGCGGACCCTTGCACACGCCACGTTAAGAGTCCGTCAACCATCCTTAAGCGCGTCGCAAGGCCGCTGAAAAGCAAAAGCTGGTGACAGGGTGAACCCGTTCGGTTAATTGCCGGGCCGGTTTCACGAGGCTGACCAACGGCGAAATCGGGGGGACATGACGCAACTGGCCGAACGATTGCAGGCGCTCGACGCGATCAGCGACCGGTACGAGGTCATCCTCTGCGATGTCTGGGGCGTGCTGCACAACGGCGTGTCGCCCTATGCGCCGGCCTACACGGCGTTGCAGCGCGCACGCGCCGCCGGCAGGACGGTGATCCTCGTCACCAATGCGCCGCGCCCTCACCCCAGTGTGGAACAGCAACTGTCGCGCATCGGCGTGCCGCCGGACGCCTATGACGCGGTGGTGACCTCCGGCGACGTGACGCGCGAACTCATCGCGGCCGGGCCGCGAAATGTCTTCCATATCGGCGAGGAACGCGACCTGCCGATCTTCGACGGCCTCGACGTCGAACTGGTCGAGGAGCGCGAGGCCGGAACCATCGTCTGCACGGGACTTCGCGACGACGAGACCGAGACCCCTGACGACTACCGCGACATGCTGCAGCGCCTTCGCGCCCGCGACCTGCCTTTCATCTGCGCCAATCCGGATATCGTCGTGGAACGCGGCGGCCGGCTTGTCTGGTGCGCCGGGGCGCTCGCACGCGACTACGCGCTGCTCGGCGGACGTACGCTGATCGCCGGCAAGCCGCACAAGCCGATCTATGACGCCGCCCTTGCGCGTGCCGGCGAATGTCGCGGTGTCGCGGTCGCGCCGGAGCATTGCCTGGCAATCGGCGACGGCATCCTGACCGACGTCAAGGGCGCGTCGAACCAGGGCATCGACGTCCTCTTCGTGGCCGACGGCATCCATGCCGGCGACTACAGCCGGGACGGTCGCGTCGACCCGTCGGCGCTGGCCTCCTTCCTCGACCAGCACGGCGAAAGGCCGGTCGCCTGGATGGAGCAGCTGAAATGAAAGGCATCGTGCGCATCGGCTCGACGTCGGCCCTGCCCGGCGGTCTGAAGCGCGGCGTCGTCGCCATAGGCAATTTCGACGGCGTGCATCGCGGCCATCGCGCGGTCCTCGATCGTGCGCTGGATATCGCCCGGGCCGAGGATCGCCCGGCGATCGTGCTCACCTTCGAGCCGCATCCACGCGCCTTCTTCAAGCCGGACCAGCCGGTGTTCCGGCTGACGCCGGCGCCGCTCAAGGCACGCATTCTCGAAGCGCTCGGCTTCGAGGCCGCTGTCGAACAGTCGTTCACCGGCGAATTCGCCGGGATGTCGGCGGAGGATTTCGTCGCCGGGTCGCTGGCGAACGACCTCGGGGTCGCCCATGTCGTAACCGGCCACGACTTCCATTTCGGGCGCGGGCGCGAAGGCACGCCGGAGTTCCTGGCGCGGGCTGGCGAACGCCACGGCTTCGACGTGCTGCTGGTGGAAGCCTATCGCGACGCCGCCGGCGCCGTCGTTTCCTCCTCACGGGTGCGCGAGCGTCTGGTCGATGGCGATGAAGCCGGAGCGGCGGCCCTTCTCGGCTACCGCTACCTCATCGAGGCGAGAGTCGAGAACGGCCGCCAGCTCGGCCGCACCATCGGCTATCCGACCGCCAACATGGCGTTACCGGCCGAAACGGCGCTGCGCGAAGGCATCTACGCGGTACGCCTGCGCCGCGCCGACGGCGCGCTGCATGACGGCGTGGCGAGCTATGGCCGCCGTCCGACGGTAACCGAGAACGGTGCGCCGCTGCTGGAGACCCATGTGTTCGACGCCAGCCCGGACCTCTATGGCGAAACCTGTTCGGTCTCGTTCTTCGGCTGGTTGCGCGGCGAGGAAAAATTCGACGGGCTCGATCCGCTCGTGGCGCAGATGAAGCGCGACGAGGCTGAGGCGCGCGCGCTGCTGGCCAGCGTCAAGCCTCTGTCGGTGCTCGATGCGGTGCTGAACTTCGCCTGAGCGAAAAGTCGGCAGCGCTCTTTATTCTCGGGCTTTCCGTTGATACAAGCCGCGCCATGACCGGCCCGTTGTTCACTGCGCGAATTAGCGGCCCGGCCCTCGCCGCCTGAAAAGGAGCGGCAGGGTCCGGGATTTCCGGCGTTTGCCGCCGACCTTCACCCCTGACACGCCCTCGCCGCGACGCGCGGCTTCAACAGACGGCCGACCGATGACCGACACCAAGCTCGACTATTCCAAGACGCTCTATCTGCCGCAGACCGATTTCCCCATGCGCGCGGGCCTTCCCGAGAAGGAACCGCAGCTGGTCAAGCGCTGGCAGGAGATGGACCTCTACACGCTGCTGCGCGAGGACGCTGCCGGGCGGCCGCGCTACGTGCTGCATGACGGCCCGCCCTACGCCAACGGCAACATCCATATCGGCCACGCGCTGAACAAGATCCTCAAGGACGTCATCACCCGCTCCTTCCAGATGCGCGGCTACGATTCCAACTACGTGCCCGGTTGGGACTGCCACGGCCTGCCGATCGAATGGAAGATCGAGGAGGAGAACTACCGCTCCAAGGGCAAGGCGAAGCCGGACCTGTCCGACCCGGACGCGATGATCGCGTTCCGCAAGGAGTGCCGCGCCTACGCCGAAAAGTGGATCGGCGTGCAATCGGCCGAGTTCCAGCGGCTCGGCGTCGAGGGCGATTTCAAGACCCCGTACACGACGATGGCCTACCATTCCGAGGCGCGGATCGCCGGCGAGCTGCTGAAATTCGCGATGAGCGGCCAGCTCTATCGCGGCTCCAAGCCGGTGATGTGGTCGGTGGTGGAACGCACGGCGCTAGCGGAAGCCGAGGTCGAGTACCAGGAGGTCGAGAGCGACACAATCTGGGTGAAATTTCCGGTTTACGAAGCACCGCTAAGCGACATGCGGGAAAAGGTGCCGGGTCAGGCTCGTGATCGGCACCTGAAAGACCTAAAATCCGCCTTCGTGGTGATCTGGACCACCACGCCATGGACGATGCCGGGCAACCGGGCTATCGCCTATTCGGATCGCGTGGCGTACGGGCTCTATGAGGTCACGTCGGCCGAGACCAATTTCGGGCCGCGACCTGGCGAGAAGCTGATCTTTGCCGACAAGCTGGCGGAGGAGAGCTTTGCCAAGGCCAAGCTCGGCTACGCGCGGCTGCGAGACGTAACCCACGCCGAACTGGCTTCGATTACTTGCGCCCATCCTCTGGCTGACAGGGGGCAAACTTCCTCCCTTATCGGTATGGGCACGCCCTACGACTTCCCCGTCCCCCTCCTCGAAGGCGAGCATGTCACCGACGATGCCGGCACGGGCTTCGTCCATACCGCGCCGGGGCATGGCCGCGAGGACTTCGACATCTGGATGGCGAAAGGCCGCGAACTCGCCGCGCGCGGTATCGACACGACGATCCCCTTCACCGTCGACGATGCAGGTTTCTTCACCGGCGACGCGCCGGGCTTCGGCCCGGACCGCGAGGGCGGGCCGGCGCGTGTCATCGACGACCACGGCAAAAAGGGCGACGCCAACAAGGCGGTGATCGACGCGCTGATCGCCGCGAACATGCTGTTCGCGCGCGGGCGGCTGAAGCACGACTATCCGCATTCGTGGCGGTCGAAGAAGCCGGTGATCTTCCGCAACACGCCGCAATGGTTCGTCCACATGGACATGGACCTCAGCGACGGTACGACGCTGCGCTCGCGCGCGCTCAAGGCGATCGACGCGACGCGCTTCGTGCCGGCGGCGGGGCAGACACGGCTCCGCTCGATGATCGCCGAGCGGCCGGACTGGGTGCTGTCGCGCCAGCGCGCCTGGGGCGTGCCGATCTGCGTCTTCGCCGATGAGCACGGCGCGGTGCTGAATGACGAGGCCGTCAATGCCCGCATCCTCGATGCTTTCGAGACCGAAGGCGCGGACGCATGGTTCGCCGAAGGCGCGCGCGAACGCTTCCTCGGCCCGCGCGCCAACGAGCCGTGGACACAGGTGAAAGACATCCTCGACGTCTGGTTCGATTCCGGCTCGACCCACTCGTTCACGCTGGAAGACCGGCCGGACCTCAAATGGCCGGCCGACATCTACCTGGAAGGCTCCGACCAGCATCGCGGCTGGTTCCACTCCTCGCTGCTGGAAAGCTGCGGCACGCGCGGCCGCGCGCCCTACGACATCGTCATCACCCACGGCTTCACCATGGCCGAGGACGGGCGCAAGATGTCGAAATCGCTCGGCAACCAAGTGTTTCCGCAGGACGTGATGAAGGAATCGGGCGCCGACATCCTGCGCCTGTGGGTGATGACCACCGACTACTGGGAGGACCAGCGGCTCGGCAAGCACATCATCCAGACCAATGTCGACGCCTACCGCAAGATGCGCAACACGATCCGCTGGATGCTGGGCACGCTCGCTCACGATCATGGCGAGGAGGTCGCGCTCGCCGACATGCCGGAACTCGAACGGTTGATGCTGCACCGCCTTTCGGAACTCGCCGAGGTGGTCGACAAGGGCTACGACGCCTTCGATTTCAAGCGCATCGCCAAGTCGCTGCTCGATTTCATGGTCGTTGACCTTTCCGCTTTCTACTTCGACATCCGCAAGGATGCGCTCTACTGCGACGCGCCGTCGAGCACGCGGCGCAGGGCGGCGATCGCCGTGGTGCGCGCGCTGTTCGAGCGGCTCGCCACGTGGCTGGCGCCCATGCTCCCGTTCACAACCGAGGAAGCTTGGCTCTCCCGCCATCCCGCTGCACGTTCGGTGCATCTGCAACAGTTCCCAACCACGCCCGCCGAATGGCGCGACGAGGCGCTCGCCGCCAAATGGGTCAAGGTGCGGGCGGTACGCCGCGTCGTCACCGGAGCACTGGAGCTGGAGCGCGCGGCCAAGCGCATCGGTTCGTCGCTGGAGGCGGCGCCTGTCGTTCATGTCACCGACCTGGACCTGCGCGCGGCCATCGAGGGTGTCGACATGGCGGAGATCGCCATCACGTCCGGGATCACGGTGACGGCGAGCGAAGGGCCGACGGACGCCTTCCGCCTCGACGAGGTGAAGGGCGTCTCGGTGGAATTTGCGCCGGCGGCCGGCGTCAAATGTGCGCGGTCATGGCGCTACACCGACGATGTGGGTTCCGATCCGGCGTTTCCCGAGGTCTCCGCACGCGACGCGGTGGCCCTGCACGAACTCAGGACGCTTGGCCGACTGTGACCGTTTGCCCGAGGGGCCGCAGGCGTGATATTGCGGCAGCGCCATCGTCTTGCCGGAATTGGTTGCGACGGCAAGTGGCCTGCCGCGAGGCCGGCAGATGGGGACAGGTATTGAGCGCATGAGCACTGTGATCACCCGGCGAAGCCACAACGCCCTGCGCGGCGCTTCGACGCTGGCCCTACTGGCGTCGGCGGCGCTGTTGTCGGGCTGCATGTCGTCGCCGACCTACGGTACCGGAAAGACGGCAAATTCGCAGCTGATCGACGATATCGGCGGTGCCCTCAACCCCATGCCGAAGCGCAAGCCGGCCATTGACTACAAGCCGCGGCCGGACATCGTCCAGCCGGGCAGCGAGGAAGAGGCGCAGATCGCAGGACTTCCCGCGCCACAGGACAATGTCGCGACATCCAGCAACCCGGCCTGGCCGGAATCGCCCGAGCAGCGGCGCGCCCGTATCCGCGCGGAAGCCACGGCGAACCGGGACGATATCGACTTCGATCCCGATGTCGACGTTCCGGTCGACAAGACGCCGTCGATGGCCATCGAGCAGCGCGGAAACTACAGCGGCAAGGCTTACGACCCGCAGGCTTCGATGAACAAGGGCGAGCAGCTCAAGAAGCTGAAGCAGGAATCCGAGCAGGGTACGCCGACGGAACGCAAGTTCCTGAGCGAACCGCCGCTCGAATATCGCGTTCCCGCGGCGACGGCGGCAGCCGGCGAACTCGGCGAGGACGAGAAGAAGAAGGAAGCGCAGCGCAAGAAGAGCGCGCGCAAGAAATCGGGCGATTCGTCCTGGCGCGACCTGATCCCCTGGCTCTGAGGATTGCGGATCGTCGTTATGGTCGGGCCGCGCTTCGGGCGCGGCCTTTTCATTTCAGCCCGGCCGGCTTCGGCCCGCCCCAAGCCCAGTCGAGAAGCCGGACGGTATGAACAACCGGAATGCCGGTGCCCGAGCCGATCTGCGTCAGGCAGCCGATATTGCCGGCGGCGATGACATCGGGCTTCACGGCCTCGAGATTGCGGACCTTGCGGGCCTTGAGCGTCTCGGCAAGGGCGGATTGCAGGATGTTGTAGGTGCCGGCCGAACCGCAGCACAGATGGGGCTCGCGCGGTTCGCGCACGAGGAAGCCGGCGCGCGCCAGCAGCGATTTCGGCGGCTGCGTCACCTTCTGGCCATGCTGGAGCGAGCAGGCGGCATGATAGGCGACGGTCAGGCGCAGCGGGTTGTCCGGCTCCGGCAGATCGAGCCGTACCAGATATTCGGTGATGTCGACGGCAAGCGCGGCGACGCGCCTGGCCTTTTCGGCCCATTGCGGGTCACCGGCGAGCAAATGTCCGTAGTCCTTGACCGTCGTGCCGCAGCCCGACGCAGTGATGATGATGGCGTCGAGGCCGGCGCCATCGATTTCGGCGCTCCATGCGGCAACGTTGCGCCGGGCCGCCTCCCTCGCGTCGACCTCACGGCCCATGTGATGGACGAGGGCGCCGCAACAGCCCTCGCCCTTCGCCGACACGACCTCGACGCCGAAGCGGGACAGCAGACGCGCCGCCGCCTCGTTGGCCTCGGCGTCGAGCACCGAGGAGGCGCAACCGGCCATCACCAGCACCCGGCCGCGTTTCCGGCCCTGGGCGAGTGCGAAAACGGGTGGTCGGCGCGGCGCGACCGAAGACGGCGCCAATGCCAGCATGGCCGCCAGCGGCTTCAATGGCGCAACGGCAGCGAACAGGCCGGCGAACGGCTTGCCGAGACGGGCGAACCTCAGCGCGGCGCGGAAGCGCGCCGGATAGGGCAGCACCATCGCCAGCACGGCGCGGATCGTGCGGTCGAGCAGCGGCCGGCGCCAGGTCTCGTGGATGTGGGCGCGGGCGCGGTCGACGAGATGCATGTAGTCGACACCCGAAGGGCAAGTCGTCGTGCAGGCGAGGCAGGACAGGCAGCGGTCAATGTGGGTGACGATTTCCGCATCGGCCGGGCGGCCGTTCTCGAACATGTCCTTGATGAGGTAGATGCGGCCGCGCGGGCTGTCGAGCTCGTTGCCGAGCGTCACATAGGTCGGGCAGGTCGCCGTGCAGAGGCCGCAATGGACGCATTTGCGCACGATCGCCTCGACTTCGGCGACCTTCGGATCGGCCAATGCGGCAAGGGAAAAATTCGTCTGCACGCGACGCCTTTCAGAACAGCCAGCTTTCAGGATCGGTGATCGGTTCGCGGCGCGAGACCCGCTGCCAGCCGATGACGAGCCGGGCGATGAACCAGACCGTGGTGGCGAGGCCGAGCAGGAAGCCGACGGCGACTATCATCGTGACAGCCGAGATCAGCGCATAGAGCAGGCCGATCCAGAAGGTGCGGATCGCCCAGGTGTAGTGCGTCTCGACCCAGGCTTCGGATTTGCCACGGTTCATATGGGCGATGACAATCCCGGCGAGCGCCGTGATGCCGACGACGAGGCCGGTGGCGTAGAGAACGTAGATCGCCTTGATGTTCACTTCGCCGGGTTCGAGCCAGCGGTCGGTTTCGCGGTGGGGAACCTGGTCGCTCATGGGCTGCCTCCTTGATCTGCGCCGGCGATCATACGCCCAGGCGCCCTGGATTGAGGATGCCTTTCGGATCGAATGCCGCCTTGATGCGCGCAGAAAGCGCTGCAAGCGCCGGCGCCAGCGGCTCGAACGGCATCGTCGCGGCACGCTGCGCCGGCGACGCCCGCCACAGGGTGGCGTGCCCGCCACCGTGGGCGCGGATAAGCTTGCGAACGATGTTTCCGTCCGGATCGCCTTCGAGGCGCGCCCAGACCAGCCCTCCCTGCCAATCGAAAAAGGCGGTTGCCGGCGCTTCGCGGCGCAGGGCGAGCGCCAGTTCGTGGCCGGCCGATGGTTTGACGGAGATCCGCCAGACCGGGCGCGCATCCCTGCCGACAAATGGCGTAACGTCGCGGATGTCGCGCCAAACAGCCCGCGACGCCGGCTCGTCGAGCATCTGCAGGTCGCCGGCCCCGGCCAGCAGCGATTTGAGCTTTTCGGCCCTGATCCGGACCGAATCGACGAAACCCTCCAGGCGCAGAAGCGTCGCCGGTTCCGATCCGATGCGGCCGCCGCCGACCATTCCCGCGACCGGTTCGGGCAGATGCGCCGCGCCCGAAACTTCGGCGCTCGTCGCCATCGCGTGGGCCATGACGTTGGATGCGGCATCATCGTGCAGCCCGCGCACCGCCACGGTCGCCTCGGTTTCCGGAACCGGCAGCACCTTGAAGGTGACCTCGGTCAGGACACCGAGCGTGCCCCAGGAGCCGGCGACCAGCTTGACCACGTCGAGACCGGTGACGTTCTTCATCACCCTGCCGCCGCTCGAAACCGTTTCGCCTTCGCCATTGACCATGCGGATCCCGAGCAGTGAGTCGCGCGCTGCCCCGGCGACGATCCGGCGCGGGCCGGACAGGTTCGCGGCCGCCACGGCACCGATCGTCGGCTCGCCTTCGCTTGCCAGCATGCCGCGATGGACCGGCGGCTCGAAGGCGAGGCGCTGGCGGCTGGCGCCGAGCGCCGCCTCGATCTCGGCCAGCGGCGTACCCGCTCGCGCCGTCATCACCATCTCGGCGGGATTGTAGGACGTGATTCCGGCAAGGCCGCGGGTCGAAAGCGTCAAGCCGGCATTGACCAGCCGGCCGATGCCCCGCTTCGTGCCGCCGCCGACGATCTCGACCGGTGTCGACGCGTCATGCGCGCCGCGGATCGTGTCCGCGACCTCCCTCTCGCTCGCTGGCGCGGCGATGGTCATGCGGCCGACCGCTCGTCGAGGGGGAAGACCTTCGACGAATTGAGGCGCGCCGTCGGATCGAAGGCGGCACGCACGCGCTTTTGCTGATCAATCTCGACATTGGTATATTGATGATACATCAGGTCGCGCTTTTCGATGCCGACGCCGTGCTCACCGGTCAGGCAACCGCCGGCCTCGACGCAGAGCTTGAGGATATCCATGCCCGCGGCCTCCGCCTTTTCGGCTTCGAGCGGATCGTTGACGTTGTAGAGGATCAGCGGATGCATGTTGCCGTCGCCGGCGTGGAAGACATTGGCGACACGCAGACCGTAGCGGGCAACGATTTCGCCGGTTTCCTTCAGGACCCGGGTCAGCTGCGACAGCGGTACGGTGCCGTCCATGCAGATATAGTCGGCAACGCGCCCCGTCGCGCCGAAAGCCGACTTGCGGCCCTTCCAGATCAGTGCGGCCTCGTAGGCCGACTGGCTTTCGCGCACGGTCTGCACCCCGTGCTCGCGGGCGATCGCGACGATGGATTTCAGCATGGCATCCATCTCGGCCGCCGATCCCTCGACCTCGACGATCAGCAGCGCCTCGGCGTCGAGGGGATAGCCGGCCTTGGCAAACGCTTCGCAGATCTCGATGGCCGGCTTGTCCATGAACTCGATGGCGACGGGGATGATTCCTGCGGCGATGATGTCGGAGACGCAGGCGCTCGCGGATTCCGACGAGGGAAATCCGAACAGGACCGGGCGCTGGCCCTCCGGTTTGGCAATCAAGCGTACGGTCGCCTCGGTGACGATGCCGAGCTGGCCTTCCGAGCCGCAGACCAGGCCGAGCAGGTCATAACCGGCCGCATCCAGCGCGCCGCCGCCGATCTCGGTCACCGTCCCGTCGGAAAGCACCAGGGTGACGCCGAGCAGATTGTTGGTCGTCACCCCGTATTTGAGGCAGTGGGCGCCGCCCGAATTCATGCCGATATTGCCGCCGATGGTACAGGCAAGCTGCGAGGACGGATCGGGCGCGTAGAAGAAACCGTCGGCGTCCACCGCATCGGAAATCGAAAGGTTCGTCACGCCGGCCTGCACGCGGGCGAGACGGTTCGGCAGGTCGATCTCGAGGATGCGGCTCATGCGCGAGAGACCGAGGACGACCGCGTCCTCCTCGGGGATGGCCCCGCCGGAAAGTGACGTGCCGGCCCCGCGCGGCACGACCTTGACGCCCTCGCGGTGGAGATAGGCCATGACTGCCGCCACTTCGGCCGTCGTCTTGGGCAGCACCACCGCGAGCGGCATGCGCCGATAAGCGGCAAAACCGTCCGTCTCGAACGGCTTCAGTTCCCTTTCGTCCGTCACAAGCGCGTCAGCGGGAAGGAGCGCTGCCAATCCGGCGACGATCTCATGGCGCCTCGCGATGATGCCGGCATCCGGTTCCAGGAATCTGATTCCGCTCATGGCCGTTCCTCCATGCCGGGCCTTTGGGCCGTACTGGTCAATTTTTTTTACCAGTAAACCCACCGCGAGGCAATTCGCCGGTTCAGTGTTCCCCGTGGCGAAGGCGGATGCGCCGCACCGTCCACCAGACCGCCGCAAGCACGACGGGCACCGCCGCCGCCGCCGCCAGCGTCGAGGAGATGCCAAAGGCCTTTTCGGCACCCTTGAGGACATATCCGACGAGCCCGATCACGTAATAGGACACCGCTGCGACCGACAGGCCCTCGACCGTCTGCTGGAGGCGCAGTTGCAACTGGGCCCGCCGGTTCATCGAAGCGAGGAGTTCGCTGTTTTGATGCTGCAGGTCGACCTCGACCCAGCTTCGCAACAGCATGGTGGCGCGTGAAAGCTTCTGCGACAGGTTTTCCTGCCGCGTTTCCACCGACTGGCAGGTCCGCATGGCCGGACTGAGGCGCCGCCTGAGGAACGATGACCAGCCGAGATAGCCCTTGACGGACTCCTCGCGGATGGAGGCGAGGCGTTGCTCGACGATTTCGTAGTAGGCGCGGCTGGCGCCGAAACGGTACAGACCCGAGGCCGTCTCGGCTTCCAGACGCGCGGCGAGCCCGGTCAGCCGATCGAGCAGGATCGAGGCGTTTCGCCCCTCCTCCTGCATTTTGGCTGCAAAGGATGTCAGTTCCGCTTCCATCACATCGGTGCTCGCCGCCAGCGATCGTGCCAAAGGCAGGGCGAGGAGCGCCAGCGTGCGATAGGTCTCGATCTCGATGAGACGTTGGGCAAGGGCGCCGAGGCGCGCCGGAGACAGGCCGCGGTCGACGATCAGCATCCGGGTGAGACCGTCGCCATCCTGGCGAAAATCCGTGGCAATCGTTGCCGCACCGTCGTCGACGGTCGCCTGGCAATGGCTGGAAGGCTCGAACGAGGCCAGGATCCTGTCGGCGTCGGGACCTGGCGTCAGGATCTCGACGCGTACACCGGCCAGCAACTCGCCCGGCGCCGGTTGTGGCCGGACGAAAGTGCCAAGGCCGCCGTCGCGGGGCTGACCCTCCCAGCGCCAGGTCGAGAATTCGGCATGCTGCTCCCAGCGCATCAAGCCGCCGGAAAGGGCCATGAGATGATGGCGGGCGTCGGCGGCGGGTGCCGGCGCGCCAGCGTTTTTCGCCGCCGCCGCAAGTGCGGCGCGATCGGCCTCGCCGCCATTCGTCGTGAGAAAGGCGAGTTCGACAATCAGCCTTGGCGGTTCGATCGGAGAGAAAGGGCGCGCGTGCAATTCGCGCAGGGCAGCGGCGCGACCGGCATGCACCGGCAAGCCCAAGACCGTCTCCTGGTTCGTCGCGTCTTCGCTCATGCCCTTGCGCCCATCACCGCCCGCATCCAGGCGACCGGCATACGCCGGAAGCCGCAATTGTGCACCTCCAATCGCAATTGGACAAACGATTTGACCAGTGGGGAGCGGAAGCCCTACGGTACCGGACCCGGGAACCCAGCGCCAATGAACGACACCCTTTTCAAGCGGATCGATCAGGGGCGCACGGCCGACGAGGTCGTGCGACAGATCGAACTGCTCATCCTTGAGGGCGTCCTCAGGTCGGGGGAACGGCTGCCCGGCGAGCGCGACCTTTCGCGCCAGTTCAACGTCTCCCGCCCGATCCTGCGCTCCGCGCTGAAATCGCTCGAAGCGCGCGGGCTGCTCAAGACCCGCCACGGCGGCGGCACGGTCGTCGCCGATGTGATCGGGCAGGTCTTCCGCGAGCCGGTGGTGGAGATCATCTCCCGACACCAGAAGGCTACCTCGGATTATCTGGAGTTTCGGCGCGAGATCGACGGGCTGGCGGCGGACTACGCCGCGCGCCGCGCCACGCTGGAGGACCGGGCGCTGATCGGCGACATCATCCGCCGGATGGAGGCGGCGCACGCCAAGGACGATTTCCGCGAGGAGGCGGAAATCGACGTCGAACTGCACAACGCGATCGGCGAATCCGCCCACAACATGATCCTGCTGCACACGCTGCGCGCCTGCTATCGCCTGCTGACGGAGGGCGTGTTCTACAATCGCTCCGTCGTCTATGCGCTGCCGGGGGCGCGGGACAAGCTGCTGGACCAGCACCGGGCCATCGCGTCCGCCGTTCTTGCCGGCGATGCCCAAGCGGCGCGAAAAGCCGCCGAAGCCCACATGGATTTCGTTGCCGAGGCCATGCGCGTGGCGAACCAGACCGACGACTGGCGACGGGTGTCGCGTCTGCGCATGCGCCAGCGGAACGACGAGACGAGAAACGACAAGGAAAGGGCGGCGGAATGACGACAAATCCATCGCGTGGCCGGGTCGGCCTGTTCGTGACCTGCCTGGTGGATCTGTTCCGCCCGTCGGTCGGCTTCGCGGCGGTCAAGCTGATCGAGGATGCCGGCTATGACATTGACGTACCGCGCGCGCAGACGTGCTGCGGCCAGCCGGCCTACAATTCCGGCGACCGCGAAGACACGAAGGCGATCGCCATGCAGACGATCCGGGCGTTCGAGGGCTTCGACTTTGTCGTCGCGCCGTCCGGCTCATGCGCCGGGATGCTGAAGAAGCACTACCCTTCGCTCCTCGCCGGCGACGCCGAGTGGGGGCCGCGCGCGGCGGCCTTCTCCGCCAGGGTTCACGAACTGACCTCGTTCCTCGCCGATATCGCCGGAGGAATGCCGAAGGCGAAGCTCGATGCGACGGCGACCTACCACGATTCCTGCTCGGGCCTGCGCGAACTCGACGTGCGCGACCAGCCGCGCGCGCTGCTGGCCGGCGTCGAAGGGCTGGAATTGAAGGAAATGCGCGACGCCGACGTCTGCTGCGGGTTCGGCGGCACATTCTGCGTCAAATACCCTGACATCTCCAACGCCATCGTATCGAAGAAGACCCAGAACATCGCCGCGACGGGCGCGGACCTGCTGCTGGCCGGCGATCTCGGTTGCCTCATGAACATGGCCGGCAAGCTGAAACGCGAGGGCGTGAAAGTCGAGGCGCGGCATGTCGCCGAAGTGCTCGCCGGCATGACCGATACCGCGCCGATCGGGGGCAAGGGCTGACATGCAGCTGACCTCCCCCACCTTCAAGGACAATGCCCGCTCGGCGCTGGCCGACGCGCAGCTCCAGCGGGCGCTCGGCAATGTGCGTACCGGCTTCATCGACAAGCGCAAGAAGGCTGCCGACGCCCTGCCCGAATTCGAGGCGCTTCGTGATAGCGCCAAGGCGATCAAGGATCACACCCTCGCCCATCTCGACCTTTATCTGGAAGCCTGGGAGGAGAAGGTCACCCAGGCCGGCGGCAAGGTCCACTGGTGCGAAAGCGCCGAGGATGCGCGCGCGGCTGTTCTGGCGATTTGCCGGGCGGCAGGCGCAAGGACCGTCACCAAGGGCAAGTCGATGATCACCGAGGAGATCGGCCTCAACGATTTCCTCGAGAAGAAGGGTATTGTCCCGGTCGAGACCGATCTCGGCGAGTACATCATCCAGCTTCGCGGCGAGCATCCGAGCCACATCATTGCGCCGGCCGTGCATGTCAACAAGGACCAGGTCGAGGCGGATTTCCGCCGTGTTCACACGCACCTGCCGGAAAAGCGCGACCTCGGCGAACCGGCGCTGTTGCTCGACGAGGCACGCCAGGTCCTGCGTTCCAAATATTTCGAGGCCGATGTCGGGATCACCGGCGCCAACTTTCTCGTTGCCGAGACGGGAAGCTCGATCATCGTCACGAATGAGGGCAACGGTGACCTGACGCAGACGCTTCCGAAGGTGCATATCGTCGTCGCTTCGATCGACAAGATCATCCCGACCCTGTCGGACGCGGCACAGATCCTGCGCGTGCTCGCCCGCTCGGCGACGGGTCAGGACATGAGCGTCTACACGACGTTCTCGACCGGGCCGCGACGCCCCGGCGACCCGGACGGGCCGCAGGAGTACCATGTGGTCCTGCTCGACAATGGCCGCTCGTCGATGCTCGGCACCGACTTCCAGGACATGCTGCGCTGTATCCGTTGCGGCGCCTGCATGAACCACTGCCCGGTTTATCATGCCATCGGCGGACACGCTTACGGCTGGGTCTATCCCGGTCCGATGGGTGCGGTGCTGACGCCCTCCCTCATCGGTGTCGACAAGTCGGGCCACTTGCCCAACGCCTCGACCTTCTGCGGACGCTGCGAAAGCGTGTGTCCGATGCACATTCCGCTGCCGAAAATGATGCGGCACTGGCGCGAGCGCGAGTTCGAGCGCGGCCTCAACCCGGCTCCGCAGCGCTACGGGCTGAAAGCCTGGGCGGCGCTCGCCAAAAGGCCGGCCCTTTATCGCCTGGCGATGGGCCTCGGCGTCGGTGCGCTATCGCTGCTGTCCTTCGGGCGCGGGCGGTTTCGCGCCCTGCCCTTCGCCGGCAACTGGACACGGTGGCGCGATCTGCCGGCGCCCGAAGGGCTTTCGTTCCAGATGCAGTGGGCGCAGCGTCGGAGAACCAGACGATGAGCGGGCGCGACGCCATCCTTACCCGCATCCGCAAGGGCGCGAAAGCGGGGGACGACAAGGCGCGCCGCGCCGCGGTCGACCAGCGCCTGCAGGCGGCGCCGAGCGGCGTGATCCCGGCGCGCGGTCAATTGCCCGAACGTGAGCGCGTCGATCTCTTCTGCCGCATGGCGGAATCCGTTGCGGCGAGCGTTGCCCGCGTCGCAGGGCCGGCGGATGTGCCCGGCGCCGTCGCGGACTATCTTCGCGGCCGGAACCTGCCGGCGACCGTACGCATGGGGTCCGATCCGCGCCTTGCGGCGATGGGCTGGGACCGCCAGAAGGCGCTGGAGGTCAAGCCCGGTCCGTCCGATGGCAGGGATGCGACCGGTATTTCCTTCGCTTTCGGCGCCGTTGCCGAGACGGGAACGCTGGCGCTCGCCTCCGGCGACAACAATCCGACCACGCTCAATTTCCTGCCGGAAAACCATGTCGTGGTGGTCAACGCCGCCGATATCGCCGGCGACTATGAGACGGTCCTCGACCGCATTCGCGCCGTTTACGGCAAGGGCGCGATGCCGCGCGCGCTCAATCTTGTTACCGGCCCGTCGCGTTCCGGCGACATCGAGCAGACGATCATTCTGGGTGCGCACGGGCCGCGGGCGCTGCATGTCATCGTGGTCGGATGATCGAAGGCGCCGGTATCGATTTTCAGGATGCGTTGACCGCTCCCGGCCTGCGCCTCTACGCCATCGGCGACGTGCATGGCCGCGCCGACCTGTTGAACGCCCTTTTCGAACGGATCACCGGCGAGATCGCACGCGACCGGCCGGACGACTGGCGTGTCGTGTTTCTCGGCGACTATGTCGACCGGGGGGCGTGGTCGCGGCAGACGCTTGATTTGCTGGCAGCGCTGGTCGGGGACGAGCGAATCCTGGCGCTGCGCGGCAACCACGACCAGGGATTCCTGGATTTCCTCGCCGATCCGCACGACGCCCACCTGTTCAGGCGCTACGGCGGCGCAGAGACGGCGGCGTCCTACGGCGTGGAGGCCGATTTCGGGACGGCGGAAGCAACTGCGCGGACCCATCGCGCGCTGGTCGATGCCGTGCCGGCCGCGCATCGCGCATTCCTTGATGCGCTACCCTTCAGCGCCGAGATCGGCGACTTTTTCCTCTGCCACGCCGGTATCCGGCCCGGGATCGCGCTCGAGCAGCAGGTCGCGGAAGACCTGATGTGGATCCGATCGGAGTTTCTCGACTGGCCGCACCTCCACCCAAAAGTGGTCGTGCACGGACACACACCGTCGCGCCAGCCGCAGATCAGGCCGAATCGCGTCGGCATCGACACGATGGCTTACGCCAGCGGAACGCTGACGGCGTTCGCCGCCGAGGGCAAACGGAAATGGCTGATCGAGGCGACGGGCGCCTGAGACTACTTGGAAGCGGAGATTCCGTAGCCGTCGACAACCGCGTGGTTGGTCGAGGCATCGGCGGCATAGATGCCGACGCCCCAGAAGGCGATGGCGGCAAGCATGGCGAAGGACAGGAGTGCTGCTTTCACGGGGGTCATCTCGGTCGGTTACCCTTCTTGTGTGCCTTAAACAGGGTTACCGATTCGTTGCATGAACCCGTCAAAAGGTTCGAACATGCTTAACGAAACATTTCCCATCCCGTCCGCAGCTCGGTCCTTAAGGGGGCCGTGTCCCTCTGCTTGCGAACGGCGCGTTCGTTAGACCGTTCGCCTGAATCCCGCAAGGCGTCCGTGGGGGAAATTACACAAGGCCGACGGGTGTTGCAGAAATGCAAACAGCTATTTGGGATTGCTTAAATAAGTGCCGTCCAGGTACGTGCGATGGCGAGGCCCGCCGCATCTGATGCCCGCCCGTGCATGGCCTGCTCGCGCGGGTGTTCGACCGGCCAATTCGGTTCACGCGCGGCAATTTCGCGGGCGAACGTCGTGCTCCAGTCGGACACGAGATCGGTGTCGGCCTCGAAATGGAACTGGATGCCGTAAGCGGCGCGTCCAAATCGGAACGCCTGGTTCATCGCAGCGGGATTGGAGGCCAGCCGGACCGCTCCATCGGGCAGGGTGAAGGTGTCGTCGTGCCACTGGAAAATCGGAAATTCGCGCGGGACCGAACGCATGACCGGATCGAGCATGCCTTCGTCGGTCAGCCGGACCTTCTTCCAGCCGAACTCGGGCGCCTGTCCGATGAGGTTGCGGGCACCCAGACCGCGCGCGAGGATCTGTGAGCCGAGGCAAACACCGAGCACGGCGCGCCCGGAGACCGCGAAATCGTGCATGAGCGCAGCAAGGCCGGGAAGATAGGGGAACTTGTCATCGGCAATGGCATTCTGCGCACCGCCGAGCACGACCAGCCCGTCGAAACCATCCGGGGACGCCGGCAGCGCATCGCCCAAATGAGCGTCAACTCGGTCGAGACGCGCCTCCGCCTCGTCCAGGGCGCGGGCGATGAGGCCGAGGCCGGTGTTCTCGTAATTGTGGACGACAAGGACGCGCATGATTTCAACCGATTTGAGCGCACGAAACACGAGCGATATCTGCGCAAACGTACGCTTGCAAGTGCGCAACGGTTGAACAATCGCCCGGAATCCGCTGGCGGATGGCACTATCCACAGCCATGCGGCTTCGCCGGCCCGTTGACAGCATGCCTGCCGCGCCGCACGCTCCGCACGATTGAACATGTCTTTCAGGCTTTCCGTCATGCCACTCCCTGTCGAACCCGCCGCGCTCGCCGCCTTCATCGCTGCGAGCTTCGTCCTCCTCGTCATCCCCGGACCGACGATCATCATGGTCATCACCCAGGCTTTGGCGCATGGGCGGCGCACCGCGCTGGCCAGCGTCCTTGGCGTCGGACTTGGCGATCTGGGCGCCGCCAGCCTTTCGATCATCGGGGTCGGAACGCTGCTTGCCGCCTCCGCGCTGGCGTTCACGGCGATCAAGGTCGTCGGTGCCCTCTACCTCATCTGGATCGGCATCAAGTTGTGGCGCACGCCGGTCGCGCCGCTGGTGGTGGACCTTGAAACCGGTAAGGCCGACGAGCCGCACATGACCGTGTTCCGCGACGCCTTCCTGGTGACGCTGTTCAATCCGAAGGGCATCGTCTTCTTTCTCGCTTTCGTTCCGCAATTCATCACTCCCGCGCATGCCTTCGGGCCGCAAGCCGCCACGCTCGTGGTCGTCTTCGTCGTCCTCGGCATGATCAACGCGCTCGGCTACGCCCTGCTCGCCGATTCGGCGCGCCAGCTCGTCCGCCAGCCGCGCATCCTGCGCGCGGCGACGCGCGTCGGTGCAGGGTTCCTGGTATCGGCGGGACTGGCGACATTGCTGATCCGGCGCGCGGCCTGATCGCGGTGCGGAACCGGGTCGACCCGTCCGGACAAATCCACGATGTCGCGGCGCGCGGCCTGTTCACCGGCAATCGCGGCATCATCCACGATCCCGACGCGAAGACGCTCACCGGCCGGCGCTGGACGACGAAAGCGTGGATCTGCTGTGTGCTCGAATGGAAGGGCCGGCGACGCGAGGTGATGGGTCGCAACGCCCCGGGCGGCGGGGCAGGCTGGACCGAACTGTTCTTCCTCGACGAGGTGACCGCGCTTTCCGCCGGCCATCGTCCCTGCTTCACCTGCCGGCGCGAGGCGGCGACACGCTTCTTTGCCTGCCTCGAAGGCGAATTCGGCGGCAAGCCGCGATCCGCGGATGTCGACAACCGCCTGCATGGCGAAAGGCTCGCCGCCGACGCGCGCGCCAAACCGCTGTCCCTCATCGACCTGCCGGGCCTGCCGGACGGCACGATGATCGCCTCAGGCAGTTCGGCTTATGCGCTGCGCGAACGCCGCGCCCGACCTTGGTCGTTCGAGGGCTATGGCGCGCCGGTGGCGCTTTCGGACCTGGCCCGCGCGCCGCTGACTCTCATCACCCCGCCAACCATCGTGAAGGCGCTCAGGGCCGGATACCGGCCGGTCTGGCGCTGATGGCGGCCGCTACCAACCGGGCAGCACCACGCCCGGCTTGGCGCGGCTCGCCGCGCGGCGCGCGATCGAGCCGAGGTCCAGTCCGGGGACATCGCCGACCATCACGGCCGGGGTGATGTTGTCGAGGCTGTCAGCGATATGGCGGGCGAGCGCTTCGGTCAGCGCCGGATGGTTGGTGCGCCCGCGCAGGATGCCGATATGCACGTCGTCGAGCGGCGGAAAGCCGTCGGCCTCGCCAAGCACGCGCATGCCCGGACGCAGCGCGCATTCGGCCAGGACGGAAACTGCCAGACCAGCGAGAACCGCCGCGATCAGCACGGTCGCCGACCAGGACGTGAACAGGATCCGGTAATCGCGGTTCATGCGGTCGAGCGCGGCGGTCGCCTGTCCGCGCCAGGCACAGGTCGGCCGGCCGAAGGCCATGGGCAGCACTTCTTCCTCGTGGGTGGCATGGTTGGCCGAGGTGACCCAGAGCAGCGGCTCGGTGCGCACGATTTCGGTCGGCGCCACATCGACGCATTTGGTCACCAGCGCGATGTCGAGCTGGCCGCGACGGATCATCTCCGCCAGATTGACCGTCGGTTCGCACACGACCGACAGCTCGACCCGGGGATTCGTCCGCGAGAAGCGTGCCATGATTTCGGGCAGGAAGCGCTCGGCGTAGTCGTCGGGAACGCCGATGCGGATCTGCCCCTCAAGCGAGGTTTCGTCGAAGGCAGCGAGTGTCTCACGGTTCAACTGCAGCATGCGCCGCGCATAGGCGAGCAAACGTTCGCCCTCCTCTGTCAGGCGATTGCTCCGCCCGTCGCGCTCGAACAGCGATTTGCCGATGCGTTCCTCCAGCCGGCGCATCTGCATGGAGACAGCGGACTGGGTCCGATGCACCGTCTCGGAAGCGCGGGTGAAGGAGCCCGTATCGGCAATGGCGATGAAAGTGGACAACTGGTCCAGATCGAGCGGCGCGTTCACGGCAATCTCCATCAGCAGAAGCGATTGGTAGAATTAAAAACATTCGTTGGATTAATCAATCAGGAATGCTTACTTTCTCCCCATCAGGTCGGGCGCCGCCCGCCGGAAAGGAGAACCGCCATGACGCCCCATGCCACCGCCCCCTCGCAGCCTCTCGCCTTTGCACGCGTTTCCTACGCACAGCGGGCTTGGGCCGCCGCTTCCAAACTCTGGACGATCTGGCGGAATCGCCGCGACTTCCGCCGCCTCGGCGAACTGAACGATCTCGAACTCGCCGACATCGGCCTGAGACGTTCGGACCTGATGCTGGTTTCGGAATTGCCGCTCTCGGAAGATCCGACGACTCGTCTCGGCATGCTCGCACGCCGAAACGCCCGCTGACCCGGTTTCGCAGGTCCCAACCCGTCACACTCCCCGGGGCCTGCCATTTGCCGGCCGCCCGTTCACGGGCGGCCGGATTTTCCTGCGCTACTCAGGACCTGCTCTTCCCGGCGCGAAGGAACTGATCGAAGACCGAGTCCAGGCCGCGCTGATATTCGTCGCGCGTCCGCCGGCCGGTATCGAACATCTCGCCGAACAGGTCGTCATACGGGTTGCGCTGGCGGCCCGAGGGCATCTGCTCGCGGCTCGGCGCATCGCGCGGGCCGGGTTGGCGCGGCTTGGCGCTGCGGGTCCCGCCCCTCGTCATCTCCTCGAACACCCGTCCGAGCGGGTTGTCGTCGCCGGCATCCGCGTCTTCCTGCGCGCCGCGGCCGGACGAACCGCCTAGGCCGCCTTTCATCATTTCCTCGAAAATGCGCCCCAGCGGATTGTCGCCAAGGCCGCCGCCCTGCGGCTGCTGGCGTGCCGCACCGCCGCCGAACATGCCTTCGAGGATCTTGCCGAGCGGATTGTCGCCAGGGCTGCCGCCCTGCGGCGGCTGACGCGCCGCGCCGCCGCCGAACATGCCTTCGAGAATCTTGCCAAGCGGGTTGTCCATGGGGGAGGCCTGCGGCTCGGGAGCCGGGCGCGACGCCTGGCCCATGCCCTGTTTCATCATCTGCTCGATGATCTCGCCGAAGACATTGCCCGACGCGCCAAAACCGCCCGACATGGCACGGCTCATGGTCTGGTTCGCGAGCCCGCCCATGATCATGGTGGCGAGCGCGGGAAGCATCTGCTGGAGGATCTGCTGGCCGAGGCCGGTGGCCGCGGCGGCTTGCTGGGCGACGGCGCGCGAGAGGTCCTTGGAGCCGAACAGCTGGCCGAGGATCTGGTTGCCGGCGGCCATGCCCTGCGGCGTGAAGGCGGCGGCCGGGTTCTGGAAGAACTGGTTGTGGGCGCCGCTCATCCACATCTGCATCATGGCGCCAAGGCCATAGGGATCGGAGGCAGAATGCTTCAGTCCCTGGCTGAAGGCCGGCAGCAGCGCTTCCATGGCCGCCTGCATCTGTTGCTGATTGAGGCCGTACTGGCTCATCATGGCCTGGATGGCGGCGCCGTTGCCGGCACCGTTCAGCATGTCGAACAGGTTGGTCATAGATCAGTCCTCCGAATGCACGCCAACCGGGCGCGCGCGCGGACCAATATAGGCGGACCAAGCGCCATTGCGAGACTGGAGCGAAAAATCAGTACGCAAATTCGAGGAAAACCGGCTCCACCGAACCCGCCCAGCGCGTGTGAAAGGCGTTCAGCATCTCCTCCGCGCTGGTGGTGCCACGCGCAACCACCTCGTGCAGCGGCGCAAGGAACCCGGTTTCGTCATAGCCGGCCCGGTTCTTGCGGCCGCGCGCGGCGAGGCCGGAACGGGACATGGCGAGGACTTCGCGGCCGATGTCGCGCAGCTTGCGCCCCTTGATTTCGGCGTTGAGCGCCAGGCGCGGCACGTCGTCCCGCAAGGCCTGTACCTCCTCGAGCGTCCACTCGCGAACCAGGGCTTCGGCGGCATCGAGAGCCGACGAATCATAGAGCAAGCCGACCCAGAACGCCGGCAGCGCGCAGATGCGCCGCCACGGACCGCCATCGGCGCCGCGCATCTCGAGGTACCGCTTCAGGCGGACATCGGGAAACAGCGTGCCGAGATGATTGACCCAGTCGCCCATGTTCGGCAGCCCGTCCGGGACGGTGTTGCGCAGCGCCCCGTCCATGAACTGGCGGAAGGTCACGTGGGTCGCATCGTGGTAGCGCCCGCCGCGCATGACGAAATACATCGGCACATCGAGCGCCCATTCGACATAGTCGCGATAGCCGAATTGCGAGGAAAAGACGAACGGCAGAAGCCCGGACCGCTTGTTGTCGGTGTCGCGCCAGATGTCGGCGCGCCAGGACAAAAGGCCGTTGGGACGGCCGCCGGCGAAGGGCGAATTGGCGAACAGCGCCGTCGCCAGCGGCTGCAATTTCATCGAGACCTGCATCTTGCGACGCATGTCCGCTTCGGAGGCGAAGTCGAGGTTCACCTGGATGGTGCAGGTGCGGTACATCATGTCGAGGCCCTGATGGCCCACCTTCGGCATGTAGGCGCTCATGATGCCGTAGCGCGATTTCGGCATGCGCGGCGTGTCGGCCAGCGACCATTTGGGCGAGGCGCCGAGGCCGAGAAAGCCGATGCCGAGCGGTTCGGCGATCTCGCGCAGTTGCATCAGATGCGCGTTGCCCTCGGCGCAGGTCTGGAACAAATTCTCCAGCGGCGCGCCGGATAGTTCGAACTGGCCGCCCGGTTCCAGCGAAATGGCGCCGTGACCGCTCGGGTCGATCAGGCCGATGATGTTGCCGGCGTCGACGATCGGCTCCCAGCCAAGCAGGCCCTGCATGCCTTCCAGGATGGCGCGAATGCCATTGGAGCCGTGGTAAGGCACTGGCAGGAAACCGTCGCGGTAGAACGGGAACTTCTCGTGTTCGGTACCGATGCGCCAGCGTTCGGCGGGTTTTTCACCGGCGGCGATCCAGGCGACAAGGTCGTCGACTGTCGAAAGCGGGCTGTCGTCGGTTTGATCGCGCGCCATGAAACCCCTCTTGCCGCATGCCGCGGCTCATGTGGGCGTTCATTGGCGTATGCGGAAGGGGTCCGGCAAGGAGATTCTGGTGATGGACCGATCAGCGGTTTCGATCAGTTCCAATCGCCTTTGACCGCCTGAAGCACGGCAAGCGCCGCGACGGCCGCGGTATCGGCGCGCAGGATGCGAGGCCCAAGCGGAATCGGCGTGACGAAAGGCAGCGCCCGCAACATCGACCGCTCGTCGTCGGAAAACCCGCCTTCCGGGCCGATCAGCAGGCCGAGCTTCAGTTCATCGACGGCAGAAAGCGCCGGTACGGGATTGTTGGTGGAGGAATCCTCGTCGGCGAAGAGCAGCCTGCGCCCCTTCTCCCAGTGGGCAAGCAGGCGGTCGAGCGGAACCGTCTCGCGAACGTCCGGCACGCTCAGCACGCCGCATTGCTCGGCCGCTTCGATCACATTGGCGCGAATGCGGTCGGGACCCGGATCGCGGACCTGGGTGTGGCGCGTCACCACGGGCTGGATGATTCCGGCGCCCATTTCGGTGGCCCGCTGAACCAGCCAGTCGAGTCGCCCGGCCTTGAGCGGGGCAAAACAGAACAGCAACTGCGAGGTCGGCGTCTGGGCGCGCGTGCGCTCGCCCGCCACCAGTCGGACCACCTTTTTCGATTCCTGGGCGATCCGGGCCGACCATTCGCCGTCGCGGCCGTTGAAGACGAGAACTTCCGCGCCTGATTGCATGCGCAGGACGTTGAGGAGGTAATGCGCCTGCGCCGGCGACGGCGTCACTGTTAACCCTTCGCCCAACCCCTGGTCGACAAAAAGGCGCTGGAGCTTGTAGTTGGCGCGCATGAACCGGGGATGTCGGAGCCTTTGTCCGAGGTCAAGGTCCGGTTGCCCTAATGCTGGCACAATTTTTATTGAAGCTTTCGCTCATAAGGGTACCGTAGAGTGCCCGAGAGAACGCGAAGTCTAGGCGGCGCACCGCCAGACCGGACGGGGCGGGGATCTGTAAGGGGTCGGCCAATCGGTCTGATGACGGGCGTCCACACATGTGGAGCGTCTTTGCATGTCGGCATATTCGAGCCCCGTCGCGCCTGCGCGAACGCCTATGTGGATCATTGTGTCCGTCGCGGTCCTTGCTGGAGGCGTCGGTTCGGCTGCCGTGTTTTCTGCCGGAGAATTCCTCCGGGGCGCACGCAACGAAACGCCGATCGCGGCAACTGTCGCCACGGTGCTTGCCGGGCCCGACCGTCCAATGCCGATGGGTCTGGTCACAGCGAGCGCCGCGCCGATCGTCGCTGATTTCGATGTGCAGGCGCTTGCAGCCGGCGATCCGCGCTTCGGCGGCGCCGCCGGACACGGCGCGGAAGCGGCGTTCGCCCTTGTCGACAAGACCGCGAAGGCAAAGGCAGCGAATGACGAACCAGTGACGCTGGCCGCGCTGGCGGAAGAAAAGCGCAAACCGACAAAGGCGGTCGAAACAGCCGCGGCGAACGCCAAACCCCGGGCTGCCGGCCCGATCACCGGTCGTGCGACCACGAATGACGCCGTCAATATCCGGTCCGGCCCCAACACCAAATCGCCCACCATCGGTGTGGTTCCCCAGAACAGCGCCATCGACATCGTGAAATGCGCTTCGTGGTGCGAGATCGTCTACAACGGCACCCACGGTTTCATCTACTCCGGTTTCGTCGGAAACAAGGGAGCCTCCGGCAAGGCCCCGGCGACGGCGGTCGCCAAGAACGATCCGGGCGGCGGCAAGGTCAAATCCTCCGTCACCATCGCACCGAAGCGCAGCTGGTGGCCGTTCGGGAGCAGCGGCGGATCGAGCGATCAGGCAAACACGCCGGTTCCCGCCTTCAACTGACCCCACCGCCTCACGGTCCTTGACGCGCCGACACGGCGTGCGCCAACTGAGCGCATGAGCGACTCCGCCGGCAATCTCGTCGAATATTCCGTTTCGGAAATCTCGTTTGCGTTGAAGCGGACGGTCGAGGATGCGTTCGGCCATGTGCGCGTGCGCGGAGAGATCACAGGCTGGCGCGGTCCGCATGCCTCCGGCCACGCCTATTTCGCGCTGAAGGACGAGCGCGCCAAGATCGAAGCGGTGATGTGGAAGGGCACGCTCGGCCGGCTGAAGTTCCGGCCCGAAGAAGGCCTGGAGGTGATCGCCAGCGGCAAGGTCACCACCTATCCGAATTCATCCAAGTACCAGATCGTCATCGAGACGATGGAGCCGGCCGGCGTCGGCGCGCTGCTAGCCCTGCTCGAGGAACGCAAGCGCAAGCTCGCGGCCGAAGGGCTGTTCGACGACGAGCGCAAGCAGCCCCTGCCCTATCTGCCGCAAGTCGTCGGAGTCGTCACGTCTCCGACCGGCGCGGTCATCCGCGACATCCTGCATCGGATCGCGGCGCGGTTTCCGCTGCATGTGGTGCTGTGGCCGGTCAGGGTGCAGGGCGAAGGCTCCGGCGACGAAGTGGCCGCGGCCGTCGCTGGGTTCAATGCCCTTGAGGCGGGCGGCCCGATCCCGCGGCCGGACGTGCTGATCGTCGGTCGCGGCGGCGGATCGCTGGAAGATCTGTGGGGTTTCAATGACGAGGCGGTGGTGCGCGCGGTCGCCGCTTCCGCCATTCCGGTCATTTCGGCGGTCGGGCACGAGACAGACTGGACGCTGATCGATCTCGCCGCCGACACGCGAGCCCCGACACCCACGGCGGCGGCGGAATTCGCCGTGCCGGTCAAGGCGGAACTGGAAGCCACGCTTGCCACGCTCGCGGCCCGGCTTTCCGGCGCGGCGGTACGCGGGATTGACCGGCGCCGGCAGGCCCTGCGGTCGGCGTCGCGGGCGCTGCCTGCGCCTGACCAGTTACTTGCGCTGCCGCGACGGCGTTTCGACGAGGCGGCCGGCCGGCTCGGCCGCGCCCTGGAGGCATCGACTGCGGCCAAGCGCCTGCGCTTGGAGGGCCGGGCGACGCGGTTGAGGCCGGAGGTGCTATTGCGGCTGACCATCCGCGGACGAGACCGCCTGGCGGTTCCGGCGCGCGCGCTTTCGCGGGCGCTCGATACCCGCCTTGAGCGATCGCGTCGCGGGCTCGACCATGCGGTCCGGCTGCTCGGCACGCTCTCCTACACCTCGGTGCTGGCGCGCGGATTCGCGGTGGTGCGTTCAGGCGACGGCGACATCGTCACGCGGGCAGCCAGCATCTCGACGGGGCAGAACCTGCAGATCGAATTCGCCGACGGGCGGGTCGACGTCCGTGAGGCCGGCGCGAAGCCGGCTACCGGGCGAAAACCAGGGCCGCCGCCAAAAGACCAGGGATCGCTGTTTTAGGGTCTACTCATGCTCTACGCCATTTCCGACTGGGACAATGCCTACGCCAACATGCCGAACATCCCCGGCGGCGAAGCCTATCCGGAGCGGTGGGCGGCGCGCGCCGAGGCCTTTCGTCATGAGCTGATTGCGGCGAGTCGGACCCGCCTCGACGTCCCACATGGCGACCATCCGCGCGACCGGCATGACCTGTTCCTGCCCGAAGGCGCGCCGCGTGGGTTGATCGTATTCATCCACGGCGGCTACTGGATGCGGTTCGACCGATCGCTGTGGTCGCATCTGGCGGCCGGGCCGCTGGCGCACGGATTTGCGGTTGCCATGCCGTCCTATCCGTTGTGCCCCGAGGTGCGGATCAGCGCCATCGCCGAGCACGTCGCCCGCGCAGTGGAGCAAGCTTCCAAGGAAGTGGACGGGCCTATCGTCCTTGCGGGCCATTCGGCCGGCGGGCATCTGGCCAGCCGCCTGATGACGACCGGTTCGCCGCTGGCCGCGACCGTGCAGGCGCGCGTCCGTCGGGTGGTGTCCATTTCCGGCGTGCACGACCTCAGGCCGCTGCTTGCGACCGCCATCAACGACACGCTGCATCTCGATGCGGCCGAGGCCGCAGCGGAAAGTCCCGCGCTGCTGGTGCCGGTCGCCGGAACCACGCTGATTGCCTGGGTGGGCGCCAATGAGCGCTCGGAATTCGTGCGGCAGAACGCGCTGATCGCATCGACGTGGCTGGGGCTCGGTGCGCGCACCGAAGCGGTGGCGGAGCCGGACCGGCATCACTTCGATGTCATCGACGGTCTCGAAAAGGCGGGGCACCCGCTCACCAGGTCGCTCGTGGCCGACGACTGAACGGGGAATGGTACGGTTGGGTGGATTCGAACCACCGACCTCAGGAGCCACAATCCTGCGCTCTAACCAACTGAGCTACAACCGCACGAGCCTTGGCCGAAGGCTCCCTTACGGGTTCGACAGGGCTTTTTCAAGCATGGATGGCGGAAAAGAGAAAGGCCGGGGGGAGGACCCGGCCTTTCCACTCACACGGAACCGGAGGGAGGAGTTTCCGGTTCCCGTCTCCCGCGGCGCCGGGAGGAGGATGACGCCGCAGGGAGATGACGCTGGCAAGCCTCAGGCGGCTGCCTTGACTTCGTTCATCGCCTTGTCGAAGGCGGTCTTGACCGGCTCGGAAACACGCTCGACGGCCTTGGTGGCGACGTCCTGCATGTCCTTGGCCTGACTGGCGAACTTTTCGACCTGCTGGCGCACGAACGCGGTCTGCAGCTCGATCATCTCGGCGAGCGACGAGGCACCAACCATCTTCTCGAAATGAGAGAACGACGCTTCGGCATTGGTGCGCATCGCAGCGATCATCGCGAGCGAAACTTCCGCGCCGGCGGCCTTGACGGTCTCGAAAGACGACTCGAGCGCCTTCTGGGCATCCTCGGCGCCATTCTTGAACTTGGCGTAAACTTCCTTGGACTGCTCGACGCCCTTTTCGGCGAAGGAACGGAACTGGTCGGTCATCTTCGTGGCATCGAAGGCGGGGAATTCGATGGTTTCAACGGTCTTGGGCTTGGCCATGGCGGTATCCTTTCGAGGTGCACATCTCGCCGGGATCGGCCGGCGTTGATCTCCATATAGTCCCTCTCGTTGTGCATTGCAATAAAAATGTTGCGCTGCACAATCGCAATTAACCACCGTTCGGGATTTGCGCCGGCATGCCGCCTTCGGCGTGGACGGAAACGGTCGCGGAAATTATTAAGAAAGTGTAAATACCCTGCGGGCCCATCGAAGAGTTTTGCGTCACCAATGGCCGGATCCTCCTTTATCGACGTTGCCGTCCGGGAACCGATGCGGTCGCGCTTTGCCGCCGGCGACGCGCTGATCCTGCTCGACGCATCGCTGGACACGGCGATCTGGGCGAATGGCGCCGGCGCCGAACTCCTCGGGCATGACACCGTGGAAGCGGCAATCGGGGCCGAAACGGATTTCAGCGCCGCGGCGCGCCGCCAGATCATGGCGACGCCGGGATTTCCCTCCATCGGCGAAAACCGCACGGTGATCGTGCGGATTGGACAGGCGCCGAGCCGGGCCGTGCTGTTCCGCGCCAGCGGTGTCGATCTCGGCGACGGAACGATGGCGATCTTGCTTGCCGCGCCGCTGGCGGACGCCAGCCGTGCCGCGCAGCAGATCGTTGCCGGCTTGTCCGGTCCCGGCGAGGAGGCGGCCTGTCTTGACGCCAACGGCGCCATTCTCGCGGCGACCCCGGATTTTGCCGCCATCGCCCCCGAGCCTGCGGACCTGACGCGCCTGACCGCCGAAGCCTCCGGGGAACATGATCGGCTGGTGAAGCGGATCATCGAAGGCAGGACCGGCCGGGTCGGTGCCGGCCTCGCACGCCTCAGCGACGCCCCGGCGCGTTATCTGCTGATCCTTGTCGCCGATACGGCGGAGGAACCCGATACCCCCGAGGAAACCGGCAAAGACGAACAGCCGGGAGCAAGCGCCGAAGCCGCCGCCCCGGTTATCGCGACCGAAGACACGTCCAGCGGCACCGTCGACGGATGGTATTTTTCCGGTACGCGCGCCGATTCCACACCGAATGCGAGCGCCGCGCCGGTGCGTTTTGCCTGGCGCACCGACGCCGACGGGCGCTTCAATGCGGTTTCGGCGGAATTTTCCGAGGCGGTGGGAAAGCCGGCGGCGGACATTATCGGACGCACGTTCAACGAAGTTTCCCGCGTATTCGACCTCGACCCCGGTGGCGAGATCGGCACACTGCTC
>WBZS01000462.1_pt1 | contig 52722 bp, 34 predicted proteins | sample 5204201 | NCBI WGS metagenome assembly WBZS01 (sample SAMN12344357, study PRJNA552823) | activated sludge metagenome | biome: Activated sludge suspended growth; feature: Nitrification reactor; material: Wastewater; isolation source: activated sludge from nitrification reactor of wastewater...
CGCAGATTTCCCATTCTCATTTTCTTTTAAAGCCTTGATAATTTGGCTCTCGGTAAATTTACTACTTTTCATACGGCTAATTTAATTGTTTATTTTTAAACTGTCCGATTTTTACGCAAGGCTACACAATCACACCCAATTTTAACCAATGTTGTTGTGTAGAGCGGAATTGACCTAGACCAGTCCCACACATAAAAAAGTTGAAAAAGTCCATCCCAGTACAAAATATTTTATTTAGGAGTACAACAATCCTAAAATTCTATATATCGTTATACAGACAAAATTCTCATAACGCAAAGTGACCTTCTCATTGAAGTAACTACCGCGCTGTTCGATCCAATGTCTCCGGTTTACTAACCTTCATTACTCTCTAAAATAAAACATGCCTTCCCACTAGGTTGACTCGACCATATCACAACTATACTAGTAGGATAAGCCAAAGATATCTAATAATATTCCTGTGGACATCTTATGATTAAATCTGGCCCAGTTTTCCCAATTGCTAACTGCTATAGAGTTCAAACAAGAGCTTTATCTTACTCTAATATCTATTATAATAAATGCCTTTTAATCATATTTTATCCTAAACTTAAAAGGTAATCCGAGCCTTCTCCCTAACTTAATTGCAATTAACGTTGAAAGTCATTCAATAAAATAAAACCTTGAGCCTGCCCGCCTGCTTTTTTTGTCTGTCCTCGATGTCGTGGACAACACGCTGGACTATGAAGAAGTACAGGAATCCAAAAGGCGTTTTGCCTTCCAAAGAACCAAACCCGTGGGAATAAAGATAAAAGCCGCCCTAACAACAAAACAAAAGTTTTTAGGCGCCGCCACACCCCGGTCCACCGTCCCCAAAAGGCGGAGCAACAGTTATTTGGCGTCAAAGCCGCTTACATCGCTTTAATCCATATCAGGCATTAAGCATAATTGGGATTAAAGCCATCGGTGTCGAAATACCAATGCGTATCCGCCGGAGGTATCGCTGATTTGAGCTCAGTCTTTGATTTCCACCACACTGTTGTTGACAAGCAGCCCGGTCGGCAATATGCGGATGTCGTTCAGGTTGACCTGCTTTGGCTGTAGCTCTGATAGGAATACACAACACAAAAAAGAAGTATCCCTTCTCATTCATAATTTAAAAACTGATAAATCATCCAATTCAATTGTTTTAAAGCGGGAATCTTATTATTATTGACATGTCAAATTACTGATCATAATTATAAGAATTAATAATGTTATAAAATTACAATAGTGAATGTAGTATTTGGTTTAATCTTAATCGTGTCCGGCATATATTATATTCGTTGGATTAAGGTAACTGATGGAATGAAAGAAGCCATGTTTAAATTAAGAGGATATACCATAGGAACATTGTGGATTCTATATGGAGTCGCATTAGTTTTTGATATTATTCACTTATGGTAATACGATAGCTTACAATTGATATGATCCTAAGAACTTAAATTGTGAATCTAGTGATTGGGATTTTAGTTTTTGTATGCTAAGCCCGATGTAGTTTGCAACGCCGGCTGCGCCTAGCCATGGCTGTGCCAGGAATCAGGTCCAGGATGAAAGTTAAATAATAAAGCCATTAGTATTGAAATACCAATGCGTATCCGCAGGAGTGATTGTTGATTTCGGCTCAGTCTTTGATTTCCACCACACTGTTGTTGACAAGCAGCCCGGTCGGCAATATACGGATGTCGTTCAGATTGACCTGGCTGATGCGGATGAGCGCCCCGGTGGTATTGGATACCGTGCCTTCGATGTTGAGGCCGCTGTACGCCGAGTTTTTGATCAGCAGTTTGCCCTGATTGGTGCAGCTGCCTTTGATATTTGCCGCACTTTGCGACGCCGGATGGCTGCCGTTGATGATCATTTCTGCTTCGGGGTATATGTTTAGATCGCTGCCGGCCTCTATTTCCAGGCTTTTGATATGGGCCTTGCCTTTAAACGTAACGGCTTGGTTTCCGCTAATGACCACATGCTGGCAGGGCAGGGGAGGGAATTGTTGTGACCAGTTGGCGCCGTTGTTCCAAAAGCTGCCGTCGCCATTGCCGGTCCACACCGCTACGGCACCGGAATCGGTGAGGCCGTCACAGTTGTTGTCCAGGCCGTCGCAAGTTTCCACATTGCCGGGGAAGATTTGTGCATTTTCCGGCGCACAATCGAACCCATCACAAAAACCATCGCCATCGGTATCGGTCGCTCCGGCCGTTGCACTTCCAATACATGTAGGGCATACATTATCAAAGACCGTCAGCCTGATCTCATCGAAGTAGCTGTCATTGTCGGTGCCTGCGAGGCGGCTGCCCTTCAGTACGGCCCGGATATACCGCGTGCCCGGTGGTATTTGCTGCACCAGCGATTTTTCCAGCCAGGCGGGCGTGGCGTTGGATATAGTGGGCGTGGTCGACAGGATACCATTATTGGTATCGAGAAACTCGAGGTACATTTCCGGTTTGTCGTTATTGGTCGAATACGCCCGCATAAAGGCACTAAAATAAGCAAAATAATGACCGGCATCGATACTGCCGCTCAGCGCACTGACATCGGCCGTTTGTGTGGCAATGCCTGTTGCCTGTTCATTGGAACAGACACCCCCAACGGCAAAAAAGCGTAAACCCTGGTACACCGGTACGGAATTACATTCATTATTGGTCAGGGATTCGATCTGTCCGGTCCAGTCACTGATGCCGGATTCCGCGCCCGTATTGCTCAGTAGATTGGTATTGTTGTTTTGCGTTGCATTTTTTGTGTAGAACGTCAAAGGCGCCGACCATTCGCTCCACTGCAGGTAGTTGTCGCGGTAGCGCACGCGCCAGCAGTATGGCTGTCCGGGCGACAGGCCACTGATCATTTCATCGGTTAAATCGTCACCGGCCTGGGTATTGACTTCATTATACCAGTTTTCGGCTTGCACCCACCGGTTGATGACGTCGGGCGCATTAAAATCGCAGTTTTTTGTCACCTGCCAGTGCGACGCCTGGTGGGTATTGTCGGGGTCTTGAAAGACGGATGCTTTTAATAAAACACAGGACAGTTGCACCGAATCAGAAACCGGGTACAGGCCTTTAGGTATCGTCGGTCCGTATTCATACCGCCGTATCTTAATTTCATCGGTCATCGGATTGTTTTTGACCACGTTCTGATCCCCCCTGGAAAATCGCCTCAATCGGAACGACGGGTCGGGGCCCGCCTCTACTTCCATCAACACAAAACCATATTCGTCTTCGCTGATGACAAATTCTTCGTAATCCGCATTCGGAAATTCGCCCCAGTTGTCTATCGCCCCGCCGGCCGTCGCCACGTTGACCCATAAGTGGGTATGGTCCCGGGATGCGCCCCGGGAATAGGCGTGGGTATGCCCAAAAAAATGCAGGGAAGGTTTGCCATACGTCGCGGAAAAATTTTCCAGTTTTTTAATCACTTCTCCGGTGAAATCCAGCTCGCCCGGTACCCACAGCTCGGACTTGTACGGATGGTGCAGTTGCGCAAAAACAAAATCGATATCGGCATCACTACCGGCCTCCTGCAGCACGGCCTGGATCCAGTCCAGCTGTGTGGTGAGCTGCGCTGCGGGGCTGTTGGAATTTAAACCAATGATGCGCACATTGGAAATGTCCTTGTACCACCACTCTTCGGGGTTGCCCGCAGACCCATTGAGGGGCAGGGTAAAATATTTCAGGAAATTCGGAAGTCCGTTGGAGTAATATTCGTGATTGCCCGGCACCGGATATATCGGAACATAGGGCGTGAGGGAATCGGCCAGGTCAAAAAAATCTGTTTTCCAGGAGGAATAGATACCGCCGGTCTGCACTAAGTCGCCGGGAATAATAATGCCCCGCAAATCGGGCACGCCAAATTGCAGCGCCGTATCGCAAACCGGGATGATGCCGTTTTCCACCAGGGTTTTATACACATTGGGGTTGCTGCCGTCCCGCTGCATATCCGAAACGGCCACAAAATTCACCTTTTGATCGCTGCTTTTTAGCGGCGGTGTGATAAAAAAATACACCTTGGATACGGCGCCTGAGGCCATGCGGACCCGGTAATAATATTTGGCATTGGCTTCCAGCCCTGTAATTTCGGCGGCATGGATTCTTGAACTGCCATTGCCCGCTATAGAAAAACTATTGGCCAGTGAATTTAAATTAAACGGCGTCAAACCATAATCCACATAGCCATTACCCACATTATCGGCCTCCCACATGATGGTGATTTTTTGTGGTGTCGCATCCTGCAGATAGGGTTTGACCACGATGGTCTGCCCATGGAGCCGTGTCAGCGCACCGGAGGCGATAAAAAAACAAAGGCTTATGGCCGTACTGATCCTTCGCATAAACACAGATACCGGTGGTGTTACCATTTGGTCACTTTCACTGTTTTGGACTTCAGGCCGTTTCGTACCTGAATAAAATACATGCCCGAAGGCTGATTTTCCAGATCAACCACGGCGTTGTCAAACGTCGCCTGCGTATTTGCCACCGTTTGTTTTTTAACGGACTTACCCCTGCCGTCAAAGACTTCGATGTCGGTTTGCCCGGAATACCCTTCCAGCTCCACAATGACCTCGCCGTGGGTAGGATTGGGGCGTACTTTTACCTGCGGTGCGGTCAATTCTTCTTCTTGGGTGGAAATGCTCAGTCCCGTTGTGAAATTGAACGTCAGTTCTTTGCCGAAGTCAGGCTGGAAAAAATGCCACGCACCCGTTAAGCCTTTGGCACGAATGAATCCGTCGCCATCGCCGTTGGCCCACCAGCTGATGCCGTCGTCATCCGAATCTGTAAACTGAAGCTGATAACATCCGCTTAAACCCTGGATCGTATCCTGATACAGGGTAAAACCCGTCAAATTGTTTTTGCTGGTTTTGATGATGTTGCCGGCATCATCGCGCAGCGTCCATTTTGTTTCATTGGGCATGCCGTTGGTTTTCATCACCACGATAATGCCGCCTTCCAGGTTGGCCGTTGGGGTATAGGTGGAATATAAACGATCGTTGGGGCTGTATTCATCCGCTGCATTATTTGTTTTCTCTACAAATGCGGTAAAAGTATTGCCTGAAAGCAAGGCTTCTGAGCCCGGATTGGGCAGCGTGATCTTTTGTGTTTGCAGAAAATCAAGATTGCCTGTCCAGCTAAAAGAAGATAACGGGTAGCCTTCCACCCCATATTTGATCGTGGCGGAGGTGAGCCTAGTTTTGCCGTTATTTTTCAGTACGATGACCGGATTGGAACAGATCGGGTTTATCCTGCTGTACACGTCCTTTTTTGATGGCGTGATGATCTCCTCTAGGGCTGCGTCCAGTTGGAAATTGGGTGGTCCGTATTTTACCAGTTGGGTGTTTACGATATACCTGCTGTCGCCGGTGGCCGTATTCAGGCCATAGTCCAGGGAAAAGGGCTGCCCTGAGCTCACATAGGGCATGATTTCGAATTCCCTTAAGTCGCTGGGAGCGCCGGGACACCAGCCGGCCCGGTCGTAAACCCAGGTACCGCCCTGCGGATAGACCGGATTGTCCGCACATTCTTTCCACAACTGCCAGATAAATTCGGTATTGCCCCCGTTGACGTTGAGGGAGTGGTTGCGGGGTATAAACTCGCCTTCCTGGCCGTGGCCCGTAGCTACTGTCCTCACTTTCATTGACCGTACTTCCGGCTCGCAGAATAAGTCGCGTTCCTCCAGGTGATTGTTATTGAGGATGGAGGTATAGCCATAGACGGTCGCCGGCCACACGGGCTGGATAGAAAGGATGTTTCTCGCGGGTGTGCCTTTGATAAATGCAAATTTGATATCGATGTCTTCCTGCCATTCTCCGCCTTTATCCATGGTCAGCCTTTTGGATTGTTTTAACACCGGCCCATAGTCCGTCACATCAAATATCCAGGTTTTTCCTTTTAGTCCAAAATCCAGGCCGATGCCATAGGGCGTTACAAAAGAGAGTAATTCGTATTTGGAAGGGAATTTATCGTAATATACCAGGTCTTCGACAGAAATGATATCTTCTTCCGGGAATTCTACTTCATCCACCACATCGCCATTTTCGTCGTACACCGGAAAGAAGCCGGATGCCCAGTAATAGAGCGCATTGCCTTTGATGAGTTTACCGCCGGATACGGAATAAGGGGTAATTTTTGTGGGGGCATTCATGACAGAATCTCTGACCGTGGCTTCGGTCACCGAAAGATTAAAATTTCCGGTTATAAATGAAATATCGGGCCGGGCTGTGCCGGGGTAAAAACTTTTAAACGTGTCAGCACCGCGGAATAAACTTCTGTAGGGCGTTTCAATAAATGTGGCAGTAAAATGATTTTGGGATTTGTCATTGATGACAAAGCCATCTGCCTCATTCATGTCGTAGTACGCCACCAGATTGGCTGCCAATGCCGGAACGGCAGCAGGGGCATTAAACAGGATGGCGGTAATTTCTTCCGCTGTTAATTCCTTGTCCCAGACGGCAAAATCATCCAGACTTCCGGCCCATGGATTGGCGGAGGAGATATCGGCCCCCAAAGCAAACACGTCAATATCGATGGGTCGGGTTTTTCCCGTCCCGGAATGCCACAACACCCCGTTCAGATAGATCTTCATGCTTCCGGTAGTACTGTTTTTAGTAAACGCCCAGTGGTTCCATACACCTTCAAATTCCGCCGGTACCGTGGCTTTATCAATGCGGTCGTAACCGGTGCCATCATTTCCACAGTCCCAGTATATCCTGGAATTGGACCAAGGCAGATGCACGTTTAATTGCCTGTTTTTTGACTGGTCTTCCGCCGTAAACACAGATGTATTTTTTGGTAACGCCGTTTCATTTCCTTTGGACCAGAAAGACACCGTGATCTGTTTGTCTATTTGTTTCATACCACTGACCGGAAGTTTAACCGGTTCAATGCCGTTAAATTCAATGTACCGATCGGACACCGGAATTACAAGACTATTGGGCAGGTCCGATCCACTGGCAACCAGGCTTAAGCTGCCTGCTTCCGCAATGTCCCCTGTGTATGATATTTCCACGATGATGTTATCGTCGCCATTGGACTGTATTTGATACGGGCTGTGAAAAATAAGGTCTTTTTTGCCGCCCGAAGCCACTATAATTTGCCGGTTATACACCTCTTTAAAATCCAGTTGTCTGACTAAGTCAGCAGATATTTCATCGGTTTTAGTAGTAGCTATCTTTATTTTTGCAAAGGCAATTTTACCTGTCCCTTCCGGGTTAAGCTGAATCCCATACACTTTACCGTTAGTAAACAAAGACCCGGTTTCACTGGCATTGTACATGAAGTAACTTTTCTTTGTTTTTGAATCGTGCAGGGAAATCGATGTATTCGAGTTAAATGGACCAGCTGCAAAGTAATTGACAGCAGACTGGCTGTTGACCGTTATATTTTTTTGCACAAAATCGTAATAGGTATAGGTCGGTCTGGTCGTGTAGTAAAAATAGTTTTCACTCACCCCACTGATGATATAATTGGGATGCAGCACCTTCAGCGAATCGACACCCGACGAATCAATGATATTGGTATTGCAACTGTAATCCCATTCGCCGCAACCTTTATTTCTGTCTGAGCCGGTAGACACCAGACCATCTTTGCAGCGCATGGTGTAGTACATCAGTATTTTTTCGTACTGATTGTGGTTTCCGGATGGAAAGTGAATTACACTGTCCCGCGTACGGGAGTCGAATTGGAAGCCCTGTACCCAGGTTGTGTCCTGGGCATTTATTCCTGAAAAAAACAGAACGATAACGGCAAGTAAAACAAACTTGGTGAAGGTAAAATAGGTATGCATCTCAGAAGATTGGTTATAGCTGTAAATGTATGAAAAACTTAATAATCGGGCTATGTATAGCGAATATTTTATTATTATTGTTTTGTGGATTTCCGGTATGGACCGGCTCCTGAGCGATCCAATTCAACGGCTTCATGGAGCAACCGGATGATGGCACGATCGTCGATCTGATCAACATGCGTAAATATTCGGTAAAAAATTTGTTTGTTGGTACCATGGGTCAGATATTGATCTGTATCGCGCAGTTTGTTGCCATACCAGAAACCCAGAAGCACCCCTTTTTTAATGCCGCCGCGGGGTATGGTGGAAGGCCAGATAATACAAATGCCTTTTTTGCCATAAAAATAAGGCACGTTGTATGCTATTTTTTCTTTGCAGTAATCAGGCAAAGTATCTTTGATGATGGATCGAAGCACATCCACCATGATCAGTTCCTCCTCCGGAAGCAGGTCATATAATTCGGTAATTGATTTAATGCGCATGAATTCAATTTTATACTGTTTCCAAAAAGAGATCAATACCCCATATAATTCCAGGCTGAGTCATAGTGGCCTTCCGCTTCCACCCAGGCAATCAGGTCTGAAAACAACACGTGTTGCGCTATTGTGGCGGAATCTCCGACGATGACCAGTTTTTTTTGAGCCCGGGTCATGGCTACATTCAGCCTTCTTTCGTCCTTCAAAAAACCGATGTCACCGGCATCGTTTGACCTGACCAGCGAGATATAGATCACTTCTTTTTCCTGTCCCTGAAATCCATCAATGGAATTCACTTCTATGTCCAGACTTCTTAACACCTCATCTTCGCTGATTTCCTGTCTGAAATACCGTACCTGTTCGGCATAGGGGCTGATGATGCCTATCGAGGCGCCCGTGAGTTTTTCCATGTGGACCAGAATGTGTTCTCTGATAATAAAAAACTCTCCGTGATTGGCATAACTTCGGCGTTCCTCGTTGACCAATTCTTCAAAACCGCAGCCGGCCGTATCTATATATACCAGTGGATAGATATCATTGCGAAGGGAACGGCCCTGAACATCATCCGCAGAATCCAGCTTGTTGTCATAAAATCTATGATTGCTGAAACCCAGAATTTTATGGTGCATTCGGTATTGTTTTGTAAGCAGACTGGAATGGCTGATTCGTTCTGTCATCAGATCCAGGATCGTCGTCTCCATGCCCAGTTTTATGGCTTCGCTGCTTTTGACAGTGGGTGGAAGTTGTTTATGGTCACCGGCCAGAATAGCCCGGTCAGCTTTCAAAATGGCATTCCAGCATTCTGCTTCCAGCGATTGCGACGCTTCGTCAATGATGACCGTGTTGAAATGCAGGTCTTTGATGATCCGGTGGCTGGCACCTATCAGCGTGGTGGCAATGACCTGGCTGTTGCGTACAATATCATCAATAAGACGGTCTTCCAGCTCCATCGCCCACTTTCTGAGTTCTCTGGCTTCTTTGCGCAGTTCCCGGCGTTCCTCTTTTTCCTCCTGCCCAAAGTTTCGTTTGTATTGACCTGCCTTTTTATCCTTATCGTTGGCCTGGATTTTAACTTTTTTTATATGAGTCCAATCCGCATGGTTGCGCACTTTTTCTTCTATCGTCAGGTGCATCAGGTCATCGTGGATTCGGGTGATGTTGCCGATGCGGAGCACAGACAGGCCTTTTAATGAGAGTCGTTCGGCCAGCAGATCCACGGCGTTGTTACTGGAAGCACACACTAAAATACGTTTTTCTGATTTGACCAGCATTTCGGCAAGCGCCACGATGGTGGTGGTTTTACCGGTTCCCGGCGGACCGTGTATAATGCCCAATACCGGTGCTTCCATGGCCAAATTGATGGCATTTTTTTGAGAATCATTCAGGTGTTTCAGTTTTCCTGTTTCTTCGGATATGAGAGTAGGGGAGGTGCGGCCTGCCGGAAGGGTTCCGGTATGTAAACCATCGCGAAGCAGACAATGGTTTGGATTTTTACTTTCCATCACCGCTTTAATGGCGGCTTCCATCACTTTATACGGTTTGTCGTCATAGATCAGTTCAATACCGGTGAGTCCTTTGTCCAGGATATCCAGTTTATCGCTGTGATCTGCGTGAACCAGTAAGCGCATTTTATCCCCTCTTACCGCGGAAACTACAGCCCTGAAGGTCGTTTTTTCGTCCTGCATGTTAAACAGGGACGCGGCAATACCTTCAGAAAATTTGTGCAGGAGGTCTGTATTTTTATTTCGACGGACCTCTACTTCCAGATACTCGCCTATGGTATACGATTTTCTTATTACTTCTACCGGATACCAGACAAATCCGGATTGTACTTTTTGCTGCAGGGTTTTACTTTCTCCTAAAGTTTTGAAAAAAGCCTCATCGTGGCGCCGTTCTGCCTCAATGGCCTGTAAAATCGTATGATATCGCTGAAGTGGATGTTCTGACATATGGCGCAAAGGTAAAATTATTTTGCTTTCCGGCTTTGACTTGTTTTTAGGTGTATGAATCGGCCACTCTTTTAGATAGCTAAAGTTGACTTATAGAGATTTTAAATAAAAATAAACTAAACATCCATCGGCCTTTCTTTTTAATAGGTTAAGGTGTTTTGTCAAATGAGCTGATTTATATTCTAAAACAAACGATTATTTTTATTTTCAATGGGGTAGTGGATGTGATTTGCCGGAATTAGGTAAAAAGTAGATGGTAGTTTGGTGATGTTAATTATGGAAGAGCAGTGTATTTTTTATACGAATGTGCTGCATGATTTCATATCCCGGATTCAATTTTTTTTCATATTGCTAATTTTCTATAACTTTACCGCAAATATCTTTTATGGAAAATCATTCGGTAAAAAACGGACTCTGGTGTGGCTTGGGGCAGATCTTACTTTCACTGCTGCTTTATTTTGTCAATGCAGAGTTTATGTTGAGCTGGGGTTCTTTACTGGGTTATGTTTTTATTATTTATTTTATGCAAAAGGCAGTAGCCGATACCAGAATGGATCATAAGGGTTTCATCACATTCGGGGAAGCATTTAAAGCCGGCTGGCTGACCTATATACTGGGTTCGGTGCTGATCACGATTTTTACCTTTGTGCTAATGAATTACATCGACCCGGGCTTGCTCGAAAAACTTAAGGTAACGCAGGTTGAAGCCCTGGAAAAAATGGGAGAATTACTGCACATCCCGGAGGCTGACCTGGAGGAACAAATTTCGGCTATTGAAGATACCAATCCTTTTGGAATTACAACCATTGCATATGCCTTGCCTTTTTCATTTATATTTCCGGGGGCAATGATCGCCCTGATCATGGCGCTGATCATGAAAAAACAGGACCCTACACTTACTTAATCATTAAAGCAAACAATATTTTGGATATTTCACTGGTAATACCACTTTATAATGAGGAAGAATCCCTTCCCGAGCTGCATGACTGGATTGTCAGGGTAATGACAAACAATGGATACAGTTATGAAATTATTTTTGTGGATGACGGGAGCAGTGACGGGTCGTGGGAAGTAATAAAGTCGCTAAAAAATAAAAATGCCCATGTGCGTGCCATCAAGTTTCGCAGAAATTATGGCAAATCAGCCGGCTTAAATGTTGGTTTCGAACAAACCAAAGGCGATGTCGTCATTACCATGGATGCCGACCTTCAGGATAGTCCGGATGAAATACCCGAGTTGTACCGGATGATCATGAGGGATGGCTACGATATCGTTTCCGGCTGGAAAAAAAAGAGGTATGACCCTATTACCAAAACCATACCTACCAAGTTGTACAACTTTGTGACCAGCCGTATGTCGGGCGTACACCTGCACGATATGAATTGCGGATTAAAAGCGTATCGTGCCGATGTGGTTAAAAACATTGAGGTATATGGCGAAATGCATCGCTATATTCCTGTCATTGCCAAATGGGCCGGATTTAACCGTATCGGTGAAAAAGTTGTAAAACATCAGGCGAGGAAGTACGGGGTTACTAAATTTGGGTTGTCCAGATTTATATATGGTCCCCTCGACTTGTTTTCCATCATGTTTATGGGCAAATTTGGCAAACGGCCCATGCATTTTTTTGGGGTGATCGGTACGTTTATTTTTTCTGCCGGCGCCGCCATCCTGGCCTACCTGAGTCTGGATAAACTATTTTATGCTACCGTTGGCATTGCCAACCGGCCTGCCTTTTACCTGGGTATCCTGATGGTCATTGTCGGCGTACAACTTTTTATTGCTGGCTTCCTGGGCGAGCTGATCAGCCGGAGTGCCACCGAACGGAATACCTACAAAATAACGGAAGAAATCTGAGTATCATTGCGACCCTTGTCAATGGCAGGATGTTTTTTCAATCCTGCTTTGCCTTAAGCATACTGTCATTGCACAATGCAATTGGCTGCATTATCTGATTATAACAGAACTGCTGCAAACTGGATTCTGCATCCAATGTTCTATTTTTCTATTGGCCGTGTATTAAATGACCATTTCCGGAATATCGCCTTCCACAATCAGGGCGCCCTCTGTCACAGACCGGATGTAATCGACACTCACGCCGGGTGCCCTCTCCAGTAGTTTAAATCCTTGTTCAGTCACATCGAGCACTGCCAGCTCGGTCACTATCTTTTTTACACATTTTACGCCGGTCAGCGGAAGGCTGCATTGTTTAAGCAACTTGGATTCTCCGGCTTTATTGACGTGCATCATCGCTACAATAATATTTTCGGCCGAAGCCACCAGATCCATGGCACCTCCCATTCCTTTTACCATTTTTCCGGGTATTTTCCAGTTGGCAATGTCTCCCTTTTCGGAAACCTCCATGGCTCCAAGGATAGTCAGGTCCACGTGTTTTCCCCTGATCATGCTGAAACTCATCGCTGAATCAAAAAAACTGGCCCCCGGTAAAGTTGTAATCGTTTGCTTGCCTGCGTTGATTACATCGGCGTCTTCTTCCCCTTCAAACGGGAATGGTCCCATACCCAGAACACCGTTTTCACTCTGGAATTCTACATTGAGCCCTTCCGGAACATAATTGGCCACCAGGGTTGGAATTCCTATGCCTAGGTTTACATAATATCCGTCTTTCACTTCCTGTGCAATTCTTTTTGCAATTCCTGTTTTGTCCAGAGGCATGGCTATATGATTTTAATAAAAGTTATGTTGGTCAATTCAGGTACAAAATTATATTAAAATATGAATTCTTCATTTTATTTTTTCGGGAGGATCGGGCAAATCACCTGAGAACAACAGAGGCAGTAATTTCAGACAACGGAACTTTGGTGCTGTCATCACCAGTTTTGCAAAAGCATCAGACCTGGTCTTCAGGATGGTGTAATCTTCCCTGCGTTTCATCATAAATTCCGGCTTTAAAGCCGGAAACAGAAAGTAACTACTTATAGATCGTGGTGTTTTGCTCAAATAATTCCTCAATTATTGGTGGAGAATGGGCTCATATTTAATTTTCTATGAATATCTTTGCCAAAATTAACCACAGGATGAAACAATACCACGAATTATTGCAGCATATTCTGGACCATGGAACGCAAAAAACAGATCGTACGGGTACCGGCACAATCAGTGTATTTGGTTATCAGATGCGTTTTGACCTGAGTGAAGGATTTCCAATGCTAACCACCAAAAAGTTGCACCTGAAGTCCATTATATATGAATTGTTGTGGTTTTTAAAAGGCGACACCAATATCGGTTACCTGAACGACCACGGGGTGCGTATTTGGAACGAATGGGCCGATGCCAACGGGGATCTGGGGCCGGTGTATGGGAAACAATGGCGATCGTGGACAAAGCCTGACGGACAAACTATTGATCAGATAAGCAGTTTGATCCATACGCTCCAAAACAACCCGGATTCGCGACGCATGATCGTAAATGCATGGAATGTGGGCGAACTGGATCAGATGGCGCTGACACCGTGCCATTGTTTGTTTCAGTTTTATGTGGCGGATGGCAGGCTTTCCTGCCAATTGTATCAACGCTCGGCAGATACTTTTCTGGGTGTGCCGTTTAATATCGCTTCGTATGCCCTGTTGACCATGATGGTGGCACAAGTGTGTGGGTTGAAACCGGGCGAATTTATACATACGTTTGGCGATGTACATTTGTACAATAACCATTTGGAGCAGGCCAGGCTGCAATTGACGCGTGTACCGAAACCACTGCCCAAAATGCAAATCAACCCGAAGGTTACTTCTATTTTTGATTTTGAATTTGATGACTTTACCCTCCTGGATTATTACCCGGACCCACATATCAAGGCTGAGGTTTCGGTATAATACCATGTTGCTTTAAAACCAAAGTTCCTCTTTTGCCACGACACTTCAGGATTGGTTTAAAATAAAATAATCCTGGTTATGGCTGTATAGCGATAACAATTGCGCGCTACCCGCAATTTTATTAAACACACTCCGCATATGCCAGGCGAGACCATGCACCCTGTTCTGTTCATTGAATCACTAATATGATGAGAACGCTTAAACCTAAAAAAAATAAGTTCCATCAATAAGAATCAGAAGCATAAAAAGCGGTAAATTAAGATAGATATGAACGGAATTTGGGTATTCACCGGTACATGTAAGCCGGAAAAGGGCTTGTAAAAAGTTAAAAAAAGCTTAAATTATTTAGATGTTTTCTAAATAATTATAAACACATATTAAAAATTGTGATTAATCTGACAGAGTTTTACTTTTGTGGCAAATTAATAATTTTACATTTTTATTACATTTCCGCTGATTTAGGTCAGTACTAATAAAGATAAACCTATGATGATTTATAAGCATCTAAGTATCAAGTCGGTAGCCACTTTCATAATGATGTGGTTTGTGGTTTCGTTGGCAGCAGAAGTTTCCCCTGATGCAGGTAAGGAACTTTTTAAAAATTATTGTGCCGCCTGCCACAATAAAGATATGCGTTCAGCAGCTACCGGTCCGGGCCTGGGCGGGTCGCAAACCAGGTGGGCTGATGATGTGGCTTTGTATGCCTGGATAAGGAATTCACAGGCGATGATTCAGAAGGGACATCCCCGGGCGACAGAACTGTGGAATCAGTACAAGCCAACCGTGATGACGGCCTTTCCTAATTTAACAGATGATGAGATAGGTAACCTGCTGGCTTATATTAATGGCGTCTATGACGGAACATATGGTCCCAAAAAAGTGGTAGCTTCAGCGGATGCCGGTGCAAAGGTAGAAGAGAAGTCTCAATTACCCATGTACCTCATCATTGCCGGTGTGCTTGCTATTCTGGCCTTGTTGCTTACAAAGATCATATCAAACCTGAATCAGATTGCTTCAGCAAGAGAAGGTCATCAGGTGGAAGCCAAAACCATAGCACAGATCCTGACTTCTAAAGGGGTAGTGACATTTTTGATTTTTGCCTTCATTATTCTCGGTGCCTACACCACAGTAAACAAGGCCACTGAATTGGGCAGGCAGGAAGGATATGCTCCCGATCAGCCTATTAAATTTTCACACGCTACCCACGCAGGCGTAAATAAAATTGATTGTCAGTATTGCCATGATAGTGCCAGAAGGTCTAAACAATCCGGAATACCGGCTACCAATACGTGTATGAATTGCCACAGTGCCATAAAAAACGGAACAACTTATGGTACAGCAGAAATTACCAAAATCTATGCATCAGTTGGTTTTGACCCTACTACCAATACCTATATTGAAAATTACGATGCCAAAACAGAAGATGAAATTAAGGCGATTTATACCAAATGGATCGGAGATGAATATAAAAGGGTAAAAGAAAAGGCTGATCTGGATGCGGAAGGTGAAAAAATAGTGGCTGAACAATGGGCAAATATTAAAAAGTCACTTACCAACGATCAGAAAAAACAAATACAGGGACCAATTGAGTGGGTAAGAGTGCACAATCTTCCGGATCACGTGTATTTTAACCATGCACAACACGTTACTGTGGGAAAACTGGCTTGCCAGACTTGTCATGGAAAAGTTGAAGAAATGGATTTACTCAAACAAATGTCACCCCTTTCGATGGGCTGGTGTATCAATTGTCACAGACAAACAGAGGTGAAATTTAAAGATAACGCCTACTATGCCAACTATACCAGATACCATGAAGAGTTAGCTAATGGAAAACGCGATAAAGTTACTGTCGCGGATATCGGAGGGCTTGAATGCCAAAAATGTCATTATTAATTGTCGTTATTTAGAAAATAGTTCGAAAATATTAATCTTAATATATCCATGAAAAAGCAGATAGATAATATTTGGATAGGTCAGAAAGATCTCACACAAGATGCTGAGTTCTTAAAAGCTGCAGATCAGGAGTTTGCAGAAGCGGAAGTCAGTTATGCTGATATGACGTCCAGCCTTTCCGGAAACCGAAGAGACTTTCTGAAGTTTTTGGGATTTGGTCTGGGTGCAGCTACAGTGGCAGCAGGCTGTGATATTCCGATAAAAAAAGCGATTCCATACGTCGTAAAGCCGGACCAAATTGTTCCAGGTATTGCTAACTATTATGCATCTACTTTTGTACAGGGAGGTGATTATTGTCCTGTGCTCGTAAAAACCAGAGAAGGCAGACCGATTAAGATTGAAGGCAATGACCTGTCTCCGGTTACAGGTGGAGGAACATCAGCGAGGGCACAGGCATCTGTACTGAGTTTGTATGATACCAATCGGTTTACAGGACCAAAAATGAAAGATGGTGCAGGCTGGAAAGACAGTACCTGGGCAGATGTGGATAAAATGATGGCAACCGCTTTGCCGGCTTCAAAAAGCATCCGAATCATTTCTAACACGATAATGAGCCCTACTGCAAAAAAAGCCATTTCAGAATTCACTCAAAAATATACCAGTGCCCGATGGATCTCTTATGATCCGGTTTCCTGTTCTGCGCTGTTGGATGCCAATGCGCAAAACTTTGGATTGAGAGCCGTTCCAAGCTATAAATTTGATAAAGCAGAAGTTATCGTTAGCTTTAATGCGGATTTTCTGGGTTCCTGGATTTCGCCGGTTGAGTATGCTGCAGGTTATGCAAAAGGAAGAAAGATCTCTGATATAACCAAGGCAAAGATGTCAAGACACATTCAGGTTGAGAGTCATATGTCATTGACAGGATCCAATGCCGACAACCGCATCCTGGTAAAACCTTCTGAACAAGGGGTGGCTATCGCCTGCTTATACAATGAAATTAGTGGTTCGGCTGTATCCACAACAGGTTTGAATGATAAAGCAAAAAGGGCTTTAGTAAAAATTGCGGCTGAACTAAAAGCAGCTTCAGGAAAATCACTGGTTGTGAGCGCGTCAACAAATGTTAACGAACAACTCATGATCAATGCTATCAATCAGGCACTTGGCAATTATGGTGCTACCATTGATATGGGTGTGCCTTCCTATCAAAGACAAGGAAATGATAATGATCTGAAAGTTCTGGTTGATGAATTAAAGTCCGGCAGCGTGGATACCCTGATCATTTACGGTTCAAATCCGGTCTATGATACGGCATATGGTGCCGAATTAGCCGCTTTATTACCAAAGGTAAAAAATAAAATTTCCTTTGCTCAGGTGAATGATGAAACCACAGATTTATGTGATATAGCAGCACCGACGAGCCACTTCCTTGAATCATGGGGTGATGTCGAAGTAAAAAAAGGGCATTATACACTAATTCAACCTACCATATCACCACTTTTTGATACCAGACAAAGTGAATTGTCATTGCTTATTTGGGCAGGAAGTGCGGCGGTTGATACAACTAAAGAACAACCTTATTATGAATACCTGAAAGAAGCCTGGAAGTCCGGTCCATTTGCCGCGCAGTCAGAATATGCTTCGTTTCAGACCTTCTGGGATAGTGTGGTACACGATGGGGTATATCAGACAGCGGCAAGCTCCGCCCCCGGTTTCAGCGCAGCTTCCATAGGCAGTGCAATCACTAAGCCTGCCAGTTCGGAGTTGGAAATTTCGTTTTTTGAAACGGTTCATATGGCCAATGGCCAATATTCAGGAAATCCATGGTTGATGGAAATGGCCGATCCTGTAACCAGAACAGTCTGGGGCAATTATTTGGCTGTACCGGTCAATTTTGACGGGGTAAGAACGATGGTTGGATTCAACGATCTGGTAGATGGTGATCTGGTGGAATTAACTATTGGCAGCAAAAAAGTCACTGTTCCTGTGGTGCAGCAGTTTGGTCAAATGCCCGGAACGGTTTCAATCGCTTTAGGCTACGGCAGAACGCAGGCTGGAAATACCGGATCAAATGTAGGAGTAAATGTCAATGACAGCCTTACCTTAGATGGTGCAAGTCCGGCTTATTATAATACAGCAGTGACCGTTTCAGCCAAAACGGGTAAAGAAGATGATTTTTCATGTGTTCAGTATCACCACACTATCGGGGTACGGGGCATAGATAAAGAATCCGGAAAAGAGATCAATGCGGATGAAGCAGCCCTTGTATTTTTTGACTACTTTACCGGAGTTAAAGGATTTCAGGGTGCCCTTACAGACCGTTCTGTCATTTACACTTCCAGTGTAAGTGAACTAAAAAATAGTGTTGAACACCTGCATGAAAGAAGAAAGCATGCACAACATCTGAATGCGCAGCAAATTTACAGAGGATTTGATCATATGTATTCCCTGGGACATCATTGGGGTATGCATGTCGATCTCAATGCCTGTATTGGTTGTGGTGCATGTACTGTAGCGTGTATGTCTGAAAACAATGTTCCGGTTGTCGGAAAACATGAAGTTTCAATACACCACGAAATGACCTGGTTGCGTATCGACCGATATTATTACGGCGATGTTGAAAATCCAAATACGATATACCAGCCCATGATGTGTCAGCATTGTGATAATGCGCCTTGTGAAAATGTATGTCCGGTAAATGCGACCAACCATAGCTCAGAAGGATTAAACCAAATGGCTTACAACAGATGTATCGGAACCAGGTATTGTGCCAATAACTGTCCATATAAAGTGAGAAGATTTAACTGGCTGGATTTTACCAAAGCGGATATCTGGCCTGCAAATCAGCCAAGACTGCAGGAAGAAAGTGTACCTTTTATGGCTGATAACCTGACCAGAATGGTACTTAACCCTGATGTCACCGTACGATCCAGGGGTGTTATTGAAAAATGCAGTTTCTGTGTTCAGCGTATTCAGGAAGGAAAACTTACTGCCAAAACAGAAGGCAGGGCACTGCGGGACAGCGATGTACGAACAGCTTGTCAGACTTCTTGTCCTACCGGTGCAATAACTTTTGGAGATATGAATGATAAAAAAGGCGATTTGACCATGAAACTGGAGTCACCTTTGAATTATATAGCATTGGAAGAGATCAATGTACGATCATCTGTTACCTATACGATGAAGGTCAATAACAGAGACACCTCTTTAGATGCATAATTTATTAACTTAAGATATAACATTCAAAATATAAACAATGAGTGCTGTTGTAAGTCCTATTAGAAAACCGCTGATTACTGGTAATAAAACGTACCATCAGATCACCGAAGATTTAATTTCACCGACGGAAAAGACCCCGACAAAAGAGTGGGTGATCGGTTTTATCGTGTCTGTGGCGGTATTAACTTTTGGTGTCTTCTGTATCTTGTGGACCATTTGGGTAGGAATCGGTTCGTGGAATCTGAACAGAACCATAAACTGGTCATGGGATATTACCAATTTTGTTTGGTGGATCGGTATCGGACATGCCGGAACCTTAATTTCCGCCATATTATTGCTGTTCAGACAAAAGTGGCGTACTGGTGTAAACAGGGCTGCAGAAGCAATGACTATTTTTGCGGTAATGTGTGCCGGTTTATTCCCTTTGATCCACATGGGAAGGATCTGGCTGGCGATGTTTATCCTCCCTTATCCGAATACCAGAGGTCCTTTATGGCCTAACTTCAATTCGCCCTTGCTTTGGGACGTTTTTGCGATATCGACCTACCTTACTGTTTCCTTATTATTTTGGTATACCGGTTTGGTACCTGATTTTGCCACGGTGAGAGACAGAGCTAAAGGACTGAGAAGAAAAATTTATAATACCCTGTCCTTTGGCTGGACCGGTTCTGCAAAACACTGGCAGAGATGGGAATCACTTTCTCTGGTATTGGCAGGGTTATCTACTCCACTGGTACTTTCAGTGCATACGATAGTAAGTTTTGACTTTGCCACGTCAGTAATTCCCGGATGGCATACTACAATTTTCCCGCCATACTTTGTTGCGGGTGCCATTTTTTCTGGTTTTGCCATGGTTTTAACATTGATGATTATCACCAGAAAACTTTTACATCTGGAGGATTATATTACAGTGGAACACATTGAGTCCATGAATAAGGTGATTCTGCTTACCGGAACCATAGTTGGGGTAGCCTATCTTACTGAATTATTTATAGCGTGGTATTCCGGTTATGTATACGAGCAATTTGCCTTTTTTAACAGGGCTTTGGGTCCGTATTGGTGGTCTTATTTTGGTATGATGTTCTGTAATGTGATTTCCCCTCAATTTTTCTGGAAAAAATCATGGAGAAGAAATATTACACTGACATTTTTCCTTTCTATCGTGGTGAATATCGGCATGTGGTTTGAGCGTTTTGTAATCATTGCTACGACCCTGGCCAGAGATTATTTACCATCCAGTTGGAGTTTATATTCACCGTCATGGGTTGAAATTGGAATATATGCCGGCACTTTCGGATTGTTTTTCACGTGTTATCTGATATTTGTTCGCGTAGCGCCTGTGGTTGCAGTGGCAGAAATCAAACACATTCTTAAATCAGGAGGTAATCAGTATGTTGGCGAAAACGCTACAGTACATCATTCTCACGAGAATGACCATACTTCACATGATCACCATTAATTTAACTAAAACGTAATTAATTCCGATGAGTAAAAATAGTCATACAGAAGTTATCTTCGGTTTATATAATGACGAAGAGGATCTGCTAAAGGCTGTGAAAACAGCAAAGAAGGATCATTTGGATATTTATGATGTATACACCCCGTTTCCGGTGCATGGATTAGATCCTGTTTTGGGTTTAGAAGAATCCAGACTGCATCAGGCAGGATTTATTTATGGTGCTCTAGGTACACTTACTGCCTTTTTAGGAATGACATGGATATTTACAAAGGACTGGCCGACGATATTTGGTGGTAAACCATACTGGTCTGTTCCGGCATTTATTCCTATTACATTTGAATTAACGGTGTTATTTGCAGCCATAGGTATGACGGTGACTTTTTATGTTATAAATGGACTGGGGCCTGGTGTTGTTAACAACCACCTGGATGACCGGATCACCGATGACAAATTTTGTATTGCATTTGATAAAAATTCAGTGAGTGCGGAAGACGCAGAGTCATTTTTCAAATCCACTGGTGCTGCTGAAGTAAATTCGAAAACCATTTAAGTATTATTAAAATGAATATCAAAAATCAGGTATACGGAATTTTAGCGTTCATTTTTATGCTGTTTTTATCTTCCTGCCAGTCTGCAGGAGGTAATCAGACTGGAAGTGAATATATGCCCGATATGGCACACTCCGTAGCTTATGAATCCAATGTATATGGGTATTATTATAATAACCGTTGGGGAACCGAAGAAGAACTTCATAAAATGGTTCAGCCCAGAGGGCCTGTAAAAGGTACCATAGCCAGGGGATATGCAGGAGGCATTCACCCGTATAACAGCGAAAGGGGTATTTCTTACAAGCCAAATGGAAGTGTTCCTTATTATTATGCCAATACGGAAGAAGAGCGGGCACGTGCGACGGCAGAGATCATAAATAATCCATATCCTATTACAACAGCCGGGCTGGAGAAGGGTAAGTTATTATATAATATTTATTGTGGTATATGTCATGGGGAAAAGGGAGATGGAGCAGGTTATTTGCTTAGGGACGATGGTGGAAAATATCCTGTTCAGCCGGCAATTTTTACGCTTGATGATTTGATCAATTCTTCTAACGGTAGATATTATCACGCTATAATGTATGGACGGAACACCATGGGTGGTTATTCCGATAAGTTGTCCTATGAAGAAAGGTGGAACGTAATACACTACATCAGGTCGTTGCAGGCTGCCAGCAAAAAGTTGGAATATAGTGAAAAGGCAAATACACTAAACAAAACGGATACGCCATTCAGTCTCATTGCTGCTGCAAAACCGGCGGCTACCGCACCGGCAGCTGATACTACAACACATGTCACTGAAGAGCCTGTTAAAAACAGTCATCACTAAAATAATTTAACGTATAATAAAGAAATATCAATAATATGAACCAATATATATTTTCATCCGGCCATCGTAACGTACTTCTCGGGGCTATTGGTTTAGGTATAGTATGCATGATATTAACGTGGGTAGGCGATACAGATGCCTATCATTCCCGTTTTTGGTCAAACTTCCTGCATAATTCTGTTTTCTTTACCATGATTTCAGTAATGGCTTTATTCTTTATAGCTGCCTGTGTCACGGCATATGCTGGTTGGCATACAACATTTAAAAGGGTTTGGGAAGCATATTCCATGTTTCTTTTTGTTGGATTGTTTTTGATGTTAATATTAGGGGTTGGTGTCTATATGCACTGGCATCATTTATATCATTGGGCAGATGAAGCCGGCGTTGAAACCGACGCCATACTAAAGGGTAAATCTTCGTTTTTAAATAAAAACTGGTATTTCTTCGGCACGCTAATCTTTGTTGGAACATGGGCATTATTTGCAGGTAAACTTCGATCTCTTTCTTTGCAGGAAGACAACAGCGGTGACTCCTCATACGCACAACATAGATCCATGAGGGTTTATGCTGCTATATTTCTGCCTATCATCGGGTTTACCAGTGCGGCATTGATCTGGCAATGGATTATGAGTGTGGATGCACACTGGTATAGTACATTGTTTGCGTGGTATTCTACTGCCAGTGCCTTTGTATCCATGATTGCACTGACGATTCTGTTATTGATATTTTTGAAGTCAAACGGATATTATGGCGAAGTAAATGCAAATCACATTCATGACCTCGGCAAGTTCTTATTTGCAATCAGTGTATTTTGGACTTATTTGTGGTTTTCACAGTTTATGTTGATTTGGTATGCCAATATCGGGGAAGAGACAATTTATTTCAGAGAGCGATATGACAATTATCCGGCATTGTTTTTCGGAAACCTGATCATTAACTTTTTAGTTCCTTTTTTCATATTAATGAGAAATGATACCAAAAGGAAATTCGGGTCTGTCAGTTTTGTCGCTATCGTTGTATTATTGGGACATTGGATAGATTATTTCCTTATGATAAAGCCTGGAGTATTAATTAACATCAGTCATGCTGCGGCTCATGGGGATGCAGGAGGCCACACATCAGAAGGCAGCCACGAAGCTACCGGACATGCAGCGGAACATGTTTCCAACTTTGTCGCTGGTTATTCTATGCCCGGTTTACTGGAATTAGGAACATTTATCGGGTTTTTAGGTTTATTCCTGTATGTTGCACTTACGGTGCTGTCAAAATCAGCCCTGGTGCCTAAAAACGACCCATATCTTGATGAAAGTATACATCACCATGTAATTTAAAAAGCATTGTTAAACAATAAGAATAAATAATTAAGATGACTTATTTCGTTGCGTTAGCCATAATTGTACTATTAGCCATTGTGGTGGTTCAGATAGGCAAACTTTCCGAGCTTGCAGCCAGAATCCGGGGTGAAGAGGCGGTGGAAATATCAAATAATAATGCTCAGGGTAAAGCGCTTGTTGCATTTATGTTTGTATTTTTGATTGGTTGTATATGGTCTGCAATATATTATAAAAACAGTATGTTGGGTTACGGACCACTTTCTTCGGCTTCAGCTCATGGTTTTGAACTGGATCATATTTTTAATATCACATTGATCGTAACCGGTATTGTATTTGTAATCACCCATGTTTTGCTATTTTGGTATTCTTATAAATACCGGGGTGCCAGTGGGAAAAAAGCAATATTTTTTGCTCATGATACCAAACTCGAAATGATTTGGACTGTTGTACCTGCTGTGGTGATGACCTATCTGGTAGCAAATGGACTAATAGCATGGAATAGTATATTTCCTACGCTTACTTCGGAGGATAAGTATCTTGAAATCGAAGCTACGGGGTATCAATTTGCCTGGGATATCAGGTACCCGGGGGCAGATGGTAAATTAGGAAATAAAGATTTTCGTCTGATTGATCCGGCTTCAAACAGCTTAGGTATCGACTGGAAAGACGAGGCATCGGTGGATGACATTGTTTTAGGTGGTACAGATAAAATATTGTTGCCAAAAGATTCAACCATTAAGGTAAGAATTACGGCAAAGGATGTTCTGCATAACTTTTATCTGCCTCACTTCAGAGTAAAAATGGATGCTGTACCTGGACTACCTACTTCTTTTATATTTACACCTGTAAAAACAACTCAGGAATTCAGAGAACAATTGAGTGCTTACCCTGAGTGGCAGGTGCCAGCTGATCCTGCTGATCCGACGGGACCAAAAAAATGGGAAAAGTTTGAATATGAACTGGCGTGTGCTGAGTTGTGTGGCAAAGGGCACTATTCAATGCGAAGAGTCATTGAGGTTGTAAGCCGGGAAGAATTTGACACATGGTTAGCCGGTCAAAAGCCTTTTTATGCAGCAAATATCCGAAACACGGAAAGTGATCCATGGGCAGGTAAAAAACTATTTGATTATGAAATTAAGGCCCGTAATTTTGAATTAAGATCTGCCGTGGCCCGGTTTGTAGATGATACCACAGGTACTATGAAAAACGTCATAAATCTGGAGCATGTCTTTTATGTTACCGGATCATCTGACTTGAACAGTGAATTATCAAAACACGAGTTAGACAATCTGGCGACGCTTATGGAACGTTTTCCAAAGATGCGAATTGAATTAGCCGGACATACGGATAATGTGGGTGATGCCGCTGCCAACCTGGTTTTATCTAATGACCGTGCTGCAAAGGTAAAAGCATACCTTGTTGAAAAAGGCGTATCGACGGATCGTTTGGTAGCCAGGGGTTACGGGCAGGATCAGCCTATTGAATCCAATGAAACACCGGAAGGAAGACAAAAGAACAGAAGAACTGAACTTAGAATAATTTCTAAATAACATTAAAATCTAAAAACAAATGGCAAATGTAACCATTCAGGAAGAGGATGTTCTGATCAAGGAACAAGGTTATGATGATCATTTTCATGAGCACCACCATGGTGACAAGTATCAGACTAACTTTATTTTCCATTATATTTTTTCAATGGATCATAAAATTATAGCCAGACAATTCCTTATTACCGGAATGATATGGGCTATTATCGGTGCCGCCATGTCCGTAGTATTTCGTATGCAACTTGGATTTCCTGAGGAAAGTCTGACATGGATCAAACCTTTTTTAGGTAAATGGATTGTAGTTGATCCTACAACCGGAATTGGTAAACTTGCACCGGAATTTTATTATGCACTGGTAACAATGCATGGTACTATAATTGTGTTTTTTGTACTGACAGCCGGTTTAAGTGGTACTTTCAGTAACTTATTGATTCCATTGCAATTAGGAGCCAGAGATATGGCATCTCCATTTATGAATATGTTGTCATACTGGTTTTTCTTTTTGGCAGGTATTGTGATGTTCTACTCGTTATTTTTAAGTACAGGACCTTTTTCCGGAGGTTGGGTAGCCTATCCACCACTTAGCGCATTGCCTCAGGCATCGTCCGGTTCGGGCACAGGTATGACTCTTTGGCTTGTAAGTTTAACTTTATTTGTGGTTTCTGTTCTGCTTGGAGGTATAAATTATATTACTACCGTGTTAAATCTTCGAACCAAAGGGATGAGTCTCTGGAGAATGCCGCTGCCAATCTGGGCATTTTTTGTTACGGCGATTTTAGGTTTACTTTCTTTTCCTGTACTTGCTTCAGGCTTTTTTATGTTGATTTTTGACAGGAGTCTGGGAACCAGTTTTTTCCTGAGTGATATTTTTATTGCCGGTCAGGCGCTTGATAGGGTTGGTGGCAGTCCTATTTTATTCCAGCACTTATTCTGGTTTTTAGGACACCCGGAAGTTTATATTATCATACTTCCAGCTATGGGTATTGTATCCGAAGTTATGTCAGTTCATGCGAGAAAACCGATATTTGGATACCGCGCTATGGTTTACTCTATTATGGCCATTGGATTCCTTTCTTTTATAGTTTGGGCGCACCATATGTTTATGGCCGGGGTAAATCCATTTATATCCAACTTCTTTGTAGTTTTTACCCTGATTATTGCAGTTCCTTCTGCCGTCAAGGTATTTAACTGGATTACCACTTTGTATGGTGGTAATTTGCGGTTGAACACGCCAATGCTGTTTTCCATTGGTTTCGTTTCCATGTTTATATCAGGGGGACTTACCGGGATATTTTTAGGGAATTCAGCAATTGATATACAAATGCATGATACTTATTTTGTTGTGGCTCACTTTCATATCGTGATGGGCGTTGCTGCATTTTTTGGCATGTTTGCCGGTGTGTATCATTGGTTTCCAAAAATGTACGGAAGGTTTATGAATGAGACCTTAGGTAAAATCCATTTTTGGGGTACCATGATCAGTGCATATGCCATATTCTGGCCTATGCATTATATTGGAATGGCTGGTGTTCCCAGAAGATATTATTCCTTTGACAATTTTGATGCATTCCGACACTTTACAGATTTGAATAAATTTATCACTGTATTTGCGATCATTGCATTTTTTATACAACTGGTATTTGTAATCAACTTTTTTTACAGCATCTGGTATGGTAAAAAAATGAAGTCTAAAAATCCATGGAGTGCGAATACGCTTGAGTGGACGACACCCATTGAGCCGATACACGGAAACTGGCCAGGTAAATTACCTGTAGTCCACCGCTGGGCATATGATTACAATAAAGATGAGCGGGAATTTGTTCAGCAGCATATTCCTTTGAAGGACGGTGAAGTAGGAGATCATTAATTTACCATTATAAGAACTTATTTGAAACAAACATTGAACAATCAGAAGACATATACGGAAATAATCCCAAGCACGCGTGGTTGGGTATTAAAAATCAGTGATTATGTTATGCTGATTAAAATGCGACTTTCCCTTGTGGTCGTAATTTCATCCATTTTGGGATACATAATTGCTTCCGGTGGACATGGTCAATGGGCTGATGCATTGTTGCTTATGGCTGGTGGATTTTTGGTGACCGGTGCTGCAAATGCATTAAATCAGGTTCTTGAAAAAGATTTTGACATATTGATGACCCGAACAGCAAACAGACCTGTTGCTACCGGCAGAATGAAGTCATCTGAAGCTGTGCTTTTTTCCGGGATAAGCTGTCTTACTGGTATTTCACTCCTTGCTATGTTTAATCCGGTAACGGCTTTATTGGGTATGTTATCGCTTATTATTTATGCTTTTTTATATACTCCGCTTAAGAGGTACAGTACTCTGGCTGTTGCTGTCGGGGCTATTCCCGGAGCTTTGCCGGTCATGATAGGTGCTACTGCATATGACGGCCATATTAGTATGATGGCTATTTGTTTGTTTGTTATTCAGTTTTTATGGCAGTTTCCTCATTTCTGGTCCATTGGATTTTTAGGATTTGAAGATTACAACAAGGCAGGTTATAAGTTATTACCGGTGGTAAATGGAACGATAGACAGGAATTTGGGTTTATCTGCCATGTTTTATGCCGGATTAATCATACCCGTAGTTGTATATACATATTATCGGCTGGAAGTATCTTTGCTTAGTTCGCTTTCAGTTTTGTTATTAACTCTGGGTTATATCTATTTGAGTTTTATGATGCACCGAAAGTTCAATAAATCATCGGCAATGGCACTGATGTTTTATTCATTTTTTTATTTGCCTTTGGTACTCATTGCTTATTGGATCATGTAACAAAGTATGGAAAACGTATTAATAAATAAAAGAAACCGAATACATCCGCATAAGTTTGCTTTGTGGGCAGCTATGGCCAGCATTACAATGATGTTTGGCGCATTTACCAGTGCCTATATAGTGAAGCAAGCTGCCGGAAACTGGTTGGAATTTACCATCCCTTCGCTTTTTTATGTGAGTACCCTGGTGATGCTTGTATCCAGTGCTACATTGCATTTGTCCTTTAATGCTTTTAAGGCTGGTAAAGAAAGTTTATATAAAAAGGCGCTGGTTGTTACATTTTTACTGGGTCTTTCATTTGTAACGCTTCAATATTATGGTTGGAACGAGTTGTATAGTATCGGGATTGACCTGAAGGGAAATGTTTCAGGTTCTTTTTTCTACCTCTTGTCCGGCATACATGCTTTACATGTCCTGGGGGGTGTCGCTGCAATCACTGTAGCTTTATTACATGCGTATACATTAAAATTTAATATAACAGAAAATAGGGTTAACAGGTTTGATCTGGTTGTCAACTACTGGCACTTTGTAGACTTTCTCTGGTTATATTTATTCGTATTTTTATTAATCAGCAAATAAAAACATTTTTGATAATGGCTTCAGTTACTTTAGCACACGAACATGATCAAGCGCACTCACAGGAAGGTGGGTCATGGAAAGGGGGCAGCGAACCATTCAAGGCTTCCTATGGTAAATTGATGATGTGGTACTTTCTCCTTTCGGATGCATTTACGTTTTCGGGATTTCTGATAGCATATGGTGCGCTGCGCTTTAGTATGCCTTCCTGGCCTGTTCCTGATTTTGTTTTCAGTTCATTTCCGGGAGGATTTCACCATAAGCCCTTGTTGTTTGTTACTGTCATGACTTTTATACTTTTAGCTTCATCTTTTACAATGGTTCGGGCAGTACAGGAGGGGCACCGCGAGAATAAGCGGGGTGTTGTAAAATGGATGTTGTGGACGATAGTTGGTGGTCTGGCATTTTTGGGTTGTCAGGCATGGGAATGGACAACATTAATGGGTGCTGAACATATGACTATTCGCGTGAATCCATTTGGTACCCATACCGAGCCGGGTGTTTACCTTGAAGGTGACGGGCATGATATTAAAGAAGGCGATACATTTACAGCTGGTCAGTCGTACCTGATTCACAAGCACGATGGGGAATGGGCTCCATTAAAATATAAAGTCACTGAAGGGGACAATGCAGGCATGGAAAAACAGCAGCAGTTCGGACCAAAAGCGTTTGGTGCTTTGTTCTTTTTCATAACCGGCTTTCACGGCTTTCACGTTTTATCAGGTGTCGCTTTTTTACTGATTATTTGTTTAAATTCGGCTACCGGGTTGTATGTAAGTCGAAAAAACGGGTATGAGATGGTAGAAAAAATTGGTCTTTACTGGCACTTTGTGGACTTAGTGTGGGTTTTTGTCTTCCTATTATTTTATTTACTGTAAGACAAAGTGGATATTAAAAATATTAAAATTTTAAATAAAATATAAAAGCTTTTAAAATATGGGGCACTTGACATATGAAGCATCCAAAACTATAGCAACAAAAACCATTTTAATACTTGCGGGAATTACTATTTTTGAAGTAATGGTAGCCTTGTTGGGTAAAGGATATATTATTGAAGGCGTACATTTACCGCACATGTTAGTAGGAGGCTTAATGATTATATTAAGTGTGGTAAAGGCCTATTTAATTGTGTATGAGTTTATGCATATGAAATATGAAGTGCCTGGCCTCGTAAAAACTGTATTATTGCCAACCCTTTTACTTGTATGGGCAGTTATTGCCTTTCTTGCTGAAGGCAACTACTGGGGAAATTCAAGAGCCCGGGTTAAAAATTTAACCAAGACAGAGGTTGTATCTGAGCATAAATAATACATATCAAATTGTGGCAGGAAATTGCTTCGATTTTAGCAACAAATAATACCTTATGCTGTTGTTTGATTGAAATTCAAATTTAATGGGGAAATTAATATCCTGGGTAGTATTAGGTTTATTTATAGTTGTAGTGCCACTGATTTCCTGGTATTATCTGAAACAAGGTCTGGATTACAGAAAAAATGCACTTCACGAGTTATTGCCAAAAGACAGTATAAGCCAGAGCTTAGATACTCTCGGTATTTTGAAGGGGAAAACCACTATAATCGTATTTGGAGAAAAAGCCGGGGTTGCAACCTTACTACAACCCATCGGGGAGCAGTTTAAAAATGCTGAAAGTTTTAATGTAGTTAGTTATTATCCAATCGATGGTTGCATACAATTGCCAGAAAAGTATCTCGAACCGTTGTATACTAAATACCACCAGCATTCTTTTGTTCTTATAGATACCTCGATGCGTATTCGTAATTTCTACTCAGATGATATGTCTGATGTTCGTAAGATGATTGAGCACATAGCCATTGTTTTACCCAGGGTCAAAGAATCGGATATTAAAATGAAAAATTAAGTATTCATGCTCCGTATGATATTTTAACATCAAACATGATCCATTTTAAAAACTAAATAACCATAAATTACATTTAATGAACCAACCTTATCCAAATCCGAATGATCTTCTTGCTGCGAAGATGACAAAAATAAGTGTTGTCATCTCTGTTGCTGTTTTATTACTCGTCGGTGTTATGCGCAGAATAAAACTGGATTTGGGTGTTGATTTTTCTTTTTTACCCCCTGTGCATGCAGTATTAAACAGCCTGGTCACTATCTGCTTAATTTTGGCACTTTATTTTATCCGAAAAAAAGATATTGAAAAGCACCGCAAGTCCATTTATGGGGCGATGCTATTTTCTGCATTATTTCTTATCTGTTATGTTTTATATCATTTCACGACAATAGAGACTACATTTTGTAAAGAGGGGTTAGCCCGGTATGTCTATTATTGTCTGCTGATTTCACATATTGTTTTAGCAGGAATCTCACTTCCGTTTATTTTGCTTACTTTTACCCGAGGATTTACTTTTCAGGTTGAAAAACACCGAAAAATGGCCAGGTGGGTATATCCAATCTGGCTGTATGTTGCCATAACCGGACCTATTTGTTATTTAATGCTTCAACCCTGTTACGCCCTATGAATAGAAAAAAAGTAGTTTGCGCCATTTTGGTACTTATGGTATTGACTTTTGTATTGCCTGAAATAAGTGCGCAGTGTCCCATGTGTAAAATATCGGCAGAATCCAATCTCCGGGATGGAGGTACTGCAGGGAAAGGCTTAAATGCGGGTATTCTATATATGTTTGCCTTGCCTTACCTGCTGGTCGGCAGTTTAGGATATTTATGGTATCGCAACAGAAAAAATTACGACAAAGAAATCAATTAGATTATTTGCTATTTTCTATCAGTTTTTGTAAGAATGGAGAAGCAAAAATAAAATCATGTAATACTTCATTTTCGTCTCTTAATACTTCATCTTTACTTCCTTTCCAGGCTAAAAGGCCCTTGTCCAGAAGACAGATATTTTCACCGATTTCCATCACTGAGTTCATATCATGCGTGTTTATGATGGTTGTGATATTATTATCTTTGGTAATATCCTGAATCAGGTTATCGATGGTGATGGATGTTTGTGGGTCGAGACCAGAATTAGGTTCATCGCAAAAAAGGTATTTGGGATTCAGGACAATGGCTCTTGCAATGCCTACTCTTTTTTGCATACCTCCGGATATTTCAGAAGGAAATTTTTTATTAATGCCCGGCAAACTCACTCTTTCCAGGCAAAAATTTACCTGATCGGTTTTTTCTTTCAGTGTTTTTCTGGTAAACATATCCAGTGGAAATCTGATATTTTCTTCGACAGACATCGAGTCAAACAATGCATTTCCCTGAAACAACATACCCACCTGCATTCTTAATTTTCGCAATGCCTGTTTGTCCGCATGGACCAAATCAATGTCATCGTACCAAACACTGCCCGATGTCGGTTTAAAGAGACCGACCAGTATTTTGAGTAATACCGTTTTTCCCGAACCACTTTTTCCTATGACCAGGTTGGTTTTTCCAGCTTCGAATAAAAAATCGATGCCTTTCAGTACCTGCTGATCACCAAAATTTTTAAATATTTTTTCTGCTCTGATCATATTTAAGCCGTTAAGACGATAGCGATGACATAATCTGCCAACAAGATTAAAATATTACTGTACACTACTGCTCTGGTACTTGCGTCTCCCAATTCGATACTTCCCCCTTTAACAAAATACCCCTGATAACACGAAACACTTGTCAGTATGTAACCGAATGTTACGGCTTTGACCATCATCATATATACATTATACGGTACAAAAAAGGATCGGATACCTTTAATAAATTCGGCTGATGTAAAGAGGCCAACCGGAACGCTGGCAATATAAGCGCCCATAATTCCAATTAAAGCCGCGGCGCACACCAAGACCGGTACCATAAGAATAGCGGCAATCAATTTGGGAAGGATAAGGTAGGCGGATGTATTGACACCCATAATTTCCATAGCGTCAATGTGTTCTTTTTGGCGCATTCCTCCCAATTCCGCTGCCATATTACTGCCCACTTTTCCTGCAAGCACTAAGCAGGTAATGGTTGGAGCAAGTTCTATGATGGTCATATCGCGGACAATATATCCTATATAGTATGGCGGGATTAATGTTCCTGCCATCTGGTAATAAAACTGCACAGCAGTAACAGCGCCAATGAATATAGATATCAGAAAAACAATTGGAAGTGAACCAATACCAATATCGTACATTTGTCTGATAGTTTCCTTATAGTACATGCCGTGGTTTTCAGGTTTTCTGAAAATCTGATTCTGCCACAAGATAAAGCTACCGAAATGGTGAAATAATTTTAAATTCATTTTTGATTCGTATATCTGAAATTACGGGTCAGATAAACCTCCCGCAAAAATAGGTGAATTTATCCAACTAATAGGCAACAAATTTTTGCCATTATGGTTTGATATACGAATAAAGATAAACATTATGAATGTAGTAATCTCGGGGGCATCTAAAGGTATAGGAAAGGCAATTGCTTTAAAATTTGCTGAGGAGGGGCATAATATCGCCATATGTGCCAGAAATCCGGAAGGTTTAAAAATATTAAAAGCACAAATTAACCAGGAGTTTCCGGGGGTTAAGGTTTTTGACTCGGTCACGGACATCAGCAAAGTCAAGGAGATAAAGCTGTTTGCAGACAGGGTAGTGGAGCGCTTCGGGTCGATTGATATTGTTGTCAATAATGCCGGTGTGTTTTTACCCGGGAAAATAGAAGATGAGGCAGAAGGCACTCTGGAAAAGCTTATTGAAACAAATTTGTATAGTGCCTATCATCTGACCCGGGCTATGTTACCCCACATGTATCAAAGTTCCAAGGCTCATATTTTTAATATGTGCAGTATTGCCAGCTTTATGGCCTATCCGGATGGTGGGTCCTATAGTATATCTAAATTTGCATTACTTGGATTTTCCAAAGTGCTCCGGGAAGAGTTAAAACATAAAGGCATCCGGGTTACGGCAGTCATGCCGGGGGCAACCTGGTCTGATTCCTGGGCAGGAGTAGACTTGCCAAAAGAAAGACTCATGGAAGCGAAAGACATTGCAGACACCATCTGGGCAGCGTATAATCTTGGTGCTGGCGCCGTTATTGAAGAGATTATTATTCGTCCGCAACTGGGGGATTTGTAAAAAGGGGGTTAAAGAATACTTAAAGTCTTCCTTTTTTGTATAATAAAATGAAACTTTATTCGTCATAACTGGGGTTAAAGATTGTTAATTAAAACATTTGTGCGCGTGAAAAAGTATTTAATATTATTATTTGTAGCCGGTTTTTCGAGTTGGGCCTTATCTCAAAAGTATAATACTGTAGCCGGTATTCGAATCGCTGACGATTTTGGTATTAGTTTTGCACAACGATTTGCAAATAAAAATACGGTAGAATTGCACATCCAACCCGGCACTTTTGCTGGCAGACAGATGACCGCATTACTTGTGAGGCAACATTATCCACTGATCACAAAGCGGTTAAATTTTTTTATGGGTGCCGGTGTTTATTCCCGAAGAACGCCTGCTGTCAATATTGATGATGTGCAAAACTTAAAGAGCAAGGGCATTGCTTTCACATTTGGAGCTGAGTTTTCCATCGGAAACCTGAATATTTCGGCAGATTATCTGCCACTCGTTACCTTCCATCAAGATGCCGGTAATCAACGATTTTATACTACCTCCGGTTTTAGTCTGCGTTATATTCTTTTCGGTCGTGAATCCGACTTAAAAAAATTCTTTAAAAAGATATTTTAATCTGGTTTTTCAGCTTCGGTATTATACCAAATATCGGTTCGGGATAAGCCAAAATTTGGGTCAGACATGTATTACCGCAAAATGATAACTATAGCCTATGGTTTGTCAAATTTGTTTTTGTGATCAAGTTTAAAAGGCAATCCTGATTTAAAGCAGCAGTTGAAAAATCAAAGTAATGAAAGCTTCAGGAGAGTGTACCAAAAAAAATCATGTCTAATATTCCTCCTTATTTCTAATTTGACTGCATTTTAAATTATGTAGTATTAGGTGAATTCCGGTATATTTACACCAAAATGTCATTATGCTTGCAAAAATTAGTTGTACAGCAATTTTACTGGTAATCATAGGTTGTATGTCCGGAGAAATGAATAAAAATAAGCGTACCCTAGCCTTTGACCAGCCACCAGTCTGGGCACGCGAAGCCATCTGGTATCAGATTTTTGTAGAAAGATTCAGAAACGGAAATAAGGCCAATGACCCCACCCGTGAAACCTGTGCCAATGCGCTGATCGACTCCTTACCAACTGATTGGTCGTTAACGCCGTGGGGACAAAACTGGTATCAACAGGAAGACTGGGCTAAACGGACCGGACTTGATTTTTACCGAACCATTCAAATGCGGCGTTATGGGGGAGATCTACAAGGGGTGGAAGAAAAAATACCCTATATTAAATCGCTTGGAATAAATGCCATTTATTTTAATCCGCTGAATGATTCTCCATCCCTTCATAAGTATGATGCCAGGCATTATCACCATATCGATGTTACTTTTGGAGATGATATCAAAGGCGATTTAGCTATTATGGCCAAAGAAAATCATGCAGACCCAACAACATGGCAATGGACTTCAGCAGATAAAAGGTTTTTGGGCTTAATTAAAAAACTGCATGCTGAAGGGATTAAAGTAGTGCTGGATTTTTCATGGAATCACACCGGTAACAACTTTTGGGCATTTAAGGATATTGAAAAAAATCTTGATCGTTCCCCTTTTAAGGATTGGTATCATACGCGTTTCCCTAAAGATTCTGCGACAGGCAAAACTACTTTTGAATATGAAGGCTGGACCGGCGTAAAAAGTATGCCTGAACTTAAAAAAATTGACACGAACGGGAAAATTCCTGGTCATCCTTATGAAGGGAATATGTATCCTGCGGTGAAGGAACATATTTTCGCCGTATGCAGAAGATGGATGGATCCGGATAATAACGGAAACTTTGAAGATGGTATTGACGGAATGCGTCTTGATGTAGCGGAACATGTACCAGTTGGATTTTGGAAAGAATTCAGGAAGTTGGTCAGATCAATAAACCCTGAATTTTATCTGGTAGGGGAAAACTGGTGGACCAAATGGCCGGATGAACTGATGGACCCGGCACCATGGGTTAAAGGAGATATTTTTGATGCCGTAATGCATTACCAATGGTTTAAGGTAGCCAGGGCTTATTTTGCGCAACCCAATGACCGGATCAATCTGGAGCAGTTTAAACACCAAATAGACTCTATTTTTCTAAAGTATCCAGATTATACACAGCAGGCTATGATGAATTTAGCTTCATCGCATGATTCACCCCGATTACTTTCCGCGTTTTTTAATATAAACAAATATAAATACAATTGTAAGCCGCAAGAAGACAAACAATACCGTACCAATAAGCCGGGAGAAATCACATACCATCAGGTTAAGCTGTTTTTATTACATCAGTTTACCTTTGTTGGAGCACCGCATATCTGGAATGGCGATGAAATGGGCATGTACGGTGCTGATGATCCGGATAACAGAAAACCGCTGGTATGGCAGGATATTGAATTTGACATCGAACGGCAATCTGATTTTTCAGCTTATTCTTATGCAGAAAAACCTGTTTTTGACAACGATATGTATGAATATTACAAGTCACTCATTGGTTTGAGAAAAAGTTCAAAGGCTTTTGTTTATGGAAAATATGAAATGACTGAGGTATCTAATGCCCAAAATATACTTTCTTAATACAGGTATGACGACAAAGAGAAGTTCTTAATCATATTTAACAACAATGAAGATAAAAATGAGGTTCGTCTCCCTGTTACACCGGAAAAAGCAAAGTTGATATTTTCCTATCCTGCAGGAAATGCCTCCATGATATCCGATGTCAGTATGTCGATGTTGCCATACAGTGCAATAGTAGTTAAAATAGTAAAGTAACATCTATGTCCCTATTGAAGGAAGTATATGATGCCGGTAATTTTAGAAGGATAGGGCATCGATTGGTGGATATGTTGGCCGATAATCTGGACACCAACTTACACATGCCGGACAAAAAAGTGATGGCGTATACTCCACCTGATGAAAATTATATTCAATGGCAGCATTCGCAGTTTAAAAACCCGGAAGCTTATTTTGAAGCCTTAATAAAAAATTCAATCCAGCTGCAGCATCCGGGCTATATGGGTCATCAGGTTACTGTTCCAGCACCACTGGCTGTACTGGCCGGTTTTGAAGGATTGATGTTAAACAGTGGAGGCGCTATTTATGAAATGTCTGCGGCTTCTTCTACTTTAGAAAAACTGGTTATCGATCAGTTAAAGGGTTATTTTGGCTTTGACAGTGGTGATGGCATCATTACCTCCGGCGGAACATTGGCTAATCTCACCGCTTTAATTTGTGCCAGAAATATAAAGGCAAGCAATGAAGTCTGGAACACCGGACAGCAAGAACGGTATGCTTTTATGGTTTCAGAAGAGGCTCATTACTGTATTGACAGATCAGTGCGGGTTATGGGTTGGGGTGATGATGGTATTATAAAAATACCTGTTGACCGACACTACAGAATGAGGACGGAATTGCTCGAGGATTATTTGCAGCGTGCCCAGGATGCCGGGATTCAGGTGCTTGGTGTTGTTGGCAGTGCCCCTACAACCTCTACCGGTATTTATGATGATCTCACGGCTATTGGTCATTTTTGTCAGCAAAAAGAGCTTTGGTTTCACATTGATGCAGCGCACGGCGGACCAGCTGTTTTTTCAGACAAATACCGTCATTTGATGCTGGGTTGTGACCTGGCTGACAGTATAACTGTGGATGCTCATAAAATGATGATGGTGCCGTCGCTCACTACGATGCTATTTTTTAAAGAGGGAAAGAACAGTTACCGGACATTTGCTCAAAAAGCCCAATATCTGTGGGATGGTCCGGAAGAAGAATGGTATAATTACGGCAAGCGGACCATGGAATGTACCAAAATTATGCTCAGTACCAGAATCTATGCCTTGATGCACTTTTACGGAGTTCGGGTATTTGGCGCTTATATCGATCAGTGCTATGATATTGCGAGGTCATTTTCGGAATTAATTCTGGCAGACGATGCGTTTGACCTGGCGGCGGCCCCTGATTCAAATATTGTTTGTTTTCGAATCAAACATCCTGATTTAAATAAAACGGACGAATTGAATACGCTTATTCGAACCTCGATCCTCGAAGATGGGCAATTTTATATTGTTCAAACAAAATTAGACCAAAAAACTTATCTGAGGGTTAGCATTATGAATCCATTTACCACTCTGACACAAATGCAAAACTTACTCAATGATATAAAAGTAAAAGCTAAAAATATAATGGCTACCGGTTGAAATATCCTGTCAAAGCAGCATCAAAACAATTGATTTCATTTGATTTAAAGTGACGATAAGGTACTGAGGAGTATTATCTTTCAAAATTGCACAAAAACCTTTTTCCAATTGTTTTACTTGTCCGGTTCTTCATGATTATTCTCTGCAAGCACATTCGTGATGCTCGTTCAGATATTGGATGGTATATTTACAAAGTTTTTCTAAAACAGTTATATTGATATCAGAAAGTTTTTTTATATAGATACAGGCCTTCGAAATTTTATATTTTCCAAAATCATCCAAGAGGTGCTTATTTTCATTTGTTGGAGAAAACACATACAGTGAAAATTCTGCTTTTCTGGGCGAAAAACCAATTAAGGGTGCATCACCTTCGTGTCCGCTGGCATATTTATAATGATAGCTACCAAAACCTATAATGGTTGGCCCCCACATTTTAGGTTGTGAACCTGACCAATCCTGCATTAATTCCACAAGTTTAAAACTATCTGATTTTTTTTGATCATTTTCAACGTAAGCATTTATAAAATCGTACACGTTTACATTCGTTTCGGTGGTTTTATTTTTAGCGGGCATATTTCAGGGTTTTCATTTTTAAAATAAAAGCAAATAAAAAGCATCCTAAAGAGCTTTGCTGATTAACAAATATATTGATCTTACCTGAATTTGATAATATATTGACCCAAGATATTTCATCTCACCTGGACGATCTAATCCTTTTCTAACATTCAAACTTGAATCCGGTTTTAGTTTATGCAGACAAATAATAAAGGGAGAGACTACAGTTTTGCCCCCTTAAACATTCCCAGAATACTTTTTAAAATTGAAATTTACATAACAGAAGCCATTATAGATCTCCTATCAATTAATAGAGATTAAGCTAATTTCCAGTTAAAAAACAATAAATAAATTGCTTGTTTTTTTAGCAAATTGTGCCTGCATTTAACCAATTTCAAACGATTGGATTGCCTAATATTAAAAAACAATATTGGGCAGGGAGTGTCCAATTAAGTAATCTATCGGACGAGTGCTGGTACGATTGATATGGTTTAGGCATAGTTATTCTGCACATTAATCCCGCATTAACGCTGAGGGAACTATATGGAATCCAAAGGAAAACCCCTATGAAGTTAAGTATGAAATTGGGTTAAAAATGGAGGAGGAATCAGGTCATTTTTATAGTGAAGGATATAATTATGACTGTTTATCTGGTAAACAAATCAAACTAAAACCAATAGGTTTTGATCTGCCGGGCCAAAGCCATGGACATAGTCATTTCAAATATTGTTCCCGGATGGTTGAATAGGATAAAGTGGATTTCCTATTTTTTATAAATTAGTTGATTATTAATCATGTTAAATATGTAATAAATATTTAATATTTTGATTATTTTCAGTATTGTGGTATTGAATTTGCTTATAAAAATGTGATGGTTAAACCACTTTAAGACTGTTCAACAGGAAAAATAATCCGGTTGGGCATAGTGGATTGACCGGAAAAAAGTGTCCACGTATTAAGGTGAAAGTTCTGTTTAATTGTACTTGTGTAAATAAAGCAGTGCTGATCAGACCTAAAAATTAGATTGCAATGACTTCAAAAAGAAGATATGGTGTAGAAAAAGGTGTCATTCATCGCATAAACCAGTTTTGTCTAACTCTATTCAGAGTCGGGCATGTTGATTTATTTAGTGCACAGACATCCGGTCACATTCTGGCCCTGCTGTTGCATTTAAACCATTTAACAGATACCATGCTTTATTTCGGTAAAAGGTACCATTTCAGCAATCTGTATGCCGGGAAAAAACCATTTAAAACCTGTCTAACAGCTTTCTTTTTTATATTCTTTATATCCGGAATGGTCCTGGCTCAGACAGAGACTTTAGATGCTGGCGCTTATATCATTAATATGGGTATTACTCCCCAGACAGAAAAAAATGCTCTGAAGCCATATGGGATGATTTATGACCTTATTAAAAATTACAAAGTGACCGTCAAGTGGAGTATTAACCCTACAAAAGCAAAAGACGGCGTTGATTTTACGCATAATGGCATCAGTTATAAAGGGGGTACATTTATTATTCCGGCTGAATTTCGAACTGCTGCGGTCAATACCCGTATTAATTACTGGAAAAATCTGGGTGTCGTGGGTGCCACTTCAGTGACTGCTATCACAGTACCCATAGATAATAAATACGGCACTTTGAGGAATGTTCCCCGATGGACGCTGGATAAAAAAAATGGAAAAATTGCTGTGGAATATTTTATGAATGCCGGCATTCCACAGGAAGCGTATGGTGGTAACAATGGTGCAGGTTGGAAAGATCCTGCTCAGCTGGATTGTTGTGATGATCTTTTTGTATTACCACATGCAGAGCCATCCTGGGCAATACACCAGCGATTATATAGCTGGAATCTCGAATGTAAAGGGGGATTATGGGACGGATGTACTTCCGGAAGTGCTATAGAAAATATGGTGAACCCGGCCAACCGGGATCAGCAAACTAATTTCCTTACGATTAAAGATGCCGCATTTAAAGGAAGTAGTGGTATTTATGCCAACAGTAATTCACTGATGTTATGGGGTACCCATAAAGATGGAAGTCCGCCCTATACCCACCGTTTGCCATCCGATCCTGTAGCCCAATATATTGGTGCCACCGACGGGGCGCATACCAACGGAGCTGAGCAGATATATATACCCAGACAATCTGCAGGTACCACAGCCCGATGGAACCCCACCACTAAAATAATAGCATATGATCCTACACATATCAATGTGCCCACGGTTCAATCTGATTTGAGAAATGCCGCAGCAGTAATCGTATACGGCAGGGGGTTTGGCGATGAAAACCGCGGTTTTGTAATGCATTCTGCCGGACATTCTTATGATAAGTGTCAATCCAGTCCTGCCCATGTTGCCGCGCAACGGGCTTTTTTTAATTTTAGCTGGCTGGTAGCGACCGACAAGGCAGAAACTATAAATATAGTCAATAATGGCGGTGGTACGGTATCTTCCGGTGTGGGTACGGGTATCAGCTTTAATTTACCGGAAGGTAATCTTTCTGATTTTACCATCCAATGGACGTCAACCTGCGGAGGTACTTTTACACCCAATGCCAATCAGCAAACACTTGAATTTATACCACCACCCGCTACCGATATTTCGGGATGTGTTCTCACCGTATCCATAACAGATGCCTGTGGAAGAACCACCACAAGCTCGCAGCGGGTAGGAATTTTTTGTGATTACAATGTGAGTCACACCAAAACAAATCCAAGTTGTAATGGCGCACAAAATGGTGCTATTCAATTAACTGTTAGTGGCAGCAGTGTTTACGGAACCAATAGCTGGAACTGGACTAAAGAAAACAGTGCCCAGACCGGATCGGGAAGTGGCGCTACCATAAGCGGTTTGAGTTCTGGAACGTATCAGGTAACGGTTTCTTCCTTTACCGGATGCAGTGCCACATTTACTACACTGCTTACCGAACCCAATGTCATTCAGGTTTCTGCCTTAAAACAGGATTACCAATGTTTTGATCAGAAAGGGGCAGTAAATATCGATATTTTGGGAGGGACAAGCCCCTATTCCTTTTTATGGTCCAATGGGGCAACGTCTAAAAATATCACCGCAATTACTTATGGACAATATACAGTAACAGTAACTGATGTCCTGGGCTGTACCAAAACAGCAATGGCTCAGATATCCGGACCACAAACTGCCTTTACCGTTGCGGCTTCAAAAACAAATGTCACCTGTTCGGGCTTTTCTGACGGGGCCATTGTACTGACTATAACGGGTGGTCAGCCTGCTTACGTCTATAATTGGTCTGACGGGCAGGGGCAAAAAGATCTTAGTGGTCTGCCTGCCGGTAAATATTTTGTTACCGTAACTGATGCATACGGATGTCTTGCATCAACGCAAACTGAAATAACTCAACCGCTGCCGATTCTTGTCACTGTGCAATCAACACCCCCGGACTGCGATGTTGGCACCAATGCCGTATTAACGTCCAATGGTGCTATTGATATCAGTGTAAGTGGTGGTGTTGCTCCCTATTCTTATATCTGGAGTGACGGTCCGGTTACACAAGACAGGACAGCTTTAGGTGTAGGAAACTATCAGGTCACCATAACCGATGCTCAGGGATGTCAAAGTACAAAACAGATCACACTGAATTCTCTTTCTACCATTCCTTCTGCCCCAACCGGAATACATAAATGAAAATATCCATGATAAAAAATGTCTTACATACGGTGATGACCGGATGTCCGGAAGTCTTCCGGAGCAAGGCATGGTTTGTCCTGTTGTGTTTTTCATTTTTTCTGACATTTGAAGGATTTGCACAAACGACAGTCACCAGTTCCATTGCTGCAAGCACGGATGATGGAGAAGAAGTCGGGGTGGATGGAGTTTGGGGTACAGGTCCAGGTTATATGTACCTTAATAGTCCCGATATTGAATTGGTGCGGGATGATGAGGCGCCAACTGCGGGCGCACAAATAGTGGGATTAAGATTTAACGGAATCAATATTCCAAAAGGAGCTACGATCACCAATGCCTATATAACATTCAGGGCTGTTGCGGCTGATGCGCCAAATACAAACAACGGTGCTACCAATGTTACCATAAAAGCCCACGATACAGATAATGCAGGTACATTTACAACAACAGCTTACAATATTAGTAGTCGAATAACCACCAGTGCCTCTGTGTCCTGGTCGTCTATTGCTTCGTGGACAACAGGTGTGAGTTATAATACCCCTGCCTTAAACAGTGTGGTTCAGGAAGTCGTCAACCGCAATGGCTGGACAAGCGGCAACAGTATGGCTTTTATTATTACCGGTAGCGGATCCAGATCGGCGGAATCGTGGGACGATGCTGCTGCCAATCAACCTGTTTTAACCATTCAATATACTACAATTGCCATATCAGGTGTTGTGACCAATGTCACTTTACCTCAGGGATCAGATGGAGCGGTCGATGTAAGCGTTAGTTCAGGAACATCGCCTTACAGTTATAGCTGGAGCAGTGGTGCAACCACTCAGGACATAAGCGGCAGGGCATCCGGTACCTATACGGTTACCGTTACTGACACCAATGGCGCAACGGCTTCTTCCGCTTTTGTAATTCAGGATGGTTTTGTGAAAAAACAGCTTTATTTAAGCGGGGCTACGCAGCTCATGGACCGGGAAGACCCGGTTTCAGTATCCCAAACATTAAAAAATACAGCCACGCTGATCTCCCCTTCCATCGGTGTTTTAAATGCAGAATACCGGGCTTTTGATGCTGCCAACACCTATTATGGCACATATACTTCGCCGGATGGACCGGACAGAATGCTACTTGTGGGTATTTCTGTGAGAAATATAAACAGTGTATTTGTAACCAATGTAGCCTATAACGCGGTAAATATGACTCAGGTGGCTACCATTGCGAGCGGAACAGAATCCTTAGTTTATATTTACCGATTACTAAATCCACCTGTGGGCACTTATTATCTCGATGTTGACTTTAATACCACGGTATCTGCAGGTTGTATCATCGGAATAGAAACCTTACATGGTGTGCATCAGACCACACCAACCGGTACTGCTGCTACAGCCAATGCCACTACCAATAATATGTCGCTGAATATAGCATCAGCTGTTGGTGATCTGGTGGTCAGTGTGGTATCCAAAAGAAATGCAACGTCTTCCTTTACTACATCCCAAACTCAGCGATACAATGCATACCTCGACCAAACCCGAGGGGCGGGTAATTCGACAATAGCTACGTCCACAACCACCACATTGAACTGGACTGCCACAAATGGAACGGGTAATGCTATGGCAGGGGTGGCTATAAAACCAGCAGGAGGGAATCCCACTACTTCGTTTACACAGTCACCGGCTATGTGCAGTAATTTTCTGATCCAGGCCGGTACTATAACTGTAAAAACATATCTGAGCATCATAGAAGGCACTATGCCAGCCAGTCCAAATATTACAGCGGTCTTAAAATACGATGCTGTAAATATTATCACACTAACCAACCCATCGTACAACAGTACTACTGGTTTGCTAACCTGGACAGGCACCTTGGGGGCCGATTTCACCGTACCAGCCGGAAAAGCCATTGTATTAGAAATTACAACCAATCAGACGCTTGTTAAATTTCAGATACAGTATGATCATTCATCAAAACCTTCCTTAGTTGAATTCAATACGACGACCTACCTCGATATACCGGCCGTCCAGGTATATAGTGCTGCTTATCCCGGCGGAAGTCTTATCAACAGTGTGCAGAATGGAAGTGCTGCTTATATCAGGGCGACTGTTTCTGACCCTTTCGGATTTGCCGATATCACGGGTTTAACCGTCAATATTGTGAGTCCTGCGGCGGGTCCGTTTACTGCAACCTCAGTGGCTACCTCCGGGTGTTCCAGAACTTATGAATACCTTTGGAACAGCCCATCCACAGCCGGTGATGTCGTCATTTCTGCTACGGCTAAAGAAGGTTATGAAAATGCGGTAACCTTCACTAAAACAGGCGATTTTGCGCTTTGCCCCATTACTGTTACCAATAGTGTTACCCCACTTTCTTCCTGTGTCACATCCAATGGTGCCATAACATTAAATGTGACCGGCCCATCGGGACCTTATACCTATAGTTGGACAAGAACCAGCCCAGCTGGTTCCGGCAGTGGCTCGGGTTTGAGTTTAACAGGATTGGGTGTTGGGACTTATACGATAACTGTGACCTCAACCAGGGGGTGTACCGGAACTACGGTAGCCACACTCACATATCCGGCACCTCCTTCTTCGTCCGGTGCTATCACCAATGTCACCTGTTTTAATGGGAGTAATGGTCAAATTGTGCAAACTATAACCGGTGGTACCTCACCCTATACCTATTCGTGGGCATCGAGTGGCGTCACTACAAAAGACCGAACCGGGCTTGCCACCGGAACTTATAGTGTCACTATTACCGATGCTGTTGGATGTACGGCGACCAATTCCTATTCCGTCTCTCAGCCGACTGTTCTTTCTGTTACTAATTCCGTTACAGACCCAACATGTACTGTGACCGGGTCAGTTGCATTAAGTACCTCAGGCGGCGGCGGCACGACACCGTATACCTGGAACTGGTCCAGGGTAAGTCCTGCTGCCACTGCGTCGGGTAGCGGATTAAGTATTGCAGGGTTATCTTATGGAACCTATACTATCACCGTTACTTCATCAGCAGGATGTACCGGAACCACTTCTGCCGTCCTTGCACAGGCAATACCTCCTACTGTTACCGGTTTTATTACCAATCCGACTTGTAATAATGAAGTTACGGGTCAAATCAATCAATCGCTAACCGGCGGGACCAGTCCCTTTACTTATGTCTGGTCGGATGGGGGTACAACTACACAAAACAGAAGTTTACTCTCGCCGGGTTCATATACGGTGACCATCAATGACGGTAAAAATTGCCAGGTTACTAAAAACTATACCATTACGCAACCTTCTGCATTAGCTATAAGCACCAGTTTGACCCAACCCCAATGCAGTGTCAATGGATCAGTATCTGTTACTATTACCGGTGGAATTTCACCTTATACGACAGACTGGTCAGACATTACGGGTACCATCAACATAAAAGACAGGTCGGGTTTGCAAGCCGGCAGTTATATTCTCACGGTCACAGATAAAAATGGCTGTACTAAATCTTCTTCCGTTACATTGGTACAGCCGGTTTGCAGTGGTGGTACCGAAGTTTGTATTTCGGATATACCCGAACGATATTCCACTGATGAAGATCCGCAGGTGGTCACATATGTGTGGACAGTTCCTGCCGGTGCAGTGATCGTAAGCGGGCAAGGCAGTGCTGAAATTTATATCAACTGGTCTGGTGCCACACCAGGTAATGGATTGATCTGTGTTAAAAAAACAAATTCCTGTGGTGAAAGTGCTGAATACTGTCGTAGTATGATTATCGTTACCCCGCAGGTAAATATTTCAGTATCCCAGCCTGTTTGTCAGGGAGCAGACCTCCGGCTTTTCAGTAGCGGAGGGGAACGATATACCTGGACAGGACCAAACGGATTCACATCAGAAAGTGCAAATCCGGTCATTTATGGCGTCAATGCCATGCATTCAGGCACCTATTATGTTACTGTAACCAATGCTTCAGGTTGTGTTGGCAAAGCGAATGTTATGGTCACTGTGGCAGATGCTCCTATAGTAACAGAAATGATGTATAATGCCAGTTGCGGACTCAGTAATGGATTTATAGACGTCAGTGCTATTGGGGGAACACCTCCTTACAGCTACCTCTGGTCTAATGGAACCACTACTCAGGATAATTATAGTCTTGGTAAAGGCAATTACACGGTTACTGTAACCGATGCCAGCGGATGTAAAGAAATGGCAACAGCGGGTATAGGCGAAGTGAATGGTCCTTCCATTACTCTGAATCCGGTACATATTTCCTGTGCGGGTGCCGCCACAGGTATGATCGAACTTGATGTGGTGGGCGGGAATACGCCTTATAGTTTTTATTGGGCGAACGGAAGTACTACTCAGGATGTATACAATTTAAAGGCTGGTTCATATAGTGTGACCGTAGTCGATGTTAATGGCTGTGCCGATGTGGAGTCCATTGAGCTGATGCAACCAAACCAATTGACTGTTGATAAAAATCAGGTGAATGTCAATTGTTACGGGGATTCAAACGGAAGTGTGGATATTTCCGTGTCCGGCGGTATTCAGCCCTATACCTATTTATGGTCTAACGGCTTCACAGGACAAGACAGGACCTCTCTCAGTGCGGGAAATGTATCTGTAACAGTAACCGATGCGAATCTGTGTACCGCTGTGATGTCTGCCAGTATTACACAACCGGCATCTGCACTTACATTAAGCAATTCATCGATTGACGTTTCCTGTTTTGGAAGAACTGATGGCATCATCAATCTTGCTGTATCCGGAGGAACATCGCCATATAGTTATTCCTGGTCATCCACCACTCATCCAACCTTTCATGCATCGCAGGAAGACCTGGACAGTTTACAAACCGGAAGTTACCGGGTTACTGTGACTGACGCCAAAGGCTGCACAGCCACCAGTACAGCTACTATTGGAACTCCAGCGGTGTTGGTTGCCACAGCCAGTATACAAAATGCATCCTGCAATATGTCTGAAAGCGGAAGTGTTTCCATTTCAGTCAGTGGCGGCACTTTACCATACCAGTATATTTGGTCCAACGGGGCAACAACAAGCCAGATAACAGATATCGGGGCAGGGGTATATAACGCCACCATCATCGACAGCAAGGGTTGCAATACCAGTATTAATAAAACAATTACAGAACCACCAATTTTACAATATACAGTCAGTCTGACCCATGTTTCGTGTTTTAGTAACAGTACAGGTCAGATCGATGTGACAGTTACCGGAGGGACCGGACCTTATGTCTATAATTGGTCGAATGGATCCACTTCACAAGACATATCCGGGATTACTGCCGGAAATTATGGATTGACTATATCCGATGCCCAAGGATGTTCACAGGTGGCTTTATTTGACATTACTCAAAATAGTCCATTTTATACCAATGAACATGTGAGTCATGTTTCCTGTAATGGCGGATCAAATGGGGTAATTGACTTAACATTACAAGGTGGAACCGGACCTTATACCTATGTCTGGTCGAACGGGGCTACCACGGAGGATATACAGGGATTGAGTGAAGGTGCTTATTTTGTGACATTTACCGATGCCAACCTTTGTTCTTCCTCTGCATTAATCATCGTTAATCAGCCGGATATAATACAAATAACTGCTGTGAGTTCTGATAAAAGCTGCAGGGAGACTACGGACGGGGGTATTGTGACCGATGTCAGCGGTGGAAATGGCCCATACACGTATGCGTGGTCTAATGGTTTTTCTACTCAGAATCTAAGTAACCTCACGGAAGGGACTTACACGGTGACTGTAACAGACTTAAACGGGTGCTCGGCCATAGCCTCAAGTGCTGTATTATTTCCTGACAAATTAGAAGTCGCGGGTGCCGTTGTTCAGAATTGTCCTGGACAGTCCAATGGTACCATCAATTTGTCGATCACCGGAGGAACCTCTCCTTTTTCATATCAATGGTCGGGTAGTGGAATTCAAACACAAAACAGGACAGGTTTAAATACCGGGCAATATACCGTTACCGTAACTGACGCCAATGGTTGCACTACAGCAGCTTCCTATGAATTAATTCCATTGAGTGCCAGTCTTTTTGGGGTGAATCCGACCTGTTCGGTCAATGACCTGGGTGAATCGGCACCCAATAGTGACGGAGAAGTGTATGCCCGTGTGTCCGGAGGGGTTTTGCCATACACCTATTTATGGTCAAATGGAGGACAGACTGAAAGTATTCATCAATTGGCCAATGGATTTTATTCGGTGAGTATTTCTTCCGGCAATTGTACGCTGGTTACAAACCAACTCCTTTCTGCCGGTTCCTGTACTCCTCCCGTAGCAGTTGATGAATATTATGTGACTGAAATAAAAACACCCTTACAGGGCAATGTTTCCTTAAATGACTATGATCCTAATTTTGAATATCCACTGACCCTACTTCCTTTAGGATATATCGATGAAGATATTGGAATTATGGAATGGGATACGTCGTTTAACGGTAGTTTTTTATTTACACCACATCCGGATTATATCGGGACATTCAGCATTCCCTATCAGGTATGCGATACATTAAATCTGTGCGACAAGGCTTTTGTTCATATTACTGTGGCACCACCTGTGCTGGGATTGGCTAAGACCGTTTCTTCGGATCCTGTAAACAACGGGGACCATTCCTATAATTTCACTTATGCCTTAAAGGTAGAAAATATCAGTTATATCAATATAAATAATATTCAGATCACAGATGATCTGGACTCTACTTTCAGGGATGCCATTTCGTATAGTGTTACCAATATATACAGCTATAATTTTAATGTTAATCCATTTTTTAATGGTTCCAGTGATAAAAATCTGTTATCCGGCAATAATAACGTTGCTCCATTTCATTCGGGTTTCGTTTACATAGACATCAATCTTGTACCGGGTACCAATCTGGGCCCCTATGCCAATTCTGCCCAGGTGACCGGAACCTCAGCGGGAGGTCTTGCATTAACTGACATTTCTCAGGACGGGGATAATTCTGATCCCGATAATGACGGCAATCCGGGGAACAACAGCGACCCAACATTGCTGCAGCTTTGTCCTATAGTCAATATAACGGGAAACCATATCATCTGTGCGGGTACAACCACTACATTAACTACAGTACCGCCAGGAATATGGGTGAGTAGTCACCCTGAGGTGGCGCAGGTAAACAATTCCGGCGTAGTCGTTGGTATTTCAGCGGGAACAGCCACCTTTATTTTTATTGAGGCCACTTCGGGTTGTGTGACCAACGAGACCGACGCTGTTGAGGTGATTGGAAAACCATTGGTGCAAGTCAGTGGTGATACTATTATTTGTAATGGAAGAACAACCACGTTATCCCCGGTATCCGGAGGTACCTGGATCAGCGGAGACAGTGATTTGGCTACTGTGAGTGCTTCCGGAGTTGTGACCGGCAAAGCACCCGGCTATGTTCAGTTTTACTTTATCAATGCCCAAACGGGTTGCATATCAGATCCTACATTACCCATCCATATCAAAAGCAATCCGGTTCTTCATTTCGATAATGATTCTCTGATCTGTGTTCAAACGACCACTACGGTTTCACCCGGAATAAACGGAATCTGGGTTAGCAGCAATCCGCTGGTTGCCACCATAACCAACAGCGGTTTGGTAACCGGGGTATCCAATGGTATAAGCCATCTTACCTTCACTACCAATGAAGGTTGTTACAGAGATCAATCGCTAAAACTGGAAGTTCGCGGTACTCCTTACACACAAATTAATGGATCCTCATCGCTTTGCGCCGGTTCAACCGTTCAATTGCTGCCTTCATCGGGAGGTAGCTGGGTGAGTAATCAGCCCACAGTAGCGTCGGTTAGTTCTACCGGTCTGGTGACCGGGCTTACAGCCGGTTCGGCCACCTTTGTGTTTACGGAAAGTGATTCCGGGTGTAGCACTACCTTGTCACAGCCTATCACGGTGATAGCCAGGCCTGTTATTCAGTTGACAGGGCCCAATTCTGTTTGTGCCGGGGAGACCACATTTTTCAGCTCCAATGCAGGTGGTTTTTGGCTGTCAAACGATGCTTCCGTAGCCACCATCAGTAATGAAGGTCTGGTGACCGGCGTTTCAGAAGGTACAACTACCTTTACCTTTATTGCCTCGGCATCCGGATGTGCCTCTTTGCCCTCCGTACCTATAATCGTAAAACCGAAACCAATTATTTCATTTACAGGGAACGATGTGCTTTGTGAGGGTAGTTTAAGTGCCATGACACCCGGAAGCGGAGGAATCTGGACGAGTGAATCGCCGGAAACCGCTACAATCAGTAATGGCGGAATCATAACAGCAATACAGGCAGGTTTAGCCAGATTTTATTATACATCCTCTTCTACCGGATGCAGGTCTGACATTTCCACGTATCTCGTAGTCCATGAAAAACCGGTGGTTGCGGTAACGGGTGATGCCACTATATGTGCAGGAGATACCACCTCCATATTTCCGAAAACAGGGGGCAGCTGGGTCAGTTTACAACCACTCATTGCATCTGTAACCAACACCGGTAAGGTTACCGGAATATCTCCGGGAGTTGCTTCCTTTGTGTTTACAGATGATGTTACCGGTTGCTTTACGCCATTAAATGCAGCGATCACTGTAAATCCATCTCCCATTGCATCACTCAGCGGCGTTTCAGAAATATGTGCAGGATTTACGACCACGCTATCGCCGTCTTCCGGTGGTGTCTGGCTTTCTGATAATTCCAATGTTGCCATAGTCAGCAATAATGGAATTGTGCAAGGCATTGCAGCCGGAAAAGTTCGATTTAGCTTTACGCAAACTTCAACCGGATGTACGTCCATCTTGCCTACCGAAGTTCTTACTGTCAAAAATTGTTTTTTTAATGATATAAACAGCACTTTTGTCAATGTGCCGGTAACCGGGGATGTAAAAACGAATGATCAGGTACCTCAAAATACACAATACGGGCAGGAACCTGTATTAATTTCAAAGCCAGCAGGCAGCACACCCAATTTAGTAATGCAGAGTACCGGGACCTATTCCTTTGTTACTGCAACCGCCGGATCGTACTTTTATGCTGTACCAGTATGCATACCCCCTGTGGTTTCCAACTGTCCGGCTTCTATACTGGAAATTTCTGTTATAGATGCAGAAGCGCCCGGCAATGTTCCGGTGGCAAAACCTGACCGTGCCACTACTTATGCCAATGCAAACAGATATGCGCCCGGTGTTCCGGTTACTTTATATACGCTGGCCAATGATTTTTGTGTCAATGGATCAGTTTGCCATCTGGATCCGCTCAGTGTAGCCATCGTTGTGCCGCCTAATAATGGTAGCACCAGCATTGATGCACAGGGAAATGTATCCTATACGCCTAACCCCGGCTTTGCCGGGCAGGATATTCTGACGTATAAGGTTTGCGTCGATAACGAACCAGGTAATTGTGCTACTGCAAAACAATATATCGATGTGCTGACCGCCATCTATTTATTTGAAAATACAACCAACGCCCTTGATGATATTGTCCGTACCTTTGAAGATACACCGGTATCCGGCAATTCAAAAATTAATGATTACGACACTGAAGGGCATCCGCAGGTAGTGACACCGCAAGGGACGGCCATAGCCCCGGTCACCATAAACGGCGGTACCTATTTTATAGAATCTGATGGCGATTTTACGTTTACGCCCAATACCGGTTTTTACGGGACAACCTCCTTTGTCTATGAGATCTGTGATAATCAGGTTCCGGCAGCGTGCGCCAAAGCAACTGTCTATCTGACTGTTATTAAAGACTTAAGGCTGGCAATTCGTGTGTATCTGGAAGGGCCGCTTCATAATAACGGCAATGTAAAATCAGCAGACGGAAGACCGTTGATGCGGGATAATTTGCGTTTTCACCCTGCCACCGGACAAACTTTTATCCCTGTGCAAGACCCGTATGAAACACCGACTCCATTTATCGACATTACCGGAAAGTATACTCATAACGGTCCGGGATCGTTGTCTAAATTTGCGACCGTAACGGCCAATACCGCTATCTTCAATGTAACCGGTCAAAATGCTCTGGTCGATTGGGTATTTGTTGAATTGCGATCCAAAAATGACAGTACACTGGTGCTTGGTACGCGATCAGGTATGTTGCAGCGCGATGGCGATATTGTTGATCTGGATGGTACCGGATTGCTCCGATTTCCCGGAATCGGTGCAGATACATTTTTTATCGTAGTCAGGCACCGAAACCATCTGGGGGTTATGTCGGGTAAGGTGTTAAGTTCGCAGCTGGTCGATTTTACCAGTACATCAACGCCGATATTTAATTTTGGAACCTCCCGAAACAATGGATACAATTACAGTGGTTTATCGGTGAATGAAAACATATTACCGGGTTACCGGGCGCTCTGGGCCGGTGATTTTGACGGGGATAAAAAGCTCAAATTTGTCAATCCCAATGACGATCAGAATATCCTGTTTTTTGATGTGCTGATGTACCCGGACAACCAGATCGCTTCGGCAAACTTTAACTTTGGATACGGGTATCTGCAGGGCGATCTGGATATGGATGGAAAAGCCAAATACGACAATCCCAATGACGACAAAAACCTGTTGTTCAGTCAGTTGTTGTTATATCCATTAAATGAGGGATTGTTGTCCAACTTCAATTTCTTTATTGAGCAGGTACCTACTGCCCGATAGTTAATTATTTTTAATTGATAACTCCTTGAAACGGGCAGGCTATTTATTTTTAATCATTGTGTCGGGGTCTGTAATACATATTTGTATAATCACATCACTAAGTGCACCTTTATTTTAAAACCCAAAATAAAAGTAGGTTAAACCCAAAATACGTATTAGAAATTTACTGCGACAAAAACTGACTTTATCCCGTAATCTGTATCAGAAAATCTATTACGAGCCTAACATGCTGCAAATCAGAAGCTTCGCCTGTTTATCTTCTCCGCAAAAGCACTTTGGCTCTCGCACAAAGTGTTTTGACTTCGCTAATC
>WBZS01000463.1_pt1 | contig 52474 bp, 46 predicted proteins | sample 5204201 | NCBI WGS metagenome assembly WBZS01 (sample SAMN12344357, study PRJNA552823) | activated sludge metagenome | biome: Activated sludge suspended growth; feature: Nitrification reactor; material: Wastewater; isolation source: activated sludge from nitrification reactor of wastewater...
ACTGCGGCAGACCTCGGCGAGGACCCCCTGCCAGACGGCCGGATCGTCGGTCCCGAGCGGGACGAAACGGCGCCGAACCACCTCGATGTCCCGGCCGCGCAAGCCCTCCACGGTGCGCGCCGCGGTTTCCCGCGGCCACACGTAGTCGTTGCCGATGACGTACCAGCGTCGGAGCTGGAGCTCGGAGCGGAGCCAGTCGAGCGAGGCGAGGATCTGGTCGGCCGGCACCTCCCCACTGCATAGAACACCGTCGCGGTGCTCGCCGCCTTCGTAGGCCGCGGCGTACACATACGGCACTCGCCCCTCAACGACTCGAGCGATGGACTGTCGCACGTTGGACAGGTGCCACCCGGTCACCGCGTCGATCTCACCGGCCGCCAATAGGGCTCCGATCCGGGTGCCGACGGCCCGCGGGTCACCGCCGGCATCGACGTTGATGTAGTGGATCGACCGGCCGGCCACGCCTCCGGCCGCGTCGATCTCGGCGGCCGCCAACTCGGCTGCGGCGAGGCACTCGAGACCGAAGATGCCGGCCGGTCCTTGACGCGGCAGCACCAACGCGACGCGGTAGTCCGCATCGGCACGGCGCGCATGCCTGCTGGCCACCGGGTCGCTTGGCATACTGTCCACGTGACGTCACCTCCTCCCCGCACAGGCCCGGAGTGGGAGGAGCATGTGCTCCGGATCCTGCGCCTGGCAGCACTCGTCGAGTCCAGACTCGACGTCGCGTTGCGGCCCTTGGATCTTACGGCAGACCGTTGGCGGGCGCTGGTCTTCGTCGCGCGCACGCCCGGAGCGGCGATGGCCGACCTGATCGACGCCCTGGCGATGCCGGCCAGTTCGGCGACCCGCGTGGTCGACGCGCTGGTCGAGATCGGCGCCCTGTTCCGAAACCCGCACCCGAGCGACCGTCGGCGGGTCACCCTTCACCTCTCCGCCCAGGGGAACCACCTCCTCGACTCGGCGAACGCGTCGATCGACGAGCTCAACATCTCCGAGGACGACCTCGCCATCGTGCCCTGACCTTTCTGGTCCCGGACCGTCCGTGGCCCGACGTGGCGCTCCCTCCCGACAAGGGCTGGACAGGTCCAGCCCGAGTGGCTAGTGTCCCATTTACTCCCAGATGGAACTACTCCATTCGGTGATTGGGCAGGAGGCTGCATGGCGACGTACGAATTCACCTGTCCCCGTGACGGGGTGGTCAGCCAATCACTCCCCGCCGGCCAGGCGCCTCCCGTCATCTCGTGCCCTAAGTGCGGGGACCCGGCCCGTCGCCGGTTCTCGGTCCCGCAGTTGCGTTTCGGCGACTCTCGGGCGCGTCGACTCCTCGGCGCCACCGAGGCGAGCGCGGCCGAACCCGCCATCGTCAGCGCACCCGCCGGGAGGGCTGCGCACCGGCCGCGCCGCCCGACCGCCGACCCTCGCACGGCTCGGCTGCCGAAGCCCTGACCTGCGCCCCTCCCCCCCCCCATCGGGCACCCAAAGGAGAACCATGGGAAACGTCGGACTGCTGTACGTGGGAGCGATCCTCTTCCTCAACGGCATGGCCTTGATGGGCTACGTCAAGGGCAAGGGAGCCGTCCCACTCAACCTCTTCGTGGGCCTGCTCCAGGTGATCACCCCGACCTACCTGATCTTCACCGCAAACGGTGACGCCGACACGATCTTCGGCGCCTCGGGCCTTTACCTCTTCGGCTTCACCTACCTCTACGTGGCGATGAACACCATCTGGGGCTGGGACGGCACCGGACTCGGCTGGTTCTCCCTCTTCGTCGCCATCGCCGCCGTCGGGTATGCCGTGGTGAACCTGACCCGAGGCGACTACGCCTTCGCCGTCATCTGGCTGCTCTGGGCCTACCTGTGGTGGCTCTTCTTCCAGTTGCTGGGTCGCGAACGACCCGAGCTCACGGCATACACCGGTGCCGTGGCGGCGGTCGAAGGGTGGACGACCGCGGCGATCCCCGCATTCCTGCTCCTGCTCGGGAAGTGGGACGTCCTGCCGAACGCCGTCATGGCCGCTGTCGTCGCCGTCGTCAGCCTCGCCGGCTTCGTCCTGCTCAGGGCCAGGGTGACCAGGGCCGCGGCCCCGAGCGCTGCCGGCGACACGGCATCCGCCTGACCGATCAGGCCCCGACCACCATCCCCACGCACAGCACCCCATCCGCCCACATCCACCCCAACCCTCAGGAGAGACACGATGCCCAACAACATCTTCCCGCTCGACTCCAGCAAGAGGTTCACCGACCAGAAGTACGTCGGTCACAACCGGTGGCACCCGGACATTCCCGCGAACGTCACCGTCAAACCCGGCGATGTCTTCCGCGTCGACTGTCGCGAATGGTTCGACGGGGCGATCAAGAACGACGACTCGGCCGACGACATCCTCAATGCACCACTCAAGGGGGTGCACGTGCTCTCCGGTCCGTTCCGGGTCGAGGGCGCCCAGCCCGGCGACCTGCTCGTCGTCGACATCCTCGACGTCGGCCCCATTCCCCAGGAGGACAGTGGCCCGCTCGCCGGACAGGGCTGGGGTTACACCGGCATCTTCGCCCGGGAGAACGGCGGGGGCTTCCTGACCGATCAGTTCCCGGACGCCTACAAGGTGATCTGGGACTTCACCGGCGGGGTCGCCACCTCGAGGCACGTCCCGGGCGTGTCCTTCGTCGGCATCGTGCACCCCGGACTCATGGGGACCGCGCCGTCGAAGGACCTGCTCGCGACCTGGAACGCTCGGGAGGGCGCGCTCATCGCGACCAACCCCGATCGCGTGCCCCCGCTCGCCCTTCCCCCCGAACCGCAGGACGCGATCCTCGGTCAACTAAGCGGAGCCGACTATGAGCGCGTCCGTCACGAAGCCGCCCGGACCGCGCCCCCGCGCGAGAACGGCGGGAACCAGGACATCAAGAACTTCACGAAGGGGACCAGGGTGTTCTACCCGGTCTTCGTTGACGGGGCCAACCTGTCGATGGGCGACCTGCACTTCTCCCAGGGCGACGGCGAGATCACCTTCTGCGGCGCCATCGAGATGGGCGGCTTCATGGACCTCAGGGTCGACGTCATCAAGGGCGGCATGGACACCTACGGCGTCCGCGAGAATGCGATCTTCATGCCCGGGACGACGGACCCGCAGTTCAGCCAGTGGCTGGCCTTCTCGGGCACGTCGGTGACTCTGGACGGGGAGCAGAAGTACCTCGACAGCCACCTGTCCTACCAGCGAGCCTGCCTGCACGCCATCGACTACCTCACGACGTTCGGCTACTCGCCCGAACAGGCGTACATGATCCTCGGCGCGGCACCCATCGAGGGTCGCCTCTCCGGGGTCGTGGACATCCCGAACTCGTGTTCCACGGTCTACATCCCCACCGCGATCTTCGACTTCGACGTCCGACCCTCGAGCAAGGGCCCGCACACGATCGACCCGGGCATGGGCGTGCCGAGGGCGTCCTTCTGAGCATCGCCTTTTCGACCGTCCTGCGCCGAGGGCGGGGATCGCGAGCAGGTCTGGACTCCGTTCGCGGAGCCAAGGGCCGGAATGGACCCGTCGATCGATGATCGACGGGTCCACTTCGTGCTCATCGGCCGTCGTCTCGTGTTGTGCAGTGCGCAACGGAGAGCGCACCACGCACCTGCGTCCGTGCGGGTCTCTCCCCCGTGGACCCCGTCAGACGTAGACTGCGATCCAGATCACAGCCGACGAAGAGGTCCGACCTTGTCCCGCTCCCGCGGCCCCGCCGCCGCTATGGCACATCCCCCCGCTGACCCGGGTCGAGCCGCCGTGGTGCGGCGCCTCGCGGAGGGCCGCACGGGTGATCGCGGCCCGCTGCTGCCCATCCTGCATGCGGTCCAGGCCGAATTCGGTTGGGTGGCCGATCAGGACCTGCCGATCATCGCCGACGTGCTCAACCTCAGCCGCGCCGACGTCCACGGGGTCGTGAGCTTCTACCACGACTTCCGGCGCACGCCCCCGCCCGCGCACGCCGTTCGGCTCTGCCGCGGCGAGGCCTGTCAGGCGGTGGGCGCCGAGGCCCTGCTCGGGGCCGTCAGTGAGGCATTCGCCGACAACCGTGAGGTCGAGGTGGGCGAGGTCTTCTGCCTGGGCAACTGTGCGCTCGGCCCGTCGGGTTTCCTCGACGGAAAACTGATGGGGCGCCTCACCCCTGAGAGCGTTGCCGCGGCCCTCACCGGAGCCCAGCGATGACGACGATCTGGGTGCCCGCGGACGCGGCCGCTGTCGCGGTCGGGGCCGACGCGGTCGCCGCCGCCCTCGCCGAGGTCGACGGGGTGACGGTGCGCCGCAACGGTTCCCGGGGCCTGCTGTGGCTCGAACCGCTGGTCGAGGTCGAGACCGATCAGGGCCGCGTGGGCTACCCGAACCTCGAAGCGCACCAGGTCTCCCACGCGCTGGCCGGCGGACTGCTCGACGGGCACGAGGTGGCCGGCATCGACTGGCTCGGACTCGTCGACGAGCACCCGTGGCTCACCCGTCAACACCGGGTCAGTTTCGGGCGGGTCGGGGTGATCGAGCCGACCGACCTCACCGCCTACGAGTCGATGGGCGGCCTGGCCGGTCTGCGGCGAGCCCTGGGGATGACCCCGGCGGAAGTCGTCGCGGAGGTGACCACGTCGGGGCTGCGCGGCCGAGGCGGCGCGGGCTTCCCCACCGGGATCAAGTGGGAGACGGTGCGCACGGCTCCGGGCGACGTGAAGTTCGTCTGCGCCAACGCCGATGAGGGCGACTCGGGCACCTTCGCCGACCGGATGCTCATCGAGGGCGACCCGTTCAGCCTGATCGAGGGCATGGTGATCGCCGGGTATGCCGTGGGGGCCAGCGAGGGCTACGTCTACCTCCGCAGCGAATACCCACACGCCATCGCCACCCTGCGTCGGGCGATCGAGATCGCTTACGCCGCGGGCCTGCTCGGCGAGGCCGTCCTCGGCGGCACGCACCGCTTCGACCTGGAGGTCCGGGTCGGAGCAGGTGCCTACATCTGCGGCGAGGAGACCTCGATGCTCGAGTCCCTCGAGGGCCGGCGCGGCGAGGTCCGCGCCAAGCCGCCGATCCCGGCCCTCTCCGGACTCTTCGGCCGGCCGACGATCGTCAACAACGTCCTCTCCCTCGGGGCGGTCCCGATGATCCTCGCCGACGGCGGGGAGGCGTATGCCGCACTGGGCACCGGCCGCTCGCGCGGCACCCAGGTGTTCCAGCTCGCGGGCAACATCGCCCGCGGCGGCATCGTCGAGGTCGACTTCGGGATCTCCCTGCGAGAACTCGTCGAGGACTTCGGCGGCGGCACGCGGACCGGCCGCCCGGTCAAGGCCGTCCAGGTCGGCGGCCCACTGGGGGCCTACCTGCCCCCCGACCAGTTCGGCCTGCCGATGGACTACGAGGCCTTCGCGGCCGCCGGGGCAATGCTCGGGCACGGCGGCATCGTCGTCTTCGACGACACGATGGACGCCGCCGCGATGGCCCGGTTCGCCATGGAGTTCTGCGCCAAGGAGTCCTGCGGCAAGTGCACCCCCTGCCGGATCGGGTCGACCCGTGGGGTCGAGGTCATCGACCGCCTGCGCGCCGGCGACGACGAGACTCGGCGCAGCCAGTTGCTCCTGCTGCAAGACCTGTGCACGACGCTCGAGAAGGGCTCTCTGTGTGCGCTGGGCGGCCTGACCCCGCTGCCGGTGCGCAGTGCCCTGAGCCATTTCCCGGCGGACTTCGGCCTCGCCTCGTCGACCACTCCAGGGAGCCCGGCATGACCCTCATCCAGGAACCCGACTACGGCACCCCGGCCGTGCAGTCCACCGACCTCGCCACGGTGACCATCGACGGACGAGCGGTCACGGTGCCGGTCGGGACCTCGGTCATGCGCGCCGCCAAGCAGGCCGGCGTCGACATCCCCAAGCTGTGCGCGACGGACTCCCTCAAGGCCTTCGGGTCGTGTCGGTTGTGTGTCGTCGAGATCGAGGGCGCCCGTGGCACGCCGGCCTCCTGCACGTCGTTGTGCAGCGACGGCATGGTCGTCGCCACCCGCACCGAGGCCGTCGACCAGGTCCGCCGCGGCGTCATGGAGCTCTACCTCTCCGACCACCCGAGCGACTGTCCCGGCTGCGAACGCGGGAACTGCGAGATCCAGTCGCTGGCCACGACGGTCGGGGTCGCCGAGGTGCGCTACGGCCTGGGCGGCCGAAGCCACCTCGAGGACCAGCCCGACGCGTCCAACCCCTACTTCAGCTACGACCCGTCGGCGTGCATCGTCTGCAGCCGCTGCGTCCGGGCCTGCGCCGAGACCCAGGGCACCTTCGCCCTCACGGTCGACGGTCGCGGTTTCGACTCACGGATCACCCCGGGCGGCACCGATTTCCTCTCCTCGGAATGCGTCTCCTGCGGCTCCTGCGTGCAGGCCTGCCCCACCGATGCCCTGACCGAGAAGTCGATCATCGACCTCGGCATGCCGACCCGATCGGTGTTGACGACCTGCGCCTACTGCGGGGTCGGCTGCTCCTTCAAGGCCGAGGTCAAGGATGAGATCCGCGACGGCGTCGCCACCCCGACGGTGGTGCGGATGATGCCGTGGAAGGACGGCGGCGCCAACGAGGGCCACTCCTGCGTCAAGGGTCGCTTCGCCTACGGCTACGCCTCCCACGAGGACCGGCAACTGCACCCGATGCTCCGCGAGAGCATCGACGAGCCGTGGCGCCGGGTCAGTTGGGACGAGGCGATCACCCGGATCGCGGACGGGTTCAAGGACATCCAGGCCCGCCACGGGGCCGCCGCGATCGGCGGCATCTCGTCGTCCCGGTGCACCAACGAGGAGGTCTACACCGTCCAAAAGATGGTGCGAGCGGCCTTCGGCAACAACAACATCGACACCTGTGCCCGGGTCTGCCACTCGCCCACCGGCTACGGCCTCAACCAGGCCTTCGGGACCAGCGCCGGCACCCAGGACTTCGCGAGCGTCGACGTCACCGACGTCATGCTCCTGATCGGCGCCAACCCCACCGACGCCCACCCGGTCTTCGGGTCCCGGATGAAGAAGCGCCTGCGCGAGGGGGCCCAGATCATCGTCGCCGACCCGCGCCGGATCGACCTGGTCCGCTCCCCGCACGTCGAAGCCGCCCACCACCTCCCCCTCCTGCCGGGCACCAACGTCGCCTTCATCAATGCGATGGCGCACGTCATCGTCACCGAGGGCCTGCACGACGAGGACTTCCTGCGCGCGCGCTGCGAGAACGTCGACGACTACCTCGCCTTCATCGCCGACCCCGCGCACAGCCCGGAGAGCACCGAAGCCGTGACCGGCATACCTGCCGGTGAATTGCGTTCGGCGGCACGGCTCTACGCCACCGCGCCCAACGGCTCGATCTACTACGGCCTCGGCGTCACCGAACACAGCCAAGGCTCGACGATGGTCATGGGGATGGCCAACCTCGCCATGCTCACCGGCAACCTCGGCCGCGAGGGTGTCGGTGTGAACCCGCTGCGCGGCCAGAACAACGTCCAGGGCTCCTGCGACATGGGCTCCTTCCCGCACGAGCTGCCGGGCTACCGGCACGTGTCCATCCCCGAGGTGCGCGGGATCTACGAGGACCTCTGGCAGGTGCGGATCCAGCCCGAGCCCGGCCTGCGGATCCCGAACATGTTCGACGCGGCGATCGGCGGGTCGTTCAAGGGCCTCTTCGTCCACGGTGAGGACATCGCCCAGTCCGACCCCAACACCGCCCACGTCGAGGCCGCCCTGCGCTCGCTGGACCTGCTCGTCGTCCACGACCTGTTCCTCAACGAGACCGCCCGGTTCGCCCACGTGTTCCTCCCCGGCACGAGTTTCCTCGAGAAGGACGGCACCTTCACCAACGCCGAGCGACGGCTCAACCGGGTGCGCCCGGTCATGCCGTCCCGGGTCGGGATGGACGAGTGGGCGGTGCACTGCGCGATCGCCACGGCCATGGGATATCCGATGACGTATGCCGCCCCGGCGGCCATCATGGACGAGATCGCCGCGACGACCCCCACCTTCGCCGGGGTGAGTTTCGCCCGCCTCGACGCGCAGGGGTCGATGCAATGGCCGGTCAACGCGGCGGCCCCCCAGGGCACGCCGACGATGCACGTGGGGAGTTTCGTGCGCGGGCTCGGTCGGTTGACCGAGACGGTCTACGTGCCGACGACCGAGGTGACCAACCGTCGCTTCCCACTGCTGCTCACCACCGGGCGGATCCTCAGCCAATACAACGTGGGCGCCCAGACCCGGCGCACCCACAACTCGCTCTGGCATCCGCAGGACGTCCTCGAGGTGCACCCCAGCGACGCCGAGCTTCGCGGCATCCGGACCGGGGATGTCGTCGAGCTGTCCTCGCGGGTGGGCACGACGCGGCTGACCGCGCAGGTCAGCGACCGGATGCAGCCGGGCGTGGTCTACACCACGTTCCATCACCCGGTGACCGGGGCGAACGTGGTCACGACGGAGAACTCCGACTGGGCGACGAACTGCCCCGAGTACAAGGTGACCGCGGTCCAGGTGGCCGTGGTCACGCAGGCCGCCCGCGCGGAGGCAGAGGCCCTCTCGGGGGCACGGACGTGAACGGCCACGGGGGCCACATCCTCCCCGGCGGCAAGGTCATCCCCGCCGCCACCCGCGAGTCGGCGGTCCTGCGGATGGGCAACGACATCGTCCGCCAGTTCGCCCACTGGACCGACCGCGACGCCGCCGCCGAAGAGATCGCCACCCACATCAAGAAGTTCTGGGAACCCCGGATGCGACACGAGTTGATGGCCCACGTGCGGCTCGGGGACACCGAGATGCCCCTCCTGCTCGGCATGGCCGCGACCCACCTCGTGGACGGGGAGATCGACCACGACGAACTCCGCGAGCCCTCCGGCGGCTGACCCCCCGACGGCCCGGCCCGAAGCGCGAGACGCTCAGAGCGCCGCGTGGACGACCCGGCCACTCACCACGGTGGCCGCGACCGGCATACTCCGCAGGTGTGCCGACTGCACCCCCGGGTCGTCGAAGGCCGCCAACGGATCCGCGTCGAGGAGCACGACGTCCCCTCGGCTGCCCTCCCCCAGAGTGCCCTGACCGTCGGTGGAGCAGGCGAGGGCCTCGGCCACCGTCATCGTCTGCTCCGGGTGCCACGGCGGCCGGGCATCACCGGTGCGGTGGACCGACGTCCCGATCGCCAGCCAGGGGTCGAGCGGTGAGACCGGCGCATCGGACCCGAGGGCGAGCGGCACCCCGGCGTCGATCATCGAGCGGAACGCGTACAGCCGATCGGCGCGATCGGTCCACCAGAGCTCGCAGATGTCGCGATCGTCGAGCACGTGCGGGGGCTGGACGCTGGCGGTGACGCCGGTGGCCGCGAGGCGGGGAACGTCCCGCCAACGAATCAGTTGGGCGTGCTCGAGGGACCCGCGCTGGCCGGTGGCCAGGAAGGCATCGATGGCCGCCTCGACGGCGGCATCGCCGATGGCATGGATCGCGGCGGTCAATCCGGCATCGCGGGCCCGGCCCATCACCTCGACCAGGTGCTCCGGGCTCAGGTTGGGCCGCCCGCACGGGTGTTCCAGTCGCTCGCCCCCGACATACGGCTCACAGCACCACGCCGTCAGGGTGTTCAGGCTCCCGTCGCTGATCACCTTCAACGGCCCCATCCTCACCAGCGGGTGGCCGGGGACCAGTGGGTCGCCGGTGCGCAGCCCGAGGCCGACGGCCTCGTCGAGCTGCTCGGCATACGTCGCGGCGCGCACCCGCAGGGTGGTCAGGCCGGCCGCCACGCGATCGGGCCAGGTGCGGAAGGCGGACCCGAACTCGAAGTCGACCAACCCGACGATGCCCTTGGCCTGAGCATCAGTGATCGCCTCACGCAGCGCCGGCATCGGGTCCCGGGAGTCCGGGTCGAGGGCCTCCAGCCGCGGATACACCGCATACCAGTCGTCCTCGGCGAGCGGGGTGTCACGCTCGGGCAGACCGAGGAGTCGCAGCGCGGCCGAGTTCAGCCACCCGTTGTGGCCGTCACCGGAGGCGAGCGCGACGGGCCGGCCGCCCGTGACGGCGTCGAGCGCCGCCACGCTCGGACGCCCGCTCCAGGTCCCCGACCGGAAGCCGTAGCCGAGCACCAGGGCCGAACCGGCCGGCATACCCCGCAGGTGAGCCCGGACCCGCGCCAAGGTCTCCCCGGCGTCGGCCACGCCGACGAGGTCGATCCGGCGCCGGGCGAGCGCCCACATCACCGGATGGGTATGGGCGTCCCACAGGCCGGGGATCGCCCACCGACCGTCGGCGGCGAGGATCTCCTCGTCGGCCACGGGTGCGAGGGTTGGAGCGATCTCGACGACCCGTCCGGCCCGGATCCGCAGGTCCACCGGCGCTGAGGGCACCGGCCGCGCACCGACCGGGACGAGCCGGGCCGACCGCACGAGCAGACCGGCTCCGTCGGACGTCATGCTCGGTGCCCGGGCGGGATCAGAAGTTGATCATGTGGCCGACGATGCCCTCGACGGCCTCCTTGACCGACTCCGAGAGGGTCGGGTGGGCGAAGACGTTGCGGGCGACCTCGTCGGCGGTCAGGTCCCACTTCTGGGCCAGGGTGAGGACCGGGAGCAGCTCGGTGACGTCGGGTCCGATCATCGCCGCCCCGAGGATCTCGTTGTGCGTGGCGTCGGCGATGACCTTGACGAAGCCGGCCGTCTCGCCCAGGCCCGCGGCCTTGCCGTTCGCCGCGAACGGGAAGGTCGCCGTCTTGACGTCGTACCCCTTCGCCCTGGCCTGTGCCTCGGAGTAGCCGAACGAGCCGATCTGCGGGTGGCAGTAGGTCGCTCGCGGGATGAAGTCGTAGTCGATGGCCATCGTGGGCGCACCGGCGATCGTCTCGGCGGCGACGACACCCTGGGCCTCGGCGACGTGGGCGAGCATCATCTTCGCCGTGCAGTCACCGATCGCGTAGACGCCGGGCACGTTGGTGCGCATGAAGTCGTCGATGGCGATGGCGCCCCGATCGGTCAGCGCGACACCGGTGGCCTCCAGCCCGTAGCCCTGGGTGCGTGGCGCGAAGCCGATCGCCGACAGGAGTTTGTCGGCCTCGATCACCTGGCTCTCCCCGCCGGCGGCCGGTGACACCGTCACCCGCACCCCGGAGCCGGTGTCCTCGACGGACTCGACCTTGGTGCCGAGCAGGACCTTGATGCCCAGCCGCTTGTAGTGCTTGGCGAGTTCCTTGGAGACGTCCTCGTCCTCGGTCGGGACCATCCGGTCGAGGAACTCGACGATCGTCACGTCGACGCCGAAGTTCTTCATGACGTAGGCGAACTCGACGCCGATGGCGCCCGAGCCGGCGATGACGATCGAGCCGGGCAGGGTGTCGTCGAGGATCTGCTCCTCATACGTGACGACGTTGCGGCTCACCTCGACGCCGGGCAGCATCCGGGTGACGGCCCCGGCGGCAATGATCAGGTGGTCGAACGTGAGGTCACGGGTCGACCCGTCGTTGAGGGCGACCGACATCGAGCGCGGGCCGGTGAGCGTGCCCCAGCCGTCGATCTCGGTGATCCCGTTCTTCTTCATCAGGAAGTGGACGCCCTTGACGATGCCCGCCGACACCTGACGCGAGCGCGCATGGGTCGGGCCGTAGGACATCGTCGCGTCGCCCTCGATGCCGTACTTCTTCTTGTCGTGGGTGAGCAGGTGGGCGATCTCGGCGTTCTTGAGCAGGGCCTTGGAGGGGATGCAGCCCACGTTGAGGCAGACACCGCCCCAGTACTTCTTCTCCACGACGGCGGCCCTCAGGCCGAGTTGGGAGGCGCGGATCGCCGCGACGTATCCACCGGGACCAGCACCGAGAACCACGACATCGAAGTCAGCCATGTCGCCAGACTATCGGGGCCCGCCGGGTCAGAGCCCGGCCGTCCGGAGAGCGTCGTGGATCAGGCGGGCCGCCGGCGCGGCCGTCTCCGCTCCGGTGCCGCCCTGCGTGACGACCACGACCACGACGAACCGCGGGGCGTCCGCCGGGGCGTAGGAGGCGAACCAGGACGTGGTGCCCTGGCCGAGGACCTCGGCCGTCCCGGTCTTGCCGGCCACCGGCCAGTCCTCGGGCATCCCGGCGAACGCGCCCGCGGCGGTTCCGGAGGTCACGACCGCTCGCAGGCCCGCGCGGACCGTGGCGGCGACCGTGGGGTCGAGGCCGACGTCCCTCGTCGCGCTGGGCGGGAGCTCGGTGCGGGCTCCGGTGACCGGGTCGAGCAGCGCCTGCCCGATCCGTGGGGTCACCAGGGTGCCGCCGTTCGCGATCGCCGCGTAGGCGGTCGCCAGTTGGAGAGGGGTGACGGCGAGTTCTCCCTGGCCGATGGCCAGGTTGGCGGCGTCGCCGGCGCGGTAGAGATAGCCGGTGGCACAGTTCTCCTGGGCCAGCTGGGTCAGGTATGCCGCCCGCTCCGGATCCGTGGCCGCCACCTCGGGATAGCCCTGGTCGGCGCGTCGACAGAGGTCGCCCTTCGTCGCCGTCCAGGTGGCGGTGCGGCTCTGGCGGCCTGGCACCGAGCCGGGGACCTCTCCGGGGAGGTCGAGACCGGTCACCGTGCCGAAGCCGAACGCCCGGTCGGTCCCGACGAACGGGTCGCCCTCGTCGGAGCGTTGGGCCAGCCCCCCCAAGGCCACCCAGTTGCGGTAGGCGGCGGCGTAGAACACCGTGTCGCACGAGACCCGCAGCGCATCGACGAAGGTCAACGCCCCGAAGGCCTGGCTCTCGAAGTTCGTGAACTCCCGGTCGCCGATCCGGTAGCTCGCCGGGCAGGCGTAGACGCCGTCGAGCGCGTTGCCGGCGGCCACGGCGGCTGGCACCGAGAACGCCTTGATCGTCGAGGCGGGGGCGAGCGCGACCTCGCTCACCCGCGAGAGCAGCGGATGCCCCGCCGCCGGGTCGGTCAGGGCCGCGTAGGCGGGCCCGCTGATCCCGCCGGTCCAGACGTTCGGATCGTAGGTCGGGGCCGACGCCGCCGCGACCAGTCCCCCGGTCCACAGGTCGAGCACGACCGCCGCCCCGGAGTCGGCGACCTCGCCGCGGCCGCGGGCCGCGGAGATGGCCCCGGAGAGGGCCGATTCGGCCGCCGCCTGGATGCCCGCGTCGAGGGACGTCAGGAGATCTCGTCCGGGGATGGCGTCCCGATGGGTGAGCCTCGCCGTCACCAGTCCGCGGGGGTCGATCGCGACGACGTCCTCCCCGGGCGCGCCCCGCAGCTCGCGGTCGTAGGCCGCCTCGAGGCCGGCGCGACCGACCAGGTCCGTCGCCGCCTGCCGTCCCTCCCCCGCGGCGACCTCGGTCTGCGTGACCCGGCCCAGGTAGCCCAGGACATGGGCCAGGTTGGCCCCCGACGGTGCCGGATAGGAGCGCACCGCCGTGGTCTCCAGCGTGATCCCCGGGTGCTGCTCCGGATGCTCGAGGACGGTCACGGCGACGGCGGGGTCGACGGCGGGCGCCACCGGGATCGGGGCCTGCGGGGAGCCGTTCCAGCAGACCGGCGGCGGGGGTGCCCAGACCTCGCCGCAGAGATGCGCCCGACCGACCAGGTCGGCCGCCGGCCGGCGGATCAGCCGCGCGATCGCCTCCAGACTGGCCGTCGTCCCCGCCGGGTCACGCACCCATTGGCGGCGGTCGAGGGTGATCGCGGTGGACGTGCTGTTCGTGGCCAGCGGAACCCCGTGCCGGTCGAGCACCCGGCCACGAACCGGGGCCACCGGCAGGCTTCGCGTCACGGTGGCCGCCGCCTGGACGGAGGCGTTCGAACTCGACAACTGCACCTGCGCCAGGCGCCCGACCAGGGTCGAGAGCACGAGCAGCACCAGGACCGCGACGGCGAGCAGTCGTCCTCGGTGCGACGACACGGCGACCTGAGGCCCGCTCGGACCTGGACCGATCAGGTCGTGGCGTCGAGCGCGCCGCCGCCCCCACTGCTCCCGGAGCAGGGCGAGTCGTTGGCCACGCACGGGCCGCACACCGGGGCGTCGCGGGCTCACGAGGCGACCGGGGCCGTCCGGCTGTCCAGCCGCACCATGGCCGGGCCGAGCAGGAGAGCCACCGTGGCCGTCATCAGCCAGCGACCGGCCAGGGCGCCGGTGTCCAGGGCGCCGCCTCGGGCCAGGGCGACGACGACCGTGACGGCGTCGACGACGATGCAGGCCAGCACGGCCTGGGCCGAGAGCACGAGCCGCGACACCGGCCCGATCCGAGCGAATCGGCCGACGACCGCTCCGGCCACGGCATACGACAGGGCAGACAGGCCGAGCAGGGTGGCCCCCGGCGGGAGAAGGTCGAGGACCCAGCCCGCGGCCATGCCGGCCACGGCACCGCCCCAGACCCCCTCGCGCAGCGCGATCACCGCAACGACGACCGCCAGCAGGTCGGGGACGAGGCCGACCTGACGCGCCGCGAGCGTGACGACGAGGACCGCCCCGACGACGATCGCCGCCCCCCGCCACAGGGATTGGCGGATCGTCATGGGACGCCGCCGGTCACCGCCGGGCGCGGCGCCACCCGGGGAGCCGTGCGCAGCACGGCGACCACGTCGAGACGCGCGACGTCCACAGCGGGGGTCAGCGCACCGCTCGGCGTCAGCCGACCCGCGGGATCGTCGACCCGGGCAACCGTGCCGATGAGCACTCCGGCCGGATAGGGGCGGCCGTCCACGCTGCCCAGGGTCGTCACGCGGTCTCCCACCGCGACCGGGCCCAGTCCGAGCAACTCGAGGTCCAGTTGTCCCGCGGACCGTGGCCCGCGAGCGCCGGGGGTGGCCGGGCCCACCGTGCCCAGGGTCCCCGCCGTGCCCACCCGCGCCCCCACGACGACATCGGCCGACCCGATCAGGGCAACGTCCGAGGTCCACGGGGACGTCGACACGACGCGACCGACGAGGCCCCCCGGCGCCACCACGCACTGGTCGACGCTCACGCCGTCCCGGCTGCCGACATCCAGGGTGAGGCGTTCGGGAGCGGCCGCGCCCGCCCGGGCGACCCCCACGACGTGGGCCGGCACGAGGACCGCCCCTTGCGTGGTCGGGGCCGCCAACAACGAGGCCAGGGTTGCGTCGTCGGAGGCCGCGGCCCGGGCTGCCCGAAGCTGTTCGATCAGGTCGGCACGGTCGAGCGCGACCGCCGTGGCCCGGCCGTCCCGAGCAGGCGCCAACCACCGCTCGAGGGGGCCCAGGACGGCTCCACCCCACGAGCGCACGGTCGAGGTGCCGGGGGCGCCGAGCCAGGACAGGACCAGGACGGCGACGGTGAGCGCGAGCGCGAGCGACCGGAGCCGCGGCCACACCCCGCTTCGGGCCCCCTCCCCCAGAGGGCGCCGCGTCCGGGTGGGTCGGCTCGGCGGTCGCGCGCTCACGGCCGGGCGTTGTCCACGAGGACCCGTTCGAGGGAGGAGAACTCCTCGATGCACCGACCGGCGCCGCGGGCGACAGCGTGCAAGGGGTCCTCGGCCACCCGCACCGGGACCCCGAGCTCGTGCCGCATCCGCTCGTCGAGGCCGCGGAGCAGGGCGCCGCCCCCGGTGAGGGTGATCCCCCGGTCGAGGACGTCGCCGGCGAGTTCCGGCGGACACACGTCCAGAACGGTGCGCACCAACTCGATGATCTGCAGCACCGGGGCCTCGATCGCTCGCCGGATCTCCACCGACGACATGGCCACCGTGTTCGGCAGGCCGGTCACGAGGTCACGACCGCGGACGCGTTCGGTCAGCTCGGCGGCCAGCGGGAAGGCCGATCCGACGGCCGTCTTGATGTGTTCGGCGCTGCGCTCGCCGAGCAGCAACGAGTACTCCGACTTCACGTGCGAGACGATCGCCTCGTCGATCTCGTCACCGCCGATGCGCAGGGTGCGCGAGGAGACGATGCCGCCGAGGCTGATGATCGCGACGTCCGTGGTCCCACCCCCGATGTCGACGACCATCGAGGCCGCCGTGTCCTGCACCGGCAGGCCGGCGCCGATCGCGGCCGCCATCGGCTCCTCGATGACGAAGACCCGTCGGGCCCCCGCCCGCAGGGTGGCATCCTCGAGCGCACGACGCTCGACCGTCGTGATGTCGCTCGGCGTGCACACCACGACCCGGGGACGGAGCACCCGGGAGGGCGCCACCTGATCGACGAACCAGCGGAGCATCCGTTCGGTGACGTCTGCGTCGGAGATCACGCCGTCGCGCAGGGGCCGAACGGCCGTGACGCTCTCGGGGGTGCGGCCGAGCATCTCCTTGGCCCGCGACCCGGCGGCGACCAGGTGTGAGGTCCCGGTGCGAACCGCCACGACCGACGGTTCGTCGAGGACGACTCCGCGCCCGCGCTCGTAGATGACGGTGTTCGCGGTGCCCAGGTCGATGGCCAGGTCCCTCCCCCCGAACCATCGACCTCGTCTGCCCGCCATGGCCGCGATGCTACGCGGGTCGGGTCCGCCCCGGCAGGCTCGACGCGACCTGCGGTGGCCGAACCATCGATCAGAGTTCGGGGAACCAGATCGCGATCTCGCGGGCCGCGCTCTCGGGTGAATCGGAGCCGTGCACGACGTTCTCCTGAACCGGTCGGCCCCAGTCCCGGCCGAGGTCTCCGCGGATCGACCCGGGCGCGGCCTCGGTCGGGTTGGTCGCGCCGGCCAGGGACCGGAAACCCCGGATGCACTGCTCGCCCTCGACGACGATCGCCGTGACCGGGCCGCTGCTCATGAAGGCCACGAGCGGCTCGAAGAACGGCTTGCCCCGGTGCTCGGCGTAGTGCTCGGCGAGCATCTCCGCCGTGGGGGTCAGGATCTTCAGGGCGGCCAGGGTGTACCCCTTGGCCTCGATCCGGCGGAGGACCTCACCGGTGAGGCCACGGGCGAACCCGTCGGGCTTGACGAGGGCAAGGGAGCGTTCGATGGTCACTCGACCACCCTACTGACCCGCTTCCGTGCGGGCCACCGGCTCCACGTCGGCCTGCGCCGACGCGACCGCTCGCGCGTGCGCGGCCTCGGCGCGGGGTCCCTTGACCAGGCAGTAGAGCCACAACCCGGTGAAGATGACGCCGACGGCGATCATGGCCGGCACGACGAGGGCACTGGCCCAGGTCGCGACCTGGACGAGCCAGCCCAGGGGCAGGCCGAGCGGCCCGCGCATCAGGCCCGCCGCGACGATGGCCAGCATGCCGAGTCCCACCCCGACGAGGAGGACCTGCGACCCGTCCCCACCGCCGGCGATCGCCTGGCCCCGGGCCACGAGGGCGCCGAAGAAGAGCAGGACCGACTGCGCGGCCAGGACCGTGGCGGCCATCCGCCAGGTGAAGGTTCCGAGTCGCCCGGTCAGCGGCAACCCACTCATGCCGGCCGCTTCCGACGATGGACGTCGATGGCCGTCTTGGCCGCGCGGCTCGAGGAGCCGGTGGCGTCCCGGTAGGTCCTCGTGGCCCGCATCTCCAGTCCCGCCTCGAGGTCCCGGTCGATCCGCGTCCGGACGTCGGCGGGGAGATCGCTAACCGGGACGAAGGCCACCGACTCGCCGGCGCGCCCGGCGGACCACCGCACCCCCAACCAGAAGGCGACGCCCACGAGGGCGAGGACGAGGATCAACCACTTCACGGCATACAGGGTATGTCGCGTAGCCTCCGAGCCGTGCCCGCTTCCAGCCCACCCCCGCCACCGACCGGTGGGCCCGGCGGGACTGCGGAGCGGTATGCCGGGCTCCGCCGGGTCGTGCTCGTCGTCGCCGCGCTGAACTTCGGCTACTTCTGGGTCGAGGCCGGGGTCGCCCTGGCGATCGGTTCGGTCGCGCTGCTCGCCGACGGCGTGGACTTCCTCGAGGACACCGCGGTCAACCTGCTCATCGCGCTGGCCCTCGCCTGGCCCCTGCACCGACGAGCCCTCGCGGGCAAGGCGATGGCCGCGATCCTGCTCGTGCCCGCGGCGGTGGCCCTGGCGCAGGCGGTGGCGAAGGTGCGCCACCCGCAGGCCCCGGATCCGCGCGCCCTGGTCTTGGTCTCGCTCGGTGCGGTGCTCGTCAACGGGATCAGCGCGTGGCTGCTGGCTCGGCGACAGCTTCACGCGGGATCACTGTCCCGGGCCGCGTTCCTCTCCGCCCGCAACGACGTCATCGTCAACCTGGCCATCATCGCGATGGCCGGCGTCACCGTCGTGACGGCCTCGGGCTGGCCGGACGTGCTCCTCGGCCTGGGGATCCTTGCCCTCAACGGGCGGGCGGCGTTTCAGGTGTGGGAACTCTCCGAGCAGGAACGCCTGGCCGCCCGGGCACTGGCCGGCGAGGACCTCGACTGACCGGACCTCGACTGGCTCAGGTGTCGGTCGACCCGAGCAGCATCCGCACCTCGGCCGCCATCGTCACCGAGCCGGTGGCCACGACGCCACCGCCGACCCCGCCGGTGTCGCTGTCGTCGGCGAGTTCGGCGGCCCGATCGAGGGCGTCGGGAAGGTCGTGGACGATGTGCACGCGGTGTTCGCCGAAGATCTCGGCGGCGAGCGCCCCGAGGTCGGCGGGCCGCATCGCCCGCGCCGAGGTCGTGCGGGTCACGACGATCTCGTCGAAGACCGGCTCGAGGATCTCGAGCATCTCGCTGGCGTCCTTGTCGGCCAGGATCGCGACCAGGCCGACGATCTTGGTGAACGTGAAGGAATCGCTCAGCGCCTCGCTCAGGGCGCTCGCCCCGTGCGGGTTGTGGGCGGCGTCGACGATCACCGTGGGGCTGCGCCGGACGATCTCCAGCCGGCCCGGGGAGGATGCCGAGGCCAGGGCGTCCCGCAACACCTCCTCGTCCACCTTCTGCTCGCCCCCGCCGAGGAAGGACTCGACCGCCGCGATGGCGGTCGCGACGTTGTGGGCCTGGTGGGCGCCGTGCAACGGGAGGAAGAGGTCGGCATACGTGCCGGCCAGCCCACGCATGGTGAGGAGCTGGCCGCCGACGGCGACCTCGCGGGCGACGATGCCGTAGTCGGCGCCCTCCGCCACCAGGCGGGCGCCGACCTGCTCGGCCCGGTCCCGGACGATCTCGACGGCAGAGTCGTGCGGCTGCCGGGCGAGCACGGCGATGCCCTCCGCCTTGATGATCCCGGCCTTCTCGGTGGCGATCTGCTCGACGGTGTCCCCGAGGAAGTGGCGATGGTCGATGTCGATCGGCAGGAGCACCGAGACGGGGGCGTCGAGCACGTTCGTGGCGTCCCAGGAGCCACCGAGTCCCACCTCGACGACCGCGACGTCGACCGGAGCGTCGGCGAACGCGGCGTAGGCGAGCGCGACGATGACCTCGAAGTAGGTCATCCGAGGACCGCCGTCGGCCTGGGAACGGGCGTCCACCAGTTCGATGAACGGGATTACCTCGTCGTAGGCGGCGAGGAAGCGTTCGGCGTCGATCGGCCGGCCGTTGAGGGCGATCCGTTCGGTCATCGAGTGCAGGTGCGGGGAGGTGAACCGGCCCGTCGCCAGCCCGTGCTCGCGCAGGATCCGCTCGATGACCCGGGTGGTCGAGGTCTTGCCGTTGGTTCCGGTGAGGTGGATGACGGGGAAGGTGCGTTGGGGGTCGCCGAGGAGTTCCATGACGGCACTGATCCGGTCCAGCGAGGGTTGGAGCTGGTGCTCGGGGGCCCGGGAGAGGATCGCGTCCTCGACCTCTCTCAGCCTGCTGCGGAGATCACTCTGGCGGTCGGCCTCGCGGCGCGCGCGCCGGGCCTCGTCGTGCGGAGCTGGGGTCACCGGCTCATCCTCCCACCCGGCCCCCCGATCCCCGTCCCCCCAGTCGAGATCCCCCCACCCCTCAGTCGAGATCCCCCCACCCCCCAGTCGAGTGAGCGCGAATCGCCCGGGAAACCCTGGTTTCCCGGGCGATTCGCGCTCACTCGACTGGTTGGGCTGTGGACAACCGGCAGGGCGGCCGTTGGCCGACTTGAGTTGGCCGTATGCCGACCGGCCCCCTCCCCGCTCCCCTCACCGAGGGCGGCTTCACCTTTGCCGCCGCGCGGGCCTATGGCGAGTCCTCGGGCAGCCTGCGGCGTCGAGGGCTGCACCGAGTCGTCCACGGCGTGCACTCCGCGAACGAGCTCGACGGGGTCGATCGTCTGAGGGCTCTGCTGCTCGCCCTGCCGGAGCCGGTCGCCTACTCACACCTGACCTCGGCACGACTCCACGACCTGCCGCTGACGAGTCGGCAACAGGAGCAACAGCGGGTCGACCTGACTCGACCGACGAGGTCCGCACAGATCCGTCGCCCGGACGTTCGCGGTCACCGGGGCCTGGAATCGCGCCTCGTGGTCCGCCGAGAAGGGCTGCCCGTGATCGATGCCGCGGACACCTGGTGCGACTTCGGCGAACTCACCCGTCGCGATCGGCTGACCATCGAGGACCTGGTCGTCGTCGGGGACGCGGCAGCCAACGTCATCCTGCGACCCGAGCACACGGCATACGACCTCGGTGATCGGCGTCCTCAGTGGCGGACCGACGAGACGCTCGCCGAACGCCTCGAGGCTCGACGCGAAGCGCAGCGGATCGTGCAGTCGCGGCTGGCGGCACGGCTGGCGGCTCGCAATCGCCCGCGGGGAAAGGTGGTGCTGAGTCAGGCCTTGCCGCTGATCCGTCCGGGTGTGCGGTCGCCGATGGAGACCCGCGCGCGTCTGGTCTTGATGCAGGGCGGCCTCCCCGAACCCTGGGTCAACCTCGACATCTACACCGACGAGGGCCAGTGGCTGGCCGAGGGCGACCTCGTCTGGCCGGCGCGGAAGGTGGTGGGCGAGTACCAGGGGGCGCACCACGCGGATCGTCTGCAGGCGAGCAGGGACTCGGCGCGGCGCCAGGTGCTCGAGGACCACGGGTGGACGGTTCACGAGATCTGGGCCGAGGACCTGTTCGACTGGTCTCGTCGGGTGGCCATGGTCGCGCGCTTCGGGAACGTGCTCGGCCGCCCAGTCGAGTGAGCGCGAATCGCCCGGGAAACACGGGTTTCCCGGGCGATTCGCGCTCACTCGACTGGCTGGGGTGGGGGTATGAGGGTCAGGGGTGGCGGGTGACCAGGAGTCGGACCCGGTGCTCGTTCCCGACGGTCGTCTCCGCGACGCCGTCCCCGACCGTGAGGTCGTCGAGGTTCATCGAGACCGAGAACTGGTCGGCCAGGGTCTCGCCCGCGACCAGGTCGCGGTGCTCGAGGGCCGCCCGCCAGACGTGTTCGCCGCCGGCCACCGTGAGGGTGATCCGGTCGGACACCTCGAGCCCGGCCTCCCGACGGGCCTGCTGGACCGCCCGGATCAGGTCTCGGGCCGTGCCCTCGAGCTCGAGCGCGGGCGTGACCTGGGTGTCGAGCACGACGAACCCGCCGCCGGGCAGCATGGCCGTCGCGTGCGAGTCCTGGCCCTCGCCGGCCTCGTCGATCACCGTCTCGAGGGCGTACTCGCCCTCGATGAGCGGCAGCCCGGCACACACGACGACCCCGTCGTCACCGACGTGCCAGTCGCCGGACTTGCTGCCCCGGATGACGGTCTGGACGTCCTTGCCGAGACGCGGCCCGGCCGCGCGGGCGTTGACCGTCAGCCGCTGGGTGATGCCGAAGTCGCTCTGGTGCGCCTGCGTGACGTCGACGAACGTGACCTTCTTGACATTGACCTCGTCGCGGATGATGCCGGTGAACCCCGCCAGGCCGTCGGCGTCGGGGGCCACCACGGTGAGGTCCTTGAGGGGAAGCCGCACGCGCAGCTTCTCGGCCTTGCGCAGTGAGGACGCCGTCGAGCAGATCGCCCGCACCTCGTCCATCCGCGCGACCAGGTCGGGATCGGCCGGCAGCGCACTGGCGTCCGGCCAGTCGGTGAGGTGCACCGAGCGCTCACCGGTCAGGCCCCGCCAGATCTCCTCGGTCGTCAGCGGCAGCAACGGCGCGGCGACCCGACACAGGACCTCGAGGGTCGTGTAGAGGGTGTCGAACGCGTCGATCGCGTCACTCGAGCCGCCGGACTCGCCGGCGCCGGTGTCCCAGAAGCGTTCCCGGCTCCGGCGGATGTACCAGTTGGTCAACACGTCGGTGAAGGCACGCACCGAGTCGCAGGCCGCCGCGATCTCCTGGCGGTCCAACTCGTCCTGGACGCTCTCCACCAGCTGGCGCAGCTTGGCCAACAGGTAGCGGTCGAGCGGGTCGGCCGAGTCCGTCCGCCAGCGCGCGGCATACCCCTGGCCGGCCCGAAAAGCGTTGGCGTACAACGAGAAGAAGTACCACGAGTTCCACAGCGGGATGAGCACCTGGCGGACTCCGTCGCGGATGCCCTGCTCGGTGACGATGAGGTTGCCGCCACGCAGGATCGGCGAGGACATGAGGAACCAGCGCATCGCGTCGGCGCCGTCCCGATCGAACACCTCGCGCACGTCCGGGTAGTTCTTGAGGGACTTCGACATCTTCAGGCCGTCGTTGCCCAGGACGATCCCGTGCGAGACGCAGGTCTGGAACGCCGGCCGGTCGAACAGCGCCGTCGCGAGGATGTGCAGGGTGTAGAACCAGCCACGGGTCTGCCCGATGTACTCGACGATGAAGTCGCCCGGGTAGTGGTGCTCGAACCACTCACTGTTCTCGAACGGATAGTGCACCTGCGCGAACGGCATCGACCCCGACTCGAACCAGCAGTCGAAGACGTCGGTCACCCGGCGCATCGTCGAGCGTTGGCCCTCGGGCCGCGGGTCGTCGGGGTTGGGGCGGGTGAGTTCGTCGATGTACGGCCGGTGCAGGTCGGTCGGGCGGACGCCGAAGTCGCGCTCCAACTCGTCGAGCGAGCCATAGACGTCAACCCGGGGGTATGCCGGGTCGTCGGACTTCCACACGGGAATCGGGCTGCCCCAGAACCGGTTTCGCGAGATGGACCAGTCCCGCGTGTTCTCCAGCCAGCGACCGAACTGGCCGTCCCGGATGTGGGCGGGCACCCAGGTGATCTCCTGGTTGAGCCGCAGCATGTCGTCACGGATCGCGGTCGTCGCAACGAACCACGAGGAGACCGCCATGTAGATGAGCGGCTGCCGGCAACGCCAGCAGTGCGGGTAGGAGTGGTCATAGGTCTCGCGCCGGAGCAGCACGGTCCCCGGCGTGATCGACCCGATGGCCCGCCCCCCCTCCTCGCCCGCGGCGCCCCCAGCCAGCGCCGCGGCGTCGAGCCGGGTCCGCGCCTTGAGGTGGTCGATGATCTCGGCGTTGGCGTCGAGGACGAGCAGCCCCTGATAGTCGACGACCGGGTGCGTGAAGGCGCCGTCGATCCCGACCGGGACGACGACCTCGATGCCCTCCCGGTCGGTGACGACCTTGTCGTCCTCACCGAACGCGCCGGCCGTGTGCACCAGACCGGTGCCGTCGGTGGTCGTGACGAACTCGGCCGGCACGACACGGAAGGCGTTCTCGTGACCCAGGTAGTACGACATCGGCGGCGTGTAGTGCGAACCCACCAGCTCCGCGCCGGTGTACCGCGCGACCACCAGCGGCGAGACGTCACCCTTGGCCTCGCCGGTGAACTCCTTGGCGTAGGCCGCTGCGCGCGCCTCCGCGACGACATACCGCTCCGGCGAGCCGGTCGGGAGCGACGACTCGACGACGACGTAGTCGATCTCCTCGCCGACCATGATCGCGAGGTTGCAGGTCAGAGTCCACGGCGTCGTCGTCCAGATCATCGCCAACGCGCCCGCGGCCGGACCATCGGTCAGTCGGCAGCCGACCGTGACCGCCGGGTCCTGACGCATCTGGTAGACGTCCTCGTCCATCCGCAGCTCATGGTTGGACAGCGGGGTCTGGTCATTCCAGCAGTAGGGCAGCACCCGGAAGCCCTCGTAGGCCAGCCCCTTGTCGTGCAGCCGCTTGAAGGCCCAGATGACCGACTCCATGTAGGTCAGGTCGAGGGTCTTGTAGTCGTTGTCGAAGTCCACCCAGCGGGCCTGTCGGGTGACGTACTCCCGCCAGTCGCTGGTGTACTCGAAGACCGAGTCCCGACACTTCTCGTTGAACGCGTCGATGCCCATCGCGCGGATCTCGTCGGTCGTCTTGATCCCGAGCTGGCTCATCGCCTCGAGTTCGGCGGGCAGCCCGTGAGTGTCCCAGCCGAAGCGCCGCTCGACCCGGTGCCCGCGCATCGTCTGGTAGCGCGGGACGATGTCCTTGACGTAGCCGGTGAGCAGGTGGCCGTAGTGCGGCAGCCCGTTGGCGAAGGGCGGTCCGTCGTAGAAGACGTACTCGTTGGCGCCGGCCTCCCCGGCCTCCCGCGCCTGCACCGAGGCCGGGAACGTCCCGTCCTGCGCCCAGTAGGCCAGGACCCCCTCCTCGATCCGCGGGAACTGCGGGCTCGCGGGCACGCCCAGGGCCTCACCGGGTCGGGACGGGGTGCTCATGGTGACCTTGGGGTAGGTCATGGGCGGGGCTCCTCGCGTGGGTCGTCGCTCGTCTCACTACCCGAGGACGAAGGCGATCCAACGGCCGGTATGCCGTCCGCTCGCCTCCGCGGTCCCACCTCGCTTGCCGCGGCCGCGCACCCGGCGGGGGCACACGGCATACGACCGCTCTTGTCGAAGGTCGTGACGTGACCCGGACGTCCGGTTCTACTGGGCGCATCCCACGAGCGGGCCGCTGTTCTTCCGGAGGCTCGCCGTGGATAGCGGCTCGAACGCCTGTGGGTGAAGTCTACCGGGGAGCGGGCCGTGGTCCGACCCGTTCGGTGCGGGCGGTAGAGTGCTCGCGTCGCCTTCGGGCGACACCACACGCACTGACGAGGGGAAGCCGGTCCAAGTCCGGCACTGTCCCGCAGCCGTAGGTCACCTGCTTCGCAGGTGGCGAGTCGGAATGCCTCGTTCGGTACGAGCGGCTCCACACCACCGTCGAGGAGAGCGGGACGGAGCCCGGGTCGCCACTCGCGGTCGGGGCAGACGTCACGCCGCTATGAAAGAGGCACCCTTTGTCCGTCACCCTCCGGCGCTTCGGCGCCACCGCGACCGCGGCCCTGGCCGCCCTGGTCGTCACCATCGCCCCCAGTCAGGCCGCCGCCACCGACGCGACGCCGGCGCCCACCAACACCCAGGCCACCGCGTGGGCCGCGAACTTCCTCGCGACCCAACTGGCGGCCAACGGGCACTTCCTGAACACCCCGCCGAGCCAGTGGGGCACCTTCCCCGATGTCGGCAACACCATCGACGCCATCCTCGCCCTCGACGGGGCAGCCGCCGGCGGGACGGAAGCGACCGCCGCCACCACCTGGGTCGAGGGCCAGGCGGCGGGCTATTCGTCCTTCGTCGACACCTGGACCGATCCGGCCAACCCGACGACGATCACGATGGGCGGCCCCCTGGGCAAGCTTGCCGTCCTCGCGGTGGCCCAGGGCGCGAATCCCGACAGCTTCGGCGGCGTCCAGCTGGTGACCCAGCTGCAGGCCCTGGCGACCCCCGGCGGTCGGTTCGGTTCCTCGGCGACGGATTTCGACGTGACGATCAACCAGGTGTGGGCGATGCTCGGGCTGTTCCGGGCCGGCGTGAGCGTGCCCGCCGCCTCGGTGACCTTCCTCGAGGCTCAGCAGTGCGCCGACGGAGGCGTCCGGGGAACGCTCGGGAAGGAGCCGTGCGTCAGCGACCCCGACGCCACCGCCTTCGCGGCCCAGGCCTTCCTCGCGGTCGGCGACTCGGCCGCCGCGACCAAGTCGCTGGACTTCCTCCAGTCGCGTCAGGGGGCCGACGGCTCTCTGGTCAACGCCTCCGGGGAAGGGGCCAACGCGAACACCACCGGGGTGGCAGCCCAGGCGTTCGCCGCTGGCGGACGCACGGCCGCCCTCGCCGCGGCGACGGCCTTCCTCCGCTCGCTCCAGTGGGGGTGCGCCACACCGGAGGCCGACCGCGGCGGCATTGCGTTCACGCTGGCCACGATGACGGTCAACGCCGACAACGTCGCCAAGGCGATCCGCGCGACCCCACAGGCCACCCTGGGGCTCGCCGGCGGGTCGCTCGTCACCGTGTCGGCGGAGGGCCAGGCGCCCGGGACGATCCCGATGGACTGCACGGTGCCGGTGACTCCCCCGCCCGCCCCGGTCATCACGCCGGTCAGCGCCCCCTCCGCCCCGGTGGCCGTCACCCCGACCCTGGCCGAGACGGGCACGGACGTCAGCGGACCGCTCGCCCTGGGCTCGGCTCTGGTGGCCCTGGGTCTCGTGCTCGTCGCGGCGCGCCGGAGGGGCGTGCGGGCGTGATCCGTCGGCTGGCGGCTCCCCTGTTCGCCGCACTGCTCGCCCTGGCGGGCACGGCGGTCGCCACCGCTCCGGCGGCGTCGGCCGACGCCTGCGTGGGGACCTCCGGCGTCACGGTCGTCGTGCAGTCCGATGCCGGCACGGTGATCTCGTGCGCCCCAGGGGACCCGTCGTCGGGATTCGATGCCCTGTCCCGCGCCGGCTTCGGCTTCGACGTCGTCCAGCGCTTCCCCGGCGCGCTCTGCCGGATCAACGGCTACCCGGCGGACCAGGCCTGCGTCATGATGCCGCCGGCCACGGCCTACTGGGCCTACTGGCAGGCGCCGGCCGGCGGGTCGTGGACCTACAGCTCGGCCGGTGCCGGGTCGACCAACCCTGCTCCGGGCTCGGTGGAGGGATGGCGCTTCGGCTCGGGTCAGGCGCCCTCCGTGGCGCCCCCGTTCATCGCGCCGGCCACCGTCACCCCGCAGCCACCCGCCGCGACCCAGGGTGGCGGCGGGTCCGGTGGTGGATCCGGCGGGACGACCGGCGGAACCGGGACCACGACGGGTGGCGCCGCGGCCGGGGGCTCGCCGGCCACTGCGGGGGCCGGTGATCCGGCCACCGTGGGCGGATCGGCGTCTGCCTCGTCCGCGAGCCCCTCGGGCTCGGCAGCACCGACCACGTCCGCGGCGCCCTCGTCATCGGCGAGCGCCTCCGTCCTGGCCACCCGCAACGTCGCGAGTCGATCCGACGGGGCGGCCGGGGCGGCCGGGGCGACGATGACATCGTGGCTCCCGGTCGTGCTCGGCGCCCTGCTCGTCGTCACCCTGGCCGCGACCGCGGGCCTGATCACCCGACGCCGACGTGCGGAGGTCGAGCAGCAGCCGTGAGGGGCGACCTGGCCGTGCCCCGGGCGCTCCACCCCGCCGCCTGGTGGGGGTGGGCGCTCGGGCTGGCCGTCGCCGCCTCGCTGACCACGAACCCGCTGCTGCTCCTGCTGGCCCTCTGCGTCGCGGCCGTCGTCGTCTCCGCCCGGCGTGGTCACTGGCCCTGGGCGCGCGCGTTCGGCCTGTACCTGCGGCTCGGGGCATTCATCGTCCTGGTCCGCATCGTGCTGCACGTCCTCGTCGGCCTCAAGGTCGGTGACCTCGTCGTGCTGCCGTTGCCCGAGGTCGCACTCCCCGGCTGGGCCGCCGGAATCAACCTCGGGGGCTCGGTCCGCCTCGACGGCCTGGTGGCGGCGATCTGCGAGGCCCTCCGACTGGCGACGATGATCGCCTGCATCGGTGCCGCGAACGCGCTGGCCAACCCGAAACGGCTTCTGAAGTCCATGCCGGGAGCCCTGCGCGAGATCGGCACCGCGGTCGTCGTGGCCGTCACCGTCGCGCCCCAGCTCGCCGCGAGCGTGCGGCGGGTCCAGCGGGCCCGGGCGTTGCGCGGGGACGAGCGGCGCGGCGTCCGGGCCCTGCCCGCGGTGGCGCTCCCGGTCCTCGAGGACACCCTCGAACGGTCCCTGCGCCTGGCCGCCGCGATGGACAGTCGCGGCCACGGCCGCGGCAACGCGCGCTCGACACCCCACGCGTCCGGCGTCAATCTGGTCGCCCTCCTCGCGGTGGCCGTCGGCCTCTACGGGGTGCTCGACCCCTCCACCTCCCCCTGGCTCGGCGGCCCGGTGCTCACCGCGGGGCTCGTCCTGGCCGGCGTCGGACTCTGGCTCGGCGGGCGCGGTGACGAACGGACCAGCTACCGTCCGGACCCCTGGCGTGCGGCGGAGTGGCTGACCCTCGCCTCCGGCGCGGTCGCCGCCGTGACCATGGTGCTCACGGTCCGGATCGACCCCTCGGCCCTCGTGCAGCCGCTCCTGCCCCTGCGTCTGCCGCAGGTACCGATCGTGCCCGTGGTCGGGCTCCTCGTGGCCCTCGTCCCGGCGGTGCTCACCCCGGCCCACCCGGTGCCCAGCGCCCGACTCGGCCGGCGCGCGACGGTGACCCCATGACGACCGGCGCTCACCCCATCGTCTCGCTGACGGACGTGTCGATCAGGTATGCCGGGGACCGGCCTCCGGTCCTGGCGCACGTGAACGTCGCGATCGAGGAAGGGGACCTCGCCGTCGTCATCGGACGGACGGGGTCGGGCAAGTCCACCCTGCTCGGCGCGATGACCGGCTCGGTGCCGCACTTCACCGGTGGCCTGCTGTCCGGGCGGGTGCTCATCGACGGCCGCGACACCGCAACGCATCGCCCTCGGGACCTGGCCGACGTCGTCGGCGTGGTGGGGCAGGATCCGCTGTCCGGGTTCGTCACCGACACCGTCGAGGAGGAACTCGCCTACGCCATGGAGCAGCTCGGCCTGTCCCGCGGCGTCATGCGGCGCCGGGTCGAGGAGACCTTGGACCTGCTCGGCATCGCCGACCTGCGGGGCGCCGCCCTGCACGAGCTCTCGGGCGGCCAGCAGCAACGGGTCGCCATCGGGTCCGTCCTGACCGCGCACCCGCGGGTCCTCGTCCTCGACGAGCCGACGTCGGCCCTCGACCCGACCGCGGCCGAGGAGGTGTTGGCGACGCTGACCCGGCTCGCGCACGACCTCGCGGTCACGGTCGTCGTCGCCGAGCACCGGATCGAGCGCGTCCTGCCCCACGCCGACACCGTGCTCCACGTCGGCGCCGACGGCCGGGTCCGCCAGGGCTCGCCCGAGGACGTCATGCGGCACAGCGACGTGGCGCCACCGCTCGTCGACCTCGGCCGGAGCCAGTCGTGGCATCCCCTGCCGCTGACCATTCGGGAGGGCCGCCGGGCGGCCGGGCCGTTGCGCGATCGACTGCACCAGCTGACGCCCCCACCGGCGCGGGGTCGGGTCGCCGACGGACCCCCGCTGCTCGAAGCCGACGACCTCGTCGTGCGTCACGGCCGGGTGGTCGCGCTGGCCGGGGTGACCTTCACGCCCCGTCGAGGTGAGGTCACCGTGCTCATGGGGCGAAACGGCGCCGGCAAGTCCACGCTGCTGTGGTCGCTCCAGGGCGCCCAGGCCCCGACCTCCGGACGCGTGCGCCTGACCCGCGCCGACGGGTCGAGCCCGGCGCCGAGCGACCTGCGACCCGCCAGGCGCCGTTCGCACGTCGTGCTCGTGCCGCAGTCCGCGAGCGACCTGCTCTACCTCGACAGCGTGGGGGCCGAGTGCGCCGCCGCCGACACGGACCGAGGACATGCCGCCGGACACGCGGCGGACCTGCTGAGCACTCTGGCCCCGGGCGTCGACCCCGCCGTGCATCCCCGCGACCTCTCCGAGGGCCAACGCCTGGCCCTGGTGCTCGCCGTGCAGCTCGGGCAGGGGGACTTCCGCCTGCTCGACGAGCCCACTCGCGGACTGGACTACGCCGGCAAGGAGGCCCTCGGCGACCTGCTCCGCTCCCAGGCCGGTGAGGGCGTCGGCGTCGTCGTCGCCACCCATGACGTCGAGTTCGCCGCCCTCGTCGCGGACCGGGTCGTCGTCCTGGCCGGCGGCGAGGTCATCGCCGACGGCCCGGCCCGGGAGATCCTCACCTCCTCGCCCTCGTTCTCACCCCAGGTCTCGAAGATCACCACCCCCGAGCCCTGGCTCACCGTCGCCGAGCTCCGCTCCGCGTTGGCGAGCGGGGCGGGAGCGGACGGCATACCCACCGCCGGAGGCGACCGGTGAGCGCCACGTCCCCGTCCGTGCCGGGCACCTCGCCGGCGCGGGCGACGGCGATCCGCCTACGCCCCCGGTCGACGATCGCGATCGCGCTGTGCTCGGTCACCGGTCTGATGGCGTTCGGGTGGCCGCTGCTGGTGTCGCCGGACAGCGGCCTGGCCCACCAGGCCGACGCGCCGCTGCTGCTCGCCCTGATGTTGCCGTTGTTGCTCGCCGTCGTCCTCGCCGAGATCAGCGAGGGCGGGCTGGACATCAAGGCGATCGCACTGCTCGGGGTGCTCTCGGCGGTCGGGGCGGCGCTGCGGCCGTTGGGAGCCGGGACGGCGGGCCTGGAGACGGTGTTCTTCCTCCTCATCCTCGGCGGACGGGTCTTCGGGGCCGGGTTCGGGTTCGTCCTCGGGGCCACGACCCTCTTCGGGTCGGCCCTGGTCACCGGCGGGGTGGGGCCGTGGTTGCCGTTCCAGATGCTCGGCGCGGCCTGGGTCGGGTGGGGTGCCGGTTTGCTGCCGCGGGCCGGCGGGCGCCGCGAACTGGTGATGCTGGCCGGGTATGGCGCGATCGCGGGCCTGGCGTACGGGTTGCTGCTCAACCTCTCGTTCTGGCCGTTCGCCACCGGGCTCGGCAGCGCGGTGTCCTACCTGCCCGGGGCCCCGGTCCTGGACAACCTCCAGCGCTTCGTCGTCTTCTCGCTGGCGACCTCGTTGGGATGGGACCTCGGGCGCGCGCTGACCAACGCCGTGCTGGTCGCGATCACCGGCCGGGCCGTCCTGGGCACCCTGCGCCGGGCCGCCCGGCGGGCCGCCTTCGATGCCCCGGTGGTGTTCGGGCGACCCGATGTGGTCGGCGGGCCGTCGCCGGCAGCGACATCGTCGGCCGGGCTTGGCACAATCAGTGCCCATGAGCCCCCTCGACCTCGACCGTGATGCCGCCTGGCTGAGTCGAGAGGACCTCGACGCCGCCCGCGACAAACTCCCGATCCTCTACGTCGACCTCGTCCCGGTGCGAGTGGACGACCGGGGGCAGGTGATCGCCGTGGGGCTGTTGCTGCGGGTCAGCGAGGACGGCCACATCATGCGGGAACTGGTCTCCGGCCGGGTGCTGCACCACGAGCGCCTCCGGGACGCGATCCTGCGCCACGTCGAGAAGGACCTCGGGCCGATGGCGTTGCCGCGGGTCCCGGCCGCCCCCCAACCGTTCACCGTCGCGGAGTACTTCCCCACGCCCGGGGTGACGCCCTTCCACGACCCGCGCCAGCACGCCGTGTCGCTGGCCTACGTCGTGCCGGTCGCCGGGGACTGCGCGCCCCAGCAGGACGCGCTCGACCTGACCTGGGTCACCCCGAACGATGCGCTCGACCCGCTCCTGATCGCCGAGCTCGCCCGCGGGCACGGGGTGCTCCTCCGGCAGGCCCTGGCCCACCTCGGCTTCGCCATCTGATCGGGTCGCCCAGGCCCACCGTGGCCCGGGAGGCGCGGGTCAGGGGTGGTTCTTGCGGTTGAACTTGTCGACCGTGCGAGTCATGTCGTGGTGATCGCGGGCGGCCGCCTCCTCGGGCGTGGGCGCGGTGCCGCCCAGGCGGGCCGGCAGATAGCGCAGGTCGGCGCCGGACAGGGCCGGGTATGCCGTCTGCTGGGCCTCGAGCTGGGCCGCCATGACCTCGCGGAGCCTGGCCGTGGCCTGCTCGGGCGTCTCGTCGGCGCCGACCACGAGGGGAGCACCGATGGTCACCATGATCGTGGTGTTGCTGCGCCAGAGGTGTTTGGGCGCCTCCTTGGTCCAGACCCGCTGCGAACCCCACAGCGTCGTCGGCAGCAACGGCACCGCCCCGTCCTTGGCGATCCGAGCCGCACCGGTCTTGAACGCCTTGAGCTCGAAGGAGCGGGACATCGTCGCCTCGGGGAAGATCCCGACGATCTCGCCGCGACGGACGGCCTCGGTCGCGAGCCGAAGCGACTGTGACCCGGCGTGCCGATCGACCGGGATGTGTTTCATCCCGCGCATCAGCGGTCCGCTCACCGTGTGCCCGAAGACCGACTTCTTCGCCATGAAGCGGACCAGCCGCTTGCTGCGCCGGGCCGCGAGGCCGGCATACGTGAAATCGAAGTAGCCCGTGTGGTTGATGGCCATCACCGCGCCCCCGACCCGCGGCACGTGCTCCTCACCGGCCATCACGAAGCGCAGCCCCTGGGCGAAGAAGACGGTGCGCGCGAGCCCGATGACCGGCGTGTACGGGAACTCCATGGCGCACACCCTACGGGGCGCTCACCGCACGCTCGGGCGGACCGTCCCGGACCGCGCCACGGAGCAAACCCGTGGCGAGCCCACCGCAGCCATCGGGGATACTTGAGCCCATGACCGAGACACCTGCCGCGCTGACCGCTGCCCGAATCCCCGAGCGACCCTCGCTCGACGGACTCGAGGAGAAGTGGGGCGCGGTATGGCGAGAGAAGGGCACCTACACCTTCGACCGGGACGCCGCCCTCGCGGGCCCGCGCTCGGACGTGTTCTCGATCGACACTCCCCCACCGACGGCCTCGGGCTCGCTGCACATGGGGCACGTGTTCTCCTACACCCACACCGACTGCATGGCCCGCTACAAGCGGATGGCCGGGTTCAACGTCTTCTACCCGATCGGTTGGGACGACAACGGGCTGCCGAGCGAGAAGCGGGTCCAGAACTACTACGGCGTGCGCGGTGACGCGACCCTGCACTACACGCCCGACTTCGTGCCCCCCTTCGAGGGCAACCGCACGTCGACGAAGTCCGCCGACGAGGTGCCGATCAGTCGGCAGAACTTCCTCGAGCTCTGCGACGTGCTCACCGTCAAGGACGAGGAGGCGTTCGAATCCCTTTTCCGGAGAATGGGTTTCAGCCTCGACTGGGGCATCTCCTACCGGACCATCGACGAGCACTCGCGCGCGACCTCGCAGCTCGCCTTCCTGCGCAACGTCCAGCGCGGCGAGGCGTACCAGTCCGAGGCGCCGGGGCTGTGGGACGTGACCTTCCAGACCGCGGTCGCCCAGGCCGAACTCGAGGCCCGCGACTACCCCGGCCACTACCACCGGGTAGCCTTCCACTCCGCGAACGGCCCGGTGCACATCGAGACCACCCGCCCCGAGTTGATCCCGTCGGTCGTCGCGCTCATCGCCCACCCGGACGACGAGCGGTATGCCGGCCTGTTCGGCTCCACCGTCACCTCACCGCTGTTCGGGGTCGAGATCCCGGTCGTCGCCCACCCGGCGGCGGAGATGGACAAGGGCGCCGGGATCGCGATGTGCTGCACCTTCGGTGACCTCACCGACGTGCTGTGGTGGCGCGAGCTCCAGCTGCCGACCCGCTCGATCATCACCCGCAACGGCCGGCTCCAGGCCGAGACCCCGGACTGGCTGGTCGGCACCACGGGCGAGGGCCTGTATGCCGAGAAGCTGTCCGGTGCCACGACGTTCGCCGCCCGCACCGCGATCGTCGAGGCCCTGCGCGCCGCCGGCGACCTCGACGGTGAGCCGACGCCGACGCAACGCAAGGCCAACTTCTACGAGCGCGGCGAGAAGCCGCTCGAGATCGTCACGACCCGCCAGTGGTACATCCGCAACGGCGGGCGGGACGCCGAACTCAACGCCGAGCTGGTGGCCCGGGGCGATCAGGTGGCGTTCCACCCGGCCTTCATGCGGGCCCGCTACCAGAACTGGGTCAGCGGGCTCAACGGTGACTGGCTGGTGTCGCGCCAGCGCTTCTTCGGGGTGTCCATCCCCGTGTGGTATCCCCTGGACGCCGACGGCGAACCCGACTACGCGGCATACCTCCTCCCCGACGAGGCCGCCCTCCCGGTCGACCCGCAGGCCGACCCGGCACCGGGATACACCGAGGACCAACGCGGCGTGCCCGGCGGCTTCATCGGCGACCCCGACGTGCTCGACACCTGGGCGACGTCGTCGCTGACCCCGCAGATCGCGGGCGGCTGGCGCACCGGTGACCCGGTGTTCGAGAAGGTCTTCCCGATGGACGTGCGCCCCCAGGCGCACGACATCATCCGGACCTGGCTGTTCGCGACCGTCGTGCGCTCGCACTGGGAGTTCGGCACCGTGCCGTGGACGAACGCCGCGATCTCGGGCTGGATCCTCGACCCCGACCGCAAGAAGATGAGCAAGTCCAAGGGCAACGTCGTCACCCCCGAGGACGTCGTCAAGGAGCACTCGGCCGATGCGGTGCGCTACTGGGCGGCCTCCGGCCGGCTCGGCACCGATGCGGCCTACGACGTGGGCCAGATGAAGGTGGGGCGGCGCCTGGCGATCAAGGTGCTCAACGCGAGCAAGTTCGCGCTCTCCTTCGGCGAGGTCGACGGGGACCTGGCCGGGCAGGTCACCGAGCCGCTCGACCTCTCGCTGCTCGCCACCGTGCGCGAGGTCGTGGCCAGGTCGACGGCCGGCTTCGAGGCCTGGGACTACACCCGCAGCCTCGAGGCGACCGAGAGCTTCTTCTGGATGTTCTGCGACGACTACCTCGAGCTGGTCAAGGACCGTGCCTACGGCGGCCAGGGTGAGGCCGGAGCGGCCAGCGCCCGCGCGACGCTGCGGATCGTCCTCGACGTGGTGCTGCGGTTGCTCGCCCCGATGCTCCCCTACGTCACCGAGGAGGTGTGGTCCTGGACCCATGAGGGCTCCATCCACCGCGCCTCGTGGCCGACGGTCGGGGAGCTTCCCGGCGGGGGCGATCCGGCGGTCGTCGCCGCGGTCGGTGCGGCGCTCGCGGCCCTGCGGAAGGTGAAGTCCGAGGCCAAGGTCGGCATGCGGGCCGAGGTCGCGTCGGTGACCCTCACCGGGTCGGCGGCCGCGAACGCGCTCGTCGCTCTCGGTGAGGGCGACCTGCGCGCCGCCGGCCGGGTGACCGGCCCGTTGGCGTATGCCGTGGCCGACGATGTCGTCGCCCGCGACACCGAGCTCATCCCCGTGGAGAAGCCCGCCCCGACCCCGCAACCCTGACCCCCCCGGCATACAACCTCTCCCAGGGAGAGAATGCATAAGGGAGTGCCGGTTACGAAGTGGCACTCTCCTGCACGAACTTTCCCGGGAGAGTTTGCCTACGAAAGTGCCGGTAATGAACTGGCACTCTCCTACACGAACTCTCCCTGGGAGAGTTTGCCTACGAGAGTGCCGGTTACTAAGTGGCACTCTCCTACACGAACTCTCCCTGGGAGAGGTTGTCGGGGCTGGTGGGGTCAGGCGGGGGTCGGGTCCAGGTCGGCCGCGAACGACGTCGCCCGCACCGGGCGCAGCCCGTCGGGGCGCACGGCGAACCAGGCGACGTCCCAGCCGGACAGGCCCAGGCGCCGCTCGACCATGGCATCGCGACGGAAGTGGTCGACACGTCCGGAGGCGGGGTCGTAGACGTCGAGCATCCGGTCCCCGTCCCCGGGAAGGATGAGCACGACGTGTCGCGGAAGGGCCGCGCTCCCCACGTAGAGCAGCCCGGGCGCCCCGTCGGCGACGACGTCGACGAGTTCATCGAAGCCCCGCCGAAGGTCGCCGTCGGCATCCGGTCGAAGGACCTCCACGGCATACCGGATGCCGCGCAGCGCAGCCCCGTGCTCGAGTTCGGCCTTCGCGCCCCACGGCGGGGTGCCCAGCCGCCGCGGCCACGGAACGTTGAGTCGCCCGCCGGCCCCCCAGAGACCGTTCGTGCGGCGCTGCACCAGGCTTTCGTAGGCCGCGAACCGCTCGGCCTCGGTGCGCCCGCGTGGCGCCCCCGGCGGGTGCGGCTGCCCGGTCCGGATCCAGGAGGCGAAGCTCGGGTCGACGAGCATCCGGGCGACGGTCAGGCACGCGGAGCCGCAGGTGACGGCGGACTGTTGGCTCGGTCCGGTGTCACCGGCGCGCAATCGGTATGCCGTGGCCACCACCCCATCCAACACCGGTCCCGAAGGCGGACTCAACCGCCGACCGGGGCGTGCTCAGGCCGAGCGCTTGCGGGGCGCGCGCTTGCGCGTGGTCTCCTCGACGTCGCGGCGCACGATCGTGGGCAGGACGTTCTCGAGGACGACATCGCGGCTCACGACGACCTTGGCGATGCCCTCGTCGCTGGGCACGTCGAACATGACCGGCAGGAGCACCTCCTCCATGATCGCGCGCAGACCACGGGCGCCGGTGCCGCGGGCCAGGGCCTGCTCCGCCACCGCCTCGATCGCGTCGGTCGTGAACTCGAGCTCGACCCCATCGAGCTCGAACATCCGTTGGTACTGCTTGACGAGAGCGTTGCGCGGCTCGGTCAGGATCTGCACGAGCGCGGGAGTGTCGAGCGGAGCGACCGTGGTGATCACCGGGAGGCGCCCGATGAACTCGGGGATCAGTCCGAACTTCATCAGGTCCTCGGGCATGACCTCATGGATCGACTCGGAGAGGTCCTTGGCCGAGTGCAGTTCCGACCCGAAGCCGAGCCCCTTCTTGCCGTTGCGCGACTCGATGAGCTTCTCGAGGCCGGCGAACGCGCCCCCGACGATGAACAGCACATTGGTCGTGTCGATCTGGATGAACTCCTGGTGCGGGTGCTTACGTCCGCCCTGCGGAGGCACCGAGGCGGTCGTCCCCTCGAGGATCTTGAGCAGCGCCTGCTGCACGCCCTCACCGGAGACGTCACGGGTGATCGAGGGGTTCTCCGACTTGCGGGCGATCTTGTCGACCTCGTCGATGTAGATGATCCCGGTCTCGGCCTTCTTCACGTCGTAGTCGGCGGCCTGGATGAGCTTGAGCAAGATGTTCTCGACGTCCTCGCCAACATAACCGGCCTCCGTCAACGCGGTCGCGTCCGCGATCGCGAACGGCACGTTGAGCATCTTCGCGAGGGTCTGCGCCAAGTAGGTCTTGCCGCACCCGGTGGGGCCGATGAGCAGGATGTTGGACTTGGCGAGCTCGACGTGGTCGGGATCCTTCTTGCTCGCCAGCGTCGCGCCCGCCTGGATCCGCTTGTAGTGGTTGTAGACGGCGACCGACAGCGCGCGCTTGGCGACGTCCTGACCGATGACGTACTGCTCGAGGAAGGAGAAGATGTCCTTCGGCTTGGGCAGCTCGTCGAGGCCGACGTCGGTCGACTCGACCAGCTCCTCCTCGATGATCTCGTTGCAGAGGTCGATGCACTCGTCGCAGATGTAGACCATCGGGCCGGCGATGAGCTTCTTGACCTGCTTCTGCGACTTGCCGCAGAACGAGCACTTGAGCAGGTCGCCGCTCTCTCCCACACGTGCCACGCCCGGGTCTCCCTCCATCGATCGACCGATCAGGACGGGCACGCCTCGGGCCCGTCAACGTGCGCGACGCTACCTGCTCACCCCGCGCACACGACCCATTGAACGACGCCACGCCCCGGCGCGTCGCCCTTGTCCGCTCACAGCGCACCAGAGCCGGCGAGGGCTCCCCCGGTGACCCACCACGGCGGCCGGTCGCCGCCCGCAAGGCACCGAATGGGCATTCCGACGTTGCCCGGTGGAGACCCGCCGTTCACAGGGTCAGCACAGAGTTCTTCACTATGGTCCACTCGTTTGGTCGCGGGATGCCACCCCGTCAGGTGGCATGAACAACTTCGAAGGAGCGCGCGTGTGCGACGCGTCGTGTCTAGCCGCGGAGGGGCCCGCTCGCCCCGCCGTGTGCATCGTCTCCGGCAGCTTCGGCGAAGGCCATGACGCGGCGGCCCGGGAGATCCAACGACGACTGAGCAACCACGGCATCGACGCGGTCATCGTCGACATCGTGCACAGCTATCCGATGCACCTGGGGTCGCTGGCCAAGCACGTCTACCTCTGGCAGATGAAGCACATCCCACGCACCTGGCGATGGCTGCTCACCCATCTGGAGAGCCGCGCCGGCGACCAGGCTGCGTCGGACCGGACAACGTCGGACCGGACAACCCGATCGCTGGCCCCGCTCGGCCGGCTCGGCGGCCGGGTCTCGGGACGGGAGTGGGCACGCCGCGCGGCGATCCGGTGTGTCGGTCTGGCCGCCCGGCGTCTGCAGGACCTCCCGAACACCTTCGACGCGATCGTCTCCACGCATCCCTTCGCGAGTCAGGCGATCGGCCGCCTCGCAGCCCAGGGGCGGATGACCGGGACCGCGAGCCTGACCTACTTGACCGATCTCTCCGTCCACGCGCTGTGGATCAATCCGGACGTCGAGCGGCACCTGGCCCTCCACGAAGTGGCGGCCCGCGATGCCGCCCGTCTCGGGGCCCACGACATCCGGATCGTCCGTCCCGCGGTGCGCCGCGCCACCTCCGCTGCCGACCCGACCCGGGACGTCGTTGCGGCCCGCGCCGCCCTCGGCCTGCCGCCCACCGGTCGGCTGGCGCTGATCACCGGGGGCGCGGAGGGCATCGGCGACCTCGACGCGTCGGCCCTCGACATCCTCGACACGACCGACCTCGTCCCGGTCGTGCTCTGCGGCCGCAACGAGACCCTCCGGCGCCGGCTGCTACGGAACGAGCGGATCGTGGCCCTGGGGTGGGTCACCGAGATGCCGAGTCTCTACGCCCTGGTCGACGTCGTCGTCCAGAACGCCGGTGGCTCCACCTCGCTCGAGGCGATCGCCGCCGGGGTGCCGATGATCAGTTACCGCTGTCTGCCCGGTCACGGTGAGACCAACGCCGGCAACCTCGAGCGGGCCGGACTGGTGCCCTGGGTCCGCACGAAGGAGACCCTGGCGACGACCCTGGCGGCCCTGGACCGGTCTCGACCGAACCGCTGGACCGGGGACTGCGTGGCCAACGTGATCACCGAGACCCTCCGAGCGAGCTGAGGCAGCGCACGCCGAACGCACACCCCGCGATCGACCTCGGTCCGCGCTTTCGTCCGAGCTCACGGGGCCAAACGACGCACCCCAGCGAGTCCGTGGCCACCGATGAGGCACGATGGGCGACCATGACCTTCTTGGCCGACCCCGGTGCACGCCGAACCCGCGTGGCGTCGCGTGCGCTGATCGGCGCCGCGGCGATCGAGGTCATCCCGGCGCTTCACTCACTCATCCCGCTGCACCGGCCCAGGGTGCTGCCGAGCCTGTGCGGCGTGACCGATGCCGCCCAGATCGCCCTGACCTTCGACGACGGCCCGGACACACACTCGACTCCGCACCTGCTCGATGTGCTCGCGGCGCACCGGGTCTCGGCGACCTTCTTCCTCCTTGGCGGGCACGTGCTGGAGCACGGAGCGGTCGTGAGGCGGGCCATCGACGAAGGACACGACCTCGGCATCCACGGCTGGGACCACTGGCCCACCGTCGGCAAGGGGCCGGCCCAGCTCCGACGTGAACTCACGCGCACCCTGAACACCATCGAGGATCTCGTCGGTGTCCGGCCGACCTGGTACCGGCCGCCCTTCGGCGTTCTGAGCACCGGCTCCCTGCTCGCCGCGCGCCACCTCGGGCTCCGACCGGTGCTGTGGAGCGCCTGGGGCGGGGACTGGTCGCGCCGCGCGACCGTCGAGAGCGTCGCCCGCCGGATCCGACGCGACGCCCGCCCCGGGGGCACGGCGCTGCTCCACGACACCGATCGGGCCAGCGCCCGCGATTCCTGGCGGATCACCCGCGACGCCACCGACGTCCTGCTGCATCGGTGGGGCGCGGAGGGCATCGCGGTGGGCTCGTTGGCCACCCATGGGTTGGGACCGCTGCGCTGAGCGGACCCGACGCAGGTATGCCGTCCGCTCACCGGGTGGGCGGACGGCATACCTGCCTCGGGGGCCCGGTCGCGACCGGGCGGCGGTGTCAGTTCGCGTTGGCCTTGCGGGAGGCGAGCACCTCATCGATCAGGCCGTACTCCTTGGCCTGCTCGGCGGAGAGGATCTTGTCGCGCTCGATGTCCTTCTGGACCAGTTCGAGGTCGCGGCCGGCGTGCTTGGCGATCGTCTCCTCGAGCCAGGCGCGCATCCGGAGCACCTCGTTGGCGTGGATCTCGAGGTCGGAGGCCATGCCGCCGGTGCCCTCGATCGCCGGTTGGTGGATGAGGATGCGGGAGTTCGGCAGGGCGTACCGCTTGCCCTTGGCGCCGGCGCCGAGCAGCACCGCGGCCGCGGAGGCCGCCTGACCGATGACGAAGGTCTGCACGTCGGGACGGATGTACTGCATCGTGTCGTAGATCGCCGTCATCGCGGTGAACGAGCCGCCGGGGCTGTTGATGTACATGAGGATGTCGCGGTCGGGGTCCTGGGATTCCAGGACGATGAGCTGGGCGATGATGTCGTCCGCACTCGCGTCGTCGACCTGCACGCCGAGGAAGATGATCCGGTCCTCGAAGAGCTTGGTGTAGGGGTCCATCCGCTTCATGCCGTAGGAGGTGCGCTCCTCGAAGTTCGGCAGGATGTAGCGGCTCTGCGGGCCGGGCACGGTGAGGCGGCCGGAGCCGGGGACACGGGGGTGGCTGAAGTTCATGGGAGTCTCTCGCTTCGTCTCGCCGCGGTCAGTGCTCGGTCACCGGGTTGCCGGCCTTCGGGGCGTCGGCCGCACTCGTGAAGACGTGGTCGACGAACCCGTAGTCCTTGGCCTCCTGGGCGGTGAACCAGCGGTCCCGGTCGGAGTCCTTCTCGATCTGCTCGATGCTCTGACCGGTGTGCTGGGCGATCAGCTCGGCCATCTGCTTCTTGATGTGGAGCAACTGCTCGGCCTGGATCTTGATGTCGGAGGCGGTGCCGCCGATGCCACCGCTGGGTTGGTGCATCATGACGCGCGCGTGCGGGGTGGCGTAGCGCTTGCCCGGCGTACCCGCGGACAGCAGGAACTGCCCCATCGAGGCGGCCATCCCCATCGCGACCGTGGCGACGTCGTTGGGCACCCACTGCATGGTGTCGAAGATCGCCATGCCCGCGGTGACCGAGCCGCCCGGGGAGTTGATGTAGAGCCAGATGTCCTTGGTCGGGTCCTCGGCGGCGAGCAGGAGCATCTGGGCGCAGATGGCGTTCGCGTTGTCGTCGCGCACGTCCGAGCCGAGGAAGATGATCCGCTCCTTGAGGAGCCGGTTGTAGATGTGGTCGTCGAGGCCGGCCGAGGGGCCGGGTCCGGCGGCGACGATGTCAGGGGTGCTCACGAACGTCTCGCTCCTGTCGAATGGGGGAACCCGTGGTCGGCCCTCGGGTGGTCGAGGCGACCTTCTCGACGACCCTAACGCTCGACTCCCCCACCGCACTCCCGGGTGGGGTGCGTGTTCGCCGTGGGCGCACCGGGCTCTCGGCCGGGTATGCCGGTCAGCGGACGCGCTGGGCGTCCGCCGGCCCGACCTCTGGTCGGGCAGGGGGCTGGGGCTCGCGGACCGCCGGCACGACGATCAGGGCGAGGATGGCGCCCGCGCCGACGACGGTCAGCGACCTGAGCACCCCGACGTGGTCGCCGAGGAAGCCGAGCAGCGGGGGTCCCGCGATGAAGGCGGCGTAGCCGATGGTCGCGATGACCGACATCCGGGCCGCCGCCCGCGCCTGGTCATCGGCGGCGGCACTCATGCCGACCGGGAAGCCGAGCGCGGCACCCAGCCCCCAGATCGCGGCACCCAGGAAGGCCAGCCAGGACCCGCCGAAGACGACGAGGGCGGCCCCGAGCACCGCGAGCGCGAAACTCACCCGCAGCACCGGCAGGCGCCCGTGCCGGTCGAGCAGGCCGGTGCCGACGATCCGGCCGGTGGTCATGAAGACCAAGAACGTGGAGAAACCGAGGACGCCTGCCCAGGTGGGCAGGTGGTAGCCCTCGTGGAACGCCACCGCGAGCCAGTCGTTGGCGGTCCCCTCGGTGAAGGCCGCGACGAACACCAGGACCCCGATCAGCAGGGTGCGCGGTTCCCGCCAGGCCGACGCGGGGCGCTCGCCGGTGCTCGCCGTGTGCGAGGCCGCGCCCGCGGCCGTCGCCTCGTGCGGCAGGCTCCACCGCACGACATACAGGCCGACACCGAGCACGAGCAGAGCCGACCCGGTCAGGTGCCACAGGATGGGAACCCTGGCCCACGAGAGGGCGGCACCGATGAGGGCGGAGACGACCGTTCCTGCGCTGAACGCGCCGTGGAAGTGCGGCATGATCGCCCGCCCCTCGTGACGCTCGACGTCGGTGGCCTCGAGGTTCATGGCCACGTCCCAGCCCCCGAAACCCATGCCGAGGGCGAACAGCGCGACCATGAGCAGCGGACGCGAGGCCCAGACGTCGATGGCCAGGGCTGCGAGGATCGTCCCCACGGTGCCCGCGACCATTCCGGCGCTGATCGTGGCGACGACCCCGAACCGCTCGACCACACGCCCGGTCAGCGGAAGGGCGATGACCGACCCGCACGACATCGCGAAGAGCGTCAGGCCGAGTTCCCCGGCCCCGATCCCGAGCTGGGCCTTGGTGTCGGCGATCCGGCTGGCCCAACTCGAGAAGGTCACCCCGGCGAGGATGAAGACGACGAACACGGCCAGGCGGGCACGCCGAAGAGTCGCCGCATCGACGGACACGGGGCTCATGGCCACTCCTCACGAGATCGGATCGAGCAGGGCAGCCGGGGCGGTCACGACCCGGTCCCCCGAAAGACGGTATGCCGGCCGCGTCGGTGAGCGGCCGGCATACCGGAGGGTTCGTGCAGGCGATCAGGCCTGGGCGTCGGTCTCCTCGGCCGCGTCGACCGGCTCGTCGCCGGCGTCACCGGACTCGCCGTCCGGCACCAACTCGTTGAGGTCGATCTCGTTCCCGGAGGCGTCGGTGACCTTCGCCTTCTCGAGGACGGCCGCGAGCGCCTTGCGCCGGGCGACCTCGCCGACCATGGCCCCGATCTGGCCTTGGCTGTCGACGGCCTGGGCGAACTGGTTCGGGTCCATGCCGTACTGCTGGGCGCTCATGATGAGGTACTCGATGAGCTCGGGCTGACCGACCTCGACCTCGAGCTTCTCGGCGAGCGCGTCGAGCAGGAACTGGGCCTTGAGTGCCTTGCGGGTGCTCTCGTCGACCTCGGCGCGGTGCTCGTCGTCGTCGAGCCGGTTCTCACCCTCGAGGTGGGCGTCGACCTCCTCCTTGACGATGCCGTCGGGCACCGGGATGTCGGTGACGTCGAGCAGGTGCTGGAGGACCTTGTCCCGAGCCTGGACGCCCTGGTCGAACTTCTTGGCCTGGGCCGCCTGAGAGCGCAGGTCGTCCTTGAGCTCGGCGAGGGTGTCGAACGGGGAGGCCAGCTGCGCGAACTCGTCGTCGAGCTCGGGGAGCTCACGGACCTTGACGGCCTGGACGGTCACCGTGCAGTCGGCGTCCTCGCCCTCGTGCTCGCCGCCGGCCAAAGGTGCGGTGAAGGTCTTGGTGTCACCGGCGGACATGCCGAGCAGGGCCTCGTCCATGCCGGGGAGCATGTTGCCGGAGCCCATCTCGTAGGAGATGCCCTCGACGGCGTCGATCTCGGTCTCGCCGATCGTGGCGGACAGGTCGAGGGTGACGAGGTCACCGTCCTCGACGGCCCGCTCGACGCCGACGACGGCACCGAAACGCTGGCGGAGCGCGGCCAGGCGCTCCTCGACGTCGTCGTCGCTGACCTCGACGTCGTCGACCTGGACGGCGATGCCCTCGAGCTCGGGGAGCTCGATCTCGGGCCGCACCTCGGTCTCGACGGTGAACTCGAAGTCCTCACCGTCGGTCATCGGCACCGCGGTGACCTCGACCTCCGGACGACCGATGACCTTGAGCTCCTGGGCCTCGGCGGCCTCCTGGTAGAACCGCGGCAGCGCCTCGTTGACCGCCTCCTGGACGACCATGCCCCGACCGAAGCGCTGGTCGATGATCCGCGAGGGGACCTTGCCCTTGCGGAAGCCCGGAATGTTCACCGAGGCGGCGATCGACTTGTAGGCCTTGTCGAGCTCGGGCTTGAGCTCCTCGAACGGCACCTCGACGATGAGCTTGACCCGGGTCGGGCTGAGGGTCTCGACGGCACTCTTCACTTGCGGCACTCCACGGTGGTGGTCGGGTTGGGGAGAACAGATGTCGGATGCCGTGGACGTCCCGCTCGCCGGGAGGGCTCGGGGCCGTCCCAGCGGGCGCGCGCGGCCCACGGAGGCGGGCACACGGCATACGCGATCTCCCACTCTAGCCGCCCGGAATCGGTGCGGCCGAATCCGCGGAAGCCCACGATCGGGCAGACTGCGGCCATGCTGCACCTGCGTGCTCTCGTGCCTGCTGACCTGACCGACCCGATGCTCGGGATCCTCGAGGAATCACCGGATGTGAGCGCGATCGCCGTGCACCCGGGCGCCTCGGTGCGACCGACCGGTGACGTGGTCCACGCCGACGTGACCCGGGAGGGGGCCAACGTCGTCATCGAGGCGCTGCGCGAGCTCGGCGTCGCGCGGCGCGGTACCCTCCACATCGAACCGGTCAACACGTGGGTGTCCGCGGCCGCCCTCAAGGCGGAGGAGGAGTCGCCGGGGGCGAGCGCGGACGCCGTCGTCTGGGTCGAGGTCGGCAACCGGGCGTATGCCGAGAGCGAACTGAACTGGACCTATCTGTCGTTCGTGGTGATGGCGACCCTGCTGGCCGGGATCGCGATCATCCTCGACTCCCAGGTGCTGACGATCGGGGCGATGGTCCTGGGGCCCGAGTTCGTGCCGATCGCCGCGATCGGGCTGGCCCTGGTGCGTCGTCGACCCCGGTTGCTGCGGCTGGCCTCGCGCACGCTCGTCCTCGGGTTCGTCGTCGCGATCCTCTCGACGACCCTCGTCAGCCTGGCCGGACGGGCCCTGGGCTGGGTGGTGCGCAGCGACCTGGAACGGCGATCGCTCACGAACTTCATCTACCAGCCCGACCGGTGGTCGCTGGTCGTGGCCGTCCTCGCGGGGGCGGCCGGGGTGCTGTCCCTGACCTCCTCGCGGATGGGTGGGCTGTCGGGGGTCTTCATCTCGGTGACGACGATCCCCGCGGCCGGCAACATCGCCCTCGGGCTCGCCTTCGGAGCCTGGGAGGAGATCTCCGGCAGTGCCCTGCAGTTGGTCATCAACCTCGTGGCGATGATCCTCGCGGGGTGGGCGACGCTCTGGGCCCAGCAGTTCATCTGGGACCACGTGCAGGTCTGGAAGCCCTCCATGATCGGCCGTCCGATGCTCGAATACCCCGCGCCCGGGAGCGAGGACAACCCGGGCTGACGAGTCAGGACGCCACGTCGCATCCCCCTGGGTTTCAGGCCGGAGACTGCTCGCAGCGCGCGTGGAGCGGGCGACGAGAATCGAACTCGCGTCATCAGTTTGGAAGACTGAAGCTCTACCATTGAGCTACGCCCGCGCACCCCGGTTGATCAGCCGAACTGACCCGACCGCGGAGGCTGGACCAGCGTAGTCGTCCACCGACGCGGCGTCGAAATCCGCGCCCCGACGGCCGTCCGGAGCCGGGGCGAGCGCCGTCTAGGATGACGGCACCGGGGTGTGGCGCAGCTTGGTAGCGCATTGCGTTTGGGACGCAAGGGCCGCAGGTTCAAATCCTGTCACCCCGACCAGTCGGCTCTAGGGCTCTGACCTGCGGAAACGTGGTCAGGGCCTGTCGACGGCGCTTGAAAACTGAGCAGTGACGGCGCTCGAAAAGTGAGCACTCTTCGACGATTGGAGTGTGATCACCATGGAGGACTGGGCGCTGATCAGGAGGCTGGCCGCCGAGGGTGTGCCGAAGGCCAAGATCGCCAAGAGGTTGGGCCTGGCGAGGAACACGGTCGCCAAGGCCGTGGCCTCGGACGGTCCGCCGAAGTACGAACGCAGGTCGGGGCCGACGTCGTTCACGCCGTACGAGGTGCGGGTGCGTCAGCTGTTGGCGGACACTCCGGACATGCCGGCGACGGTGCTGGCCGAACGTGTCGGGTGGACCGGGTCGATTCGCTGGTTCCGCGACAACGTCAACCGGGTCCGGGCTGACCACCGCCCGATCGATCCGGCCGACCGGCTGACGTGGACGGCCGGGGACGTGGCCCAGTGCGACCTGTGGTTCCCGCCGCGCAAGATCCTGCTCGAGGACGGCTCGCGGACGCTGCTTCCGGTGCTGGTCATGACCTGCGGGTACTCCCGCTACATGCTCGGGCGGATGATCCCGACACGGAAGACACCGGACCTACTGCTCGGGACGTGGGACCTGCTCAGTGAGCTGGGTCGGGTGCCGCGCCGGTTGATCTGGGACAACGAGCCCGGCATCGGACGGCGCAAGGTCACCGAACCGGTCGCGGTGTTCGCCGGGACGCTGGCCACGAAGGTGGTGCTACTGCCCCCGCGGGACCCGGAGTCCAAAGGCATCGTCGAGCGGCGCAACGGCTTCTTCGAGACTTCCTTCATGCCCGGCCGACACTTTGAGTCCCCGGCCGACTTCAACGCCCAATTCACCCAGTGGCTGACCACCGCCAACGCGCGGACGGTGCGCACCCTCAAGTCACGGCCGACCGATTTGCTCGCCGCGGACAAGGAGTCGATGCTGCCCCTGCCGCCGGCGGTGCTGCACCTGGGCTGGCGCAACCACGTCCGCCTGGGCCGGGACTACTACGTGCGCGTCGACACCAACGACTATTCCGTCGACCCCCGCGCGATAGGCGCCCGGGTCGACGTGGCCGCCGACCTCGATCTCGTGCGGGTCCGTCACGGCGGCCGGCTGGTGGCCGAGCACCCCCGCTGCTGGGCCCGCGGCATGACCGTCACCGACCCCACGCACGTCGCGACCGCCGCCACGCTGCGCCACGACTATCAGCACCCCACCCCACCGGCGCCCGAGGTGGACGAGATAGTGCGGGACCTCGCCGACTACGACCGCGCCTTCGGGCTGACAGAGTTCAGCCAGCCATGACACCCCAGCCCACCGCCGGGACCGAGACGCTCAAGCAGATCACCCACCTGGCCGCCGTGCTGAAGGCACCCAGGATCACCGAGGCCGCAGCCCGCCTGGCCGACCACGCCCGCGACACCGGGTGGACCCACGAGGACTACCTGGCCGCGGTCCTGGAACGCGAGGTCGCCGCCCGAGGCGCCTCCGGCGCCCGGCTACGCATCCGCGCCGCCGGCTTCGGCGCGGTCAAGACCCTGGACGACTTCGACTTCGACCACCAAAGCGCCGCCCGCACCCCGGTCCAGGCCCTGGCCTCGGGTGCCTACCTGGCCGAGCACCGCAACGTCGTCCTCCTCGGCCCGCCGGGCACGGGCAAGACGCACCTGGCCACCGCCCTGGGCGTCGCCGCCGCCCGCCAAGGACACCGGGTGCTGTTCGCCACCGCCACCGACTGGGTCACCCGCCTGACCGAGGCCCACGACCGCGGCCGCCTCGCGACCGAACTGACCCGGCTGCGACGCTACGGGCTGATCATCGTCGACGAGGTCGGCTACCTGCCCTTCGCCCAGGACGCCGCCAACCTCTTCTTCCAGCTCGTCTCCTCCCGGTACGAGCACGCCTCGCTCATCCTCACCAGCAACCTGGCATTCAGCTCCTGGGCCGGCGTCTTCGGCGACCAGATCGTCGCCGCCGCGATGATCGACCGCATCGTCCACCACGCCGACGTCATCGCCCTCAAAGGCGCCTCCTACCGGCTGCGCGACCGCGGCGTCGACACCCTCCCCAGCATCAAAGCCGAGCAAGAATCCCTACACTGAAACCGCTCACTCTTCGACCGCCGAAAGTGCTCAGCCTTCGAGCGCCGTCGACAGGGCCTTCTGCGTGTCCGGCCTTCGGGCACAACAGGGGCGTCGTTGCACTCACCCGTTGACTATCGCTTCAACGGATAATAACCTCCACTATATGAGAACTGAGGCGCCGCTCCTCGCCCCGATCTTCCGGTCGGACGGCCAGGCGCGCCTGCTCGCCGAGCTCCTGCTCACCGGGGCCGAGCTCAGCCTCACCGACCTCGCCGAGCGGATCGACCTCGCCTACGCCACGGTGCACCGCGAGGCCCAGCGGCTCCTCGTGGCCGGCGTCCTGCGCGAGCGCCAGGTGGGGCGCTCCCGCCTGATGAGCGCCAACCCCGACAGCCCCATCGTCGATCCGCTGCGCCAAATCCTCATCGTCACCACCGGTCCGAGCGTCCTGCTCGCCGATGCCCTGCGCCCCATCGGGGGCATCTCCTCAGCCTTCATCTACGGCTCCTTCGCCGCGCGCATGACCGGCGTCCCCGGCCCTCCCCCCCAGGACGTTGACCTCATGGTCGTCGGCTCCCCCGACGTCGATGCGGTCCACGACGCCTGCGACGCCGTGCAGGATCGGGTCGGCAGACCGGTCAACCCCACGATCCTGAGTCTCGATGAGGCGAGCAACCGCACTCCCTTCCTCGCCCAGGTCGCGGCCAGCCCCACGGTCCTCCTCCTCGGTGAACTCCCGTGGTGACGTCGCCGCTCAGTGCCGCCCAGCGACAGGCATTCAACGACCTCGTCACGAGTCGCCGGCTCGAGCTCGTCCCCGTCGACAACGACCGCGCAGACTCCTTCCTCACCTTCGCAGCGGACACCCTGGTCGATGTCGCCAACGTGCGCCTCCCGCAGAATCGCTACAACCTCGCGTACGACGCAGCCCACGCCGTCGGAGAGGCTTTGCTGGCTCGTCATGGCTACCGCACTCGGAGCGGACCCGGCCAGCACGAAGCCCTCGCCCGCTTCCTACGGATCGTCCTCGACACCCCTCCCCACGACTCGGACGCCCGTCACTTCGACCGGATGCGCCGAGCCCGCAACCAGATGCACTACCAGGCACGTCCGGTGTCCGCCGCCGACGCCGACAAAGCCGCCCAAACCGCCCGCGCCTTGTTGACAGCAGCGTCACCACCCGCCGGGCAGGCGTGAGCGACCAGATACGCCACACCCGGCCGGTGCGTTACGAACCCGTCGCCGTGAGCGCCGACAGCACGGTCGTCGCCGAGTTCGTGCCCGACCCGGCCAGCGCGACGGCATACCAATCAGAGGCCGACCTCGAGAAGGCGCTCGTCGGGCAGCTGAAGGAACAGGCCTACGCCTATCTCCCGATCACGACCGAGGGCCAGCTCATCGCCAACCTGCGCGATCAGCTCGAGGCGCTCAACGGCATACGGTTCTCCGACGCCGAGTGGCAGCGCTTCTTCACCGAACGGATCGCCAGCGCGAACTCCAGCATCGTCGACAAGACCGTGCGCATCCACGAGGACCATGTCCAGTTGCTTACCCGCGACGACGGCTCGACCAAGAACGTCATGCTGATCGACAAGGTCCACATCCACAACAACCGGTTGCAGGTCATCAACCAGTACGAGGCCCCGGGCCCCGATGCCCCGGGCGGGGGTCGCCACGCGAAACGCTATGACGTGACGGTGCTGGTCAACGGCCTGCCCATAGTGCACATCGAGCTGAAGCGCCGAGGTGTCGAGGACATTTTCTGGTCCGGGTGCGGACTGTTCGAGTACGTCCAGCTCTTCGTGATCAGCAACGGCACGCTGACCATCCTCATGCTCGTTGAGAAGCACCGAGCTGCCCGAGGCGACGGTGAGGACAAGGAGATGCGCAGAGCCATAGAGCTCGCGCAGATCGTTGACGACGAGTCACTCAAGCCCGCTGAAACGCAGGCGTTTGTCGATATGGCCTTCCGCGACGGCGCCATCTCCAAGACCGGGACGGCCGTCACGAGGATCCTGCCGCCCGCCTCTCGCTTCGCCGGACCCGGCGCCGGGCACGCCGACACGAAGCGTCGAGTGTTGGAGAAGCTGACCCACTTCTTTGACCGCTACGTCGGCCTGGGCGGAGGCATCAACTCCTCAACCTGAGCCCTGGTTCCGACGATCGCGCCGAGGCTGACCCTCCAAGGCGCCTCGTCGCTGTCGGATGACGAAGGACGCCAGGTCGACTCAGCGGGCGGTCAGGGCGAAGTCGGTCACGTGCCGGCCGGCGGCCAGGCCCTTGGCCTCGAACCCGTCCGTCGGTCGCCAGGCCGGCCGCTCCCCTTCACTGAGCCGCCACCCGCCGTGCGCGGCCACCTGCTCACGGACGTGGTCGGCATACACGTCGTGATCGGTGGCGATCCGCAGGACACCGTCCGGCGCGAGCCGGTCCCGCAGCAGCGAGAGGGTGTGTTGCTGGATGAACCGGCGCTTGGCGTGCTTCTTCTTCGGCCACGGGTCGGGAAAGAAGAGGTGGATGCCGGCCAGCGACCCGGTCGCCACTCCCTCGGTCAACAGGACCATCGCGTCCCCCCGCCAGACGCGCAGGGTCCGCACGCCGACGCCCTCGGCGGCCGCGAGCATCCGCGCCACGCCCGGCACGTGCACCTCGGCCGCGATCAGGTTCACGCCCGGGTGGGTCACGGCATACGCCACGGCGGCCGCCCCGTGACCGGAGCCGATCTCCAGGACGACCGGGGCGTCCCGGCCGAACGCCGCCCGCAGGTCGAGCGGCCCCTCGGGCAGTTCGACCGTGGGGAACAGGGTGGCCATCCGCTCCGCGGTGAGCGCGGAGGTGCGCCAGCGCGGCGTGAAGGTGCGCACGCCGGGACGCGGCTCATGATCGAGTGCCTTGCGGATGGACACGAGCGGTCATCCTAGGCCGAGCCCGCGAGCCGACCGGCGGGCTGACCAACGGATTCAGTCGACGGATTCAGTCGCGACGCAGGATGAAGACCGCGCGATCGTCGCTCGTGCCGGCCGGGGCGGCGCCGCAGATCGTCAGGGCGAAGCCACGGCCGGAGTCGCTGGCGATCAGCGCCCTCGAAGCCACACCGAGCATCCGGTCCACGCCGTCGATGAGATCGCCCGAGGGCGACTCGACGACCCCGTCGGAGTAGAAGAGCAAGGCGTCCCCGACCGCCAGGGTTCCCCGGGCGCGCACGAAAGTCGCCGACGGCAGCACCCCGAGGATCGGGCCGTGCACCCCGCGCACCATCCGCCAGTGCCCCTGTCCCCCGTGGAAGCGGGCCGGCGGCGGATGCCCGGCCCGACCGATCGAGTAGTCCCCGGAGGTCAGGTCGAGGTCGAGGTGCACCGCCGAGGCGAACCCCTCGTCCCACCGTTGCCGGATCAGGAAGGCGTTGGCCGCGGGCAGGAACTCGTCGACCGGCACCGACCCGAGCAATCCGCTGAGGGCCCCGGACAGGTGCAGCGATCGCGACCCGGCCTGCCGGCCCTTGCCGCTGACGTCGACGAGCACGACCTGGAGGTGCCGGCCGCCCTCGGTCAACGCCCCGACGAGGAAGTCCCCGGAGAAGACCTCGCCGAAGGCCGACTGCACAGCGTGGTCGGCCGTCCACCCCGCGGGCAGTGGCGGCAACTGGGCGGCTCTGGCCAGCCGGTCACGCAGGTCGACGAGCATGTTCTCACCGGTGAACCCACTGATGCCCAGGCGTGCGCGCGAGATGGCGAGCACGAACATCATGACCATGAGCGCGGCCAACCCGACGACCACGATGACCCCGAAGGGACTCGCGTCCCAGAGCAGGAACGCCGCCCCGAGGAGGTAGATCGAGACGATGACGTAGAGCACCCGCAGGGCGCGCACCGACAGGAACAGGGCGGCCAGGACGATCCACGGCGCCAAGGCCACCGTGGGCACGTCGAGAGGCCACTGGACGACGGCGGCGCCGGTCAGGACGACCGCGGCGTAGAAGGCCACGACGAGGACCTGTTCGCGATAGCGGCGCCACGGGTGGGTCTTGATCCACCGGCGGGCCGCGGCGCGACCCCGTCGGCGCGCCAGCACCTCGACCTGTGTCGCCATCACTCTCCCGCTCATGCGATGCAGCGCACCGTCGTCCGATCGACGTCCCGGTCACCCTACGCCGAGGTTTTCGGCTGGGCCATGAAACGACGGGATCGAGCCGGTGGCCGCGCTCACCGCGGGGCTGGACTCAGCCGTCGCACAGAAAGGAGGCGGTCGCCCGGCGTCAGGGCAGCGGGGGCAGCGCGCCCGACTCCTCATAGGCGCAGACCATGTCGATCCGCCGCTGGTGTCGGGCCTCCCCGGTGAAGGGCGTCGCCAGGAAGGCCCGCACGATCTCGCACGCCTCCTCGGTCGCCGTGAACCGGCCACCGATCGACACGATCTGGGCGTCGTTGTGTTGGCGGGCGAGCTCGGCGAGCTCGGTGGAGTAGGCCAGGGCGCAGCGGATCCCGGCGACCTTGTTGGCGGCCATCTGCTCGCCGTTGCCCGACCCGCCGAGGACCACCCCGAGGGAGCCGGGGTCGCCGGCCACGGCCTGCGCGGCACGCAGGACGAAGACCGGGTAGTCGTCGACGGCGTCATAGCCGTGCGGCCCGTGGTTGGTCACCTCGTGCCCTTGCGTCGTGAGGAACTCGACGAGGGCGTTGAGCAGGTCGTATGCCGCGTGGTCGCCGCCGATGTGGACGCGCATGAGGTTCCTTCCAGGTGTTGGGGGTCGGGGGCAGGGTCGGTCGGATCAGTCGAAGATCGGGCCCTGCGACCGCGACCGTTTGATCTCGTAGAAGCCCGGCGTCCGGGCGATCAGGACGCATCCGTCCCACAGGTCGAGGGCCGCCTGGCCTGTGGGAGCCGGCGTCACCACGGGACCGAAGAAGGCCGCCCCGTCGATGTCGATGGTCGGGGTGCCCACGTCGTCCCCGACGAGAGCCACCATGGCCGCGGTGTGGGCGCGCAGCAGATCCTGGGTCGCCGCGGCGCGCAGGTCCTCGCCGGACACCGGGGCCAGACCGGCCTCGGCGAAGGCCTCGGCGACGATGGCCTCGACACCGCTCCGTCCGCCGGGGTG
>WBZS01000464.1_pt1 | contig 52274 bp, 43 predicted proteins | sample 5204201 | NCBI WGS metagenome assembly WBZS01 (sample SAMN12344357, study PRJNA552823) | activated sludge metagenome | biome: Activated sludge suspended growth; feature: Nitrification reactor; material: Wastewater; isolation source: activated sludge from nitrification reactor of wastewater...
CAACGCTTCGAGCGCCACAAGCACCCGACCCATATGCGAGACCGCGTCGACGCCGATCGCGGGCATCGACCCATGCGCGGCCACGCCGTGGGTCTCGATCTCGTGCCAGACGAAGCCGCGATGCGCGACGATCAGGTTGAGTTCGGTCGGCTCGGCGATCACGGCCGCGTCCGCCCTGTAGCGTTCGGCGATCGCGCGCGTGCCCAGCCCTGCGTTCTCTTCGTCGATCACGGCCGTGAATAACACGTCACCGCGCAACGGCACCGTGCGCCGCTGGATCTCGACCAGCGCCAGCATGCAGGCCGCGACCCCGCACTTCATGTCGTATGATCCGCGCCCGTGCATGCGCCCGCCCTCCACCCGCGCGACCAACGGGTCGGTCATGCCCGCCACGCCGACGGTGTCGAGATGCCCGTTGAGCATCAGGGTGCGCCCGCCGCCGGTGCCGCGCACGCGTGCGACGACGTTGGGACGACCCGCGCGAACTTCCTCGAGCTGCGCCTCGATCCCGGCCTTGCGCAGCCAATCCGCCACGTACGCGGCGACCGCGCCCTCGCCGCTGCCGCCCGGCACCAGGTCGGGGTTGATCGACTCGATCCGCACCAGATCTGCCAGCAGCGTGTTGAGGGCGTCCATGTCGTCGTGATCCTTTGCGTTGGAGTTGGGGTACCGGCATTGTACCGGTATGGCGGATCGCTCCGTCCGCCTCTCTGGCGGCTCCGCTGGGGCGGCCCGTTGGGTTGGCCCGTTGGGGCGGCCCGTTGGGGCGGCCTGTTGGGGCGGCCCTTGTGGCCGCCCGTCTGGCCGCCCGTCTGGCCGCCCTTCCCGCCCTTCACTCCACCGTCGCCGCGATTCGCTCGACCAGGCCCTCGTTCGCTCGCGTGTCCGTCAACGCCAGCTGCGGCAGCCCCGCCAGCACGATCAGCGAACCCAGGATGAAGAGGAACTGCAGGCCAAACACGGCCGCGAAGCTCAACTCGGCGCTTTGCGTCGCGGTTCCGACGAGATCGCGCACGATGCCGTTCACGACGCCGCCGAACAATCGCGCCATCGAAACCGAAAGGCCCCAGGCGCCGATGTACAGGCCGGTGTCGACGGCCGTCGTCATGTCGAGCATGAACGAGTGATTGGTCACCGTCGACACGCCGATCGCCAGGCCCAGCAGCACCAGCCCGCTGTAGAACACGGACCGCGACGCGCTCAGGCTCGAGGCCATCAACAGCGCGAAGGCGGCGGCCCCGAGCACGGCCGCGGTCTGGGCCACGCGACGCTTGGAGAGGAAGCGTTCGAGCACAGTCGGGATCGCCAGGGCGGCCAGGAAGCACACGCCATACACCGAACGCAATCGCGCCGTCTCTGCCAGCGGCATGCCGAGCACCTGCCCGCCGAAGGGCTCCAGGATCGCGTCCTGGCCGAGGATGGCGACGAGCAGCAGGAACAGGTACAGAAAGAAGCGGCGCGCCCGAGCGTCGCCGGCGATCAGCGACCACAGTTGCGTCAGACGCGGTGTGGCTTCCGCACGGATCCGTGCGCCCAGTTCCCTGGGCTCGAGGCCCACCAGACCCAGCGCACCCAACCCGAGCGCCACACCGACCACGATCCAGATCGCGCGGGTCAGCGGCACGGCCAGCGCCTCTGCCGTGTCGGGGATGCCCGACACCAGCCGGCTGAAGGCGATGCCGCCGATGATCACGCTCACCAGCATCACGAAGTACATCACCGCCACGGCCCGGCTGCGCAGCCGCTCGCCGAACAGCTCTGAAGCGAGCGAGAAATACGCGACCGTGCTGACGTTGTAGCCGATGCCCCACAGCAGGAAACCGATCACGGCCAGCCCGATGCCAGGGTTGCCGCCGACCAGCAGCAAGGCCACAGGCAGCAACGTCACGCCGGCGGCGCAGATCACCAGACCGAGCGCGACGTAAGGCGTGCGTCGCCGACCGGCGATCGGGTGTCGATCAGCCCAGGCCCCGAACCCGACCTGCAACGGCGCAGCCAGATACGGCAGCGAGACCAGGACCGTCACCAGCGTCAGTGGCAGGCCCAGCTCGACGTTCATGACCCGATTGAGGTTGTCGTCGACCGGCAGTGTCAGTAAAGCCACAGCGGTGTGCAGCAGACCGAGCTGCAGGTATTTCTTCCACATAACGCAGGATCGTACGCTCGGCCTCGACCAGTCGATATGGAGGTTCGCACAGATTCGCGGAGGCTCACGCGCCTTTCATCCCGGCTGGCTGAGCAGTTGCCTCTAACCAACCATACCGATGGGAAGCCAACCGCGCAGCGACCGCATTCCGGCGACACTGCGCTCAAGAGACGTTCACGCCGGACGTTGATCCGTATCGCTCGACAGCGCGGGGGCGCCGGGAGCGACAGGACGAGAGTAGAGAGAGAGGGCGTGATGATCGAATCGGCTGTCAATCAGGTGTTGGTGTGGTTCTATGTGTTGGCGCCCGTGGCCGTGCTGGCGGGGGCGATGTTCGCGGCTTCGTTTGTGGCGCAGATGATCAACCGCTCCAACACGCCCGCGGCCAAGGGCGGCCCGGCCAAGGGCGGCGCGAAGCCCGCGGCCGGCGGCGGCCATCACTGATCGTCCGACGCTGAAAACAAAAAGCGGGAGCTACCGCCGGGTTCGACCCGGCGATAGCTCCCGCTTTTGCTTTGGCTAGATGTTGATGTAGCCGCCGACCGCGCCGTGCGCGGCCTCCATGATCGTTTCAGAGAGCGAGGGATGCGCGTGCACGTTGCGCGCGATCTCCTCGATCGTCAGCTCGGCGCCGTGCGCGAGCGTGAGTTCGCCGAGCAACTCGGTGACCTCGGGCCCGATCATGTGCGCGCCGAGCACTTCGCCATACTTGGCGTCGGTCACGATCTTGACGAAGCCGACGTAGTCGTGCAGGCCAAGCGCCTTGCCGTTGGCCTGGAACGGGAACTTGACCACCTTGACCTCGTAGCCGCGTTCCTTGGCCTTGGCCTCGGTCAGACCGAACGACGCGACCTGCGGATGGCAGTACACGGCGCTGGGCATGAACTCGTACTGCAATGCGGGCGCGTGATGGCCCGCGATCGCCTCGGCCGCCACGATGCCCTGGGCCGACGCCGTGTGCGCCCAGCCGGTCTTGCCGGTGACGTCGCCGATCGCCCAGATGCCGGCGACATTGGTCGACATCTTGTCGTCGACCTGGATAAAGCCCTTCTCGACCTTGACGCCCAGCGCGTCGAGCCCCAGATCCTCGGAGTTCGGCTTGAAGCCGATCGCGACAAGCGCCTGCTCGGCCTCGATGACCTCGGTGCCGCCCGGCCCGGTGACCGTCACCTTGACGCCGGCCGCGGTCTTTTCCACCTTGTCGACCTTGGTGCCGACCTTGACGCCGAGGCCCTGGCGCGTGAACTGCTTGGCCAGTTCGGTGCCCAGCTCTTCGTCCTCACGCGGCAGCAGGGTCGGCATCATCTCGATGATCGTGACCTTGGAGCCGTACGCGCTCCAGACCGTGCCGAACTCGCAGCCGATCGCGCCGCCGCCGATGATCACGGCCGAGGCCGGCAGTTTTTCCTGCAGGATCGCTTCTTTGTAGGTGACGACCACCTTGCCGTCGACATTGAAGGCCGCCGGAGGCGCCACACGTGCGCCGGTCGCCAGGATGATGTGCTTGGCGGTGTGGCTCTGCTTGCCGCTTCCGTCCTTGAGCGTCACCTCGACCTCGGTCTTCGACTTCAGGGTCGCGGCGCCCATGAGCACGTCGACCTTGTGCTTCTTCATCAAGAAGCCGACGCCCTTGGTCAACCGATCCGACACCTGGCGCGAACGCTTGACCGCCGCGGCGTAATCCAACGTGACGTTCTCGGCCGTGAAGCCGAAGTCCTTGCCGCCGTGGCGCAGGATCTCGGCCACCGAGGCGTTCTTGAGCAACGACTTCGATGGGATACAGCCGACGTTCAGACAGACGCCGCCGATATACTCCTTATCGACGATTGCGGCCTTCAGGCCCAATTGCGAAGCACGCACGGCCGCGACATATCCGCCCGGCCCGGCGCCGATGATGATGACGTCGTAATTCATTGTGGATTCCCATAGCGTCGAAAACAACTTGCGCTGCTCCTGCAGCAGTGCGCACGTTTTCGACAAGTTGTCCTACGTGGGGGGTATTGTACCAACCCGGGCGGCGGCGGCAGGGTGCACAGGCGTGAACTGCAGGGGCGGCGGATCCGGAAACAACACCGGGGCAGGTGGAGCGGCGAGGCCAAGCCTCGCCACCCACCTGCCCCGGCGCGGGTCTCTCTGGACGAGCTCAGGCGGGCACGGGCGTGGAACGCCGACCGGTGCGGGCCGGGCCGGCGGGCACGGCGCGTTCGCGAGAGCGGGGCGTCTCTTCGACATCGGGCGACACGCCTTGCGCGTGGATGTCCTTCAGCGCCACCTTGTAGAGCCGGATCAACTCCTTCTCGTTGGTGCGGAAGCGCCGCAACGTCTGGAGTGCGCACAGGGCGCAGCCCCGCATCGCCCGAAACGAGTCGGTCTCACAATCAAGACAGCCGTTCAGACGCACCATCATCAGCGTGAACGCCAGACTCTCCGGATGGCCTTCGGCCAGGCCGGCGACATGATCGACGAGTTTGCGGAATTCATGGCCCGCGGCATCCCGCATCTGGGGAATGAGCCGCGGCGGGAACAGGATTTCGGTCTCAACGTACATCTCGACCTCCTCGAAAAGTCATGACAGCCGGTAACCTGCACAGGGGCCGGGCCAAAACCGCTTGGATTCTCGAAAAACACGATGTGCGACAGACTCGGTCATTATAGGAGTCCGCGACTCGCATGACAAGCGCCTGTCCCAGACCTGGCGATCCTTTAAGATTACGTTCAATTGCCGTGTTATCGTCGACTTGGGCCGGTAGGACCTTTGTCGGTCGTGACCCTGGTCTCATTTACGCAGAACAAGCCAACCAATACGATACCGTTACAGTCTTGAAGCCGACGCCAAGTCTGGGTAATCTGACGAAAAACAGGTACCGGAAAACCACGAACAATGAAGTACAACACTGGCTTCCTGGTCAACGACCATCCAAGTCATCGCTTCTCGAAATTACACGAAAACCCCGAGGCCCAGCTGGTCATGCTGGTCCCGGCTCAGACCTGGGATCGGGTGCGCCTGCACATCAGGCGCCATGAAGCCATCTCGCTGGCCGGGCGTTTCGGCGCCAACCCGGGCGAATACGAGTGGGAATGGGTCAACGAGCCGGAGGGCATCCGGTGGTGGCGGCGGGCCGGCGACGGCAACGAGTACCTGTTTGGCGTCGTGGCCGCCATCCGCAGGCTGCAGGGCATCGAACTTTATGGCATGGTGACGGTCGATGAGACCAGCCCGTTCTGGGCCGATGTCGTGGCGGGTGTGTTGATCGCCGAACTGAACGACCGCGCGCGCCGGATGACCGATGAACGCTTCATGACGGCCAATCAGGCGCTCCGCCAGCTCCGCCGCGAACACTATCGCACGCGCGACCTGTTGACGATCGACCGACAGGACAAGACCATGGTGCGCCGCGGCACAATCCGCGAGGTCGAGCGCTTTCAAGCCGCGATCAAGAAGCTCTTCGATCGCGCGGTCTCGACTTCCACACTGACGCTCAAGACGCCGTCGACCGACGCCTCATAGCGCTGCCCGACCCAATCGCACATAAAAACAGGGCCTCCATCTCTGGAGGCCCTGTTTTTGTTGTGCCCTATGACTGAAGTCCTCTCCAGTTTCGTTGCACGGGGTGCTAGAATGCGCGCATCATCCTAACCAACAACTGCATCGGTTAGGCTCTGCTTGGCCATCTCGCCAGGAGGGCTCCCATGGCCAACTCGACCGCGTTTCTTGTCAACGAGCGACCGCAACACCGGTTCTCCAAACTTCGCGAGATCCCCGAAACCCAGCTGACGATGCTGGCTTCCAAGTCGGTTTGGGGGCGCCTGCACGAGTACGTGCAGAGCTTCGAGGCCGTGACCCTGGCCGGCCGGTTCGGTGCGGACCCGGGCGACTTCGAATGGGAGTGGGTCGCCGAACCGGTCGGGCTGCGTTGGTGGCGTCGCGCGGTCGACGGCACTGAGTACCTGTTTGGCGCGGCGGCCGCCGTGATCGTGCCCGACGGCGTTGAGCTGTACGGCATGGTCACCGTCGACGAGACCAGCGTGTTTTGGCCCGATGTGGTCTCGAGCGCCATCCTCTCCGAGCTCAACGATCGCGCGCGCCGAATCGCGCTTGACGAACACCTTGACGACGACCACATCACGCTTGCCCGGCTGCGGCGCGATCACTATCGCAATCGCGGACTGTTGACGGTCGATGTGCCCGGCGAGCCGGCCGTCCGCTGTGGCACGATCCGCGAGGTCGAGCGCTTCCAGAGCGCGCTGCAGGGGTTGCTCGGTCGCTGTGCCAGCTCCGTGCTGCCTTCGGAAGCACGCCGGCGCCAGACCGGCCAATTCACCGGCACGCTGTTCTCCAATTCCTGATCTCCGCCAACAGAGGAACCTCGGCCAAAGCCGGCGGATTGCGGGTCAGCGCCCGCCCGGCTTGGGTCCCCTGCGCCGGCCCTGGCTGCCCACCCTGACCCCCGTTTCAACGTTTCACCGATACAATATCGGCATGATCCGGCCCTTCGATTGGAGAGACGTGGGCCTGGTGCGGGCCTTGAGCGAGCAGGGGATATGCCTGGATTCGGCGACCCGGCTCACGCGTGGCACGCAACCGCTCCAAAGCGCGCTCCTGGCTTATGTGATGCCCCGATCCGGCTCGCCGACCCTGATCTGGCGCGAGGACGGCCACAGCGCCTTTGGTCAGCTGCGCCACCGCGCGGGCGAAGAACGGGCACGGGCCCTGTTTATCGCGCCGGGTTGGTCGATCGAGCCCTCCGGCTGGCTGGCACTGGTCGACCAGCTGGCCGTCGAAGCCGGCAGCCGCGGCGGGCACAACCTGCTGGCCGAGGTCGACGAGAGCAGCCCCGAGTTCGAAGCGCTGCGCATCTCGGGCTTCGCGATCTACGCGCGCCAGACGATCTGGCGGCTCGATCACGAACTGGCTCCGACGGCGCCGGCCCTGCCTTTGCGCCACGCGATCGCCACCGACGGGCCGAGCACGTTGGCGCTGTACAACGACATCGTGCCGCGGCTGGTTCAACAGGTCGAACCGACGCCGGAGGCCGGGCGCGGCTATGTGCTCGAACGCGGCCATGATCTGGTGGCGCATCTCGCGGTGCGGCGCGGGCCGCTTGGGATCTGGGTGGACCCGGTCGTTCACCCCGAGGCCTTCGACCTGGCCGACGAGATCGTGTCTTCGGCCCTGCACTTTCTGACGTCGGCCAATCGCGCCGGCCGTCCGGTCTACGTCAACGTCCGCCGGTATCAAGACTGGCTGCAGGAACCGCTGCGCCTTGCAGGGTTCGAGAAGGTGGCCTCACAGGCCGTGATGGTCAAACGCCTGGTGGTGCGCGTGACCGAGCCCGCGCTGCAGCCCATCCCGGCCATTGGAGCCCGCACGACCCGGCCGGTGGCCCAACTCGAACGCCTGGTCAATTACCGGAACCCGGCCCAGGGCGGCCCGGCGCCCCGACACGAGGCCCGCGAGACACGGGCGCACGTGCTCTGAATCGTCTCCGTGAGATGTGTCGACATGAAGCCGTAATCCCCCAACGCATGCCGCAGCCGCCGTCCCAGGACCGTGATCAACGGCCCTTAACGGCCCACACAACTCCTTGATAAAATTGAGCAGCGCTGGACCCTGCCAGCGCCAGGTAGCGATGCAAAAGAGAATCACGGACGACCTTCACGCTCTGCTTGATGTCATCCCGCCGGAGATCGGCGCCAAGCTCACCGCAGCCAATCGAACCGACGACCTGCTCGAAATCATCCTCGATCTCGGCCGTGTGCCGACCGCGCGCTATATCGATGGCGAGGTCGTGCTGGCCGACCACGAGATCTCGCGTGCCGAGATCGACTACGTCGTCACGCGCATCGGGGATTTCGACGCCGATAACCGCGCCGGTATGGAACGGACGCTGCACCGGATCAGCGCCATCCGCAACCGCCGCGGCCAGATCGTCGGCCTGACCTGTCGTGTCGGGCGCGCCGTGTACGGCACGATCGACATCATCCAGGACATCATCGACAGCGGCAAAAGCATCCTGATGCTTGGCCGGCCCGGTATCGGCAAGACCACGATGCTGCGCGAAGGCGCGCGCACGCTGGCCGAAAAGAAGCGCGTGGTCATCGTCGACACCTCGAACGAGATCGGCGGCGACGGCGACGTGCCGCACCCGGCCGTGGGCCGCGCGCGCCGCATGCAGGTCGCGCAACCCACGCTCCAGCACGAAGTGATGATCGAGGCGGTCGAAAACCACAACCCCGAAGTCATCGTCATCGACGAGATCGGGCGCGAGCTCGAGGCGATGGCCGCGCGCACGATCGCCGAGCGCGGCGTGCAACTGATCGGCACCGCCCACGGCAACTCGCTCGAGAACCTGATGCTCAACCCGACCCTGGCCGACCTGATCGGCGGGATCGAGTCGGTGACGCTCTCCGACGAGGAGGCGCGACGACGCGGCACGCAAAAGACCGTGCTGGAGCGCCGCGCGCCGCCGACCTTCGATGTGCTGATCGAGATCCAGGCGCGCGAGCAACTGGCCGTACACCACGACGTCGCTACAGCCGTCGACGCGCTCCTGCGCGGCCGCCCGCGAGCGCCCGAGCTGCGCAGCGTGGTCGATGGCCAGGTCAAGATCGAACAGCCGCCGGATCCGCAACCCGCGGGTCGGGCCAGCCGCGCCGGGCATCGAACCGCCGCCGCGGTTCCGACCGGCACGGTGCGGACCGCGAACGCCCCGCGCAGCGGCGAGCCCAACGGCTCGCCGGCACCCAACTCGGGCCGACAAACCGCGCCCGAGCCCGCCGAGCCGCGCGCCACGCTCGACGCCGTGCGCATCTATGCCTATGGGATCGCGCGCAACCGCCTGGATCAGGCAGTCCGCCATCTGCGCGTGCCGGCCCAGTTGGTCGACTCGGTCGACGATGCGCAGACGATCGTGACGCTAAAGACGTACTATCGTCAGCACCAGCGCCCGATCGCCGACGCCGAGGAACGCGGCCTGCCGATCTACGTGCTGCGCGCCAACACCACCAACCAGATCGAGAACTTCCTCTCGGATCTCTTCAATCTGCGCATCCAGGCGGTGGACGGAGCCCATGAGGCTGAGGATGCGATCGACGAGACTCAGCGCGCCATCCAGCAGGTGCTGAGCGGCGCAGCCTCGCACGATCTCCCGCCGGCCGCGCCGCACATTCGCCGACTGCAACACGACCTGGCGCGCAAGGCCAACCTGATCTCGCACTCCTACGGCAAGGAGCCGCGCCGATGGGTGAGGATATTCAGGGACTGATGAGAAAATGAGGAGCGAAGAGCGCTAGGCGCCTAGCGCTCTTCGCCCTTCGCTCCTCTGCTGTATTGCTTCTATGTTTATCTCTTTCGAGGGCCCGGACGGCTCGGGAAAATCGACGCAGATCGCCCGGCTGGCATTGCGACTGCGCGCCGAAGGCCGCGACGTGCTACAGACGCGCGAACCGGGCGGCACCGCGATCGGTGAGCAGATCCGGCACGTGTTGCACGATCTGGCCAACACGGCCATGCAGCCGCGCGCCGAGTTGCTGCTGTACTCCGCGGCGCGCGCCCAGCTGGTCGGCGAGATGATCCGCCCGCACCTGAGCCGCGGCGGCCTGGTGCTCAGCGATCGGTTCTATGACAGCACGCTGGCGTATCAGGGCTATGGGCACGGTTTGGAACTGGAGACGTTGCGCCGGATCCAGGCTTTTGCGACAAACGGCCTCACGCCGGATCTCACCCTGCTGTTTGACATCGACGCCGAAACCGGGCTGCGGCGCCGCCAGGTCGGCGAGGGCGAGTGGAACCGCCTCGACGCATACGCGCTCGAGTTTCATCGGCGCGTGCGCGACGGTTATCTGACGCTCGCTCAAGCCGAGCCCGAGCGCTGGGTGCGCCTCGACGCGACGCAGTCGGTGGAGGTGTTGCAGGCCGAGGTATGGGCCACGATCGCGGCCCGCTTGAGCCCTCGTCGCTGAACGCCCGCGCTCAATCGTCGGCCGATGCAGCGCCGCCCAGATCGGGCAGCGACTGCTCGATCGAGTCCGGCGACTCGCCCGCTTCGAGGCGATCGGTGATCTCGCCGAACTCGGGCGGCAGCTCCTCGCCCATCTGCTGACCCATTTTGCGCATCGCGCGCGCCACCGACTTCGGATCGTTCTCGTCCACATCGCCCAGCAGACTGCCGGGGTCGGACAACTCCTCCATCCGGCGATCGTCGCTCTTGGCGATGCGCACGCGGCTGAGCTTGCGCTTCAGGTGTGCGCCGCCGCATTCGGGGCAAGCCGGCTCGACGACGCCATAGTCCTTGTAGCTCTGAAACACCGCGACCCGTTTCTGGCAATCCGCGCAGAAGTAATCGTAATACGGCATATCGCCATTATCGCGAAAACCCATCATCCCGGTAAGGGTGTCCGCCGGGGTAGCCTTTGTGGCCACCCCGGCCCTTGACCCGCTCCGGCCCCAGATCTTGCGGGCCTTCGATTATCATGGACCCATGTCAGACGCCTGGACCAACCTCCCTCACCCACAACCCCTGCTGATCGTTTTGAGCGGACCATCCGGGGTGGGAAAAGACACCGTGCTCACGCGCATGAAGGAGCGCCGGCTGTCGTTTCACTTCGTCGTCACCGCCACCACACGACCGCCCCGGCCTGGAGAGGTCAATGGGCGCGATTACTTCTTCATCTCAAACGACCAGTTCGCGGAGATGATCGACAAAAACGAGCTCTTCGAGTGGGCGCGCGTGTACAACGACTACAAAGGTATCCCAAAGCAACAGGTGCGCGACGCCCTGGCCACCGGCCACGACGTGGTGATGCGCCTCGACGTCCAGGGCGCGGCCACCGTCAAGCAGCTCTGCCCGGATGCCGTCACGATCTTCATCGCCCCGGCCTCCGAAGACGAGCTGGTCGAGCGTCTGCGCGAGCGCAAGACCGAGACCCCTGAAGGCCTCAAACTTCGAATCGCCACGGCGCGTCAGGAGCTGGCGCGGATGAAGGAGTTCGATTACTTCGTCATCAATCGCGACTACGCCCTGGAGACCACGGTCGACACCATCCTGGCGATCATCGAGTCCGAGCACAGCCGCGTCCAGGCGCGTCAGGTGAGTTTGTGACCGCGCAGCCGGCGCCCGCCGGACCGTCTCAGCCTCAACCCGGTGTGCAGCGGCTGACGCTGCCGCTTCAGCGGGTCTGGCTGACCTACGTGCTTTTGGCGACGATTGGAGCGGTCTTTCTCGGCCAGCTTGCGCTTGCGCCGATGGAAGGCGACGTCGATCCCATCATCAACTGGGGCGCCAAAGTCAACATCCTGATCGCCGCCGGCCAAATCTGGCGGCTGGTGACGCCGATCTTCATCCATGCCAGCCTGACGCATTTTCTGTTCAACGCTTACGCGCTGTATCTCTTTGGCCGCAGGGTCGAATCGGCTTACGGGGCCGTGCGCCTGTTTGTCCTCTTCTTTTTCTCGGGCATCGGTGGGACGATCGCCAGCCTCTGGCTCAGCCCTTCGGTCTCGGTCGGGGCGTCCGGCGCCATTTTCGGCCTGTTCGCGGCCGAAGCGGTGTTGCTCTGGCGCAACCGCGCTCTGCTGGGCGCCTACGCGAATTCGCGTTTGAACAACCTGCTTCTCATGGCCGTGCTCAACCTGGTGATCGCGCTGGCACCCGGGTCGCAAATCGATCTCTGGGCCCATATCGGCGGCGCCCTGACCGGTGCGCTCATGGCCGCGTGGATCGGCCCGATCTGGCGGGTCGTGCCGTCCGAAGTCAGTTTCGGACAGCGCGAGATCCGCGACGCGCAGTCGCTGACGTCGCTGCGCATCTTTGGCGTCTTCGTGCTGTCCGGCGGGTTGCTGGCGCTGGCTCTTGGCTACATCGTGCTGGCCAGGCTTTATCCGGGCCTCATGGACGGCTTAATCGGGTAAAGTAAAGGCTCTCTTGGTTTTCGCAAAGCATGCCCGCCTCTGACAGTACCTTCAACCTCGGCAGCCTCACCTTGCTGCTCGTCCTCCTGGCCGTCAACGGCCTGGCGGTGGCGGCGGAGTTCGCCTACGTCCGCGTCAGGCGGACCCGACTTGACGAACTGATCCAGCGCGGCACAGCCGGCGCAACGGCGGCCCGGCGCATCACCGAGCATCTCGATCGCTATATCGCCGCCACGCAGCTGCTGATCACGATGTCGGGCGTGGGGCTCGGCTATGTCGGCGAGCCCGCGCTCTCGGCGGTGCTCGAGCCTCTGATCGGCGGCGTCCTTCAGTCGCTCGACGAAAGCGTCCGACGGACGATCTCGGCCCTCGTGGCCTTGACCATCGTCACCTCGATCACGGTCGTGATCAGCGAGATCGTGCCCAAAAACCTGGCGATCCAGTACTCCGAGCGCGCGGCGTTGGCGCTCAGCGGTCCGACCCAGCTTGTCGAACTGATCTTCCGGCCGCTGATCTGGCTGCTCAACGGCGCCGCGACGATCGTGCTGCGTCTGCTTGGCGTGCGCGAGGTGCGGCTCGAAGAGACCTCGTACTCGGTCGAGGAGCTCAAGATGCTGGTCGAGGCCTCCGAGGTGAGCGGCCTGATCGAGGAGGCGGATCGTGAGCTGGTGACCGCGGCCTTCGAGTTCGGCGATCTGACGGCGCGCGAGGTCATGGTGCCGCGCACGGAGATGCAGGCGGTCGACGCCGACGCGCCGCTGGCCGAGCTGATCCAGCTGGCCAGCGAGCACAGCCGCTCGAAATACCCGGTCTACGAAAACGACCTTGATCACATCATCGGGATCGCGCATGTCAAGGACCTGGTGCGTGTGCAGCAGGGCGGCCGGCGCGTCGCGACCATTCGCGGCATGCTGCGCGAGGCGCTCTTCGTGCCGGACTCGATCAAGCTCGACAAACTTCTGGCGCAGATGCGCGCCAAGCAGCAGCACCTCGCGATCGTGCTCGACGAGTACGGCGGCACCGCCGGTCTGGTCACCCTCGGCGACCTGCTCGAGCAGATCATCGGCGAGGTACACGACACCTTCGACACGTCGACGCCCGAGCTGCAGCGTCTGCCCGACGGCTCGTATCTGGTCGAGGGTCTGACCCAGATCGAGGTCGTCAACGAGCGGCTCGGCCTCAAACTCGTCGATGATTACTACGACACAATCGCGGGCTTTGTCTTCGGCCGGCTCGGGCGCATGCCCAAGGTCGGCGACGTGGTCGAGGTGGATGACGGGCTCCGAATCAAAGTCGAGGCGCTCGACGGCCTGCGTATCGCACGACTCTCCATCCAACCGACGCGGCCGGTCGGCGCCGCGCAGCCCGATGAGGCCAGTCGGAGTGGCCCAACCGGACCATAGGATTCGCCTTTCATTTTGGTAGACTCCGCGGATGCCGGATGGACCGCTGACCGAACGTTACGACCCGGGCGGATTCTTCGACGAGATGTTCGCGGCTGCGGGCCGCCCGCGCGACCACTACGCGCACCTCTATCGACAACTACAAACCCTCACGCCCGCGACTCTCGCGGAGCGCCGCCGCGCCGCCGACGCGGCGTTTTTGTATCAGGGCATCACCTTCACGGTTTACGGCGAAGAGCAGGGCGTCGAGCGGATCTTTCCGTTTGATCTGATCCCGCGAATCATTCCCGGCAGCGAATGGGCCCAACTCGAACGCGGCCTGACCCAGCGTGTCACAGCGCTCAACCTCTTCCTCAGCGACATCTATCACGAACAGCGCATTCTCCGCGAGCGCCGCATCCCGGCCGAGTTGGTCTTCAGCGCGCATGGATTCCGGCGCGAGATGGTGGGGCTCAAGCCGCCGGGCGGCGTGTACGTGCACATCGTCGGCACCGACCTGGTGCGCGGCGCCGACGGCGCCTACGTCGTGCTCGAGGACAACCTGCGCTCGCCCTCGGGCGTCAGCTACATGCTCGAGAACCGGGCCGTGATGAAGCGCACCTTCGCCGACCTGTTTTCGCAGTACGGCGTGCGCGCGATCGAGCACTATCCGCAGGCCCTGCTCGAGACTCTGCGCTCGGTGGCCCCGCACAGTTACGCCGACGCCACGGTCGTCCTGCTCACGCCCGGCCTGTACAACTCGGCCTACTTCGAGCACACCTTCCTGGCGCGCCAGATGGGCGTCGAGATCGTCGAGGGCCGTGACCTGATCGCCCGCGGCGACAAGATCTACATGCGCACGACCCGCGGCCTCAAACAGGTCGACGTGATCTACCGCCGTATCGATGACGACTTTCTCGACCCGCTGTCTTTTCGGAAGGACAGCGTGCTCGGCGTCGCCGGGCTGCTCAACGCCTACCGCGCCGGCAATGTCACGCTGGCCAACGCGCTCGGCACCGGCGTCGCCGACGACAAGGCCGTGTATTCCTATGTGCCCGAGATGATCCGGTATTACCTCGGCGAAGAGCCCGTGCTGGCCAACGTGCCCACGTATCTCGGCTGGCGCGAGGAAGACAAGCGCTACATGCTCGACCACCTCGATACGCTGGTCGTCAAGGCGGTCAACGAGAGCGGCGGCTACGGCATGCTGATCGGGCCGAGCGCCAGCCGCGCCGATCTGGCCGCGTTTCGCGAAAGGATCTGCGCCTCGCCGCGCAGCTTCATCGGCCAGCCGGTGGTCGCGCTCAGCCGTCACCCCACCGTGCTCGAAGGCGAGTTATACGGCTGCCACATCGACTTACGCCCGTACATCCTGAACGGCGAGAAGGTCACCTTGGTGCCCGGCGGTCTGACCCGCGTCGCGCTCCGGCGGGGTTCGCTGGTCGTCAACTCGTCGCAAGGCGGCGGCAGCAAAGACACCTGGGTGCTCACCTGATATGTCCGCCCACATGCTCAGCCGCGTCGCCGAGTCGCTATTCTGGATGGCCCGCTACATCGAGCGCGCCGAAGATCTGACGCGGCTGCTGGCCGTCAACTTCAACGCCCTGCTCGAGGCCCAGCCCGACGCCGCAGCCCAGGGCTGGGCGCCGATCGTCACCGTCACCGGCGACGATGCGTTGTTTACCGAGTTGTACGGCGCCCCGACCGCTGCTGCCGTGATCGAGTTCCTGCTCTGGAACCCGGTCAATCCAAATGCCGTGATCTCCGCCGTGACCCGCGCCCGCGAGAACGCGCGCTCGGTGCGTGAACAGATCAGCAGCGAGATGTGGGAGCGCATCAATCGTTTGTATTTCAAAGTCAAGGACGCCGACCGCACCGCGGTGCTGCGCAACCCGCATGAGTTCTCGCTTCTGGTGCGCGATGGTTCGCAGGGGTTTCAAGGTGTGACGCTGACCACCATGTCGCACGGCGAGAGTTATGAGTTCATCCGGCTCGGCCATCACCTCGAGCGCGCCGACAAGACCACACGGATCCTGGCTGCCAAGTACGCCTACATCCGCAGCCTGCCCCCGATCTCTTCGGAGACTTCGTTGCAACTGATCGCGCTGCTCCGTTCCTGCAGCGCCTTTGAGCCCTTCCGCCGCGGCCGCGGCGCCGCCCTGGAGATCGAGCCGGTTGCCGAGTATCTCCTCCTCGACAAGCAACTTCCGCGCGCCGTGCTGTTCTGCATCATCCGCGCGATGCAATCGCTCGACATCGTCTCCGAGGGCGCCCCGCCGCGACCTGAGGGTGCGCGACGCATCCTCGGTCGGATGCGCGCCGAACTCGAGTACCTCGATATCGCAGACGTTCTTGGTGAGCCGATGGAGGGCTTTCTGACCGACCTGTTGCTCCGACTCAACGCCGCCGCCGATGAAGTTGCGCGGAGCTATTTCAATGCGCGCGTCATCCTCCCGGACAGCCGGCCGCGGCAGCAGCAACAGCAACAACAACAGTGATTGGGTGAGCGGGCGAATGTCCTCGCCGGCTGACCCAGCCTCGGATCCTTATGCGTTTGCATATCACGCACACCACGAGTCTCACCTACGACCAGCCGATCAGCGAGGCCTACACCGAGGTCCGGCTGCGTCCGCTGGATCATGCCGGGCAGCGGTGTCTGAGCTTTAGTCTGCACACCGAGCCGCGCGAGGAAGTGTTGACCTACACAGACCCGTACGGCAACCTGGTGCACCACTTCGACGTGTTGCAGCCCCACACGGTGCTTGCCGTGACGTCTGAAAGCGAAGTCATCACGACCGAGATCTTCACGGAGCCCGTGCGTGCGTTGTCGCCGCTCGATGCCTGGTCGTTCACGCAACCGACCACGTATGCGCCGTTCACGCCCGAATTGGTGGCGTTCGGCGCGGCTCAGCGGGTCGAGGACGACCCGGCCGCCACGGCGGTCGGTCTGATGCGCGCGATCTCCACCGGGATCAAATACGAGAAGGGCGCAACGACCGTGACCACCACGGCCGCGCAAGCCCTGCACCTGGCTCGCGGAGTCTGTCAGGACTTTGCGCACATCTTTCTGGCCGCCAGTCGCAGTCAGGGGTTGGCCGCGCGCTACGTCAGCGGCTACCTGTACAGCATCGGCGATGAAGCGGCCTCGCACGCCTGGGTCGATGTGTTCGTGCCCGGCCGGGGCTGGCTGGGGCTCGACCCGACCCACAATGCGGCCCAGAACGGGCACTACGTGCGCCTGGCCATTGGCCGCGACTACGCCGATGTGCCCCCGACGCGCGGGGTGTACAAGGGCGCAGGCCGTGAGACCCTGGATGTGGCCGTGAGCCTGCGCGCCGTGGGCTGAGGTTAAGGCGCCGTCACGAGATAGACTCGCACGCCGTCTCGTTCGTATTGAAGCTGGTACAGATCGGGCGCGACGTCCAGCATCTCGGGCGTCATCCGTCCGGTCACCGCGCCGAGGTAGAGGTGCGTGGCGCCGGCTTCGCTCAACATCGCCCGGGCTTCCGCCGAACCCAGGTCCGTCAGGGCCGCCCAACGCGCGTTCCAATCGTTGATTTGCTGAGCCCAGACCGGGTCAAAGGCGTAGTCTGCCGGCGGCGTCGTCGTGCGCAGGCCGGTCTCTGGCCAGATCCAGATCCCGCCGTCACTGGCGGACCAGATCTCGCTCTGCCAATACCAGCTGTTGACCACGACCACGGCGTCACGCGGTAGGTTCTCCCGCATCCAGGCCAGTGCCTGGCGATCAGCCGGCAACGCCAGAACCGTACGTGGGTTGAGGATCCTGGCCTGGGCCGCGACGCCAAGCCCGAGACCGATCGCGATCAGGGACGCGAGAGTCGCGCCCCAGACGACGCCGATGGGGCGACGCCAGGCGGGCGTGTTGGCCGGGCGTCGCCACAACCAGACGCCCAGTCCGGCGCCTTGTACAAGCGCGTATCCGGCCGCAATCGATCCGGGCAGAAATGCGCTGATCGCCCAGGAGTTGTTGTTCACCACCCAGCTGCCTGCCCCGGGGATGTTGAGCACGCCGACGGTCAGCGCGGTCCAGAGCGCCATCAACCACAACGCGCGATCGCGACGGATCAAGCCCGTCAGGGCGCCGACCGCGGCGAGAGCCCACCAGCCGCGCTCGAGCCAACTGCTGAAGTACTGCCACGGGAAGTCGTTATAGCCCGCCGGAGCCAGGTACTCGGCCGGGTTTGCGACGCGGGGCGCCACCCAGACCAGCGCCAATCGCCAGAGCCAGGGGCCGGCCAACACGATGCCGAGGAGCGCCGCCGGCGCCCATGTGCGCCAGGCGAGGCGTCGGTACACGATCAACGCGGCCAGCGCAAAGGTCACGGCAAAAGCCATGACGCGGTAGTGCGCGTAGACCAGACCGGCGGAAAGGACGCCGATCACGATCAGCGCCCCCACGTCTGCACGTCGTTCGTGACCTTCGCCTGCGTGCTCAGGCGCGGCAGTCGCCGCCAACACCCCGAGCAGTGGACCCAGGATGATCAAGCCCGTCAACTGCGTATAGCGTCCCCAAGAAACGTAATACCCCGGGAACATCGAGACCAGGCCGACGATGGCCGCGGCAGCCACGGCAACCCATACCCGCCGCGTGGTGAGTCGTGCCAGCGCATACGCGGCTAAAGGCGTGAGGCCGTTCAGCACCTGACCCAGGACCAGGATGGCGTCGCTGCTGGGCAGGCCCGTCAGCCAGACGAAGACCGCGGCGACGGCATGGAAGCCGAAGTGATAAGTAAACGGCGTCACCGGCAGGAACGGATCATACCGATCCGGCACCTGACCGCTGTAGGTCAGCAGACGCACGATCAGGTCATGGTGGGGAGAGTCGACCCAGGCCGGGTAGGCCAGATCGCGCACGGCCGCGAAACGCAATGCGCAACTCGCCAGCAGGATCGCGACCAGAGTCAGGCCCGGCAGACGTCGGCCCAGCCCGGCCAGAGACGGTCGCGGCCAGACGCGCCCGCGCAGGTTTCGGCGGCCGGCTAGCGCCAACCCGGCCACCGTGATCGCGAGCAACGCGATCGACATCGAGGTCGGCGACCAGGCCAGGCCGCACAGGGTTGCGCCGATCCAGAGCAACGGCAGAAGAGAGAGCGTCAGCGCCAGCGCGGTCGCGGCCCACACCACGCTGCCTGCCAGATGGTGCTTGAACAGCGCCGAGTGCGGGACCCAGAGCTCGAGCAGCAACAGCATCAACGCGCCGGGAGCGAAGAGCAGCACCCCGGCCGTCAGAACGTCACCCAGCAACTCAAGCCCCGCGGGGGACACGGTTTAGGGCCAGACGAGATTGACGACCCCGAGCGGGAGCCGCTCGTCGGCCTCGAGCTCCAGGTAAATCGGGCTCGGATCATCGGCGCCGGCCTCGACTTCGCGCCATCCCAACTGGCTCCAGACGAAGAAGAAGTATTTCCCAGGCGGGATGTTCGTCAGTTCAAAGCGGCCCTGAGCATCGGTCAGGCCGCTTACATCGCCCCGAGTGGGGTCGGGATCGGAGATGTAGTCCGGCGGGTATTCTTGATTCTCCCCCTGCCCGAGCGTGAGGTAGAAGGTCATTCCGGAGACGACGGCCGTTCCGCCTCGCGGCGCCATCACGCCCGAGATCGACGCGGTACCGGGGGCGGTTTCGGGCGCCGTGGCCGGCGGCTCGACGACTGCCACGGTTTCCGGTTCCACGCTGGGCTGGCTGTCGATCAGGGCCGGGTATCCTTCGGGCGCGGTTCCTTCGGTGCCGGGATAGGCGTCAGGCAGGCCGCCCAGAGGTCTGGTCGTCGGTGCAAATTGCTGCTGCAGACCGGCTGGGCCGCAGCCCATCAACACGCAAGATGTCACACAAAGTGCCAACAATCGCCTCACGCTCATGATGCCTCGCAAAGAAAATGAAATGGGCCGGCACTGAGCCGGCCCATTTCACATGATCGGTCTTGATGCTGATGGTTACGGCAGAGTGAAGACGCCGTGAGCCATGAGCGTGTCGCCGGCCGGGGTGCCGACCGTGGTCAGCTGCACGAAGCCGTCGATGGCATTGGTGGCCGAGACGACCTTCATCGTGCCGTACCAGCCGCTGGGCATACCGGAAACGGTAGGCGACAGGCGGAAGTTACGGATCAGGCTGCCACTCGGAGGAATGGTTACACCCGTTTCGGTGAAGGTGGCGCAGCCCGCGCAGGCCGAGCTGGGCGTGTAGGTGATGTTCACCGTCGTCGCCGTCGCGCCCAGGTTCTGGATGGTGACCGGGGTCGCGAAGCCATTTGACAGGAGCTTGGCCACGAGCGGGACCAGGACGGTCTTGTTCGTGCCGGCGGCGTTGATGGCCTCATAGGCCGCGGCAGCAACACTGACGCCCGGCTGGCGCATCTGAACGAACACCGCGACGTTGCCGGGGGCCGTCACTGAGCAGGAACCGAACCAGTTGGTGGGCAAGCTGGTATCGGTGACCGGGTTGAAGAAGTATGACTCGTTGACGCCAACAGCGGTGGAGTTGTGGGCTACGAAGCTCGATCCACCGCTCGAACCATCGGGTGTGCAGGTGAGAGTCAGCCCGTTTGCCGCGATGCTCGAAGCCGAAAGGTTCTGGACCGACACCGGCGTGCTGAGCGCGTTGGTCAGCCGCGAAGCAAACAGCGGGATGAACCAGGTGCTTCCAAGCTGCGTCGACATGAAACCGTTGAAGGTCTGTAGTTGGTCGGCACCCGCAAACAGGTTCGAGATCACCGAGATCTGGCCGCCACCACCCACGACCGCAGAACCGTACCAGCCATCGGCCACGTTAGCCGCGGCCTCATCAGAGAGGTCGTAGTAGTAGGTCGCGCCAGCCTGGATGGTGATACCCGACTTGGTGAAGTTGGCCCCTGGGCTCGCCGAAGCCTTGATCAACTGAACGCTCACGGTCGTTGCGGCCGTGCCGGCGTTTTGGATCATGACCTGGCTGCTGGCGCCGTTGAGCTTGCGCATCACCAGCGGCACATAATAGGTCGAATCCGTGCTCGATGACCCGATGTAAGCGCCATAGGTCGGGACCTGCGGCGCGCGAGCCAGGATCTGAACGACTGCGCCCATCGGCTGGTCGGAGGCGACCACCGCCGAGCCACGGCCCGAGGACATGGCCGTGTCGAAGTACTGGGCGATGATGGCCTGGCCGCCGTTCCCGGCCACCGTGAAGCCGGTCGAGGAAGCCGAAGCCCCCCAGGTCGAGCCGTCATCTTTGTAGTAGTTGACGCTGACGGTCGCCGTCGACGAACCGAGGTTCACCAGAGTGTAGTTGGTGCTCAGGGTTTTGGTCGTGGCGGCCGCGCTCGCGAAGCCCGTGGAGGCCACAACAGCGACTGCGGCAGCAGAGGCAACGAGCGCATGCTTGAACTGATTAAGCGACATCGACATTACTCCTTTACGTAAATCCCTTTTGTCGCGCACTCTAACTTCTGTGCCTGGCAGTTGGTAACATTAACAGCCAAACGCCGAAGGTCGATGGAGGGAGGTTATTCTATAATCGGTGCTGTGCCAATACTTCATGCGCAGTATTCGCGCCAGGCGTGCGGCGCACAGAGTGCAGATTTCCCGAGAAATTCGGACTAATCCTTTGCGGCTACGTAGGAATCTGGACGTCTTGATCCTCAATTATTAAGGCCGTACGACTGTTTATGGAAAGTTATACACCCTCAACCTATTGGGAACAGCACCTTCGTCGGCGAAAGGGCCTTCTGGGAACCGGGCATCGTCGTTTCTCGCTTGAATACAACATAAAGATGTACGCGGCGGCAGCGGCCAACTTACAGGCCGCGCTGTATCGAAGTGAAACGTCTGTTGCGGGAGTCGATGTCCTGGATGCAGGTTCCGGGTTTGGATATTATGTTGACAAATATCTGGGCTGGCAAGCAAACTCCGTGACAGGGGTAGATCTGACACAGGTGGCGGTGGAGAATCTACGCGCCGCATTTCCAGGACAGACCTTCCACCAGGCAGATATCTCCGAACCGGGCTGGCGTGTTGGAACATTCGGCTTGGTCTCGGCCATCAGCATGATCTTCCATATCGTCGACCCTGAACGTTTTCGAATCGCGCTGATCAATCTGTGCCGCCAGGTTTCGACCGGTGGGAGCCTATTGATCGTCGACGCCTTCAGACCGCAGTGGTGGCCCACTGCCACACACGCCAGGTTGCGCGATCTGACCGCCTATGCCCCCACCCTCGAATCCGAAGGGTTCAAAGTTCAAGGCCTCTATCCCATGCATCGCTGGATGGGACGCGCGTGGGTGCCCGGGCTCGGGCCGGCCTTGCTCGAACGGCAGCCGCTGCTCGACTTATTCGCCGGTTGGGAAGGACAGCTGGGTCGGGTCGAGCCGCCTCAACTCGGTTGGCTAAACATCCTGATCGCGCGTCGAGCCGATCTTGCCTGAACCCGAGCGACGGTCGAGGATCAGGGACAACACGATGAAGAGCAACTCGCCGACCAGGACACAGACCCGAGCCAGCACCGCGACCGCCGTGGCCTCGGATTGCGCCAATCCGGCATATCCGCTCAACAAATAAGTCAGACCCAGCTCGCGCAGCCCCAACCCTGAGGGCAAGAGGATGACCAGGAAACCGGCCAGCCATGCGAGCGCGAAAGCCGCGATGGCGATCGCCAGGGCCTGGCTGCTCCACACCGTCACCGCCCCGATCAGGCAGTAGGTCGCGGCCCCATAACCCAGCCACAACCCGATCTGCCAGGGCAGAGCCACAGCCACACGTTTGAGCGTCAGTTCACTCAGCCAGGCAGCCGCGCCGACACGGACGGCCAGATCGCGTAATCGGCCTGGTCGGTCGACAAGGAGGGTCGAGACCACGATTCCGATCAGGACCGCGGCGGCGGCCGCAAGGCCGGTGCCCGCGATGACAGGCACTTGCGCCAGCCCCCCACATAGCGCGCTGACCAGGGCCGCGGACAGGATCAGGCCAACGACCTCGATCACGGCGCCGAGGTTGGCGACCCGCGCCGACGTGCCGTGGCGCGTGGCCAGCCAATGGGTGCGGCTCAGATACCCCCACACCATGCCGGGGATATATCGCGCGATGAAGGGCAGCATATAGCCGCGCACGCTGGCGCTCCAATCCAGTGGCACGCCAAGATCTAGCATGATCGCGCGCCATGCACCGATCTGTAACGCCGTCACGACGAGCACACAGCCGGCGCCGGCGACGATCATCGCCGGTCGAGCCAACACCAGGGTCTGCGCTTGCAGAGCCTGGGCGGCCGCAACCGCCTGCCAGAGGAAGATCGCGCCGCCGAGGAGGAGACCCAACCCAAACAGTCGACGGCGCCAGGGCGACTGGGTTGTCACGGGGTCTCGGGCTTGCGGAGCAGGAACTGCGCGTGCCAGGTGAGCAACTCGTTCAGCAGGGGCCACCGGATGGCGCTCATCGGCATGTATCGCGTCGACATGTCCTCGCAGATCCAACCCGAATCCCGGATCAGACGCCGCATCTTGCCGATCGTCATTCGATACAGGCCCCAACCTGCATAGAGTTCGCCGAAGGAGTTGGCCTGTTCGTTGGCCGAGTACATGACCTTGACCCAATCGGCGAGCGCACGTTTGCGCGGCACAAGACGCAGAGCCAGGCGTTCCCCCAGATAGTGGAAGGGCGCAAACTCGTGCCCGCCGGGCGGGCTGTAGTACGGTGGAAAACTGACGTAGGCGTAACCGCCGGGCCGCAACACGCGCCGGATCTCGGCCAACAGATCCTCCGGTCGACGCACATGCTCGATCAGGCTGGCGCAGAACACCAGGTCGAGGCTGTTCGAGCGCAGCGGCACACGCAACGCATCGCTGCGCACCTGGCGCACGTCCAGGCTCGCGGCCTCGGGCCGCTTCGGCTGCATCAAATCGACACTGGTGACCGCCGCCCCGGCCCGCGCGAACTCGAGGCTGTAGCCGCCGATGCCGCTTCCCAGGTCGAGCAGACGTTGCCCGTCCAGACGCACATGCTTCTGAGTTAGATAGTCGATCAACCAGCGCGCCTGATAGGCCTGGAACGCCAGATAGTCCTGCTCCGACCGAGCCCGTCGCCTGGAGACCCGCCACATCCCGACGAATCGCGCCGCCCAATTCATGATCGATCGGCCTTTCGCAAGACCCAGTTGAAGTTCGGCATCACAGGCACCAGGGCGCGCAACAGGCTCGTGGGCACGGCGCGCAGCCAGGTCAATCGTCGGTCGAGGGTCAGTTCATCGGGTCGCTGCTTGAGCAAATCGACGGTCACGTCACGGATCTCGAACCTTCGCCAGAGCCCGCGTAGGCCCCACCAGGAACGGGATCGCTCGTAGTACGCGTCGCCCATGCGAAACAGCCGCAGATAAGCCCCGGCCGCGCCCGGCGGCAGCCAATGCAAAAACGGAAGGAAGTAATGCGGCTCGATCGGATAGAGCCAGTTGGGTCCGCTGAAGAAGACCACGCCGCCCGGGCGCAAGACGCGATACACCTCGGCCGCCAGCCGAGTGTCGTCTGGGACGTGCTCATAGACCTGGGCGCAGATGACGATATCGACCGAGTCGTCGGCGATGGGCAAACGCATGGCGTCGCCCTGCGTGAACGTCAGCGGCGCCCCGGCCGGCCGCGGCGCATGCCGTAAGGCTGGTAAGTCGTAATCGCACCCGAGCATGATCTTGAACAGCGGCGCCAGTTCGGCCGTGATCAGCCCGGACGAGCAGCCGACGTCCAGACACAACGCCCGATCGAGCGGCACGGTCGTGTGCTCGGCCAACACCGACGCGATCTTGCGCGCTTTGCGCTGACGGCTGGCGGGGTCGCGTACGCCCTCATGACCGGCGAAGAAACCGGTCTGATAGCCGCGGGGCTTGGGCTCGCTCATGTGTTGTCCCCCGCCAACGGCTTACGCGCCGCGACCGTGTAGCCCAGGGCGAACAACCCCTGCCGGTCGAGCACGCGATCGAGCGCCCAGGCTGGCGCGACGACGAGCCAGCGATTGAGAAACCAGACGAGGTCACGAAGCACGGGAACGCCCCAGACCAGGCCCAGAGCCACGGTCGAGAGTTGATGGCTCAGGAACGTCAGTAAGCCGCCGCGCACGCGCAACTCGACGATCTCGAGCCCGCCGTGCGCCATGAGTTGTTCAACCCCGTGCCGGGTATAGCGGAAATAGTCGTGCGGCAGGTCGTGCAGGCGGCTCAGGTGCGGCACCGACAGCACCAACGCGCCCCCTGGCCGCAACACGCGCCCGATCTCGGCCATCGCCCGAAACGGGTCAGGCACGTGCTCGAGCACTTCGAGACAGAGCACGCTGTCGTAAGCGCTTGAGTCGATCACGCCCATGTCCTGGGCGTCGGCCACATAGCGCACCCGATCCGATCGTGGAAAGGGGTCGAGGCCGTCATAGGCCGTCAACTGCGGTGTCAGTTCGGCCCGAAACGGCATGTCGCCGCAGCCGACGTCAAGCAGTCGGCCGGTCAGGTAAGTGCGGGCGAGCGGCAGGCTGACGGCCAGCTGGCTATAGGCGGCCGCCGAGAAATAGTGCTTGCGTGGAGAGCCGGCCAGTTCGCGTTCGAGCGCCTGTCGGCTGCGTTTGAGATAGGCGAGCATGTGCAGCCGCCTATTGTACCGGGTTGCGCGATGAGCTCTGCGAGTTCGCGCCGGCTACTTCCAGGAAGGGCAGACGTCGCGCGAAGGGTTATGAGTCATGTTCGTTTGATTGGAACCATCCCGATCCATCACATAAATCTCGGCATTGTTGTCGCGATCCGACATGAACACGATCTGTTTACCATCCGGGGACCATGTGGGCGTGGTATCAGCCGACGAATTGTCGGTCAACCGACGTACGTCGGTGCCCGCGCGGCTCATCGAGTAGATCTCATAGTCGCCATCGCGATCGGACGCAAAAGCGATCGTCAATCCATCCGGAGACCATCGCGGGTACATGTCCCAACCTGGCAGGTCCGTCAGTTGCGAGAGGGGCCCAAGCTGAGGCACCCCAGTTGCGTAATTCACATCCGCAACATAGATCTCGGGGCCTCCTCCGGCCACATCGGATGAAAAGGCCAACTGCAACCCATTGGGGGACCACGCCGGCTGCCAGTAATCCACACCTGATGTGCCGGCTTCAATCAAACTTGCTTCGCCGGTTCCGTCGGGGCGGATCACGCTCAGGCCTGTCGGCCCACCTGAAGGCCACCGATTCGTGGAAAACGCGATCCAGTCACCCTTAGGCGACCATACGGGATAGTGATCAATCTCCACCCCGGATGTGAGTTGCTTCAGTCCTCTGCCGTCTTCATCCAGCAACCAGATATCGAAATCCAGCAGGGTCGCCACGACAAGTTGCCGACCATCGGGGGACCAGGAAGGGCACATGACGGAGTCGGGTCCAGAAACCCTCGTGACATTAGCACCGTCAGCATCCATCAGGTATAGATCCTGGTAGAAGTTGCCATCCCGATCCGAGGCAAAGGCAATTGGGCGGCTCACCATCAGCGCCTGTATGTAGCTGAGGTATGTGCTCTGTGCTGACGCTTCCCTTCCCGAAGCCATAGAAAGGCACAGTAGCAGTAGCAGAAGCAAGGACAAGCAAAACTCTCGCCAAAAGGGAGACTCGCTCTTGCTCAGCATTGCAGTCAGACTATTTCTCTCAGTGTCGCCAAGAGGCACAGCCATCCCAACCAGAGTCGTTCGTCAGGTTGGTGAGACTCGTTCCATCTGCGGTTATGACGTATATTTCTGGATTGCCATCTCTCTCCGTCGTATAGAGTATGCTCCTGCCATCCGGTGACCAAACTGGTGACCCATCCTGATCGGCGTTTTGGGTTATTTGTGTCAGCTCGGTTCCGTCAGGGTGAACCTTCCAGATTTCGTTGTCGCCGTCACGCGGAGACACAAATGCAATCCACTGTCCATCTGGAGACCAACTCGGTTCGCTATCCCATTGAACGTCGTCGGTGAGGCGCGTAAGGCTTGCCCCAAGCTGAACACCTGTGGGTGTCATCGAGATGTCGGCGACATAGATTTCGGTGTTTCCATCTCTATTGGACGAGAAAGCCAGTTTCTGACCGTCATATGACCAGGCAGGATCCCAATACCCCTGGCGAGCGCCCGAAATCAGCGTGAACGTCGTTGTTTGGCCAACACGCAGTGCGTAGATCCCTGCCATGGACCAGTCAGTAGCGGCAAAAACAATATACCGCCCATCAGGTGACCAGTCCGGACTATAATCAAGCCTCTCCCCTCGAGTCAGCGAGACCACGTCAGAACCATCCTGTTTAACAGCATACAAGTCAAACCCGAGCAAGGACGTGTAGACCAGCCACTCGCCGGTTGGCGACCAAACAGGGCAGTCTACAGCATCAGGTCCGGGCACGCGTACGACACCAGTGCCATCCTCATACATCAAGTAGAGATCGTGATACGCATTGCCATCTCTATCGGAGGCGAACGCAATGGCTCGATTGGCCATCAAGAAAGGAAGGAAATAGGCAAATCGGGATTGCGCTTGTATCTGCGGTTGTGTCGATAACGCCACCGCGCCCGCCACGCCCAGCGCCACAGACATAGCCATCCGCATATAGCGCCATCGCAAGACGTAACTGGATACTGGCATCGCAATCAAGCTCCCAGAATATTCGGTTTGCGCTCGCAACTGGTTCTTTCAATAACATCCGGTGGCCAGTCTCGATCCCGCCACTTGTTACGGATCACTATAGATCACTCAATCCACGGGTGACAAGCCCCGGGGTCGACACGCGACTCATCGCGCAACGGAGCGATAGATTTCCGCCAGGCGGTGGGCGACCCGGGGCCACGTGCGACCCTGCTCGACCACGTGCTCACGCGCCCGCGCGCTCATGGCAACCCAGCGCGACGAATCCTGCAGCAGCCCGCTGACGGCCCCGGCCAACGCCGCCGCGTCGCCGGGCGGCACCAAAACTCCGACGTCGGGCGCGACGATGTCGACGACGCCCCCGACCCGGCTGGCCACGCACGGGGTCCCTGACGCCAGCGCCTCCAGCAACACGACGCCAAAGGCCTCCTCACGCGAAGGCAATACGAAGATCCGCGCGCGCCGCATCCAGGCCGCGGTCTCGGCGCGGGATTGCGCGCCGACGAACGTGACAGACCCGGTCAGCCCGAGTTGCAGCGCCTGGCGCTCCAGCGCCTCACGCTCCGGGCCCTCGCCCACGACCACCAGACGCGCTCCCGGGCAGGCGGACAACACCGCCGGCAGGGCATCGAGCAGCACGTCCACGGCCTTGCGCCGGATCAGGGCGCCGACGAACACCAGCAACGGCTCGCGCTCCGCTGCGCCCAAGGTGAAACGCTCGAGCTCGACGCCGTTGCCAAGCACCTCGAGTCGCTCGGGCGGACAACCCAACGAGCGCGTGGCTTCGGCCAGGTCGCGGCTGACGGCGACGACGTGCGCACACCCGCGCAACATGCCCCGGGTGAGCGCGGCCACCCCGGGGATACCCGGCGCGATGTAGATATCACTGCCATGCACGGTGAGCACAAAGGGCGTGCCGGTGACCCACGATGCCAGCCAGGCCGCCAGACCTGCGAGCGTCCAGTGCGCGTGCACGACATCGGCATCCCGGCTGTATTGAACGGCGGCCCGGACCAGACCCATGAAGAAGGGGATGAAGGCGAGACGATAGGGCCAACCCGCCTTCCAGGCGGCCGGCAACCCGCCGCCCACATCCTGAAGTGCTTCGAGGCGATCCGGCCAGAGATAGCGCACTCGATGCACATGGATCCCATCAAGCACCTCGTGCCCGCTCGAGCCGGGGCCGTGCACCGTGAGCACGCGCACCTGCACGCCGAGGTCGCGCAACGCGCGCGCGGTCTCGAGCACCCAGGGGCCGCGGCTGTCGTTCTCCCAACGCGGGAACGCCGTGGTCAACAACGCGACCCGCAACGCGGCCCGGTCGGTCAAACCGCGTCCTTCTCTGCCTGCGGCGTCCGCTGTCGATCGAACTCCAGGCGCTTCAGCCGGTACAGCGTCTCCTCGGTCAGCCGACGATTGGCGGCCATCAGATCGGCAAGCACGCCGAAGATCAGGATGAGGATGCCGATGATCAGCGAAGTCCCGCCGATGAACACCGACTGCAACAATCGAGCGCCGCCGTCGTTGAGATACCCGAGCAGATACAGCACGACGAAACGCGCCAGCAGGCCGAGCCCGACCACGATGAAGGGCAGGCTCATCAACCCGAACGTCCGCAAAGGCTCGTAGATCGCGTAGATGCGCAGGATCGTGGCCGCCGAACGCTTGACGTACTCCCACTGGCTGCGCATCAGCCGCGACGGGCGCGTCACAGGGTTGACGTTCACCTCGACGTGCGCCACGCGCAGACCCTTCTTGCTGGCCTGGATCAGGGTCTCGAGCGTGTAGGTGTAACGCGTGAAGAGCTGCAGCCGCAAAGCCGCGTCGCGCGTGTAGGCGCGAAAGCCGGAGGTGGCATCCGGCACGGGTGTGCCGGCCGCCTGCGCGACCACCCAACTGCCCACCCGTTGGAGTAGCCGCTTCGACCACGAGAACTCGGGGTTGAAACCAGGCTTGCGATCACCGACGACCAGATCGGCGCGACCCTCGAGGATCGGAGCGATCAGGCTCGGGATGGCTTCGCCCGGGTATTGATTGTCGCCGTCGGTGTTGACGATCAGATCCGCCCCCGCGGCCAAAGCCGCCTGCAACCCGCTCTCGAAGGCCGCCGCCAGGCCGCGCCGCTGCGGATGTCGAACGAACAGGTCCACTCCATGGGCGCGCGCCACCTCGACTGTGCCGTCGGTGCTGCCGTCGTCGATGATCAGGATGCGCACATCCGCCACACCCGGGATCTGGCGCGGGATCGCGGCCAAAGTGGTTGGGAGCGTCTCGGCCTCATTGAGGCACGGGATCTGGATGACTAAGCGCGGTAGGGTGAGCGACATGACAGTGGGTCCGAGCATGATCCGTTCGGCGGCTGCTTCAGATTGCCGGCGCATCAGCCGAGGCGTTTCGGCGGCCGCCTGGGCGAAAAGCCCTTGTAGGCCGCGCAGGGCCAGGCCCAAGACCACGAGATACGCCAGCGCCAGACCCGGCAACCAGCCCGAAAAACCAAAAAGCCCGGAACGCCCCGCAGCTCCTTGCCGGGCCAGTGAGAGGAGCGTCGCCGCAACCTGGCCATTGTAATCGAGCCGAAAAGCGAGGTCTCCGGATGCGCCCGGGCCGAACCGCTCCCCTTCACTGTAGACATCGAGCGTGTGAGCGGCCACAGTCAGGGGCTGCCCGTCGGTCGAGAACTCGAGGAGGTACGTTCGCCCGGCCGAATCCTCCTGGATCGGTAGGCCAAACCGGAGACCCCGCTCGTTCGGCCCACAGGGATCGACGCACGGACCGCTCAACATGGCGAACGGTTGAGCGACGACGACCACCGGCGCCTGCGTCACCGGATCGCGCACGGTCAGCGTGACGACCTGGCTATCCGGTGGAAAGGGCGCCGCAACGCGAATCGTGACCGCCGCAAGCCCGGGGTGATGGCTGACGATCGATTGGCGCGCAGGCGCCCCGGCCGCGACCACCACAGCTCCGTCGCTGACCTCTTGCGAGAACGACAGCCAATGAACGTGCGCGGTCGCCGTCAGGAGACCGATGAGCGCAGCACCGCCGATGAGGAGCCACCATTTCATGCGTAGTAAAACGGAACCATGACAAACAACCAGGCGTACACATCCAGCGCGACGACCACGGCGGTCAACGCGATCAGACCCGACACCGCCCAACGCCTGGGCCACCAGGCCAGCCACCCGACCACGGTCAGCACGCCCCAGGCGCCAAGCGACGGAAAGAGATAGCGGCCAACAAGCGTGAAGAATTCAGGGGCCACGAAATGCTGGGCCAGCAACATCCCGAAGTTGATCGCGAACGCGGCCAGCAAGATCAAAGTCAGTGCGAAACGCCAGCGAGATTCACGCGAAGTCTGCCGCCCTGCCCAAAGCGCCAGGCGCATCGCGACGCCAAGGGCGACGATCAACGAGCCGTAGCGCAACGCACTGATGACCGGCGGCGCTAACGGCGCTTTGAGCCAGCCGAACCAGCCCCAGAACGAAAGCGTCAGAAACTGAAAGCGCTCGAGCCAACCGTTGAGAGGTTGATCCAGGGCGCGCACCAGGGCGGCGGCCAGGTCCGGAAAGACATCTTCCTGCAGCTGAATGCGCCAGGTCAACTCGGGCGGCAACACCGGCTGGGCGATGAGCAGATAGCCGAAAACAACGAGCAACGACGCGAAACCGAGCAACGTCAGCCAGCCCGCCACTCTGCGCCAGCCGCGGCCGCGCGCGACCCAGATCAACGCGAGCGCGAGGAGCCCCACCGCGAGCACACCCACCGCTGCAAAACCCGTGCGCTTGGCAAGAACTGCGCACAAAGCGCTCAACGCGGCGAACCCCCACCAGCCGTATGACGGGCGCACATCTTGTTCACGACGAAGGGCGCGCAACACGCCAAGGATGGTCAACCCCGCCAACGGTGGAACAAGGTTGTCGTCATTGAGCGACGCGCTCATGAAACCATACATCGGCTGAAACGCGACACAGGCCGCAGCGACCCAGGCCGCGGCGCGTTCAAAAGCTGTGTCGCGATTGAAGATCGTCCGCGCCGTCGCGTAGGTCGCGGCCACGGTGACGAGCATCAAGCTGGCGGATTCCACGCGCAACAAAAAGAGGCGGCTATCCAGCGGCCAGCCCTCGGTCAGCGTGTAGACGGGGAAGAGCAGGCGATAGTACAACCCGCCGGCGCGCGTCAAGAACTGGCTTTGCGGTGACGGGGTCGAGAGGAAGCTCCCGATCGGCCAGTTGTTGTAGTCCCAGATTCGAAATGCCGTTGCGCTGTCCCAAACCGCATCGTAGACCGCGGGCAACACGGGGATGGCGGCCGGCAGGAAGCGCCCGTCAGCCTCCAGCGCCGCCAGGTACTGATAGTGCGTGGTCTCATCGGGACCCTGCCATGGAGGGCTGACGAAGGCAAAGAGGGCGCCGCGAACCCAAACGATGGCCAGCAAGCCCAACATCGGGCCGAGTCGACGAATCGTCGCAGGCAGGTTGCGGTAGCGGACGGAGCGCACGTGACAATTGTGCCACACCGAGGCGCCGCGGCAGGCGCAAAAACAAACGGGCCCCTGGTGTTCCAGGGGCCCGTGCTTGACCGTGAGACGCGCCTGGCCTTACTGACACGCACGAACGATGATCGGCTCGTTTTGCGTGACCTGAAGGCGCACACGCCCATTGGCGGCGCCATCGAGGTCCCCGGCGCCACCATCCGTGATTTGAGTCACCTGATCCAGTCGGTTGATTCGGCGCGCGCAGGTTTGCGCGAAATCGACGTTGACGGCAGCAGTGCCCGTCCCCCACACCACGCTGAGTTGATCGGAGCCCCTGAAGAACACGTATCCCTCGGTGCCCGACACACCCAGATTGCGCAAGTAGCGGAAGCCATCGAATTCACGGGCAGCTACGGTGAAGGCCGTATACGACGGCTTCGGAGCGCCGATGTTTTCGTCCCGGAACAGGCCATAGGCGTTGAGCACGTCGCCCGGAGGTTGCAGGCCGACCATGTCGAAAACCTGGAACCAGTGCATCTGGGCGATGTTGACAGCGATACCCTGCGCATAGAGTTGAACGACCATCTGCGCCTGGTACGTCTCGGTGTTGGTGCCCTTGCTCGTGCGCGACAGCTCGGTGACGATGATCGGCAGGCTACCGACGCCCGCGGTCGTCATCAGTTGTCGGATGGCCGCGGCCTTTTCCTTGAGCGTCGGCCAACGCGCGGGCGAAAGCCCGAACTCATTGAAACCCACCGCGTTGATGTACGCTGCTGCACCGCCGGGCTTGGTGTTGAGCCGTGCGAGCACTGAGGGTAGGAAGTTGCGCGCGAACGGGCCGGGCGCATTGACTGTGTCGTCCGTGAAACGTTCATAGGCGACGGCGCCCGGCATCACCCAGGCTTTGGAGTTCGCGGCCTTGATCAGCGGCGAAACACGAGCCAACATATCGCCATAGTCATTGGCGTTGCTGCCCCAACCCGAGTAGATGTTGTCGGGCTCGCCGTAGAAAAGCCAATAGTTGATCGCCGGATGGCCGTTGTTGCCGTTGAAGCGCGTCGCCAAAGCCTGGATGACTCGATCCAGGTCGTCATACATGTCGGCTTTGAGCGGTCCGCGCGGGTTTGCGATGTTGAGGCTGGCCCAGTCGGGGTTGTTGTCGAAGAGGACGACCAGTTCCATGCCGGCCGATGCGGCTGCAGCCGCTTTGGCATCGATGGTCGAGAAGTCGTAACTCCCCTGGGTGTACTCGACGTCGTACCACTTGACATTGGTGAAGATCATGTCCGCGCCGGCCGTGTGCATGGCCGACAGGCCACGGGCATCGTTGATCGTGTCGTAGATCGAAACACCGAACGGCGACTTGTAGCTGGCGTCGCTGTTGCGCTGCAGGCTGGTCAGGTAGAGCCTCGTGGTGGTCTGCGCCTGCGGGGACAGGCGTTCCGACAATGGCGCGCGCGCCACAGCACCGGCGTTGGATTCGGCTGCGGCCGGGCTTCTACCCAAACCGAGTCCAAGAGTAAAGGTGACCGCCAGGACGATCAACCATAACGAGCGAAGCATGGAGCCGCGTCCATCCTGAATCGTATTGAGTCGCATAGTTCTCCCTTGTTGGGACGCCGGCCGATCATCCACAGTCAGCGATCGCCGGTCTGTCCAAAGTAAAACGCCGGATTAGCCTGATAAGCACGCAGGCTTTGCGCGGCGCGGTCGCGGGCGGAGAGGATGGGGTCGTCTACCGGCCACCGGATCGCCAGCTCCGAGTCATCCCAGGCGACGGAGCCCTCCGCGCCAGGAGCGTAGTACGACGAGCACTTGTACTGCAGGTCGGCCACCTCGGAGAGCACCACGAAGCCGTGGCCGAAACCGACAGGAACAAGGATCTGGCGCATGTTCTCGTCGCTCAACTCAACTCCCACCCACCGCCCAAACGTATCCGAACCCACTCGCAAATCAACAACCACATCGAAGACGGCACCACGGGCACAACGAACCAGCTTGACCTGCGGCCCGCTCATGCCTTGATAGTGCACACCCCGCAGGACGCCCCGGCGAGATCGGGAATGGTTGTCCTGCACAAATTGGGTCGTTATGCCCAACTCACGGAAGCGTTCAGCGTGATAGCTTTCAATGAAGAACCCGCGTTCATCCCGCGGAAAGTCGTTCTCGATCAGCCAGACGCCTTCCAGCTCGGTCCGCTCAATTCGTGATTTCATGTAATTGCCCTGCCCTCTGTGAAACACGACTTTACGCGAGATCGGGAGGTTGGGCAACTCCACGCCATCGTCAACCGCTTAACGATACCAAATTCTAACCCTGGAGTAGAACCGCAAAATTCCGGATCACGGCCCAGCCGAACACGTGCTTACAGAAAGCCGTGGCGACCTATAATCCTTTACTAAGTATGTACGCCGAGATCGCCGTCAACGTCGCCAGCCTGGCTGGCACCTTCCATTTCTACATCCCGCGCGACCTGCAGGATGCGCTGCGCGCCGGCCACCTGGTGACTGTGCCGTTCAGCGGCCGCGACGCCCAGGGCGTGGTGGTCGGCTTGAGCGATGACCCGCCGGCCGAGATCGCGCCCGAGCGGCTGCGACCGGTCATCGACCTGATCGACCCCGAGCCGGTGTTGACCCGCGCACAACTCGACCTGGCGTACTGGATCAGTCACACCTACCTCACGCCGTTGATCGAGGCCATCACCCTGATGTTCCCGCCGGGGCTGGCGCGCCAGGCCGAGACCGTGTTCTGTCTGGCCGAGGCCGAACCGGCGACCACGGACCGGCCGGCCTCCGCGCCGCTGCAGATCGAGTTGCTCGCGCTGCTCGAAAAGCGCGGCGGCTCTCTGCGTTCGGGCCAGATCGATCACGCGCTGCCACGCCAGAACTGGCGCGGCGCCGCCGACGCTCTGGTGCGGGCCGGCAGGCTGACCAAGTTCTCGCGCCTCGAGCCACCGTCGCTGCACGCCAAACAGATCCGCACCGCACGGATGATTGCCGAGCCCGGTCTGCTCGCCAGCGCCCGCGACCGGCTCTCGCGCTCGGCTGCGAAACAGGGACGCCTCACCGCGGCCCTCGACTTCCTGATTCAACAGACCCGGCCGGTCGACGTGTCGTGGGTTTACGCCGCCTCCGGGTGCAGCCTGGCCGATCTGCGCGACCTGGCCGAGCGCGGCCTGATCGACCTGGGCGCGGCCGAGATCTGGCGCGACCCGCTGGCCGGGCGTGAGTTCGTCGCAGAGTCGGCGCCGCCGCTCACCGCCGCGCAGACCACGGCCTGGGAACGCATCCGCGCGCATCTGGCCACCCGCGACGGCTCGGGCGCCTTTTTGCTGCACGGCGTCACCGGCGCCGGCAAGACCGAGATCTACCTGCGCGCGCTCGAGGCCGTGCTGGCCGAGGGTCGGCGCGCGATCGTGCTGGTGCCCGAAATCTCGCTGACCCCGCAGACCGTGCGCCGCTTTGCCGCGCGTTTCCCGGGGCGGGTCGCGGTCTGGCATTCTCAACTCAACGAGGGCGAGCGCTACGACACCTGGCGCCGCGCGCGTTCCGGCCTGATCGACGTCGTCGTCGGCGCGCGCAGCGCGCTCTTTGCGCCGTTGCCCGACCTCGGTCTGATCGTGCTCGACGAGGAGCACGACGAGGCCTACAAGCAGGATCCGCCTCAGGGCGTGTCCTATCACGCCCGCGAAGCCGCCCTGCACTACGCCAAACAGATCGGCGCGGTCTGCGTGCTCGGATCGGCGACGCCCGACGTCAGCACGTACTTCCGCGCGCGCCGCGGCGACCTGACCCTGCTCGAACTACCGCGCCGCGTGATGGGGCATACGCAAAAGATCCAGGAGCAGGCCGCCCGGCTCAACCTGACCTCGATCTATCGACCCGCCGGCGAGCTCGCGGAGTCGATCGATCTGCCGCCGGTCGAGGTCGTCGACATGCGCCAGGAGTTGCGCGTCGGCAACCTCTCGAGCTTCAGCCGGCGGTTGAGCACGGCTCTGCACGACACCCTCGCCGCGCGCCGGCAGGCGATCCTCTTCCTCAACCGCCGCGGCTCGGCCAGCTTCGTGTTCTGCCGCGATTGCGGCCAGCCGCTCAAGTGCCCGAACTGCGACACGCCGCTCACGCATCATGCCAACGCGCGCGAGCTGCAATGCCATCACTGCGGCCACCATCAGCCGCAGCCCGAGACCTGCCCGAACTGCAACAGCCGCCGCGTCAAGTTCTTCGGCCTCGGCACCGAGAAACTGGTCGACGAGGTGCGCGCCGTCTTCCCCGAGGCGACCGTGGTGCGCTGGGACCGCGACGTGACGCGCACGCGGGGTGCACACGAGTTGATCCTGCATCAGTTCACGTCGGGCCAGGCCGATGTGCTGGTCGGCACGCAGATGATCGCCAAGGGCCTCGACCTGCCGCTGGTCACGCTGGTCGGCGTGATCTCGGCCGACGTCGGTCTCGGTCTGCCCGATTACCGCGCCTCCGAGCGCAACTTTCAGTTGCTCACCCAGGTCGCGGGTCGCGCCGGCCGCAGCCTGCTCGGCGGTCAGGTGATCATGCAGACCTTTCAACCCGAGCACTACGCCATCCAGGCCGCTTCGGAACACGACTACGCGGGCTTCTACGCGCGCGAGATCGCGTATCGAAAGGACCTGGGCTATCCGCCCTTCCGCCGTCTGGTGCGGCTGCTCTACCGCCACGCCCAGGCCGAGCGCGCCGAGGCCGAGGCCGGCGTGGTCGCCGAGCAGTTGCGCCTGCGCATCAAGGACCAGAAGCTCGTCGGCGCCGAATTGGCCGGCCCTGCCCCGGCCTTTTTCGGTAGAATTGCCAACGAATACCGCTGGCAGATCCTGGTGCGCGCGCCCGACCCGACCGCACTGGTGCGCGGCCTGCCTCTCAACAAGGGCTGGATCGTGGATGTCGATCCGCTGACGGCGCTATAAATCTCGACAACCCGCCGGGCGTCGTCGACGTCTTCCGCGGTCTGCGGTTTCCCCGATCAACCGAAAGGTCACCATGCGCAAAGCACTGATGCTGCCGATCGTGCTGGTGTTGGCCAATTTCGGGAGCTTCGCGTATGCGCACTTTGCGCGCTACGTGCTGACGCTCCAAAACCCGTACGGGCTGGCGGCCACACCGCCTGACGTGTTTGGCCTGTACGCGCAATACCTGGCGAACATGCTGAAGGGCGATTTTGGCCGACTGCCCCTGGGGTCGTCGCCGCCGATCCTGCCCTTCTTGCTCGAGGCGTTTGGAGCCAGCCTGGGTCTGATCGCCTTGGCCTTCAGCCTGAGCGTCGTGCTCGGGGTTTCCATCGGCATCGCGGCGGCCCAGGTCGATCCGCCGAGTCTGGCGCGCTGGTTGGCCCCGCTCACCAGCGTCGGGCTGGCGTTGCCCGGTTTCTATCTCGGCACGCTGGCGATCGTCGTCTCGCTGTGGCTGGTCTTTCGAGGCCAGACGGCGCCGCTCCCGATCGGCGGCTTTGGCTGGGATCTCCATCTCGTGCTCCCCGTGCTGGCCCTGGCCCTGCGCCCGACGGCACAGATCGCGGCAATCACGGCCAATCTCCTTGTCGACGAACTCAAGAAGCAGTACACGGTCACGGCGCGCAGCTTCGGGCACACCTGGAGCGGCGTCCGCTGGCGGCATGCGTTGCCGGCCGCGCTCTCGGGCGTGGCGCTCACCATCGCCGGCGGGTTCCGCCTGACCCTGGCCGAACTCGTCCTGGTCGAGTCGCTCTTCAGCTGGCCGGGGCTCGGGCGGTCCATCGCCCAGACCCTGGTGGCGCCCTCGGTCTTCACGGTAGGCGGCGCCGCCACCGGCACGTATTTTCTTCACCCCGAGATGCTGGCGGCGCTGGTCTCGCTGCTGACCGCGGCGTTCTATCTCACCGACGTCGTGGCCACGCTGGCGGCGCGCGCCGCCGATCCACGCTTGCGCCAGGTCGACGCGCTCGTCGCGTGAAGGGTTTCCCATGACCGCGCTCTCCGCCTCCCGCGCTCAACCCTCCGTCCGCCGCCGACCGGTGCTGTGGTCGCTCTGGCTCGGTGCCTTGCTGGTCGGTCTCACGCTTGGGGTCGCCTGGCTGGGACCGCAGATCGCGCCAAAGGATCCGTTGAAGGACACGTTCATCGCGCGGACGGACACCGGCGACTTCCTGCGCCCGCCGTTCACGCCGGGTGAAGTCGACGGCTTTCCGTTGGGCAGCGACTCTTTCGGACGCGACACGCTCAGCCGCCTGCTGTGGGCGGTTCGACCGACGTTGACCCTGGCGTTGAGCGTCGCCGCGATCCGCCTGCTGGTCGGCCTGCTGATCGGCATCTACTCGGGCTGGTCGGGGAGTTGGGGCGCGCGGCTGGCGGCTACGCTGACGAACGGGGCCTTGAGCATCCCCGTGTTCTTCGTCGCGCTGTTCGTCCTGGCGCTCACCGGTCAGCGCCTGGGGGTCTCGGCCTTCATCCTCGGGCTCGCGCTCACCGGGTGGGCCGAGCCGGCGCGCGCGCTGCGCGAGCAAACGCGCCTGATCCGCGGCGAGCGCTACATCGAAGCGGCCGCCGCGCTCGGCGCCGGCGGACCACAGACCGTGTTGCGTCACGTCGCACCGCATCTGTTGCCCATGATCTGGGTGCTTCTGGCGCTCGAAGTCGGCGGCGCGCTGTTGACCTCGGCCGGGCTGGGCGTGCTCGGCTACTTCCCGTACGCGATCTGGCTGCCGTCGGATGTCAGCGACTTCGCCGCGATCCGTGCCAGCGGTCTGCCCGAGCTCTCGCAGATGCTCGTGGCCGATGGACCCTGGGCTGCGGCGTTCGCCGGCGCCGTGGTCCTCTCGATGGTGCTGGGCTTCAATCTGCTGGGCGATGGGCTGCGCCAGGCCTTCGCGCCCGAGCGTCGTCGCTCCGGCTGGCTCGAGCGACTGGCGGGTCAGGCCGGCGACCGGATCTTCCTGGCCCTGGCCGAATGGGAGCGATTGGCGACCCTGGCGGCCATGACCCTGGCGCTGGTCAGCATCGCGGGCTTCGGCGGGTGGTGGCTGTGGAGCCAGGTGCAGGTCGGCGCGGCCGGCGGTGTTTCGGCCGCGGCGCCGATCCCGGGCGGTCAGCTCTGGGCCTCGGGCCGGCGCGATCCGTACGGCACCCGCGCGGGCGCCGAGCCGGGCCCGCTCTCGGCCTCGGTGCTGTGGTCGGTCGAGGCTCAAGGCCCGTTGTTCGGACCGGTCGTGCGCGCCGACGGCACCGTGATCACGCTGCAGACCGGCAAGCCCGCGACGTTGATCGCGGTCACGGCAACCGGCCAAGAGTCGTGGCGCCTGCCGTTGCCCTTCGATCTCACGCTGCAGCTCGACGCCTACTCGCTCAAAACCGGCGAGGTCGGGGCGTCGTTGTCGCCGGCGCTGATGCCGGACGGCCGCGCCGTAGTCGTCGACGCGAAATCGAACATCTACGTCGTCTCGTCGACCGGCACCCTGGATCTCACCTGGCAGAACCCGGCGCCGGCCCGCCCCGTCGTGGCGCCGATCGTCGGCGCGGACGGCGTCATCTACGGCGTCGGCGAATCGGGTCTGTTCGCGCTCGATCCCGCCGGTCAGTTGCTGTGGATGTCTCCGCTCGCGTCGTACAGCTTCACGCAGCCGGCGCTGCGGCTCTCGCTCGACGGCAAGCACCTGCTGTTTCAGAACTTCGTCTACGCCACCTCGAACGGCAGGATGTTTGCGCGCTCCAACGACTCGTTCGACGTGTTCGTAAACGGCAGCGACGGCAGGATCTATCAGCGCACGCTCGACAGCCTGCTCGAGTGGCAGTTCACCGACACCGGCGCGTCGATCGTGCCCTTCGTCCGGCTCGACACGCGCACGCTGGGTCTGCAGATCCGCAACGCCACAGACGGAGGCGTCTCGCCCTCGGGTCGGGTGTGGATGTATTACGGCAGCGATTTCAACACGGGTCGTCTGGTGTGGGCCGACGCCGGCGGCACGTCGCCGTCCGTGATCGACGCGCCCACCGTCGGCCTCGAGTTGGTCGGCATCGACGGCCGCGACAACAGCTTCTGGTGCGGCGGAAATCGCCTCGGCGGCTCCAACAGTGAGGTCTCCTGCATGGCCTACTCCAGCGACGGACGCGTGCTCTGGCGCCAGGTGCTGCCCGATGTCAAGCTCGGCTGGACCCTCGGCGGCGCACTCATCGCCGACCGCGTCTACGTCACCACGCACTCCGGCCTGTTGATCGCCCTCGGACCGGCTCAGTAAAACGAAGGACGCGGGTGGGTCCACCCGCGTCCTTCGGCGTTCGCCCAGCGCCCGCCTTCTACCGCGTCACCCGATCCAGCTCGGTGCCGTCATCGCGGATCGCCTCGACCGTGATCTGCGTCCCGACCACGTCGACGCGCAGATAGTGGTAGGCGCTTTCGCGCACCGAGATCAACGGATTGACTGTGTTGAAACCGTCGAGCGCCGAGCCCCCTCCGCCTGTGGTGATGTAGACGACCCCGTGCGCGTCGTCGCGCGCGCCAGTGGGAACCGAGGGCGAGACCACGATCGGGACGCTGCGCTCATAGACGTGATTGTGACCCGAGAACACAAAACGCACCTTGCCGTTGGCGCTGAACTCGGTCGCCAGATCCTGCCACGAGACGTTGGCGGTGTGCCCGTCCGCCGACGCGAACAACGGGGCGTGGAGAAAGACAAAGACGTGGTCGATGTCGGGCCGGGCGGCCGCGGCGGCCAGATCGGCATGGACCCAGTCGAACTGATGTTTGTAATAGAAATCGTTGTAATTCGTGGGGTCGTTGCAGTTGTTGTAGCACTCCAGCAGGTCGTAGTAGTCGCTGTTCACCCGCATGACGATGAAATGCGCGTTCTGATAGTCGAACGAGTAGTACATGTACGTGGGATACACGCTCGGGTCGGTGGTCGAGCAGGCCAACGATTCGAATTGAGCATCCGAGTAGTGCGTCATCCGGCTGGTCTTGTCAAGGTAGTACGCCTGCTGGGTATGGTTGGGCACCAGCGCGTTCATGTCAAAGGCGTCGCAGATCGAGTCGCCTTGCGGATCGGGGTACCAGCTGTCGCCCCAGCCGTCGTCGTGATTGCCCACGACCGGGAACAGGAACATCGGCAGCCCCGCGGCCGGCGCCTTGTTTTGCAGCGGCGCTACAAGTTCCTTGAAGCTGCCTGAACTGGCCGGGTCCGGGCAATCGCCGCGCAACACCCAGTTCGTGTTGGCGTTGTAGCCGACGATCATGTCCCCCAGGTGAAACGCCAGTTGCGCGGGCTCGGCCGCCATCTGCGCGACCAGCCCCCGATGGACGGCGTTGCCCGTGCAATCGCTGCCGGCGCGGCTGTCGCCATAGGCCAGGAACGTGAAGCCCCCGCTCGAGCGACTGTTCTTGGCGAGCAACGGCAACGCGATTCGGTTCGATGCCTGGGCGCGGATCTCGTCTCCGGCCTGACGACCCAAAAAGGGGCCGCTGAGCCAGACCCCTGCGGCGACAAAAAACACCACCAAGCCGATCGAGATTGTGCGCGGGCGCAAACGCAACATGGCGAGATCCTCCCGATAACCGGCTGTCGAACGGATGGGCAGTATACGCCAGACCCTCCCGCAGCTCGGGCGCCGGGCCAACCCTATCTGATGAAGCGCTGAGGACCGACCGCTCCTAAATCAAATCTTTATCGGCCGGCAGTACCTTGCCGGTGAGAACCCCCTGCGCCCCGATCCACGCGCGGTTCGCGTTGCGTTGGACCGAGACAGATCGTGAAGAGAGCCTTTTATGAAACGCCGTATCGTGATCTTCCTGGTTGTTGGCATCGCTCTGGCGGGTGGCGGCTGGTACGCCTTTCAATGGTATCGGCGGTCAAACGCAACGACCACGCCCATGCAGACCGCGGCCGTGACAGTCGGTTCGATTTCAACTTCGGTCAGCGCCTCAGGCACCATCGCGGCGCCGCAGTCGAGCACGTTGTCGTGGCAGACGACGGGGTCGATCCTGTCCATCAACGTTTCGGTCGGCGATGTCGTCAAGGCCGGCGACGTGCTGACCGAACTCGATCCGGCCAGCCTGAGCGCCGAGATCCTTCAGGCCCAGGCGAACCTGCTCTCCGCACAGGCCGACCTGGCCGACGTGCTGGACGGTCCTTCGGCTGAGGAGATCGCGGCCGCGAAACTGGCCGTGGTGACCGCTCAGGACACGGTGACGTCGACGCAACGTTCGCTCAACAGCGTGCTCAACCCGGACGTTTCATACTATCAGGAGCAGTACAAACGCGCGCAGGAGGATGTCGCCGCCGCTCAGGCCTCGGTCGAAGCCGATCAGTATCAGATCAATCTGCGCACCGCGGCCGACGCCCTGGCCAGCGCCAGGAGCAGCCTCGAACAGTGGCAGCGTCTGGAGAACCTGTATCCGGGTTACGGCGAGCAGCACGGCAACGGCTTCGTCAACGCCCAAAACAAATACGCGCGGGCGGTGGAGGATTACAACGTCGCTCTCGCAAACGTTCAGCAATCAAGCACGTCGAACGTCAACACGCTGACGGATGCGCAGTCCACCTTGCAGACCGCTCAGGCCAACCTGGCCGCCGCGCAGAGCGGCCCAAACGCCGCGGACGTGCAGCTGTACACCACGGAGTTCGAGCAGGCCCAGGCCGCCCTGAGCGCCGCGCAGTCGACGCTCGACAACCTGCTCAGCCAGCCCGACGCGGAGTCACTCGCCAGCGCCAAAGCCGCTGTCGCGACCGCCGCAGAGACGGCCGGCCGCAACAGCCTTGTCGCGCCTTTCTCGGGCACGATCCTCGGGATCTACAACCGCGTCGGCGACCGGGTCTCGAGCGGCACCACCGCGATCGTCATCGCCGACCTGACCTCGCTGAAGATCCAGGTCAGCGTCTCCGAGGTCGATGTCAATCTGATCGCGCCCGGCCAGGCCGTGTCGATCACGGTCGACGCCGCGCCTGACGCCATCTACAGTGGCCAGGTGGACCAGTTGGTCGGTCTGGGGACATCGAACTCGGGTGTGGTGACCTTCCCGGTGATGGTCAACATCCCCGACCCGGATCCCGCGCTCAAGCCCGGCATGTCGGCCGCGGTCAACATCATCGTCGACGAACGCGCCGACGCGCTCCTGGTTCCCAACAAGGCGATCCACGTCGCCAACGGCCTGCGGACCGTCACAGTCGTCAACGGCGGCATGCCGCGCCAGGTTGAAGTGACGATCGGGCTGACCAACGAGACCTACTCCGAGGTCACTTCAGACTCGCTCAAGGAAGGCGACCAGGTCGTGGTCAGCGGCACGGCCGCGACCTCGAGCACGTCTTCGAACTCGTTCAGCGGCCCAGGCGCCGGCGCCATCCTGGGCGGTGGGCCCATGGACGGCGGCGGAGCCGGCGGACCGCCTGCCGGGCCCTAGATCGAGACCGTTGGGGAAAACAGCGGTGTTCGCCGCAGGCGAGGGAGCTGCCCTCGCTGTCTCCCACCTGAGGCGTACACTGACCCTTCCCCGCTTCGCCCAACTTTTCTGCCGACCCGGCAATGACAAAGTAGTTTGAAATCATGATCGAGATCGAAAACATCACCAAGACCTATCGCATGGGCGCCGTCGAGGTACAGGCCCTCCGTGGCGTGTCGCTCAAGATCGAGCGCGGCGAGGTGGTCTCCATCATGGGCCCCTCGGGCTCCGGCAAGAGCACGCTCATGAACATCCTGGGCTGTCTCGACCAGTCGACCTCCGGGCGGTACCTGCTCGACGGTGTCGCGGTCGACACCATGACCGACGACCAGCTGGCCGAAGTGCGCAATCGCAAGATCGGTTTCGTTTTTCAGTCGTTCAATCTGCTCCGCCGGTTGACCGCGCGCCGCAACGTCGAGTTGCCGATGCTGTACGCCGGCATCGAGAACGGCCGGCGCAAACGGGCCGTCGCGGCGCTGGAGGCCGTCGGGCTGGGCGACCGCATGGATCACCGGCCCACCGAACTCTCCGGCGGCCAACAGCAACGCGTCGCGATCGCGCGGGCCCTGATCAACGACCCGGCCCTGCTGCTCGCCGATGAGCCCACGGGCAATCTCGACAGCCGGTCCGGCGAGGAGATCCTGCAACTCCTGCTCAATCTCAACCGCGATCACGGCATCACGCTCGTGTTCGTGACCCATGACCCTAAGATCGCGCAGCACACGCAGCGCATCATCCAGGTGCGCGACGGCCTGGTCGAGGACGGTGTCGCATGAACCTCACCCAAGGCATCCTCTCCGCGCTCGAAGGCGTGACCGCCAACAAGCTGCGCTCCTCGCTGACCATGCTCGGCATCGTCATCGGAGTCGCGGCCGTGATCTCGCTGGTCTCGATCGGGCGCGGCGCCCAGGCCAGCGTCACCTCGTCGATCGAGGAGAACGGCACGAACCTGATCTACGTTCGACCGGGCAGCACGCAACAGGGCGGCGTCGCCAGCGCGACCGGCAGCGCCGGCACGCTCACGCAAGACGACGCCGAAGCGCTGTCGAACGTCGAAGGCGTCGCGGCAGTGGCCCCGGAGCTCGAAGGCCGTGGTCAGGTGACGTATCTGGGTGCGAACGTCAACACGCGCGCGATCGGCGTCACGCCGGCTTACATGACCGTGCGCAACATGACGCTGGCGGAGGGTGAGTTTATCTCGGAGTCCAACGTCAACGCGCGCTCATCGGTCGTCGTGCTGGGCGCCGGCGTCGCCGAGGATTTGTTCGGCGGCACCGCCGGCGCGGTCGGGCAGAAGGTGCGCATCAGCAGCCAGCCCTACACCGTGATCGGCGTGCTCGAGAGCAAGGGCAGCACCGGTTTCGGCAGCGTCGACGATCAGGTGCTCGTGCCGATCACGACCGCGCAGGCCCGTCTGCTGGGCGGCGGGCGCTACCGTGGCGCCAACGTCGTCAGTTCGATCAACGTCCAGGCAGCCAGCAGCGATCAGATGGACGCCACCATCGAGCAGATCACGCTGATGTTGCGCGAGCGCCACGACACAGTCGAAGGGTCCGACGACTTCACGGTGTCGAACCAGCAGGATCTATTGGCCACGATCACGAGCGTCACCGACACGCTGACGCTGTTCCTCGGCGGCATCGCCGCAATTTCGCTGCTCGTGGGCGGCATCGGCATCATGAACATCATGCTGGTCTCGGTCACCGAACGCACGCGCGAGATCGGCATCCGCAAAGCCATCGGCGCTCGCAAGCGTGACATCCTCTTCCAGTTTTTGGTCGAGTCTGCGGTGCTCAGCCTGGTGGGCGGCGCGATCGGCAACCTGGTCGGCTGGCTGATCTCACTGGCGATGGGCCAGGTGCAGTTCGGCACCACCTCGATCAAACCGACCGTGGATATCGATGCCGTGATCCTGGCCGTCGGATTCTCGCTGGCCGTGGGGTTATTCTTCGGGATCTATCCGGCCATGCGGGCCGCGAACCTTGCGCCCGTCGAGGCGCTGCGGTACGAATGACGAGGAGCGAGGAGCGAACGCTACCGCGGTAGCGTTCGCTCCTCGCCCTACGCCCCTCGCTAAGGCGGCGTCACCTGGCGAACGGTCAACTCAGTGAACGCGACAGTCATCCCTCCGCCGTTGCGATCACGGACGTAGAGGCCGAGGCGTCCACTGGTGAACGTGCTGTCTTGAGCCGTGGCCACATACGTGCCGTTGACGTAGAAGCGCATCTCGCCACGACCGGCCCACACCGTGAGCGTGTTCGCGCCGGTTTTGTTGAGCGCCACCTCGATCGGATCGATCAAGGCGCTCGGCTGGTTGTCGCGCACGGTCTCCACGCTGGCCATTCCCCCACAGGTGACCTTGAAGACGTAGCCGTTGAGGATGCCGGTCTGATCGTCGAGCGTCGCTCGATAGAGCAGACCGAACTCATCGTTTTCGGTGCACGCCGTCGTGTCGGTGTCGAGCACGATCTGCTGATCGAGCCAGGTCGCGCCCGGGCCGATCGTCACGCGCCAACCGGCGTCGCCTTTTGTGGTCACGGCTTTCACGGCCCCGTTTTCGGTCGTGAAAGTCGCCGCGTCGTCGGAATAACCCCAACCCCAGCCCAGCGTGCCGTCAAAGGGCTCGTTGTAAACGACATCGCCAACGCCCTGATTGGGATCGGGGGTGGCTGGCGCGACCGCGGTCTCGGTCGGGGCCGGAGTCGGCGAAGCCGTTGACGTGGCAGTGGCCGTGCTTGTGGGCACGGTCGTGGCCGTGGCAGGCGCCGTGGCCGTCTCCACCGCTATCGTGGCGGTCGGCTCCGCGATCACGGTATCGGTCGGCAACGGACCCTGGGGCACCGGTGTTTCGGTCGGGCCGGCCTGACAGGCTGCCAGCAGCAGCCCCAACAGGGTCAGGAGCCCGAGTTTCTTCGGAATCATGATTCCTCCTTGCGTCTTGCGGCCCGAGGTCAGCGTGCCAAGCGCTTTCGTGCATATTGGCGCTATCGGCCGCGGGGTGTTGGTCTAGGTAGGAACGCGCTTTCCCTGTACAAAGTTCCTGACCTAACTCTTACCAACGAATTCCCAGGTAAGACAGGCATAAATAATGCTGTAAGTGCTGTGGATCACCGGTAAGATTGCGTTGAGTTAACGTGCCGAATCGCGCGTACACTCAGTTCCAGTATAGCAATCAGCCGGGGGCACGGTGTGCGTATTATGTACTCCCGGCTGACCCAGTGGTTTTCGATTAGAATCGCCGCGATCCGAGCGAGCGGATCCGAAATTATGTCACGCTTTGAGGCCATGACACCGCGCCAACGGCACCGCGCCCGGCGCCTGACGATGCTCGTGGCATCGTTGGGGCTGACGGTCGTGTTGCTTGTCGCGCTCAGTGTACTGCTGAGCCAGCGTGCCAACGCGCTCGGCGACGGGAACGTCGTCGCCGCGGCCCCGACACTCGCTGCACCCCTGACCGGCGAGCAGGCTGTGCAACCGGCTGCGGTGCTCGCACAGGTCTCCACCCCGAGCCCGACCGCGCCGGCCGTCGGCCCTACCGCCACGCCATCGCCGCGGCCTCTCAATGAATCCGGCGAGCCGCTGTATCCCCAGGTCGAAATGACCGACATGCCTCTGCCGGCCGAAGATCAGATGCGTATCTTCGTGCAGCTGTTGATCGCTTCACCGACGCCGCTGACGAGCTCCAGCGCGCCGCAACCGACAACGCTCTATGTGCCGATGCTTTCGCGCTCCTATGGGCCTCCCACGTACGTGCTGCCCGCGGCCCGCGATCCCGAGCCGTTCTTCTCGATCGACGGGCTATCCGCCTCGAACTGGCCGTCGGCCAGCCAGATGTCGGCCAGCAAACTGGGCTTCCATGCCATCGGGCGCAATGACCCGTACATGATGCAGTTTATGCGCTCGGCCCGCCCGCGCTTGATCAAGACCGTGGGGGATTTCGGCTGGATGGCCGAGGTCGACGCCATCGACCCCAACACCACCATCATCGGCCGCGTCTACGGCCAGGATGAAAGCTGGGTGCTCAGCCTCGACCCGGCCGTGGCGGCGACGACGTACATCGATCGCTATCAGGGCGAGTACGCGAGCAATCCCTTCATCGACTATTGGGAGGGCTGGAACGAGTTTGTGTGGAGCCCGGGCGAGACCAGCCGTCTGGATTGGTTCGCACAATTCGAAGCAGCTCGCGCCTGTCAGATGCAGGCGCGTGGATACAAGGCGGCTGTCGGCGGCTTTGCCGTCGGTTGGCCGAACTCCTACGCCGAGTTTGAGCACCTGCTGCCGATCATCGAGGCTGCGAGCCGCTGCGGCGCGATCTTCCACCTGCACGAGTACAACCGGCCGCTGATGTATTGCGGCGTGGCCTCGAACCGGCCGGATATCATCCCAGGCGCGCCCGCGATCAATCAGCCGGCCGGCCCTCTCACCCTGCGCTATCGCTTCCTCTACGAGGGGTGGCTGCGTCCACGCGGCCTCGCCAATGTGCCCCTCGTCATCAGTGAGACGGGAATCGATCGCGTGCCGGCAACCGGCGATTGCGCCGCGGTCGATCCGTATCCGCTGGATCCCGGCCGGACGACCTGGAAGCATCATGGCGAATGGTGGGTCCAAAACGGCGTCGGGCCGACGCCGGAGATGGCCTACGTTAACCAGCTGGCCTGGTACGACCGCGAACTGCGCCACGACTCCTATGTGCTGGGTGCAACGATCTTCACCATGGGCGTCAACGGCACAGGCGGCTGGGGCGATTTCGACATCCACGACGTCGCTATCCCGCTGGCGAACTACGTGTCGTCACAGCGCTAAGCGACGTTTGACGAAAAACGGGGGATTTACCGAGGGGAATGGCTTCTGCCCATCCCCGCGGTGAACCCCCCGTTTTTCGTCGTATACCCTTTGTCGGTAGAATTGACCAGCGCAAAGCCAACGATTTCATCCTTTTTTACGTGAAGGTTAGCCAGATACCATGAATATACAGGGTTCCCCTGGGCGCAGCGTGCTGCGTCGCAAAGCCGCGCGGGTGCGCGCCGTGCTCCTGAAGGCCTATGGCCGACCAGACTGGGGCGACCGCCTGCCCGCAGTCGATGAACTGGTGGCGACGATCCTGTCGCAAAACACCAGTGACATCAACAGCGGGCGCGCTTTCGGTCAGTTGCTGGAACGCTTCGGTTCTATGGAAGCGGTGCGCGATGCAGAGCTGGGTGACTTGATCGAGTCGATCCGCCCGGCCGGTCTCGCAAACCAGAAGGGGCCGCGCATCCAGGCCGTGCTGCGCGCGATCACGGCCGAGCGGGGGAAGTTGGAGCTTGGGTTTCTGCGCAAGCTTCCGCCAACCGAGGCCCGCGCCTGGTTGACGCAGTTCAACGGCGTCGGCCCCAAGACGGCTTCGATCGTCTTGCTGTTTGCCCTGGGCATGCCGGCTTTCCCGGTCGACACGCATGTGCATCGTGTCACCGGGCGGCTTGGGCTTCGACCGGAGAAGCTCTCGGCCGACGATAGTCATGCGTGGCTGGAGCAGTTGTTTGCGCCCGAGACCTTCGGCGATGCGCACATCAACTTGATCCGCCACGGTCGCGAGATCTGCCACGCGCGCAATCCGCAATGCGAGATCTGCCCGCTGCAATCTCTCTGCGACGACTATCAGCGGCGCGGGACGCACCGGCCGGTCCTGCGCAGATCTTAGGGCCGACGAACGCTTGCGCGGGTCGTCGGTCGAAAGAGGAAACATGAATCGACCGTTGACCTCCGCAATCCTCAGTCTCGGCCTCCTGCTGGCCGCGATCAACCCCGCCCCTGCCCTGGCCGCCGGATCGTGCTCGGGTTCAGCCTGCGTGTTCCTGCCCAGCGTGATGACCTACAAGCCGGTCACAGTCACGGGGGCGAGCTATGGACAGGGGATCGCCCAACAGTACGACCTCGATAACCCGGTGCGCCCGACTACCCAGCACGCCGACAAGAATCTCGCTCTGCGCGGTCTGATCGACGTGACCGACAATAACCAGGGCACTTACTACTACAAGGGGCTGCTGAGCTACGGCCTCGACGACACTCAGGCGGGCCCGCCGCAGCTGGCGTATCTCTTCAACCCCGCGCGCGGCCCCGTCGGTATGCGCTACTATCGCACACGCGACTGGAACTGGGCGGCGTCGCCCGTGGCAGGATCGGCCGGCGCTCCGATCACGCGCACCCTGTATCCCATCACGGGTCTCGGCCTGGCGACCACCGCCGGCGAGCGCATCTACGCCCCGCCCACCCTGCACGACAACCCGATCGCGCCCGGCTATCACATGATGGTGATCTACGCCGACGAGAACAACATCGCCCTCAAGTACACGGTCGAAGACACCGCGGCGACCGGCTACACCGTTCACATCCGCGGAATCCTGGTGGACACCAACTTGCTGGCTCTGTACCGTAGCCTCGACGGAGGCAATCGCTACGTCTTCTCTGGCCGTGGGGCACGGACCTACAATTTGCCCTACGTCACCGCCGGCCAGCCGATCGGCTTCGCCGTGGGCTCGTCGCTCCAGGTGGCGATCGTCGACACTGGCACGTTTCTTGATCCGCGTTCATGTGCAGAATTCTGGATCGGCTTCGCCGGTAACTGCCCGCAGCGGAACGGCAACGACATCCGCTGAGAGCCACCGGTCGGTCGATCCGTTTTCGGGGATCACCCCCGACGGATTCAAGGCATGACGCTCCCAACATCCCCTTCACCCGGCGCCGATGTCCCGACGACGCCCCAGCTAGCGCTGCTCCTCGATGTGGTGCAGCGCCTCGGCGCGCCGCTCGACCCCGAGAGCGCACAGGCCAGCGTGATCGCCGGGGCGTTGCGCCTCACCCGCGCTGAGCGGGCCGCGATCTTCCGGCAGGACGGCGAACGCCATGCGCTGGTGTTCGTGTGCGGCCGTAGCGAGGCCGGCGACTCGCTGTCCGAAGGAGAGTTCCAGCATGAAGCGGCCGCTGCGCGCGATGCCGCGCTGCTCGGGCACGCGGTGTCGGGCGACAACTGGGCGGCGACGCCGTTGATCCAGTCCGATTCGGTCTCCGGGGCCGTCCTGGTCACCGGCGGGGCGTTGACCGACGATGCCGCCCAGCTGTTGGGGGCGTTTGCGCCTCACGCTTCGGCCTGCCTCGACACGGCCCGGCGCTTCGCGCGTCTCGGCCGACAGATCACGGCACACGAGCAGGAGCGCGCCACGCTGCAACTACTTGAAACCCGCTACGCCGCCGCGCTCTCGGTCGAGCAGGTGCTCGCGCTGACCGTTGAGTGGGCGGTACGCCATGCCCAGGCGCGCTCCGGCTGGATCGGCCTGGTTGATTCCAGCGTCGAGCCCCCGATCGTGCAGGTGATGGCCCGCCAGGGCGCCAGCGGCACACGCCCGCTCTCGCAGCCCGAGCGGCGCGCCTCCGACGACCCGGTCGTCGCCGCCGGCCTCAAAGCCGAGCGCAGCCTGGCCCTCGCGCCGGCCTCGACGGTCAGCCCGGCGCGGCTGGTCGTCCCGATCCGGTTCGACCAGAGACTGACCGCACTGCTCGTGGTGGAGCGCCCCGCGCATGCGTTCAGCAACGCCGCCGTGTCCTTCGTCGACCGTCTATCGGCGCTCGCGGCCCTGGCGCTGGACGCGGCACAGCAACGCCTGGCCGTGCGCCGCTCGCAGGACGCCCGCGCGGATTTCGTCCGCACGGTCGCGCATGAGATCCGCCTGCCGATGACGTCGATCCGCGGCTACGCCGACCTGCTGCTTGCCGGCGCGGCGGGCCCCGTCAACGAACAACAGCGCGGCTTCCTGCACACGATCAGCAACAACGTCGGGCGCATGGCCGCGCTTGTGACCGACCTGAGCGACGTGGCCCGGATCGATGCCGGGCGCATCAAGATCGACCTGCAGGCCGTTGACGTGCCCGCCGTTGTGGCGTCGACACTGGCCTCCCTGAACAAGCTCAGCCAGTCCAAGAACATCTCCGTTCATGTGGAAGCCCCGGTCGACCTGCCGCCGGCCCGCAGCGACAACCATCGGCTCAGCCAGGTGCTGACCCACCTGATCGGAAACGCCTTGCGGTACTCGCCCGAGTCCAGCTCCGTGACGATCCGCGTCACCTGGCTCACGGCCCCGGGGCGCATCCAGATCGCGGTCAGCGATCAGGGCTATGGAATCATGCCCGAGGATCAGGCGCGGCTGTTCTCGGCGTTCTTTCGCAGCGACGATCCGCGGGTGCGACAGGAGCCCGGCTGGGGGCTGGGTCTGCACCTCTCGGCGCGCCTGATCCAGGTGTTGGGTGGCGCATTGTCGATCGAGAGCGCGCCCGAACACGGCACGACCGCCACCTTCGCACTGCCGATCGACTCGGCCTGAACTGCAGCCGACCGCCGTCTCTCCACAGGGCGACCGGGTCGCCCTGTTTTCGTCTGGCTCAGGCGCACGCGCAACTTGTCATCACGATTTACGTACATTTAACGTGGTCGCCCCCTATAATGACTCTGCCGCGCACGCTCGTACCGGATCGCGCTCGGCCTGGCCATGGGAGGTCTGGAATGGCAACAACGTCTGAAAATCGTCGCCGTTTGTTTCTGCAAGCCATCGGCATGGGCGCCGCGGGCCTTGCCGTCGGTGGCGGCGCATCGTGGCTTTACGGCGAGTTAACCGGCGGCCTGCCGGCAGCCGGTCTGCCGGCACAATCGCTGCATCTCACCGACACGCCTGCGCTCGATTCCAAGGTGTCGGAGCTTCAAGGCCAGGTCGCGTTGCTGAACAACCAGGTCGGCGCCACGACCGGGCAGAACGATCAACTCAACGCGCTGCTCAAGGCCACGCAGGACGAGAACCAGCGCCTGAAGCAACAGGTCACGGATCTACAGGGGCAGGTGTCGACCAACGAATCGAAGCTGGCCGAGGCCAACACCGTCCTTTCGCTCTACGATCAACTCGAAGCCGTGGGTCTCGACGACGTCGCGCAGAACGGCCTGCAGGCCTTTGCGGCCGCGCTGGCAGCCGCCGTCGGCCTTGCGCCTGCCGCCGCCAACGGCGTCGCGGCCGCGCGCTCGCTGCTCGATCAGTTCGAGGCGCAGCTGCCCGACCTGAACGGTAGCGTGGCCTGGCTGGCCGAGCGGGTTCTCAATCTCAAGGTCGGCCTGTTCTCGCTCGAGACGGCCGCCAGCGCCCTTGCCGGCGTCGCGGCCGGTGGCGTGAGCGCGGCCTTTGGCGGGTTCACGAAGTACATCGTCGATTACTTGCCGTTCGACATCGGGCGCAAGATCCGGGAGGCCATGGCGGCGACCCAGAACCTGGTCGACACCAACGCCGTGCTCTCAAAAGACGTGGATCAACAGGGG